>Ga0315268_10007917_pt1 | contig 11137 bp, 15 predicted proteins | sample C1_top_MG_FD_204535 | JGI IMG/M metagenome (GOLD analysis project Ga0315268, IMG submission 204535) | Sediment microbial communities from Yellowstone Lake, YNP, Wyoming, USA - C1_top | ecosystem: Environmental > Aquatic > Freshwater > Lake > Sediment | place: USA: Wyoming | collected 2017-08-01 | reverse complement strand
GATGCCTTCGCGCGTAAGTTTCGCAAACGATTCTTTAAGCTGCGCATAGGAGAAACTGTTCTTTCTGACAGTTCTCTCATACTGCTGGATCGCCGAGAGTTTGCATTCCCCCGTTCCCGCCTCCAGGTTCATGAGGAGGCTCAGGTCGCAGTGGTTGAGCCGGAGTCCGGAGTATTTTTTCCAGGTCAGGTCGCAGATGTCTGTCTCTTCGAGGAGATTGTCCAAGGACGGGACGCTCGGGGCAGGGATACCCGAATGAGTGCGGAACGCAGGATTGGTGAGGGCGTATTTGACGTCCTGTCTGTAGAAATCATAGTAATGGATGATTCCCTTCTTTACCAGGTAGTCCATTATCTCCTTTACTTTCCTCACATCGGAGGCGAGAAAGGTGATGATGAATTTCTTGAATGACTGCTCGAAGATGGGGTAGAACCTGAGGTAGGAGTCTATCTTCTTAAAAAGCGCCATGATTTCCTCATAATTCCTCGTAAAGAGCACCACTACGGCAACGAGGGTCAGCCTATTCCTGCAGATCGTCCTGTACTCGACTTCATAGAAGGGCTGGGAGAGGTATCCTTTCTCCTTCAGTTGCTTTGTAACACGAGGAAGATATGTCTTATTCTTGAATCCCGACAACCGAGCAAGCTCATCCAGGCTCTCATCGGGATTTCTTCCTAGAATCTCAAGCAATCTTTCCCTCTTTTCAGACAGATGGAAGTTCTCCATTGTTGACTTTTTTTGACATCATAACATATAAGTCTTTCGGCATATGTAGATGGGCGGTGATATCATGACTAGGAAGATGGTAGCTGTTCTCCTTGTGGCCCTTCTCCTTTCTGGAGGAGCACTTTTTGTGATGGATGCAGCAAAGACCACCACAGAGGAAATACTCTTCGACCTTTTTGAAGAGACAGGATTGTTCATTCCGCATGCAGGAATAGAAGGCGGAGAAGGAGGTTCCATCCATTGAAGAAGGTGGCGCACATGAGCACGAAAGAATATAAGCGACTCGAAAGAGAAGTCAAGATATTACGAAAGCACAACGAAGAACTTCAGGATCTGCTCGAAGGCATCTATGAGAACGAAAAGATAGGGGAGGTGTTCCCCTGGGTGGAAGAGTATGGTGATTGATAAGCCAGGATGTGGGGAGGGCTACCTTGTGGAGGACGCCGGCGTTGCCCGCAGAATCGTTTTGGATTATACGAAGAGAGGGTACCGTGGCGTCTATCTTTTCAAAGGTAGCCCACATTTTTTCATTGAGAGTATATTTTCTCTCAGAATGGACGGCATATCACTCAGGACCATCACCCACGAGATGGTGACGCTTTTGAGGGAGGAGCGGTCAATCGTCCTCTTCGAGGGAGCCTCGTTTCTCGCAGAAGAGGAGGGAGATGCGCTCAAATTTTTTTGCCTTCTCAAGGACCACGCGCTCGTATCCGGGTCATGTTTCATTCTCTATGTGGAAAACACGCCGGAACGATGGCACATGTTCCTCGAGCGCGAGCTCGTCAGAGTGGTCTGACGCACCTATTTCTCGATTATGTGTTCTATGCTTTTCTTGTACTCATCATAGGGATAATAAAGAGTTTGTGTCTTGAGGTCGTAGACATCAGGCTCGAGGTTGATGGCCAAGGTGGAGGCGTAGTTGGGTATTTCTGTGGTGTCCACATGAGTTGCCCCTTTCCCGTCCCACCAGTTTGTGGGTTTTGAGGGCATGTCTGGATGGATTCTCTCCATCTTTTCGCCCGGATTGAATTGCCGAATAGAGAATCGCTTGATGGAGGGAATCGAGGGAGCCTGCTCGTCCAGGTACCCCACTACGCTTTGGTAGAAGGTGGTGTCGCTGTGGGTAATGAAAAAGGAGTAGAGCCTCTCCACGCTCTCGGAGCGCATGATGCCTGCAGCGAGCCCCACCACGAGCGCCCTCCATACGTAGACCCTCTCATCACGCGCGAGATTGTGGCAAATCCGTTTAGTGCTTTCACCATCAACCCCCCGGAGGAGAAGCAGGAACGCCCTGCACTCGTCGATAGGCTGGGGAAAGACTATCCAGCGTGGTTGTACGATTCCCCGCTCCTTGAGCTTGCGGTACGACTTGAGCCACTGGGTCTTGTAGTCCGCATCGAACCCGAGTGTATTCCTGTAGTGGTCCGCAATCTTTCTCACATTTCCCCCGAAGTGACCATCCTGCAGATACATGATGAGGTTGAGGTCACATCGGTTGAGTGGGACGCGGTGAGTCTTGCGCGGATTTTCTTTAGGCACCTCCCCGATGAGGTCGCCCAGGTAAGGGCTCTCGCTTTTTCCACAGAATCGTGCCGAGCAACGTTGGGGCTCTCCCACCATTTTATATCCCACATAGTCATGGAGGATTCCCCTCTCGCACAGGTAATCGAAAATGGAGAGCAGTGCTGACTCGTTGGATGAATAGAACATCATGGCAACCTGCCTGTGCACCCCTTCTTCCAGAGGATAGACCCACTTCCAGCAGAAAATGCTCTTGAGAATGCCGAGTACATATCCATACTCCAGGTCAAACTCGAAGATCAGTATGAGCCTGTCTATAGGATTGCGTGCGAGAGCCGAAATGTCCACATCGTAGATTCTTCCCCGAAGGTATCCCCTGTCCTTGAGAATTCTTATTTTTGAGGTAATATTCTCCCTCCTTGAGTATCCCGCGATTTTACAAAGTTGGGCACTGCCAATGTCCGGGTACTTGTCTATTGTCTCAAGAAGGATCATCTGCCTGTTCGTGAGACCCTTTTTTCTTCCTTTCATAAAATCATCATGTGAAATTTAATGATTTTCTGCTGAGAATTCTTTAATTATTTCTACTTATATCCCTTGCGGTGAGAAAATGAAAAGATTAACACGGAGGCTGTTTGTATTTTTTGTCCTCGTGGGGCTCATCTTGTGCGGTATCGCCCTTGAGGAGAGGGATTCGGAGCCAGGTCTCGTGCTCACGGTATCTGTCGTAGAGGCTCCCCCCGGGGATGGCGGTTGCCCCACCTGCGGGCAGATTCTCCCTTACATTACGAGAGAGGGGTGACATGGCGCGACATCCTTCACTTCTCAACCTCCTCTCAGAGAACAAGAGACTCAGAAGGACACTCGAAGCCCTCATCCTTGAGGAGAAAATGGGAATAGATGAGCTTGCGCGAATGTGCAGGGAGAGGGGTGAACTTCTTGAGAACTAGAGGCATCCTCGCCTGGATGAAAAAAAACAGGACCGATGGAAAGAGGATATTGTATCTGAGGCTCACGGAGGACATGGTCCTCCTCCTCGCCGACAAAACGATGGTGAAGTAATGTGACTGGTACAGAGACAGAGAGTGGGGAGGGCTACCTTGTAGAGGACAGGGAGACCGCAGAAACTCTTTTTAAAAATTTCCTCCAAAAGGGATTTCAGGGTCTCTACCTCTTTTCAGGTAGCCCTCATTTTTTCTTTGAAAGTATATTCTCTCTCAGAATGGACGGTATATCACTCAGCACCATCACCCACGAGGTGGTGACGCTTTTGAGGGAAGGGCGGTCAATCGTCCTCTTCGAGGGAGCCTCGTTTCTCACAGAGGAGAAGGGAGATGCGCTCAGATTTTTTTACCTTCTCAAAGACCAGGCGCTCGTATCCGGGTCATGTTTCATTCTTTATATGGAAAACACGCCGGAACGATGGCACATGTTCCTCGAGCGCGAGCTCGTCAGAGTGGTCTGAGGCTTTAATCTCCCGATCATGCGTTCGATTTGAGGGGGCAGCACGCCTCACTCAACCCTTTATGATTGCATGTGCGATGAACTAGGAAGCGTTGAGGAAGAATAGATTGGATACCTGACAAAAATATAGAAATGATAGAAAGAAAGCGAGAATCCCAGAAAGGTTTTTAAGCCTCTCCTCCTCTCATTCGTATGGACGAAGAACCGCGCGACAAGCTCTTAGAACTCTGCTATAAACTTGGGGGGGAGGGGGAGCCCATCAGTGTCTATACAGACGACCCCCTCCTGAGGGAGAACACCCTCCTTTGCGATTTCACACTCTCAAAAAAGGTGGACATGGAACTCAAGATAGAAAGGGCAGATAGAGTCTTTCGTGACTTTGAATCCTCGGCGGTCCGATCGGGTATTCTCCCGATAAGAAACTACGACGATGTCCAGCATCGGTTTGAAGGATTCCAGGATTTCTGGATATCCGCGGACACCAACATCTTCCTCTCCTGCATATTCACCCGCCATATCGTTCCACGCCTCACCCAGACCAACCCGGATTTCTGGCTTCTCGTCATACTGCCCAAGATATGTCTCATCGAGCTTGAGATGATGGCAAACAACGAGAAGAATGGTATCCTCACACCCATAGGGAGAGCGGGAAAGAGGGCGATACAGGAGATAATGGAGATACGGAGCAAGGTTGTCAATACGAATCTTTTAATCACGGGAACAATCTCTGAGTCCACCCGCATACTCAAGAACAATGTATTAAAGGATCTCATGATACGGCAGCAGGCCATCGAATTCTATTCCAAGATAAACGTATTCGGAGGCATGTTCTTCATGACCTCAGACAAAACCCAGGCGCTCTTCGCCGAAGCCGAAGGCATTCCCACTCTATTTGTGGAGCAACCCCACTTAAAAGAGAGCACACTCGACTTCTCCTACAGGAAACTCTCCAAGCTTTTGTACGAGCTGGCCGTGCAGTTTGGCGGCATCACAATGGAGAATCCTAAAAAGAGAATTGCACTCAAAGGCATATGGTCTGCGAAATCGATTGATGACTGGATTAATTCTGAAGTGAGGATTGAGGGTGGGGAGCAGTAAAGCTTATAAATTTCCCTCTTTCATTGACACACATGCTCCGGTAGTGTAGACCGGTCAATCATTTTGGCCTCTCGCTATGCAAGGATGTCCTCTTTACAGATATCCAAGATGATAGGAGAAAGCCAAAGACTCGGGTTCAAATCCCGGCCGGAGCATATGTTTCCTTTTCTTGTCTTGGCGTGAGAAAGGCGTTGCCAGGAAAATAGAGCCCATCTCATTTCAGGGAAAAGAGAAAATTTATATTTGGAGAGTGCATTATGTGCGTCATGAAAGAGTGGCAATCCCGTTTGAGATATGATTCCGTCACTTGTCTCCTTTCTCCCCAAAACGAGGCAATCAACTATTTTGTGAAGCGGGATCTTTTGGGAGAACCGGTGCAGCGGGTTGAGTCGTTGTGGAACCTACCCGAAGTCAAAAAGATTGTCAAAAGACAAAGGGAGGATGGCTCATGGGAGTATCATGGGGGAAACCCTCACATACGTTCTCACAAGAATTATGATCAGCTCGAAACATACAGGATGGTGGGCGAGCTTGTTGAAAAATATGGATTGAGGAGGACACATCCCTCAATAAAAAAAGCAGCTGAGTTCCTCTTCAAATTTCAAAAAAACGAAGGAGATTTCAGGGGCATCTATGGCAACCAATACACTCCCAACTATAGCGCAGGCATAATGGAGCTCCTCATCAAGGCAGGGTATCAAAACGATCCCAGGATAAAGAAAGGATTTGCATGGCTGCTTTCCGCAAGACAGAACGACGGAGGATGGGCGATTCCCGCAAGAACCCACAGGATGCTCTTGAATGAAAAGACGATGCACTCTGAAACGATAGAACCTGACACCTCCATGCCATCTTCTCATCTTGTGACAGGTATAGTCCTCCGTCCCTTTGCGGCGCATGAAAAATACAGGAAGAGAAGGGAAGCATTGGAAGCAGGAGAGTTTCTGGCAAATCGAATCTGCAGGAGAGATGCATACCCTGACAGAGGAACAGCCGAATACTGGGAAAGGGTTTCCTTCCCCTTCTGGTTCACAGATATTGTATCAACACTCGACACCCTTTCGTGCATGGGATTCGATGCAGATGATGCCCGCATCGCCCATGCCTTGCGCTTCTTGGGGGGTAAGCAGAGGAGGAATGGATTGTTTGAACTGAAACTTGTGAGAGGAAGGGATAAAGACTCTCCCCTTTGGATTGCGCTTGCCATATGCAGGATATATGCACGATTCCATGGATAGTTTCTATCATGTTTTAAAACCGCCCACCAAAAACCAATTGTGAAGAGGTAGCCGTGTGGAATTGATGGATGTGATTGATAACATTTCACCCATAGACAGAAAGACTTTTAAGGAATGGGGAACGTTTCCGAATGGTGATTTCTTGAAGAAAATCTGCGACAGTGTCCTTGAGCTTATTGGAGACACGCCTCTCGTCCGATTAAATAAAATCGGGAAAGGTGTTGCCCCCGAAATCCTTGCGAAGGTTGAGACGGGTAATCCCACCTGCAGCATCAAAGACAGGATTGCACTCTATATGATAGAGGAAGCAGAAAAACAGGGGATGCTTTTACCCGGGGGAACAATCGTCGAACCTACCACCGGCAATACGGGCATAGCCCTCTCGCTTGTGGCAGCGGCGAAGGGATATAAGATGATTGTGGTCATGCCCGAATTCGTGAGTAAAGAAAGGACGCTCATCTGCGAAGCCTTCGGGGCGCAGGTGGTGCGGACTCCCGGAGAAGAAGGCATAGAAGGCGTCATAAGGAGAGCACGCGAGATAAAGGAGAAAGAAGGAGCCTTCATGCCCAATCAGTTCTCCAACGCTGCAAACCCCAAGGCGCACAGGGAGACCACGGGGAGAGAGATAATGGAGCAGACCGATGGCAGGCTCGATGTATTTGTGGCGGCTGCAGGAACAGGGGGAACGATGTCCGGTGTTGCCTCATTGCTCAAGGAAAAATTGTCGGGTGTGAGGATTGTGGTCGTCGAACCTGCCTCCTCGGCGGTGCTTTCAGGCGGCAAACCTGGATACCACAGAATCGAAGGCATTGGGGAGGGATTCGTCCCCGAGGTGCTCGACAGGAGCCTCTATGACGAAGTGGTTGCAGTGACGGATGAGGATGCCATGCTGATGGCGCGACGGCTTGCCCGGGAGGAAGGAATCCTCGCAGGCATATCTTCCGGTGCCAACGTATGGGCATCACTTGAGATTGCTAAGAAGATGAGTGGTGGAAGGATTGTGACTCTCATTCCCGATTGCGCCCTGAGGTACATGTCCACCGACCTTTTCAAATGCTAGAAACCCTTTTTTGTCATTATTTCCTTCAACGTCCATAGACAAATTGAAGTACAGAGGAAAGAACAGATACGGAGAATTCCTATCTGCGGCAAGAATAATCGCCCGCAAAATCTCGACGGTTGATCATGTGGTGGGGAAACTCGTGACGGGAGGAATTGGAAGAGAATACTGCGATGATTATTCTTGAAATTCCTTGTTGAGTTGGGACGAAATGATGATTGCCTTCTTGGTTGCGGCATCCACCGCTTTTATGAGGGCGGTCCTTATCTTATTCTCCTCGAGTTCGAAGACCCCCTCAATCGTCGTTCCGCCGGGAGTCACAACCTTGTCCTTTAACTGCGAAGGGTGGATGCCTGTCTCAGAGATGAGCCTGGAAGAGCCTATGGCGGTCTGGATTGCGGCCTTGAGTGCAAGGTCTCTGGGCAGCCCGACTTTGAGTCCCGCATACATTAGGGACTCCATTATCGTGAAAAAAAAGGCCGGACCGCTTCCGCTCAGTCCCGTCAATGCGTCCATGTGTTCCTCCTCCACCTTCTCATACTCACCCATTTTCCCAAAAAGCTCTTTCACCAGTCTCTCTTCCTCTTCGCTCAGGTCATGTGTCGCATAGACCGTGAATCCCTCCCTTACGATAACACCCACGTTTGTCATGGCCCGTACGACTTTGGCTTTGGGAATCATTCTTTTTATGAGACTTATCTGTATGGCTGCGGCGAAGGATATTACGATTTTATTCTGGACGTTCTGCCTTATTTCTTTGAGAATGTGTGGTATTTCATTGGGCTTGACGCAGATTATTATGACATCTGATTTCCCGGATGCATATACATTGTCCCCGCTCACCTCTATTCCCATCCCTTTCAGGTGCCCTATTTTTTCGGTTTCCCTTCTCGTCGCTATGACATCGTATTCTGCAAGGCACCTGGCTATCGCCTCCCCTATGGTCCCCGCGCCGATTATGGCAATTTTCATGAATCTAAGTTGACCTATAGTATTTAACTTTTTGTATTGCGCAGGAAGATTCTACATAAAAAGATGATAAAAAAGTATTTAAACTCATGCAACTATTTCTCCCATGGAAGACCCCAACTGGTTCTTCTCGACTCTTGCGCAATCTGCCGCAGCGATTGTGGGATTGATAGGTGCGTTTCTGGTAAGCAAAACTATTGAACTTAAAAGGGAGATTAGAGAGGAAATAAGAGAATCAGAAAGAAAAATACTAAGTTTAAAAAATAAAATTGATCAGACCAAACTGGATTTAGAGAGAATAATCGGATATTATTCTTCATTCGTAAAACATCTAGAAGAAGAATCGAAAAAGGAAAAAGGTTCTGTGATCGATTACAGTTTAGGGATTTCTATTCCACTCCCCAATACTTGGCTTGAATTCATTTTAGATCATTTCAATAAAGGGATAGGATTATTCTCGAATAAGAAGAGATTCTACTTAAATATCCTAGTCAGACCAATCACAGCACTACATCAACAGGAGGAATATTATCGTAATGTTTCTCAACATTTAGAAATATGGAAAAGTTACTCTCATAAATTGGGAACGATTGATAATAATACATTGGATAACTGTTTTAAGAATATTATAGAATTAGAGGAACAAATCAGAAAAATAAAGAAAGAATATGATGACTTCATAAATTCATTTGTGCTACCACCTTCTCTATGGACAGGTCTAATTATTCTTGCTCTCCTAGCCTTCGCGTTTGTATTCCTGCCATTGTTTTTTCTTTCAGCAGGTTCACAAACTCTAGTTAAAACTGTTCTTCTTACACTATTTGCCACTGGTATCTTTGCTTTGTTGATATTTTTCAAAAGCCAAATTGATGAAATAAAAGAATTCGTTAAACCTTAACCAACCCATACTAAAATCTCTCCCTTGCCGAGTTCCGTTATGTCGCCCGAGTATCTCTCATACATACCCTCCACATGTTCTTTTCTGACGGGAAGGATTTCTCTGTATTGGTTGAGGAAGAACCTCAGCCAGACTGGATTGTAGGTTGCGTTTCTCCGGAATGTCTGTAATAACTGCGGGGTTTTGTAGCAGAGAATCGTTCCCCTCTCCATGAGAGCCCCCGTTCTGTTTCCGAGGCTGCCGTAACAGATGAGCGTTCCTCCCTTCATGTGGAGTCCCGCAAAATCACCGAGATTCCCCTGCACAGAAATGAGACCGCGCTTCATCCTCAGCCCACACTCATGACCTGCATTTCCTGTGACAAGGATTGTTCCCCTGTTCATGCCAATCTCGCTTCCCCTGTAGGCACCGCCTAAGAAATTGCCTGCGTTGCCCTTTATATGTATTCTACCCCCCCTCATCTCTGCTCCGCACCAGTCCGAGGCATTCCCCTCGACTATGATTTCCCCGCCGCTCATCTCCGCACCCAGATGCATGCCCACATCTCCACGGATGGAAATTTTTCCAATGGTCATCTTTGCACCAATATGGCGCACAAAAGAAACATCGCCCACAATTTCAATAGTTGGACCGTCTTCATCTATTCTGAAGAAATCACCAAGTGTGACCACCCTGTTCCCGTGGAGGCATTTGAGGTCTCCAATTTCAGACACGGTCTTATCACAAAATGCATCGGGCGATAGGCATTCTGCGAACAGTGGAATGGTTGAAGATTTTTTCAGTGTGAGCCTCATCGCATCCCTTCCAGGATTCTGTGAAGGTGAAGCTGGAACGTGCCGAGACTTCCGCCATAGTTCCCCGCACTGATTCTTGTGATTGGGGAAGTGCATGCCGCCTGTATGCTTGCCCTCATCGCGCTCTCGACGTCTCTCTCAGCCAGCCCATCGATGACAATCTCGAGTGCGCAGTTCTCTTCTTCACGCAATTTGGTGTGCACCTGGGATTTTATGGTGGGGCAGAAGGAGGTATTTGTAGATGCATCGAGGAATTTGTATTTCGAACCCACCTTGCTTCCGCTGCGTGCGATGCCACCGGGGAAGGGGGTGATGACGTTGGCGATTTTTCTTATCTCTTTATTCGCGCGTTCGCAGGCTTCAAGGACGCTTTCTGCGGTTTTGCCCATGACTATGAAGTTACCTCCCCCCACTGCCTCCCTCGCCAAGAATTTCTCTTCGCACAGGAACTCACCTTCCATGACGGGGATTCTCCACAACCTCCTTCCTCCACACAGTTTCGATGTCTGAAATCCGTCACCGAAGAATCTCAGCTTTCCTCCTATATCGATTTTCTTTCCATTCTCCAGACCGTTATAACATGCGGTGGTAGGGCATGTCATGACGCACTGCCCTATGCGCTTCATCATCTGTTTTCCCAAATCCTTCTCTTTGTTCGCGAAGACGAGGACAGAGACGCCTGAGCGACCATCAGGCGTTTCTTCATCGGAAAGAATCCTCTCTATGCCGGTTTCGCACTTGCACATTATGACCGAAGTGGCAAATCCGCTCATCGAGCGTGCGGCATTGAGTGCCCATGTCTCTGAAGCAGCGGTGATAATGACACGGGAAGCCCACATCTTGAATGCCTCGGCAAATGTATCTTCAATCTCTACGTTGTTTATCTGCATGGCACCACCTCGGGTCTCGCTATCTCTTTGTCCTGAATGATGAAATTGGAAAGGGAAACCGTGTAGTAATTCTTGAAGATTTCTCTTATATGGTCAGTCTCCTCCCCTTTCGCGTCCGCCATGTATGTTTTTCCATCCACCTGGGACACAACCTCGCCATCTTTCACAACGATCTTCCCTCCCTTTACGACATATCGCGCCCGCGAGAAACTCTCCTCTATTCTGTCCTCGCAAAAATCATATATGGCAACGTCTGCCTCCGCACCGACACCCAGATGCCCCTTTCTTGAAAGCCCCAAAATCCGCGAAGGTGCAAGACGCGTGAGGGTGACGATTTCGGAGAGTGAATACTCCCTGGTGAGGCTTTCTATCGATGTCCTCTCGCGCGCCTTCTTGTGTATCCGTGCCATTTGCTCATTGCGTGTCTTCCTGCTCATGAGCCATGAAATGATTTTAGGATAGAAGTGGAAGGGACCCCC
>Ga0315268_10007916_pt1 | contig 11138 bp, 7 predicted proteins | sample C1_top_MG_FD_204535 | JGI IMG/M metagenome (GOLD analysis project Ga0315268, IMG submission 204535) | Sediment microbial communities from Yellowstone Lake, YNP, Wyoming, USA - C1_top | ecosystem: Environmental > Aquatic > Freshwater > Lake > Sediment | place: USA: Wyoming | collected 2017-08-01 | reverse complement strand
GAAGGCGGCGAGGCGGGCGTGTCGGAGCCCGGCGCGGCCCCGGCGGAACTGGAGCGGCTGCGCCAGGAGCGCGATGAGATGCGGGAGCGCTGGCTGCGCGCGGCCGCGGAGCTGGACAACTTCCGCAAGCGGACGCGCAAGGAAATCGACGACGTGCGGATCTACGCGGTGGCCGGGCTGCTGCGGGACCTGCTGGAGATCCTGGACAACTTCGAACGGGCCGTGATCTCGCTGCGCGAGAGCTCGGGCCAGGAGGGCGAGCTGGACAGTCTGCGGAACGGGGTGGGGCTCATCTACCAGCGGTTCCGCGACATCCTCATGAGCCAGGGCCTCGAGCGGATCGAGGCCGCCGGAACCGAGTTTGACCCCGCCCTGCACGAGGCGATCCTGCAGGTGGAGAAGGAGGGGGCGGTTCCGGGGCAGATCGCGGAGGTGGTCCAGCCTGGTTATCGACTCAGGGACCTGGTCATCCGGCCCTGCCGCGTCATCGTGGCGAAGTGAAGGCGGGATCCCGGAGTCGGTCACGGAGGGAATCATGGGCAAGGCGATCGGCATCGACCTCGGGACCACCAACTCCTGCGTTGCCGTCCTGAGCGGCGGCGAACCGGACATCATCACCAACGAGCAGGGGCATCGCACCACCTCCTCGGTGATCAGCAAGAGCAAGACCGGCACCTGGCTGGTGGGGCAGATCGCCCGCCGCCAGGCGATCACGGCGCCCGACAAGACGATCGTTTCCATCAAGCGCTTCATGGGGCTGCGCTATGACGAGGCGCTGACCGAGGTGGATCGCGCCGGCTACAAGGTGGTCAAGGCGCCCGGCACCGGGCTGGCCCTGGTCGAGGTCGACGGCGAGACGTTCACTCCCCAGGAGGTCTCGGCGCGCATCCTGCAGGCGCTCAAGCTGCGGGCGGAGGAGGTGCTGGGCGAGGAGGTCACCGACGCCGTGATCACGGTGCCGGCCTACTTCAACGACGCGCAGCGCCAGGCCACCAAGGACGCGGGCCGCATCGCCGGCCTCAACGTGCTGCGCATCATCAACGAGCCGACCGCGGCCGCGCTCGCCTACGGCGCGCACCAGCGCAAGCAACTGCGCGTCGCGGTGTACGACCTCGGCGGCGGCACCTTCGACATCTCGATCCTCACGCTGGGCGACGGCGTCTACGAGGTCAAGTCGACCGCCGGCGACACGCACCTCGGCGGCGACGATCTCGACCAGGTCATCATCGACTGGCTCGTGGCCGGCTTCCGCGAGGAGCACGCCATCGACCTCTCGCGCGACCGGGTCGCGGTGGCGCGCCTGAAGGACGCCGCCGAGAAGGCGAAGTGCGAGCTGTCGAGCGCGCTGGAGACGCACATCAACCTGCCGTTCATCGCCAGCAACGACACCGGTCCCGTGCATCTGGACGTCATGCTGAACCGCGCGCGCTTCGAGTCGCTCGTGGCGCCGCTGATCGAGCGCACCGTGGAGCCGTGCCGGCAGGCGCTGGCCGACGCGCACTTCGAGTCGGGCCAGGTCGACGAGGTGCTGCTGGTGGGCGGCTCGACGCGGATTCCCCTGGTGCAGCAGACCGTGCGCCGCATCTTCAACCGGGAGCCGAACAAGTCGGTCAACCAGGACGAGGTCGTGGCGATGGGGGCGGCGCTGCACGCCGGCATCCTGCAGGGGGCCGTGGACGAGATCCTCCTGCTCGACGTCACGCCCCTCTCGCTCGGCATCGAGACGTTCGGCGGCGTGATGACCAAGCTGATCGAGCGCAACACCACCGTGCCGACCCGGCGCAGCCAGACCTTCAGCACCGCGGTCGACAACCAGAGCGCGGTTTCCGTGCACGTCCTCCAGGGCGAGCGGGAGATGGCGACCGACAACCGCAGCCTCGCCCGCTTCGACCTGGTCGGCATCCCGCCGGCGCCGCGCGGGGTGCCGCAGGTGGATGTCGTCTTCGACATCGACGCCAACGGCATCGTCAGCGTCAGCGCCACCGACCTCGGTACCGGCCGCAAGCAGCAGATCCAGGTCCACGCCTCGGGCAACCTCTCCGAGGCGGAGATCGCGCGTCTGGTCGGCGACGCCGAGGCGCGTCGCGAGGAGGACCTGGCGAAGCGACGGGCGGCCGAGATCCGCAACCGCGCCGAGTTGATGCTGATGAACGTGACGACGGCGCTGGCGGAGTACGGCGGCAGCGTGTCGGAGGAGGAGCGCGGCGCGATCGAGAGCGCGCTGGCCGACGTGCGGCAGGCGCTCGAGGAGGCCGCCACCGACCGGCTGACGTCGCTCACCGACGCCCTGGCGCAGCGCTCGCACGTCATCGCGGACCAGCTCTACACCCGCTGAGCGGCGCGCCTGCGCGCCGCCGGCCGGCCTTGACCCGCGCCGCGGGCGCCCTTATCGTGGCGCTGCCCGCGGCGCAACCCCCGCCGGCACACGATGAGCCAAGAACGCGATTACTACGAGGTCCTGGGCGTACCCCGCTCCGCCGACGAGGCGGAGATCAAGCGGGCGTACCGCAAGCTTGCCGTCAAGCACCATCCCGACCGCAATCCCGACGACCCCGGCGCCGGCGAGAAGTTCCGCGAGGCGACCGAGGCGTACGAGGTGCTCAAGGACGCGCAGAAGCGGGCGCAGTACGACCGCTTCGGCCACGCCGGCCCGCGGGCGCCGTCCGGCGGCTTCGGCGGCGGCGCCGGCTTCGACATCAACGACGCTCTCGAGTCGTTCCTGCACAATTTCGGCGGCTTCGGCGACCTGTTCGGCGACCGCGGCGGCCCGGCGCGCGCGTCGCGGGGGCGCGACCTGCAGATCACCGTCCGCCTGACGCTGGCGGAGGTGGCGCAGGGGGCCCGCAAGAAGCTCAAGCTCAAGAAACTGGTCGCCTGCGGCGACTGCCACGGCACCGGGGCGGCGGCCGGCAGCCGGCCGTCCCCCTGCGGACAGTGCGGCGGACGGGGGCGGGTGCGGCAGGTGCGCCAGTCGCTGTTGGGCCAGATGATCACCGAGGGGATCTGCCCGCGCTGCCAGGGGCGCGGCCAGGTCGTGGAGCGGCCGTGCGGTTCCTGCGCCGGCACCGGCACCGTGCGGGGCGAGGAAACGGTCGAGATCCAGATCCCCCCGGGCGTGGCGAGCGGCAACTACATGGACGTGCCGGGCCGCGGCGACGCCGGCGGGCACGGCTCCCCCCCCGGCGACCTGCGGGTCGTGATGGACGTGGCCGAGGACGACCTGTTCGAGCGGCACGGCGACGACGTGCTGATCGAGTTGCCGGTCTCGCCGCTCGACCTGATGCTCGGCGTCAAGGTGGAGGTGCCGGCGCTCGAAGGGACCATCGCCCTGAAGATCCCCGCCGGCACGCAGTCGCACAAGCAGTTCCGGCTGCGCGGCAAGGGGTTGCCGCGGCTGCAGCGGGGCGGCCGCGGCGACCAGCTCGTGCGGGTGGTCGCCTGGACCCCCGCGCGTCTCACCTCCGAACAGACGGCCCAGCTCGAGCGGCTGCGCGACGGCCTGGCCGCGCAGGTCCCCGCGCCGGGCCGTCGCGTGGCCGACTGACCGCGGGAGGCCCCCCTTGCGCCTGTTCCTGCTGCCTGCCGGCGCCGCCGTCACTCCGGCCCCGGGCGACGAATTCACGCTGGGCGCCGACGAGACCCACCACCTGACCCGCGTGCTGCGCGCCGCCCCGGGGGCGGCGGTGCTCCTGGCCGACGGGCGGGGGCGGTTCCTGGACGGCGAACTGGTGGCCGTGCGGGGGGGGCGGGCGGTGGTGGCGGTGCGGGCCGTGCGCGACGACCCGTGGGAACGGGACGGCCCGCGGCTGGTGCTCGCCTGCGGCCTGGTGAAGGGGCCACGCTTCACCTGGGCGCTGGAGAAGGCGGTCGAGCTCGGGGCCCACGCGATCCGGCCGCTGCGCACCGGGCGGGCGGTCATCGATCCGGGCGAGGGGCGGCTGGGGCGCTGGGAGGCGGTCGTGCGGGCCGCCGCCAAGCAGGCGGGGCGGTCGCTGGTGCCGGAGGTGCACCCGGCCGACACCCTGGCCGGCTGCCTCGCGGCGCTGCCCGGCGCGCGCCTCTTCTATGGGGAAGAGGAGACCCGCCGGGAGTCGCCCGGCGGCGGCCCGGACGGACGGCCCACGCTCGACGCGGCGGCGCTGCTGCAGGACGGCGCCGCGGAGCGGGACGTGCTGGTCTGGGTGGTCGGTCCCGAGGGGGGCTGGACCGACGCCGAGCGGCAGGCCCTCGTCGCGGCCGGCGCGGCGGCGGTCCGGCTCGGCCCGCACCGGCTGCGCACCGAAACCGCCGCCGCGGCGGGGCTGGTGCTGCTGCAGGCCGTGCGCGAGGGGCGCGCCCGGCGCGGCTGAGCGGGTCGCCTTGACCCCGCGGCCGGCCCTGACCTAAGCTGCAACGCGGTGCGTCCGCGCACCGGGAAAGGGGATCGCCATGGCCACCGGACCGCTCGCCACGCGCCTGCAGGCCGCCGTGGTCGCCGCCATGAAGGCGCGCGACAAGGCGCGGCTCGAGCCGCTGCGCATGATGCAGGCGCAGATAAAGCAGATCGAGGTCGACCAGCGGGTGGTGCTCGACGACGCCGGCATCGTCAAGGTGCTCGGCTCGTACCAGCGCAAGGTCAAGGAGGCGCTGGCCGAGGCGCGGCGCGCGGAGCGCCCCGAACTGGTGGCCCGCGGCGAGGCCGAGGTGGCGATCCTGGCGGAGTTCCTCCCGGCCGAGATCGACGACGCCGCGCTGGAGGCGGCGGTGCGCGCGGTGGTGGCCGAGACCGGCGCCACCGGCCCGCAGGACCTGGGCAGGGTGATGAAGGCGGTGCTGCCGAAGCTCGCCGGACAGGCCGACGGCGGCCGGATCAGCGCCGCGGTCAAGCGGTTGCTGCAGGGCTGACGACGATGACAACGGTGATGACCGTCCTGGCGCTGCTCCTGATCGTCTTCAGCGCCTGGCAGGGATGGCGGGCGGGGCTGCTGCGCCGCGTGCTCGAACTGGCCGGGGCGCTGGCCAGCTTCTACTTCGCCACCGCCGAGGCGGCGGGGCTGGGGGCCGCGCTCACCGGCTGGACGCGGACGGAGGGGCGGGCGCGCCTCTACCTCGGCTGGATCGTGCTGTTCCTGCTCGGCCTGCTGCTGACGCGGCTCGTGGCCGCGCTGGCGGCCAGGGCGCTCCACGTCGGCATCGTCGGCTGGGTCGACCGGGTGGGTGGGGCGCTCTGCGGCCTGCTGATCGGGGTGTTGCTGGCGAGCGCGCTGCTGCATCTGGCGGGGCGGATGCCGGGCGGCGAGGCGCGCCGCGCCGGCTTCGCCGCCAATCCCGTCACCCGCGCCATCCTGGTCGCCGCGCCGGCCCTGTCGGGCGCCTTCCGCGACCTCGGCGGCGCGCCGGAGCGCGCCTGGCACGGCCTGCGCGACGGGGCGCGCCGCGCCGCGGGCGCGGCCGCGGCGGCGGTCGACGAGCAGCTGCACCCCGGCGCGGCCGACAGCGTGGCGGCGACGCCCGCCGCGCGGCCGGGGGGGTGAGCGCGTGATCCCGCTCCTCGCCGAGCTCGCGCGCGCCGGGCGCGAGGAGGGGTGGCCGGCCGACGACGAAGGGGAGCGGGCCCTGCGCCTGCTCGAGTGGCCCCGCGTGACGGCCGGCATCGCCCGGCTCTGCCTGACCCGGCGGGCCGCCGGCGCGGTGGCGGCCCGCCGCCCCTACGTGGCGGCCGGACCGATCGCGCTGCGGCGCCGCCTGGCCGACGAGCTGCGCGCGCCGGGCGAGCGGGGCGAGTGGCCGCCGCTGCTGGAGATCTCCAGCGTGCTCGACTGGCTCGAGTGGCCCCGCCCGCTCGCGCTCGAAGGTCCCGACCTGCTGCAGGTGGCCGCGGCCGCGGTCGCCCTCGACGCCCTGGCCGATCATTTCCGTCGCGACCCCGACGCCTGGCCCACCTGGAGCGGCGCGGCGGCGCGCCTCGAGCGGCTCGGCCATCTCGCGGCGGCCGTGCGCCGGGCGTGCGATCGCGACGGCCGGCTGCGCGACGACGCCACGCCGGTTCTGGGCCGCCTCCGCCGGGCCGCGCGCGACCAGGAGCGCGAGGCGCGGGCGGCGGCCGAGCGGGCGCTGGCGCAGGCGCGCGCGGCCGGCCTGGTCACTGGCGACGAGGTGACGCTGCGCGGCGACCGCTACTGCCTGCCGCTGCGCGCCGGGTCGCGACGCCGGCTCGACGGCATCGTGCACGACCGCTCGGCCACCGGCGGCACCGTTTTCGTCGAGCCGGCGGGCGTCGTCGAGCTGCACAACGCGCTGGTGGAGACGCGGCTCGAGATGTCGGCCGAGGAGGCGCGCATCCTGGCCGAGCTCAACCGCGCGGTCGAGGCGGCGGCGCCGGCGCTGCTCGACGCGGGCGGTCTGCTCGCGCTGGCCGACGAGATTCGGGCCGCGCTGCAGTGGGGGGGGCGGCGCCGCGGCTCGCGCCCCGCCCTGGGCGCCGGCGGGCCGCTGCGCCTGTGCGCCGCCCGCCATCCGCTGCTCGAGGGCGACGCGGCCGGCGCGCCGGCGGGGGGCGTGGTGCCGCTCGACCTGGAGCTGCCGGCCGACCGGCCGGTCCTGCTGGTGAGCGGCCCGAACGCCGGCGGCAAGTCGGTGGCGCTCAAGACGGTCGGCGTCTGCGTGCTGCTCGCGCAAAGCGGCTGGGACGTCCCGGCGCGGGAGGACAGCCGGCTGCCGCTGGTGCGGCGGCTGTTCGTCGACCTCGGCGACGAACAGTCGATCGAGCACTCGCTCAGCAGCTTCAGCGCGCACCTCGGGCACCTCGCGCGCTTCGTGGCGGAGGCGGGCCACGGCGCCCTGGTCCTGTGCGACGAGATCTGCTCCGGCACCGATCCCGACGAGGGGTCGGCGCTGGCGCTGGCGGTGCTGGAGGCGCTCGCGGCGCGCGGCGCCACGGTGCTCGCCACGACCCACTTCGGACTGCTCAAGGCGGCCGCGCACGATCATCCCGGCATGCTCAACGCCGCGATGGATTTCGACGAGCAGACCCTGCGTCCGCTCTTCACGCTGCGCCTGGGGGTGCCGGGGGCGAGCCACGCCTTCGCCATCGCGGCGCGGTGCGGGCTGCCGGCCGGGCTGCTCGAGGCGGCGCGCGGCCGGGTCGGCGAGGAGCGCTTCCAGATCGAGCGGCTGCTCGGGGAGCTGGGGGAGCGGGCCCGCGCGCTCGCGGCGCTCGAGGCCGACGCGCGCGCGGCGGCGGCGGCGGTGCAGACGCGGGAGCGGGCACTGGCGGAGCGGCTGGCGGCGCTGGAGCGGGAGCGGACGGAACTGCTCGACGCCACCCGGCGCGACGGGGAGCGGCTCCTGGGCGAGGGGCGGCGCGAACTGGAGGCGGCCGTGCGCGAGGCGCGCGGCGGCGACGCCGGCGCGGCGCGGCGTGCGCGCGACACCCTGCGGGAGTTCGACGCGCGGCTGCGGGCCGCGGCGCCCGCCCCGGCGCCGGGCCGACCGGCGGTCCCGCTGCGCCCCGGCGACCAGGTGCGCATCCCGCACCTCGGGCTGACCGGTCTGGTCGTGGAGGTGCGCGGCGAGCGGGTGGTGGCGGACGCGCGCGGCCTGCGGTTGACCGTCGGCGCGGCCGACGTCGAACCGCTGAACGCCGGCGGCGCGCCGGCCGGCGCCCCCCCCGCCGACGCCGCGGCCGCGCCGGCGGCGGGCGGCGGCTGGGCCTGGCGCGACGGCACGCCGGCGGCCCACGAGATCGATCTGCGCGGGGAGCGGGCCGACGAGGCGTGGGACCGGCTCGACCTGCTGCTCGACCGGGCGATCCCGGCCGGGGTGCCGGAGATCCTGGTCGTGCACGGCGTGGGGACCGGCCGGCTGCGGGAGGCGCTGCTGGAACGGCTGGCGGCCGATCCGCGCGTGGTCCGGACCGAGCTGGCGCCGCAGGGCCGGGGGGGGGCCGGCGCCACGGTCGTCCATCTGGCGTGAACGCGGGGGCGCGGTCGCTCGGGGCTTGCCACGGCAGCGTCTGCGGCGTTACTATGCTTGATTCCCGCCGCGCGGTTTGACCGTGCTTCCCGGTCGTGTCGGAAGGTCGTGCGGATGGCGCTCAGCCTGCCCCGGGACGTGGTCGTCCGCATCAAGGAAGAGACCGACATCGTCGACGTCGTGCGGCGGTACGTGACGCTCCACGCCGCCGGCTCCGCCTTCAAGGCGCTCTGCCCGTTCCACCGCGAAAAGGGCCCCAGCTTACACGTCAATCCGTCCCGCCAGATCTACAAGTGCTTCGGCTGCGGAGAGGGGGGCGACGTCATCTCCTTCCTGATGAAGGTGGAGGGGCTGAGCTTCCCGGAGGCGGTCGAAACGCTCGCGCGCCCCCTCGACATCGACCTGGCGAAGTACCTGGCGGAGGACGAGGGGGAGGGGGAGCGGCTCGCCTTCCACCGGGCGAACGACGCCGCCGTCCGGCTGTGGCAGGAGGCGTTCTGGAGCGACCGGGGGGAGGCGGCGCGGAGCTACCTGCGGGATCGCGGGTTCGGCGACGAATCGGCGCGCCGCTTCGAGGTCGGCTGGGCCCCCCCGGGCGGGGGGTGGCTGGTGGAGGCGCTCGCCCGCGAGGGGGTGAGCCAGGATCTCGCGCTGCGGGCCGGCCTGTTCGGCCAGCGGGGGACGGAGCCGCCCTTTGCCTATTTCCGCGGCCGCATTATCTTTCCGATACGGAACGTCGCGCAGCGGGTCGCCGGGTTCGGCGGCCGCCTGCTCGGCCAGGGCGAACCGAAGTACCTCAACTCTCCCGAGAACGCCTACTTCAGCAAGGGCAAGCTGTTGTACGGCTTCGCCTCGTCGCGCATCGCGATCGCGCGCCTGAAGACGGCCATCCTCGTGGAGGGTTACCTGGACCTGATCGCGCTGGCGCAGGCCGGCTTCGCCAACGGCGTGGCGACCTGCGGCACGGCTTTCACCCCCGATCAGGCGCGGCTGCTGCGCCGCGGCTGTCCGACGGTCTTTCTGCTCTTCGACGGCGACCGCGCCGGCCTCGGCGCCGCGGTCAAGGGGTGCCAGACGGCGCTGGCGCAGGGGCTCGAGCCGCGCGTGGCGCGGCTGCCGCAGGGCGAGGATCCCGCCTCGTTCCTGCAGACGCGCGACGCGGCGGCCCTGGGCGCGATCCTGTCGGGCGCCTCCGGCTACCTGCCGTTCCTGCGCGAGCTGGTCGAGGAGCGCGGTGGTTCACGGGTGGCGAAGGAGCGCGCGGTGCGTCGCGCGCTCGAGTCGATCGCGCAGGTGCCCGATCCGATCCGCCAGGCCTACCTCCTGCAGGAGACGGCCGAGCTGTTCGGCATCGGGCTGGGGATCCTGGAGCGCGAGGCGGCCCGCCTGCGCGGCGAGGGGCGCCCGGGGGCGGCCCGCGCCGGCGCGGAGGGGGAGGCCGCCCCGGCCGGAGCCGCCGCGGCCGCGCCGCGGCCGGTCGCGCCGGTGGGGCCGTGGCTGGACCGGGCCGCGGTCGAGGCGGTCATGTTCGCCCACGCCCTGCGGGATGACACGGGGCGGGCGGCCGGGGAGTTGCTGCGGCTGCGGGCGGAGCGGGCCTGCGCCACGCCGGAGGGGGACCTGCTGCGCGGCGAGCTGCTGCGCTGGCAGGCGGCCCGCGCGGCGGGAGATGAGGCGCCGCCCGGCAGTTTCGTGCAGACGGAGTGGCACGGGCTCAGCGGCGCCTACCGCGCCTATGTTTCGGACCTGCTCGCGGGCGATCTCGTCCCCGAGCGGGGCGATTTCGTGAAGGCCGTCCGCGACGGCCACGAGCGGCTGGAAGCGGCCGCCGAGATGGAGCGACGGCGCGCCGCCGCCGCCCGCTGACCAACGGGGGGTCGCGACAAGGATGGACAAGCAGCGCTTCGTGGCGGTCATCGACGCGCTCTCGCGGGCCGCCCGCCAGGGCCAGGGCTATGTGGTCTACGACCAGATCAACGAGATGATCGGCGACGAGCCGGAGATCGAGGAGATCTTCGAGCGCATCTACGATCGTCTGGGCGAGCTGCGGATCGACATCTTCGACTCGGAGGAGGACGCGCAGCGGAAGCTCACCCTGCGCGCCGCCCGCGGCAAGAAGAAGGCCGCCGTCCAGCGCAAGGCGGTGCGCAGCAACATCAAGTACGACGACCCGGTGCGCATGTACCTGCGCGAGATGGGACGCGTCCCGCTGCTCACCCGCCAGGGCGAGGTCAACCTGGCGCGTCGCATGGAGGACGGCCAGCTCGCCGTCATCCGCGTCACGATCCGCTCGAGCCACACGCTCAAGGAACTGCGCCAGATCGCCGCGCAGCTGATGACCGACAACGTCCACGTGGACGAGGTCGTCCAGCACGACAGCAGCACCTGGAACGTCCACTACTCTCCCCGCAAGGAGGGGGCGCGCATCCTGCGCGCCGTGGAGCAGATCGAGAAGCTGCAGAAGGAGCTGGTCGAGCAGCGGCGCGAGCTGCGGCAGGCGGGCAACAGCACGCGGGCCGCCACGCTGACCCGGATGATCCAGGCGCGCGAGAAGAAGATCACCGAGACCTTCCAGGACCTGCACCTGTCGACCGCCCAGGTCGAGCAGTTGTCCAACAAGCTGCGCCTGGTGCACAGCAAGGTGAAGGACCTGCTCGGGCGGATGGCGGAGGACGAGGCCCGTCTGCGTCCGCCGACCGAGGGGACGCGCGGGCGGCGCCGGGCCGACCCCGACGGCGAGCGGGCCGGTTCGGCCGAGCAGCGGGAGCTGGTCCTGGAGGCGCAGCGGCGCATCAAGGGCTTCCGCAAGCGGATCCACGAGATCGAACGGGAGATCGGGGTCTCCGCCAAGGACCTGGCCGAGATCGCCGACGCCATCGAGGCCGGGGAGCGCGAGGTGGCCGCGGCGCAGCGCGAGATGATCGAGGCGAACGTGCGGCTGGTGATCAGCATCGCCAAGCGCTACACGAACCGGGGGCTGGAATTCCTCGACCTGATCCAGGAGGGCAACTCGGGCCTCATGCGCGCGGTCGAGAAGTTCGACTACCGCAAGGGCTACAAGTTCTCCACCTACGCCACCTGGTGGATCCGCCAGGCCATCACCCGGGCCATCGCCGATCAGGCGCGCACCATCCGCGTGCCGGTGCACATGATCGAGGCGATCAACAAGGTGAACCGCGCCTCGC
>Ga0315268_10007914_pt1 | contig 11139 bp, 10 predicted proteins | sample C1_top_MG_FD_204535 | JGI IMG/M metagenome (GOLD analysis project Ga0315268, IMG submission 204535) | Sediment microbial communities from Yellowstone Lake, YNP, Wyoming, USA - C1_top | ecosystem: Environmental > Aquatic > Freshwater > Lake > Sediment | place: USA: Wyoming | collected 2017-08-01 | reverse complement strand
AGGGATACTCTTGGAAGGAAACCCCTTTTTAGGGTTTCCTTCCAACGCTCGCTCCGCTCGTTGCCATCCTTCCAAGGAGCATCTGGCGACGTATCTACGGGCAGAGGGATGATTTGAAACGGCGTTTTTTCTATAGTATAGTCTTCCAAAGATGAGGAGTCTTCTGTCCGTTTATTCCCTGTTCTCCCGGTTTGTTTGCCGCGTGAAAAGCCGGCTCTTTTCAGCCCGGATATTGAAGGCCAAAAAAGCCCCCCTGCCGGTCATCAGTGTGGGGAATATCGCACTGGGCGGAACGGAAAAGACTCCTCTGGCCATGGAGCTTCTTTCTTATTTTTTGAGCCGCGGCTTCAGGCCCGCTTTGATCACCAGGGGCTATCGGGGAACTTGGGAAAAGAGCGGAGGGGTCCTGTCTGACGGCCAGACGATTCTCGGGACTTGGCAAGAAGCCGGCGACGAACCCGCGATGATCGCCGAGGCCGTTCCCCGGGCCGGCGTTTTTGTCGGGAAGGATCGTCTCGCATCCTGTGAAAAAGCCAAAGCCCTCGGCTTCGATATCGCGGTCCTGGACGACGGTTTCCAGCACATTCGGCTCCAGCGGGATCTCGATATCGTGCTCCACGACCTTAGGAAGCCGGGGGCCTTGCGCGAAGGTCGGAGCGCCTTCGGGCGGGCGGATATTCTTCTGCTGAAAGATGGCGGCCCCGAAACCATCCAGAAAAAAATTCTCGGGTCTTTTCCCCGGCTTTCAGTGTTTAACTACTCGGTTGCAGCCAAAGGTTTCAGCCGCCTCGGCGAAAAAGGGATCGAGCCGGCAACGGCATGGCGCGGGAAAAAAGCCCTGGCTTTTTGCGGAATCGCCCGGCCGAAAAGATTTTTCTCGTTGTTAGAGGGCTGCGGCCTTCTTTTGACCGGCCGTCTTACATTTCCCGATCATTATGCCTATCCCCCTCGGGCCCTGGAGAAAATCCGTCGTGCGGTCCAAGAGTCCAGGCCGGAAGCGCTCGTCACGACGGAGAAAGACGCGGTCAGGCTCATCGGCCGCCGGGAAGGGCTCGGACCCTTGCCAGTGGCGGTTCTCAAAATCGAGCTGGCTCTTCCGGAACCGGTCCGGGCGAGGCTCGCTTCTTTTCCGACTCTTGCGCCGGGAGGCCGTACATCAATCCAATGACCGCCTATCTTGCCGAATACATCGGATACTGCTTTTTCAAAGCTTTCGCCCTGACTTTTGCCTGCCTGCCTCGCCCGCTCTGTCTTTCAGTGGGACAAGCCGTCGGCCGGCTCGCTTTCCGCTTGGATAAAAGGCACCGGGCCGTCGCTCTTTCCAACTTGGCCATCGCTTTCGGCATGGAATCTAGCGACACTGAACGGCATGCCCTGGCCCAAAAAGCTTTCGAACAATTCTGCCGGACAATCGCGGACCTCATCAAGATCTCGGGATATCCCAAAGAAAAGATTCCGGGCCTTATCCGGATTGAAGGAGCGGAATTTCTAAGTGAGGCGCTGGCAAAAGGCAAAGGGGCGCTTGTTTTCACCGCCCATTTCGGGAACTGGGAAATGGTGACGGCGGCGCTGGCGCAGGCCGGTCCGGTCAGAGTCATCGCCCGGCCCCTGGACAACAGGTTCCTGGAAAGAGAAATAACCAGGTTGCGCAGAAAGTTCGGCGCGGAGATCATTTCCAAGTTCAAAGCGGGGAAACCCATTCTTCAATCCTTGAAAAAGAACGAGATCATCGGCATCGTCATCGATCAAAACGTCCTGCGCAGCCAGGCGGTCTTTGTCGATTTCTTCGGCAAGCCGGCTGGGACGACACCCGCCCTAGCCGCTTTCCATATCCGCACCGGCGCTCCGATGGTCCCTGTCTTCTGCTATCCGGGACGAAACAACCTCTATCGGATTAAATTTGAAGAGGCGTTGGAGCCTTCTCTCTCCGGACCCCAGGACGAGGACGTGTTGAAAATCACTCAATTATGCACTAAGATGATTGAGCGCGAAATCAGGCAAAACCCAAGCCTCTGGCTCTGGGTCCACAGGCGCTGGAGGACCAGGCCGCCTGAAGAAGAAAGGACGCGATGAGATCCCATAACCGAAAGCCGGACGAGCTCAGGCCGATCAAAATTCATACCGACTATCTCGATTTTGCAGACGGTTCCGCCTTGATCGAATTCGGAAAAACGCGCGTTGTCGCCGCGGCAACCATCGAGGAGAAGGTGCCCCCGTTCCTGAAGGGCGGCGGCGCGGGATGGATTACGGCCGAATACTCCATGCTACCCCGCGCGACGGAAAAGCGGACAAATCGGGAGAGAAGCCAGGTCTATCCATCGGGGAGAAGCCAGGAAATCCAGCGTCTGATCGGACGGACTCTAAGGGCGGTAACCGATCTCAAGCTGATCGGCGAACGGCAGATTATCCTGGATTGCGATGTGATCCAAGCGGACGGGGGAACACGGGTGGCTTCAATCAACGCCGCCTGCGTCGCCCTGGCCCTAGCGCTCAAAAAAATGCTCGACCAGAAAACGATCGACCGCATGCCCCTCCGCCATCTGATCGGGGGCGTCAGCGTCGGGATCGTCAACGGCGAACCTCTTTTGGACCTGGATTACAGCGAGGATTTCGCGGCCGAAACGGATATGAATGTCGTCCAGACCGACCGCGGCCAGCTCCTCGAAGTCCAGGCGACGGCCGAAAAAGAGCCGTTCTCGAGGCATTCTCTGAATGCGCTCCTGCGTCTGGCCGACCTCGGCATCACCGAAATCATCCAGGCCGAGAAGGAAGTATTAAAAAGGAAAAGCCTCCTGTTCATGGCCTATGGCTAAGGCCCGGCAGAAGGGCGCCGGGAGGTTCGAAGGAGTTCCAGCATGAACCGCATCTTGGTAACGGGCGGCGCGGGATTCTTGGGCAGCCATCTCTGTGAATATCTCTTGAGCCGGGGCTCGGATGTGGTTTGCATCGATAATTTTTTCTCCGGCCACAAGGACAACATCCGCCCGCTCCTCGCCCATCCCTATTTTGAATTGATCCGGCACGACGTCATCCACCCGCTGTTCGTCGAGGTGGACCGGATTTATCATCTTGCCTGCCCGGCCTCGCCCATCCATTATCAGGTCAATGCGATCAAGACCGTGAAAACCAATGTCATGGGCACGATCAACATGCTCGGCCTGGCCAAGAGGACCAAGTGCCGGATCCTGCTCGCCTCCTCCTCCGAGGTTTATGGCGACGCCAAGGTCCATCCCCAGCCGGAAAGCTATTGGGGAAACGTCAACCCGATCGGCATCCGGAGCTGCTATGACGAGGGCAAGCGGGTCGCCGAAACCTTGATGATGGATTACCATCGACAGAACAAGGTGGATATCAAGATCGTTCGCATTTTCAACACGTACGGGCCGCGGATGGCGGTCAACGACGGCCGAGTCGTCAGCAACTTTATCGTCCAGGCCCTGCGGGGCGACCCGATCACCGTCTATGGCGACGGGAGCCAGACGCGCTCCTTCTGCTATGTCTCCGACCTCATCGAAGGCTTGCACTCTATGATGGAGGCCGAAAACTTGATCGGCCCGGTCAATATCGGAAACCCGGGGGAATTCACGATTGCCGAGCTCGCCCGGCTTGTCATTCGCCTGACCCAGAGCAAGTCGAAGATCGTCCACCAGCCTCTTCCCTCGGATGATCCTGTCCGCCGGCAGCCGGACATATCGCTGGCCAAAACAAAATTGGCCTGGGCGCCGAAAGTCTCCCTGGAAGAAGGTCTGGCCCCGACCATCGCCTATTTCAAGGAAAAACTGGGATATAAAAAATGAGTCCGCCGACCGAATTCCGGAAACTTTCGATCGTCATGCCCGTCTATAACGAAAAAGACACCATCCGGCAAATTATCACCCGGGTGATGAACGTAGATGTCGGCATCGAGAAAGAGCTCGTTATCGTCGACGACTTTTCCCGAGACGGCACGAGGGACATCCTCGAAAAACTCGATGACCCCCGGATCAGAGTATATTTCCACCCCGAGAACTTGGGCAAGGGCTCGGCCCTCCAGACCGGATTCGCCAAGGCGTCTGGCGAAATTATCCTCGTCCAGGACGCCGACCTCGAGTATGACCCCAATGAGTACCCCCAACTTCTCCGGCCGATCCTGGACGGGCGGGCCGATGTCGTATACGGTTCCCGGTTTCTCGGCGGCCCGCACCGGGTTCTTTTCTTCTGGCATTCTGTGGGAAACAAGCTTCTGACGACTTTCTCCAACATGCTTTCCAATCTTAACCTGACCGATATGGAAACGTGTTATAAGGTTTTCAAAAAAGAGATCTTGGACAAAGTCCGGCTCAAGTCCAAACGGTTCGGATTCGAACCAGAAGTGACGATCAAGCTCGCCAAGATGAAAGTCAGGATCTACGAGGTTCCGATTTCCTACTCCGGCCGTGATTACAGCGAGGGAAAGAAGATCGGCTGGAAGGACGGCTTAGCCGCGATCTTCCATATTATCCGCTACAAATTTTTTAAATAGGGCCCTGGGCGTCGCAGGCCGCCCCCTGAGAGAGATGAAGAACGTTCCCGCCAAGAGTCAAGAAACGGATATTTTCGACAAGTATTTCTCGCCAAGACTCGTTTGTCTCCTGGCCTGCCTTATTTTTTTAGCCTGTGCCGTCAAGTTTTTCGACCACACGGTGGATGACGCGTTTATCAGCTTCCGCTACGCCAAAAATTTCGTCGATGGACACGGCCTTGTTTTCAATCCCGGCGAACGCGTCGAAGGTTATACCAACTTCCTCTGGGTGATTCTCTCCGCGTTTTCGCTTTGGCTCTCTCTGGACGCCGCAGTCTTTATGAAGATTATCGGGTTGATCGCGGGGGCCGGGATGATTGCCGCCGTCGTCAGGTTCGCCCCGAAACCGGACCGTTTCCGGCCGCTCGTCTATTTCGCTCCCATCCTGCTCGCCGTCAATCCTTCTTTCGCCGTGTGGGCAACGGGCGGTCTGGAGACTCCCCTCTTCGCCTGCCTGATCACTTGGGGTCTGCTCCTCGCCGCCGACGGAATCGGCAAGGACGGATTGCCGCCGTCCAGCGGCGTATTGTTAGGACTCGCCGCGTGGGCTCGGCCGGAGGGAGTCCTGATCGGCGCTTTTGTGTTTGTGGGGGCAGTCGTTCCCGGCCTCAAGAACAGAATATCGACCCGAAAGGCGGCTATCTGGCTTTTGGCGTTCGCGGCCGTTTATCTGCCCTATTTTATCTGGCGTTTCAGTTATTATGGGGCTCTTTTTCCGAATACCTTCTACGCAAAAGTTGACCTGGGCGGCTCGCAGGTATTGCGCGGCCTCGTCTATGGGCACAGGTTTATGGCCGGGATGGGCTACTGGCTGTTGGCCGGCTTGTTGGGATTGATCTGGACGAAGCGGGCCCGGTTCGTCCGTTTTCTTGGCTCGGTCCTGATCTTCTATGTGCTCTACGTTATCTACATTGGCGGGGATGGTCTGCCCATGTACCGCTTTTTCGTCCCGATTCTCGGCATTTTTTTCATACTCGTGGCCCAAGGCGCGGCCGGCTGGCTTGATCGGTGGGGAAGATGGAAGCCGATCAGGCCGGTCACAGCCGTCGGCCTGATTTTGGCTGCAGCCTACTCCATCATTCCCTCCTATCATGGCCCCGATTACGACTATGTCGTGCAAGATCGGGCGGAAGTCGACAGCTGGATAGAAATTGGCCAGTGGTTCAAGGCCAACGCGAACCCGGACGCTTCGATCGCTGTCATCCCGGCGGGGGCTATTCCCTATTACTCGGAGCTCAAGACGATCGATATGCTCGGCCTCAACGACCTGGCGATCGGCAGGAAAATAGTCACAGTGATGGGCAAAATGCAGGCCGGTCACGAGAAATTTGATGTGGAATACGTGCTTAGCCGGAAGCCGACCTACGTCATCATCGGTGTCTATGGGCTCTCCAGCGATCCTCTCCCGCCCCGGGAACTCGTCAAGCCCTATTATCCCGCCGAGACCGAGCTCGTCAAGGCCCAGGCTTTTCAGGATCAGTACACATTGAAACTCGGGAAGACACAGAAAGGCTATTTTTATTATTTTGTGCGCAATACGAGCTAAGGCTAGCCGCTAGAAACAAAAAATAGACATATCGGAAACCAAGACTCTCTTTCAGGAAGCATTTTCATAATCCAATTTATGATAGGTGCATTCCTTGATGAATTCATCACCTCATGCTCAATGAAAAGGAGGCAGAGAGCGGAGCGATCGTTGGGGGGAAACCCAACAGAAGGGTTTCCCTCCAAGAGTATCCGACAGGACCCATCAAACCTTTCATGAAAATAGAGACGCTAGTTCGGTAGCGGGGCTCGACTTGACATTCTCCGCTAGTGACTATAATATTTCGTTTTAATAAGTTAGGCCCTTTAGTTCCTTTATGGAGCTTCTGATCTCGAGGAGGCAATCATGAATCTTGTATCCTGGCTCATCTTGGTCGGAATCGTCATCGTCGTCCTGGGGCTCCTCTCGCTTCTCATGGCCAAGCAATACCGGAAGGTCGGCCCCAATGAGGCCCTCATCATTTCCGGCCGAAAAAAGACCATAACGCTTCCGGACGGGACGAAAAGAAAAATCGGCTATCGTTACCGGCTGGGCGGGGGTACGTTCGTCATGCCTTTCCTGGAAACCGTCGACGTCCTGCCCATGGACATCATTTCGCTTAACATCAAAACAGCCGAAGTCTTGACCCACGGGGGCGTGCCGATTCTGGCCGAGGCGACGGCCCAGGTCAAGATCGATTCCTCCGATGTGACCATCCACATCGCCGCCCAGCAGTTCCTGAGTCTCGGGAAGGAGGGTGTTCGCGATGTGGCCATGAACGTTCTCGAGGGTAAGATCCGCGAGGTCATCGGAACGATGACCGTCGAAGAAATCTATAGGGGGCGCCACGATTTCAATAACCGTGTTTCCGATGCCATCCGTGAGGATTTCTCCCGCATGGGGCTGGCCCTTCTCTCCTTCTCCCTCAAGGACATCGGCGACACGCAGGGCTTTCTCGACTCCCTGAGCAAGCCGCTTGTGTCCGCAGCCAAGCGGGATGCCGCCATTGCCGAGGCCGAGACCGAAAAAGAAGCCATCGTCAAATCCTCCCAAGCGCGGAAAGAGGGAGAAGTGGCCCGCCTCCAGGCCGAGGCCCTGATCGCCAAGGCCCAGTGGGAAAACGAGGGCAAAAAGGCCGAATCCCAGGTCTCGGTCAACCAGAAAAAAGCCCAGGCCGATTTCTCCTATGAACTCGAGCGCTTCCGTCTCGGCCAGGAGATCAAGAAAGAAGAAGCCAAGGTCCTCCTGATCGAAAAAGAACAGGCTATCAAGATCGAGGAGTTCGAAATCCAGCGCCGGGAAAGGGAACTTGAATCCAACGTCCTCAAGCCGGCTGACGCCCGGAAATACCAGATCAAGGCCGAAGCCGAAGCCGAGGAATTTCGTATCCAGGCCGAAGCCCGAGGGAAGGCCGAGGCCTCCAGGCTCGAAGGCCTGGCCGAAGCCGAGAAGATTAAGCAGAAAGGCCTGGCCGAAGCCGAGACCATGTTGAAAAAAGCCCAGGCTTGGGATAAATTCAATGAGGCGGCCATCCTGGAAATGTACATGAAGGTGCTGCCCGACGTCGCCAAGGCCGTGTCCGAGCCGCTGTCAAAAGTTGAAAAGATTGTAGTCGTCAGCGGAGACAAGAGCCTTGGGACAACGAAAATCACCGGCCAGGTCGCGGAGATCCTGGCCCAAGTCCCTGAGGTCGTCCAGTCTTTGACCGGCGCCGATTTGAGAAAATTCCTGAAGGACAAGCTATCCCCCGAAGAGAAGCCAAAGAAAGATAAATAAGACCTGATCGGCGGACAAAGGCGCATCATGATCTCAGAAAAAGTCAACCAAATCGGAACCTCTCCGACCTTTAAGATTGCGGCGAAAGCCAAGGCTATGAGGGCCGAGGGAATCGATGTCGTCGACCTCAGCATCGGCGAGCCCGATTTTCCGACGCCGGAGAATATCAAGACCGCCGGGATCAAGGCCATCCGGGATAACTTCACCAAATACACGGAAAGCGAAGGAATGCCTGCCCTGAAAAAAGCGATCTGCGCCAGGCTCAAGGAAGATCATGGGCTGATCTATTCTCCCAACGAAATTATCGTTTCCACAGGAGGCAAAAGCGCGCTGTTTCACCTGATCCAGGCGTTGGTTAACGAGGGGGAGGAAGTGATCATCCCGGCGCCTTACTGGGTGACCTACCCTCAGAGCATCATGCTGGCCAAGGGAAAATCCGTCATTGTCCCGACCAGGGAAGAAGACGGCTTCCTACTCAAGCCCGAGGACCTCAAAGCGGCCATTACGCCGGCGACAAAAGCTCTGATCCTGAATTCCCCCTGCAACCCCACGGGAGCGACCTACCAGAAGCACGAGCTCGAAGCCCTGGCTGATATCATCCGTTCGGAAGATATCTATGTCATTTCGGACGAGATCTACGGCAAGCTCGTCTTCGATAATTTCGAGTTCACATGCTTCGCCTCCCTGGGAGAGGACATCAAGAAAAAAACGATCCTCATCAACGGCGTCTCCAAGTCCTACTCCATGACGGGCTGGAGGATCGGCTATGCGGCCGGCCCGGCGGATATCATCGGAGGCATGGCCAAGATCCAGAGCCATACGACCTCCAACCCCGCTTCCATCTCCCAAATGGCCAGCCTGGAAGCGCTCAGCGGCCCCCAGTACGAACTCGGCAAAATGGTGGCCGAATTCCAGCGCCGCCGCAATTACTGCATGATGAAGCTCGCCTCCATTCCTCAAATTTCCTGCTTTAAACCGCAGGGCGCGTTTTACCTTTTTCCCAACGTCCGGTCCCTCTATGAGAAAGAGTTCAACGGCACGACGATCCGCAATTCGTACGGCCTGGCCTACTACCTGCTCCGAGAAGCAAAAGTGGCCATCGTCCCCGGCGATTCCTTCGGCGCCGACAACTACATCCGCCTCTCCTATGCCACGTCCATGGAAAACTTGGAAAAGGGCTTGGACAGGATCATCCGGTCCTTCTCACAGCTGAAAACGGCAAAAAAGGTCAAAAGTGTCTCCCTCCAGAATGCCATAACCAGGGTCAAGAAATCCGTGCCGGTGGAGGCCGCCGTGCCCACCAAAGTCAAGGACGGGCTGATCGCCGAGGTGGAACAGACGCTCGGCCATGAGAACTATTTCGAATGGAACGCCAATATCAACGGTGTCGTCGTCCAGCTCCGGACGAACGTCTCCCATCTTAACGACTTCTGGATCGAGAACTGGTATCCGGCTCAGCTCGAGGCCGATCTTGAGCCGCATGGCACGATCTACGCCGTGGACGGGATCGCCGGCCGGGAACCCCGCGTTTTTTATCATCCGGAGACCAAAACCGGCATCATCGTCAACTGCGACAATTATGGGCCCCTGCGCAGTCTGGCCATCGGCTTGGTGATGGATATGTCTGAACGCCTGAATGGCGTCCACGCCCTGCGGGGCATGTCTGCCGATACCGGCGGCCGAGGGCTCATTTTGATCGGACCGCCCGGGACAAAAAAGACCGAGCTTTTCTTCGAGCTCGTCCAGGATCCCCAGTTTCGGTTTCATTCAAACGACGTCGTCTTTGTTCGGTATTCCGGGAAGACTCCCAACGCCGACTGTGTCGAGCGAAAGGTCTATATTCCGACGAACTCCGTGGAATCCTTCCCCAGGCTCATTCCTCTCTTCGACTCCAGCAAGTGCGAAAATGTCATCACTCACAAGGAGGGCTGCAAAGATTCGGTGTGTCCAAGGCAGGACGACTGCCGCTTGGACCGCGGATCGCCCTATTGCTACCGAGCCTCAAAGGAAGCCCACGCCATGCTCGACCCAAATTGGATCGCCGGCCCGGCGGCCTACGCCAAACGGACGGCGCTCCGCTGGATTTTCCTGTTGAGGAACGACCCCATCTCTCCGCCCGTGATCGAATTGGCGCCCGACGAGGCTCTCCGTATTCTTGCCTCCGGAGAGACTCCCGGAGGCAAAAAGGGTGGCAGCCCGGCCAAAACCCTGCCTTTCTTCAACCCCCATCTGCTTCTGACCACCGAAGATAGGCTCAATCTTCAAAAGGCCTTTTTCGAAAAACTCCTCCAGAACACGCCGTGTTTTCTGTTCAACTCCGGGGTCGCCGGCGTCGATAAGATCAAAGACATCATCGCCGGGAAACAATGAGCCACGGCGCGGGTGGCGCCGAACGCGGCGCCCCAACGCCCGGAACTGATGAAAATTTGGCCAAATTGGCCAATAACAAAATAATTTCGCTTATACCCAAATTTTTCAGTGAGGACGGTGGGGCTGGTCGGTGACAGGACCCGCGGCGCTAACGGATAATTATTTAGCTCGAGAGGCTATTCTCGATTTCTTCGGCCAGGAGATGGAGCAACACCAAGTGAACCTCCTGGACGCGGGGCGTCTCCGAGGACGGGACGTCGAGCAGGAAGTCGGACAGGCTGGCTAATTTTCCCCCGCCCTTCCCGGTCAGGACGATCGCCACGCATTTTTTCTTCCTGGCCGCCTTCAAAGCATTAATGATATTGGGAGAACTCCCGCTCGTCGAAAGAGCCAGGGCGATATTCCCGCTTTCGGCCAGGGCTTCGACCTGCCGGCTGAAAATCCGATCGAATCCTGAATCGTTTCCGATGGACGTCAGAATCGATGTGTCCGTGGACAAAGCCACGGCCGGGATGGCAGGACGCGTTTTCAAGAATCGGTTGACGAGCTCGGCGGAAAAATGCTGGGCTTCTGCGGCGCTTCCCCCGTTGCCAAAGATGAGGATCTTGCCGCCGGCGCGCAGGCTGCGGACACAAGCCCTTGCCGCATCCTCATAAACCCCCCCCTTATCGCGAAAAAAACGATCAAGCAGGCGCCCCAGACGGCCCGCTATTTCCCGATTTCTCATCATCCCTCCTCCCGCAGCCCGGACTGAATGGTTGTCCGGACCCGATCAATCAACTCCGACAAGCTGTCCGGGCCATAACCCTGGACGGGCACGGCCGGATGGAAGACCACTTTGATGCATCCCTTCCTGATAAAAAAGCTTTTCCTGGGCATCAGCGCATATGTTCCTTGGATGGAAATGGGAACAATCGGAATCCCGCTC
>Ga0315268_10007913_pt1 | contig 11140 bp, 10 predicted proteins | sample C1_top_MG_FD_204535 | JGI IMG/M metagenome (GOLD analysis project Ga0315268, IMG submission 204535) | Sediment microbial communities from Yellowstone Lake, YNP, Wyoming, USA - C1_top | ecosystem: Environmental > Aquatic > Freshwater > Lake > Sediment | place: USA: Wyoming | collected 2017-08-01 | reverse complement strand
TAATACAGACAGCATCTTGTTAATTCACCCTCAAACAATGGCTGTTTTGGATAATTTTGAATTATTCAATAAAATCGCAAAGTTTTTATCAAAATATGAATCAAGGAAAATCTCTGAATTTAAAATGAATAATCCAAGTTCATAATCTTTTTAAATAAAATATCAAGTATTAGAAAATGAAAAAGGCTTTGATCACAGGGATAACTGGCTCTGGAGGAAGTTATCTCGCAGAGTATATTATTCAGAATCATCCAGAAACAGAAGTTTATGGAATCTCGAGATGGCACAGTACTACTTCTAAAAAAAATCTCGAGAGTATCGCCAATAATATAAAAATTTTTGAATGCGATTTAACGGATTTCAGTTCTGTACTTTCTGTATTAAAAAAGATAAAACCAGATTATATTTTTCATCTAGCTTCTCATGCAAATGTCCGAGCATCATTTGATATCCCTCTTTCTGTTTTAAATAATAATATAATGGGAACAGCAAATCTTCTTGAAGCAATTAAAACTATTGAAATCTCTCCATTAATCCAATTGTGTAGCAGTTCAGAAGTTTATGGCGATGTTGACCCAAAAAATGTCCCTATAAAAGAAGATTGTCCGATAAATCCAGTAAACCCATATGCTGTCTCAAAAACAGCACAAGATATGTTGGGGTTTGTATACTTTAAAAACTATGGTATGAAAATTATAAGAACACGAATGTTTGCTTATTTAAATCCAAGAAGAAGTGATCTATTTGCAACATCTTTTGCAAATCAAGTTGCCAGAATTGAGAGGGGATTACAAAAAGAACTTCTTCATGGAAATCTCAATTCAATAAGAACAATTATAGATGTAAGAGATGCAATGGAGTCTTATTATGTTGCAATTGAAAAGTGCAAACCAGGAGAGGTTTATAATATAGGTGGTGAAAAAGTAATAAAAGTTGGAGAATTTCTTGATGTCCTTAAAAAATTAGCAAAATGTGAAATACCCTCCAGAGTTGATTCAAGTTTATTAAGGCCTGCTGATGTGACTCTTCAAATTCCTGATACAAGCAAATTCAGAAAAGAAACTGGATGGAGACCAAGATACAGTTTTGAAGAGAGTGTTGATTTCCTGCTTGAATATTGTAGAAAAGAGATAGAAAAGGAGTTAAAAAAATGAATTTCTACAAAGACAAAAAAATTCTTGTTGCAGGAGGTACGGGGTTAATAGGAAGACCTCTTGTTGAAATGTTGATTAAACATGAAGCAAATGTAAGAATTGCTTCTTTAGATGAACCAACAGAAATGTTTCCAGCAGAATTTATAAAAGTAGATTTAACAAAATATGAAAATTGTGAAAAGGTTTGTAGGGATATGGATTATGTTTTTAATCTCGTTGGAATTAAGGGCTCTCCAAAAATGATGAAGGAGCGTCCTGTAAGTTATTTTATTCCCTCTTTAATGTTTAGTACGAATATGATAGAGGCTGCTCACAGGGAAGGAATTAAACGTTTTCTTTTCACAAGCAGTGTTGGAGTCTATGCTCCTGCAGAAGTTTTTTTTGAGGATGATGTAGAAAAAACATTGCCTTCTCCAAATGATTTTTTTGGTGGATGGCACAAACGTACAGGAGAACTGCAAGCGAAAGCCTATCAAATAGAATATGGGTGGGATAAGATTGCAATTGTAAGACCAGCAAATACTTACGGCCCTTATGATAATTTTGATCCAGAAAATGCAATGGTTATTCCTTCTTTGATAAAAAGAGTTTTAGACGGAGAAAACCCTCTTGTTGTGTGGGGGGATGGAAGTCCTATTAGGGATTTTGTTCACGCAAAAGACGTTGCAAGGGGAATGCTTCTCGCATTAGAAAAATGTCCTGGTCCCAACAAACCAATTAATCTCGGAAGCGGTGTTGGATATACAATAAAAAATCTCGTTGAAATAATAACGAACAATGTAGAAAAAAAACCAGAAATAATATGGGATATTTCAAAACCTTCAGGGGATAAAAAAAGATTAATGGATATAACAAGAGCAAAGGAAATTCTCGGATGGCAACCAGAAATTTCTCTTGAAGAGGGGATTAAAGATACTATAGAATGGTATAAAAAAAATAAGGACATCATTAATAAAAGATATAATGTATTTAAAAAAAGATAAAAATGGTAAAAAAACTTTTAGTTTGTGGGGCGACAGGGTTTATAGGTAGAAATGTCGCAGAATATTTTGCACAAAATCCAAATTTTGAAGTTTATGGGACATATCTAAACTCAAAACCTTATCATAATGATAAAATATCTCTAATAAAAAGTGATTTAACTAAAAGAGAAGATGTGAATAGGGTTGTTAAAGGGATGGATGTAATTGTTCATATGGCTGCAACAACTTCTGGTGCAAAGGATATTGTTTCTCGCCCATATATTCATGTTAGTGATAATGCAATAATGAGTCATTTCTTACTAAGAGCTGCATTTGACAATAATGTTAAGCATTTTATTTTTCCAAGTTGCAGTATAGTTTATCCTTCTTGGAATAAAAATCCTGTAAAGGAAAATGATATTGATTTAGAGAAGATAGATAAAAAATATTTTGGAGCGGCATGGATGAAGATAGGAATGGAGAAGGCATGTGAATTTTTTTCTAGACTTGGAAGAACTAAACATACAGTATTCAGACATTCTAATGTTTATGGACCATACGATAAATATGATTTAGAAAGGTCGCATGTTTTCGGGGCAACAGTCACAAAAGTAATGCAAGCAAAAAGGTCCGACAATATTGATGTATGGGGTAAGGGGGTAGAAGAAAGAGATCTGATTTATGTATCGGATATAGTTTCTTTTATAGAAAAAGCAATAGAAAAACAAGATAGAGAATTTGAATTGGTCAATATCGGGTTAGGAGAATCTATTTCGATAAAGAATCTTGTAGAAAAAATAATCAAACTTTCTAAAAAAGAAGATATTGGAATAAAATTTCATCTTGATAAACCTACGATAGAAACAAAAGTCGCATTGGACTATTCATTAGCAAAAAAAATTTTTGGATGGCAACCAGAAATTTCTCTTGAAGAGGGGATTAAAAAAACTATCCAATGGTACAGAGAAAATGTCCTTTAATTCTGTCTTAATAACAGGTTCTAGTAGAGGTATAGGAAGATGTCTTGCTATGACATTTGCCAAAAAAGGCTATCCAGTAATCCTGCATGGTAGGAACATGGATTATTTAAAAAAGGTAGAAGAAGAGATAAGAAAGGATAATGGAAAAGCCTTTTCTGTAGCGGGGGATTTGAGAGAAGAAAAAACACTTGAAGAGATTTATATGACTACAAGGAGGAATGGAATTTCTGTTTTAGTAAATAACGCAGCAGTCACCTGCCCAGGCTTGCCTCTTGAAAAACTTTCGTATGAAAAAATACAAGAAATGATTGAAATTAATCTTCATGCGCCTATCAAACTAACAAAAAGACTATATGATTTATTGGAAGAATATCATGGAACAATAATAAATATAAACTCTCTTTCGGGGATTGAAAATCAAAAATTCAGAAGTTTGTATTGTGCAACAAAATGGGGGCTGAGAGGATTTACAGATACATTAAGATTAGAATGTTCTGAAAAAAATATAAGAATCATGGGGGTTTATTTAAGCAAAATTAAAAATAACCAAACTGATTTAGTAGGACTTGACTTAGAAAAAGTTTGTGAAGAAATATATACTTCTTACAAAAATGAGAATATAGACGAACTCATAATTGACGGGAGACCTAAACAATATAGAATTAAAAAGAAGATTAGAACTAAAAGAATTTTTACAAATTCTTAATTATAAACCGAATATATATTTTAACTACCGATAATATTTAAAAACAAGAAAAAATGCGTATTTAAAATGAAAGAAAGAGTGCTGATAACAGGAGGCGCTGGTTATATAGGGAGTGTACTTACAAAACACCTTCTTGAAAAAGAGTATAAGGTAACCTGTTTAGATAACTTATCATTTGGTCCACAATCATTGATGCATGTTATTCCATACACTAATTTTGATTTTGTTTTTGGAGATGTTAGGAATGAAGAAACTCTCAAAACTTTGATCCCAAAATATGACGTAATAATTCCTTTAGCAGGTATAGTTGGGATGCCTCAGTGCCAAAAAAATCCGGTTGATACTAAAATGGTTAATCATGATGCGATAATTAATATTGAAAAAATAAGAAGTCCCTCTCAGATGATGTTATTCCCAAACACTAACAGTGGGTATGGAATAACAACTGGAGAATTCTATTGCACAGAAGAAACTCCTTTAAATCCTATTTCTCTCTATGGACAAACTAAATGTGGGGCAGAAAAATTTCTTTTAGAATCAGACAAGAAAGCGATAAGCCTTAGATTAGCAACTGTTTTTGGGATTTCTCCAAGAATGAGGACAGATTTACTTGCAAATTATTTTGTGTTCCAAGCAATATCAAATGGCTATCTTGTTGTTTTTGAAAAAAATTTCAAAAGAAATTTTGTTCATGTTAAAGATGTTGCAAGATGTTTTGAATATTGCATAGAAAATTATGATTCAATGAAGGGTAATGCTTATAATCTTGGGATAGATAGTGCAAATCTCTCCAAACAAGAACTTGCTGAAAAGGTAAAAGAATATATCCCAAAATTGGATATAACATACAAAGAAGTGGCAACAGATATTGATAAAAGAAATTATATAGTCTCTAATGAAAAACTTAGAAGAGCAGGATTTGAAGCTAAAACAACAATTGAAGAAGGAATAGAGGAACTTATTAAAGGATATTCTCTGATGTTTGCTACAGAAGTTTTTAGACAGTAAGTCTCTAAAAAAAGAATCTGAAATTAATTCTCAATATAAGCATCAAAAGTTTTACATATGAATAGAACAAAATCTTTCCCTAAGTCTGTAACTCCTATACTTTTGTCTGTTTTTTTTAATAATCCATCTTCAACAAATTTCTCTAAAAAAGAAATTTCCTTTTTAAAGTATCTTTTAAAATTGATATCATATTTTCTTTCAATCTTTTCGTAATTTAGAAAGAAGAAATTTCTTATGGTTTGTATAACTTCTCTCCTTATTAAGTCATCCTTGTCAAGTCTATGCCCTCTAAAAGATGGAATTGTATCTTTCTCTACAATCTCCTGGTAATTCTCCACACCATAAACATTTTGTGAATAATAATTTCCTACTGTACTTGCACTATGGGGCCCAATACCAATTACATTTGAATATCTCCCAGCAGTAACTCCCAAAGCATTCCACCTCATTCTTCCTTCAAGCATAGCCTTAGCAATTTCATCTTCTGGTTTTGCGAAATGGTCATAACCCGTTCTTAAATAACCTCCTTCTGTTAAAGTTTCTAACCCCGTTGTAAATAAAATCTTTCTTTCGTAATTATCGGGGAGCTTTGTAGGTCTTCCATTTTTACCATCAATCATAAATTCTTGATGTCTAAAAAATTTTGGCGCATAATCTAAATAATTAAAACATACTCTATCAGGAGACATATCTAATATTTTTTCGAAAGTTTTTTTTATACTTTTTGGAGTTTGGTTTGGCAAACCACAGATAATGTCAAAATTAACACCCTTCTTAAAGAGTCTCCTAATATCAGGATTAATCAGGTCTTCTATCATCTCTGGAGGTTGTATCCTGTTAATCGCTTTCTGGACTTGGGGGTCAAAATCTTGAACACCAAAAGAAATTCTGTTAATTCCTTTACTCCAATAATAAAACATTCTTTCTCTGTCAGTATATCTTGGGTCAATCTCTATTGAAAATTCACCTAATTTTCCAATATCAACAAAAGAGTGTATTCTTTTTATTAGGCTATCGAATTCTTCAATATTTAAATGAGTTGGTGAACCACCCCCTAAATGTATTTCTGTAAAATTTGGTGTAATCCTCTTTTTATCAAAAAAATTCTGAAATAAGTCCATCTCTTTATATAGAAATTTAAGATATTTTTTTATTTTTTCATGGTCATTAGAAACAGACGTATGACAGGTGCAATAAAAACATCTTTGGGGACAAAAAGGAATATGGACATATAATAAGAGAGGCCCCCCCTTGTTTTCTCCTCCCAGACTCTCTAAACCTTTTTTAAAATCATTTTCATTAAAATCTTCTCTCCAAAAACTTTTATGGGGGTATTCTATATACATAAATGTTTTAGAATTGTATTTATCAGTTAGCCTTCTATAAATTTCTTTTTTAGATTCATCCATTTTTATTTTTTTTGATTTTTTATCTTGTTGTATTTCCGTCTTTCAAGCAAATCATCACATCTTTTTCTGAAATCTCTAAGATCATCTATACTTAAATTATAAGGTTTAATAAAAAATCTATCATAATTAGTAAAATAGAAATCAGTCGCATTATAAAGGTTCTTTATATCAATATCAACAAGAAGATTATCCCTTAGCGCTTGTTCAAAAACTTTTGTTCCTGGAAAGGGCACAATATTCATAACAAGGGTCTTATTTGCATCTATTTTTTTAATCATTTCAAAAGTTTCTTCTAAAGTCTCTTTAGTCTCTTCAGGCATTCCTATTATAAAGAAAGCATTTATTTGGAGTTGTTTATAATCTTTTACTAAATCAATTACTTCATATATTTTTTCTCTTGAGAGATTTTTTTTCATTATTTTATTACGTATATAATCAGAACCGCTTTCTATTGCCAAGTATGTCCTAATAAATCCAGCAGAGACCATTGCATCAAGAACCTTTTTATCTAGGGTATTTATAGAAATTCCATTTGGGGTTTCAAACTGTATATCTAATTTTCTTTTAACAATCTCGTTGGATATATCAATTATTCTCTGTTTATTTAAGGTAAGATTATCATCCATAAAAGAAAAATGCTGATGATTATATTTCCTATAAAAATATTCAATCTCATCAACAACATTTTTGGGACTTCTGGCTCTCCACCTAGGACCCATAACTTCATACATAGAACAAAAAGTGCAACGATTAGGACAGCTTCTACTTGTTATTATTGGGATTGAAGTATTTATTGGAAGTTGTTTTGGATTATGCCAATTAGAAGTGTCTGTGTAATAGTCTTCTAAATTTACTAAATCATATGCAGGGAAAGGAATTATATCTATATTTTCAATATATTTCTTCTTTGAATTTACAATTATTTTCCCATCTCTCCTAAAAGCGAATCCATCTATCTCATCAAAATTTCTGTTTTTTTTGATTGCTTTAACAAACTCTATGATTGAATTCTCTCCTTCTCCAAGAACGATATAATCTATAGAAGGGCAATTTTCTAAAATCTCTTTTGCATAGAGGGTTGGATGAATCCCTCCTATAACTATTGGGATATGTTCTTTTTCTTGTTTGGCTCTTCTTGAAATCCTTAATATATCAGGGAAATTTCCAGAAAACAGGCTTCCAATTCCTATTAGATCTGGTTGAAAATCCTGCAATATTTCAATTAATTTGCTCTCGTAAAATTCCTCGGATGGTTCTTGTCCTTTACCTTGAAAGATTTTTAAATCGAGCAATTTTACATCTCCTCCTTCTTTTTGTAAAACTGCTCCTATATATAACAAACCAGAAGGGAGATAATATTCTCTGTTGTAAAAAGTTACAGGTATTGGTGGGTTAACTAAAAGAGTTTTCATTTTCAAAGAGGGCCCTTGTTATTTGCTAAAATTTTTTCTTGTAGTTCAAGATAATTATCAATTATTTCCTTCCTAGTAAATCCTCTTCCCCAAGGAGTAATTTTTTTGTATTCGAAAGTTAGATTTATCTTTTCTTTCCCATAACGCGAATACATATGCATCGTTTTATCCCAATCTGTTTTTATTCTTGCAATTCCAAACTTGTTAGGATTATTAAACATCTCTGTTCCTGGCCTTATAGTAAGGAGAGAAAGATAAACTGCTTCAGGGTCTGTCTCTTGAATATACTTCCAAGTTCTTTCCACTATATCTTCTGGTTCTCCAGGTAACCCCAATATCATATATAATCTCGTCTCAATTCCATTTTGTTTAAGTAATCTAATAGATTCCTTTGATCTTTCAACACTTGTTTTTTTATTTATCCAATCAAGACATTCCTGCACTGCACTTTCTACTCCCATACACATTGTAACACAATTAGAATCTCTGAGCATTTTTGCTATTTCTGGAGTGATATCATCCACTCTGCATTGTCCTCTCCATATTATACCTGTTTTTGAGATTGCTTCTAAATGGGATTTGGCTTTTTGTAAATTTCTTGGAAAACTGATCTCATCGAGAAGGCTTATTCCTTGTATACCATATTCTGTTTTTAGATATTCAATCTCTTCTTTAATAAATTCTGGTTTTCTAAATCTTATTCCTGGGTTGTATCTCTTAATACTTGGCATTGCACAGAAAGAACAATTATACGGACAACCCCTACTAAAAACAACAGTCGTAGTTAAAAGATCTCCAAATCCTTTTTTATTCCTTAAATTTAAAAGCCCTTTTCTTGCAACTGTTGCTTCTGGAAGATATCTTCTTAAAGGATATGGATAATCATTTATGTCTATGGGGCTTTTTTGTTCGTAAATTTTTTTTAATTTAGAATTATTGATATCATTTATTACCTCTTTAATAGATTCTTCTCCATCGCCAAGAATAATAGAATCAAATATCTGTAAAGTCTCCTCCTTAAAAAAATTTGCGTGCGGACCCCCTGCTATATGTTTTGCTTTTGGATATCTCTCTCTTAAAGTTTCCACTATTGATTTCTGTTCATTAAAATCAAGTGTATAAACAGAGTGAAGATAAAGATCTTTTTCAGGGATATGATATTTTGCAAATTCTTTTTTTATCCCCCTCAAATCAATGATTGAAGTATTTACTTTATCTCCGAAATATGAATCTAAAACAGTTAATATCTGGAAATGTGTATGGGGGTCGCCTTTAAATGGATCGAATAGATATTCACTACTTGGAAAAATAAACCCTATATCCAACATTTTTATTCTTATTAAACTTTTTTGAAGTAATTATGCAATAATTCTAAAACATAATCTAAATCATCTTTAGATAGATATTGATGAACCCCAAAATGCAATCCATTTTCCCCCACATATTCTGCTTCTGGAAACTCACCTAGTTTATGTCCTAAAAACTCGAATGCTTTGTGCTGTGTTGGCATACTCCCAAAATTCCTCTTGCAACTTACTGAATTATCTTCAAGAAACTTATAAAACTTTTTAGCATTATATTTTGGATCTTTTAAAGTTATACTAAAAGCATGGGGGCTTATTATTTCATATTTTTCTTCGGAATTAAAAAATGCAAATTCCTCTAAATCTTTTGTTTTATCAAGAAGATAATATAAATTATTTTTTCTTTTTTTAAAAATTTCCCAAAAATCATCTATCTGGGGAAGCCCAACAGAAGCGACAAGTGCATTCATCCTAAAATTTAATCCAAATCTCGGATGATCAAAATATATAGAGTCTGGGTGCCTTCCATGAGATTTAACTGATCTAAGTATATCAAAAATCTCGACATTATTTGTAGATGCCATCCCTCCATCCCCACAAGAGATTAGATGAGCAACATAATAGCTGAATGTGGCAACATCTCCAAAATTTCCAACAAATTTCCCATTGTATTCTGCTCCATAAGCTTCACAGCAATCTTCTATTACTCTTAAATTATATTTTTTGGATATATCACTAATGCTTTTCATATTACATGGTTTTCCCATTGTATGAACTACCATTATTGCTTTTGTTCTTGAATTTATCTTTTCTTCAATAAGGCTAGGGTTGATATTCAAAGTTTCTCTTTCAATATCAACAAAAACGGGTTTAAATCCTGCTGCAAGAACAGAGTTTCCTGCTGCAGCAAATGCCAGTGCAGGAACAATAATTTCATCCCCCCTTTTTGCTCCAAAATCGTACAGAGTCATACATGCTGCAATATCTGCACTAGTTCCAGAGCTCATAGCAACATTATATTTATAATCAAAAATTCTCCCCCATTTCTCTTCAAATTCTTTAACTTTCGGCCCGCCTGAAACAATATTAGTTTTTAGTATATCCTGAAAATGCTTTTCAACTCTTTCATCAAGTCTCAAATCTCCAAACTCAATTCTCATAATAATGATTTAATTAAATAATTTATAAATAATTCGTTAGTAAAGAATATATTTAGTGTATTTTTAAGATTAAATAAATCTTTATAAATAATACTTTTAAATTATAGATATTAAGGGTATTTTAATAAAATGGAAAATTTTGAAATTGAAGAAGAAAAACTTCTCGAAATCTTCAAGAAGATGAATTTTATAAGAAATTTTGAACTAGAAGCTAAAAAGGCATGTGATTTAGACTTCATAAAAATCCCAATATATCTCTCAGTTGGCCAAGAATCTCCATCTGCAACAATTTCGAGTTTTTTTAAACCGGATTTGATATTTGCCCAGCACAGAGCACATTCTGTATATCTTGCATATGGGGGGGATCCTGACAAACTTATTAATGAATTATTAGGTAAGGATGAGGGGTGTAATCTTGGAAGAGGCGGTTCTCCTGGAATAAAAGACCCCAAAATAGGAATGATTGGTCACCATGGTTTAGTTGGAGAGAATGTTCCTATTGGAGTTGGGGCTGCTCTAGGTGATAACAGAAAAAAGATACTTTGTATTTTTGGAGATGGAGCTGCAGAAGAAGATTATGTTTTTAATGCAATATCTTTTGCTTTTACACATAAACTCCCTGTTTTGTTTATCTGTGAGGATAATAATCTTTCAATCCTAACAAAAAAGTCAGAGAGAAGAAGCTGGGAATTGTCTGATGCTCTTAAAGGAATAGGGATGTCTGCTGTTAATATCCCTGACGAACCAGAGTTGATTGCTAAATATGTTAATGAGTTTAAGAATAATCTTCCTGCATTTATTAATTGCAGAACCTGCAGACATCTCTGGCATGTTGGGACTGGCAATGATGGACCGCCAGAAGTGGATAGACTAAATATCTTCAAACAAGAACTTATTAAAAAAGGAATAAAAAAAGAAATTCTTGATGAGATAGAAAATCAAACAAAAAGGAGAGTAGAAGAATTATGGAACAGACACTTGCAGAAACAATAAAAGAAATTACAAGAAAACATCTTGAAGAAAATAATGGCATACTTTTAGGACA
>Ga0315268_10007912_pt1 | contig 11141 bp, 6 predicted proteins | sample C1_top_MG_FD_204535 | JGI IMG/M metagenome (GOLD analysis project Ga0315268, IMG submission 204535) | Sediment microbial communities from Yellowstone Lake, YNP, Wyoming, USA - C1_top | ecosystem: Environmental > Aquatic > Freshwater > Lake > Sediment | place: USA: Wyoming | collected 2017-08-01 | reverse complement strand
GGTAAATCTGCAAACATCATAGTTAATGTGACATGCGTTGAAGATTCAACTTCTGTTGCTAGCGCCACAGTCACCATATCGTCTACTTATGGAGACTTCACCACAGTGACTCAAATAACTGATCAGACAGGGACCTGCACGTTCAGTTTTAACGCTCCTGAAACGACGACAGACCTACTGATAGTCATAACGGTCAACGTCACGAAGAATGGATACACAGATGCAGGGAGTCAAACGACGATTACGGTAGTCCCGGAGACTACGGCATCCGGTGGTTGGCCTCTAATAACTATACTTCTGATCCTCATCCCGATAATAATCGCGGTCATAGTTGTCGTTTTGATAAAGCTGAAAATCATCGTGATTTCCTCTCGAGAAGAGGAACAGCAGTCATGAGTAATGTATATTGAGACGTAATATTTAATAGACCGGACATATCAATATAATTAGCAAAAGGAGAAAAAGGAATGACGAAACTGCGACTCAAAGAAACCCTAACCAAACTTAAGAAAGTAAGAGTCAAACTTGATTTGAAAAAACGTGAACAAGTGGCGATTCCACCACCTCCACCAAAACCTGTGCCTCGAGGATTCAAGGTTATGGATAAATATCCATTATACGAGCCATTTGCCCACGTTGCCATCGTACAGAACCCAAAAGTAGGCGAATACAAATACATATTAGATGAGCTACAACTTGACCCCCTTGAAAGAAGCGTCTACAACCGCATCTTGGAAATACTGCTTGCTGAAATAGAATCACCAAAAGAGGAAATTCTAGATCCAAGAAAATTCTTTGCAGAGGAAGCCAAGAAGATCGTTGACAAATATCGCATAAGCTTAGGCTGGTTACCTGATGTTTCATGGTATAAAATCCTCTATCACGCAGAAAGAGACTTGGTAGGCTTCGGCCGAATCGACCCGTTAATGAGAGACCCAAACATCGAAGATATTTCATGCGATGGAGTCAATAGATCAGTCTATATTTGGCATAGAAACTATGAGAGCATCGAAACAAACCTCCAGTTCGAAAACGACGAAGAACTAGATAACATTGTAGTTAAACTTGTGCACATGGCTGGAAAGCATGTAAGCTCAGCCTTCCCAATAGTCGATGCTTCACTACCCGGAAAGCACAGATTGGCAGTGTGCTATAGACGGGAAGTAACACCGTTTGGAACCGCCTTCACGATCAGGAAGTTCAGAGAAGACCCCTACTCAATAATAGACCTAATAAACTTGGGCACATTTTCAGAGGAAATGGCAGCGTACCTATGGATATGCCTAGAAAACAGAGCCTCCATAATGGTTTTAGGTGGAACAGCTTCAGGAAAAACAACAGCTCTAAACGCTCTAGCTTGCTTAATCAAACCTGGCAGCAAAATAATCACGATAGAAGAAACAGCAGAACTAAACTTGCCACATGAAAACTGGATCTCGCTTATTGCCAGACAAAGTTACGGCTTAGGCGGAAGCAGTGTAGGTGAAGTAACACTCTTCGACCTTGTAAAAACGTCGATGAGACATCGCCCAGACGTATTAATAGTAGGTGAGGTGAGAGGCCAAGAAGCCTACGTGCTTTTCCAAGCATTAGCAACAGGCCACGGTGGCTCGTGCACAATGCACGCAGAAAACTTGGATTCAGCCATAAAGCGATTAACCCAGAAACCCATGGATATCTCGCCTGCATACATTCCATTAATGAACGTTGTGTTATCAATTCAAAGAGTCCACCTTATGAAAGGCACCGAAAAAAAGGCATACAGGCGTGTCATGAACGTCAACGAAATCGCAGACTATGAAGACTACAGATGCACGTTTAAATGGCATCCAACAAAAGACGCTTATTTACCAACATTCGATAAAAGTATAATGTTATCGTCAATCTCTGAACGTACAGGCGTCGAAAAAAAAGATCTACTTGACGAAATAAACAGACGTAAAGACGTTCTGCACTGGATGAGAGAACGCAACATAAGAAGCTACAAAGATGTAGCTGCAATAATCGCTGAGTACCATGCTAGACCAAAACAAATTTACGAAAAGATTCTCGCCGGAGAAGAGGTGAAAGCCATTGCCATTGCTAGAAACCCTTGAGGCCTGGTCCTTCCGCCTTTTTGGAAGACTGGCGCCTTCCTTTCTAAAAAATGTTCTAGAGTTCAAGAATTATCTGGAAAGAGCAAAAATCAAGATTTATCAAGAAACATACGTCGCCATGATGCTTTTCATCGCAGTTTTAACACTCCCAGCCTCAATAATTTCCATAGCAATCGTGTATCTTTACGGTTTCATTCCAATAATTTTCTTGGTGCCGCTTCCATTCTATGTGATGATAGGGTTTCTTCTAATACCCATCTCTAGAGCAGGCGAAAGAGCAAGCAACCTAGAAAGAGAAATGCCCTTTTCAGCCGCATACATCAGCGTTATGGCTTCTGGAGGCATAGCTCCATACACGAGTTTCAAACGCCTCGCAGAAGTTGAGTTGATGCCAGCGATGAGAAGTGAAGCAAGAGAAATCATAAAAGATGTAGAGATTTTTGGAATAGACCCGCTCACAGCCATCGAACATGCAGCAAAGAAAAATCCGCTAGATATCTTCAAAGATTTTCTCGCAGGTTACGCTTCAACAGTCATAATAGGCGGTGACATAGGACATTTTCTAGAAAGAAAAGCAGAGGACATTTTCAAGATGAGAGCTTTGCGAGTCAAGGCCGCAGCTGAAAGACTCGGAATGCTTCTGGAAACCTTCATAATCGTTATGGTTTTGATGTCCCTTTGCTTCTATATTCTATTCAGCGTAGAATCCATCTACAGCACTGGCATATCCATGTCTTCCGGCATAATCCTTTACACCTACTTGTTTACGCCAATGCTCTCACTAATGTTCATCTATTTAGCGCACAATATGCAACCTAAAACACCAGTTCTGGAAAAGCGTCCTTACAAAGTCTTCCTAGGTTGCGGCATTATAGCCATAATATTATTTCTGTTGCTAACAAGCTTTATGGGACTGATTTACGTTCCATTTTTTAGCTCATTTCAAACTGTGATTGATTTGCCTGTGGCAATAGCGATAGCTCTCTGCGTCGCAACAGCACCCGCCGCCATAGTTAATAGTAAGGTTTCAAAGAAGAAAATCAGCACTGAGCAAGGTATCAATAGCTTCTTAAGAGATTTGACAGAAGTCAGAAAAACGGGTTTATCCCCAGAAAAATGCATTGAGAATCTTTCAAATCGAGATTACGGTGAATTTAGCAAAGAGCTCCGCAAAATAAGCTCAGAGATTTCTTGGGGAGTCCCAGCAAAGAAGGTAATAATGGATTTTGTAAAGAGAACAAAAAGCTGGATGAGCCAGATTGTCATGTTCCTACTTGTTGAAACGATAGATGTTGGCGGAGGCACAATTGCTATGATTGAGTCGCTGGCAAGGTTTAACAACTTGACCCAAGAGGTTGAGAAAGAAAAGAAAATGGCAGTACGTCCTTATATATTGATGCCTTACTTCTCAGCAATTCTGCTTGTAGCGACAACAACAATGATGATAGGTTTCACTACGGGCACTTTAGGTGTGGCCCAAACTGGCACTCAAAAAGATATGGGCCCTATGATTACAACATTCGTTACTTCAGCTATCTTCAACAGCTACTTGATAGGCATTGTTGGAGGTAAGATAAGCGAAGAATCCATTGCAGCAGGGTTTAAACATGGTTCTCTTCTAGTAGTAATAGCTGTATTGGCAGCGAAGCTGGTGCCATCGTTTATAAAGTTTGGATAGGGGGAGACATGATGAGAGATAAAGCCTCCTCACCCAATTTCTTTAGAAAAGATAAGAGGGCTGTTAGCCCTGCAATCTCTACGGTAATTTTAACGAGTGCTATCGTTGTGTTGCTTCTTGTAACTGTTGCATTCGCGAATAATTTCTTGGGTGCACGAATGGCTGAGAATGAATTCACTGCCATGGAGCAGTTCATGCAAACAGTTGGGCTTCAGATAGATGACGTAGCTTGGACGATAGGACGTACGCAAACAATTCGTTATGCAAGCAACTACGGGCAAGTAAATTTCCAGACTGTAACGTTGCAATACTCAGTTTATGTTAAACAAGGCGCAAACTGGGTGCTTCTTCTGACTAATACTACTGGCATAATCCTATTCAACATGCCGACGAATAAATACTCGATAGGCAACAATTACTTTAAACGCATATCCCCATCATCAAACAGTTCCTTTCTGCAGATAGGTACCTCGGCGCCGGTAGATCATGTATTCAGTGTTGAAAAAATGCCGATGATAGATGGCAGTTACATAAGAGTGGTTGTCGCACCTTCAATAAGAGTGCTAAACTCAACAATCAAAATTGGACAAGAAACAGAAAACTACTATAAAATTTATTTGCCATACCTAATGGCAGGAACAAATCCGCGACTCTCTCAGTCTATAACAATAATCGGAAAAAACGTTACTAGAATAACAGAAAACAATGTTAATGGAATCAGAATAAATGTCACATTCCCAAATCAAGGGTTGGGATTTGATTCAGGGTTTTTTAATTTCAGAAGCACGGTAGAAACTCTAAATGTGCCCGCAAATTCGATTGTAGAGGTTTACGTAGGTGAGGTGAAGGTCTCCTTAGGATTGTATGCGTAGAGACTGTTAAGGAGGTTATGGGATGGCGCATATAACTATTGAGTATGTGATTATGGTTCCAGTCTTGATCTTACAGATCTTTCTCTTTCCTTTAACAGCTAGCTGGCTCATGAACATCTGGGTAGGTTCGCGAAGGACACTCGCTCTTCAAGAAGCTGCAACTCATTTGGGAAGCACAATACAGCAGATATATTTCACGTTAAATCATACAACGATATCCGCTGGAGTTGTAACACAAAAATCTAATGTTCCGTCATTCATAGAGAACTATCCGTACACTGGAAACGCAGTGCTAAAAACAGTGTTGGACCCTGCCTTAAATTCAAGTAAAATTCTGAAGATAACGCTTATGCTAGGTACCATCGGAACCACTGTGACCACTTCTGTCATCCTTGGTCAAATGGTTCAGTGGAAAGAATCTACTTTCATGAGCAATTCGACAAATGCATGCATTACTGCTGAGAAGCTTACGAATGGAACAATAAGATTGTCGTTTGGAGGATAACGAGGCATAAACCATGGCAGGTTCAACCATAGATCACTTGGTTTCCGTTACTGTATTCATAGGAGCACTGCTGCTTTTCATAAGCCTCTTCAATCAAACGCTTCAAACAGCAGTGTTGTATCAGCAGCACAGAAACCTTGCAGCAAAATGTAGCGATTTACTTGACAATATGTTGCTAACTCCTGGTATCCCGTCAGATTGGGGAAAAAGAGACTCTGCACCAATTGGTTTCGGATTACAAGATCCAGAATTTACACAGTACAGAATTAGTCCATTCTCTTTGATGCGGCTGTGGTCATCAGTTGGAGAACCAGTTTATTATCCTAAAACTGGAAAGACTTATAGTAACGCAACTGTTGGATTTGGCGACTATCTTCTAATGCCTTCTGCGAGTGCTATAAACTACTCAACAGTGACAAGACTGCTTGGAATAAATGGCTCTTATGGATTTCAACTGACCATGACGCCAATAGTTACGGTCTCTATTTCAGAAGTTCAATCAAAAAATCCTTTAAAAATAGAAGTTATCGCCACTGGAAAAGGCTTTCCTCTTGCTAACGCAGCAGTGAGCTACTGTTTTCTTACGGTTTCTTTAACAGGAGGTCAACAATCATACCCAGCTTACACGACAACATATGGCACAATTTATACGGATGAAACAGGATCAGCACTGTTAGAGTTTTCTGAGATTAATGACGATGAAATTTCTTACGCTTTCATTGCATACGCCCACATTAGTGGACTAGTTGGAGTAGGCTATCATCAGCGTGTAACCTCTGATACGCAGTATGTAATTCCGTTTATTGATGACTTGGAGACTGGAAGAGTTCTACTAGCGCACAGTTATGATGTACATTATCTTGGGCCTCCGGTGGCTGAGATATCGTACAACGCAACCTTTGTCCTATTAACAGAAGATTTTACATTGCGTGAGATATCTCTGGGAGCGGATAAAACTGGCAAAGTGAATTACGGTGAAGGGAATCCATATAAAGTTGTTACTATTCCGACCTATAACCCTGGAATCTTGGTGATTACTTATAGGAAAAGTGCAACTGAAGGAGGGGTGGTGATGATGCCTTGGGGATTAAGTTCCATGGCATTTTCAGTAGTTTTCGGTGGTGACCCCTCTAACAAAGAGTGGGTTGCAACTGATCTGCGTCAAGTCATAGTTAACAGCATCGCTTATCAAGCGACGCTGGCGTTGTGGAGTTTAAGCTATCAGGTGACAGGCTAATGATGCGTACAATTGAAGTGTTGATCGTAATAATCATCATCACTTCAGCCTTCATAATTTCATCATTCTACGCTGTTCTTCCACAACCACGGCGTGTCTCTCCATTAAACCTGAGAAGAATCGCTTTGTCAACGCTTCAAACATTGGATGCTGGCTACGCTTTAAGCGAAACAGTATTCAAAGACGAAACTGATCCAGCTTGGGCACAGTTGCAAATAGCACTTTCTGCTTGTTTACCACCCAACATTGTTTACAATCTTACAGTCTATGAAGTACAAAGCGGAAATGAAACGGAGCTTTACCGTTACATTAAATCCTTTTCAAACGCTCAAAACCTAGGTATACAATCGGATGCCAGCTCCTACTTGGTTGCCTCTTCAAATGTGACCTTCCAAGTGACCCCAGAAAAGATCGGTGAACATGGAGGCGGAGGAACCCTATACATATTGAATTGTAGTGACTCTAATGGATGGTGGATTACAGGCTACACAGCTCAAAGTTTAGCCGCAGATCTATACAATCTGCTTTCACCATACTTCCAAAATACAATAATGGTAAAAACCACAACACAACTGGGCCAGATACTAAACGGCACATCACTCCAAGGAGAAACATTACAAAATGCTGTCGTAATAAACACCTTTGGAGAAACCGTTCCTATACCTGCCGGCTATTACTCAAGCACAGATATCGGATATGACCCTGTTTCTGGTCACACATACCACTATGCCAAATACTGCTACACTTTGGGTCAGAAAGTCCGCCTGTATAATTGGACTTGGGCAAGCATAGTAGGTTGGCCGTTCTACTATGTTAGCAACACTGTTTCACTCAATAGTAGCCAAAACGGTTGGGGAATTTATGGCATGGTAATGGTTTCCAGTTATGGTCTCCAAGCTTTTCTGCAGGGACTTGATAATCAAGCGTATAGTTACTCCACAAGTTCGACTGGTAGCCCCGGAGTTGTCTACTTGTCAGCCCAAGCACAGTACTACAGCAATTATTATGGTATTTATCCATCACCTTATCAGACATCAACAAGAGCCTTGCCTAGCTCTATTCAAACTGCCTTCCATCTCACAGTATCAACTCTCATCTTTAACCCAGTAAACAATTATTATGCAGGAGCAGTTTACAGACACACAGGTACAGGCGCCTTTTTGGCGCTTGGCTTGGCAAGAACTCCAGATATTAGGCTTACTGCGCTTGGTCTCCTTTCGTATTATAAGCCAAGGCTTTACAGGTCTGAGTACACTGCTACAGGAACCTCGAGGCTTGTTGTTTTGCAGCTGGGTCAAGTGGGAGGAATATAGAATGAACAAAAAAGGGCAGTTTTCGATTATTGCGGCTTTGTTTGTTGCAGTAATTCTCATAGCAACTGTCATAGTGACTTATTCTACGATACGTAACAGCCCGATAGAAGAACAGCCGCAAGTGTTAAGCGCGATAGATGAGACAAACCTCGCCCTGAAACAGATTCTAGGCTTTACTATAGGCTACTATGGTTCAGTGTTACAAGTTACTGGAAACTCATCATATGCCAAAATGTTGGCTACCAATTATCTCCAAAGTGGACTCCTAAACATTGCAAATATGCATCCAGATTGGGCAACATCCTTTGACAAAAGCACAATAGACATGCGCGCATACTGGTTTTCGAACACGAGCTACAGCATGGGAAACTTGGCTATAAATTATAGCTTAACTGGCCTTGGAACATATGGAATAACATATGAAACATCAAGCACTCTAACAGTGCAAATCGAGAAAACAAACTCAAGCAATCAAGTGAAACTAAATTTAACCCAGGATGAAAATGAACCTCTGATAAACCTAGGAAAACAAAACTTCAAATTTTATCGTTATGTATATGCAAGCTCCACATGGGAACTGGTTAACCCAATCACTGAACCAACATCATATTCAAACGGCACATACCTGATTGACATTCCACCAGGAGTAGATCCTTCCTCTTATCTTATACAAGTCGAGGATTCAAGAGGTATAATAGTTGTGGCCTCATCATTTAGCAGATATTCAACCACGTTTACGTGGAGCTCTGCACTATCATCGGCGCAAAACTACGTGGACAGTGACACGTCAAACGTAGACAATTCAGGAGACATAGGAACGCACAGCAATTTTCCAACTCAACAATCGTTCGATGGAGTTTTTGACACGTTAACTGAAGGGAAGACTAGTAGAAACTTTCTAGCAAAAACAGGAACCTTCACAAAAATAACCACTACTGGAACTCAAACTATCACAGGCGTTGGCTTTCTGCCTAAGGCAGTTATTTTCTGGTGGACTAGAGAAACATCATCAGGAGAATTAGCCTCAGTTAGTGTGGGCTACGGGTTTGCAACAAAATATGGTGGAGCATTCCAGAATCGAGGAGTTGCATTCGCCTCGGACGATAATATTGGAACATCGAATACTGGAAGACGAAGGTCAGAGACTTACTCTATCATCTTTTTGTCCAGCGGCACCCCAGTATTAGCAGCACAAGCAAGTATTACAGCGTTTAACAGTGACGGTTTTGTCTTAAACTGGCAAACAAATGATGCAAGAGCAGATATTATACAGTATGTTGCCTTAGGTGGAGCGGACTTGGTCAATGCCAGAGCTGGCTCTTTTAGCTTAACATCATCAAGCGGAACGCAAGACATAACAGGTGTTGGTTTTCAACCAGACTTTGCTATGTTCTTATGGACATTTACAACAGCGTCAAATAATGATACGAATGCAAACATTGCTAATGCAGAGGTTGGAATGGGATTTGTGGTGTCTTCGACGAAAAGAGGGGCACTTGTTGCTAACTCTAGAGATAATCAGGGAACAACGGACACATGGCAGCAGCAAAGAATTGATTCGTGCATTCTTCTCTTAGACCCCACAGCGGGCAGCCAAGACTCAGTCGTGGACTTCAGCCAATTTCTGACCGATGGTTTCAGAGTTACCAAAAATGACCCCCCAGCATCTGCAACTTCCATTTTTTATCTTGCATTGAAAGGTGGAAGCTATGATGTGGGAAGTTTTAACTCACCAACTTCAACAGGAACCCAAGACATAACTACTCTTAATTTTAAGCCAGCACTAGTAATGCTTGCGACTCAAGGACGTACAGCATCAAATAACATAGGTTCGACTGCAGAGCTGTCATTAGGTGCAGCAACATCAGCAACTGATAGAGGTGTAACGTGGTTTGAAGACCCAGACAACAGAGACACTTCAGATAATGAAATGGAAACTTTGAGCACGAAAATCATTCAGTGGAGAGACAGAACATCCTCAAACACATTCACTCTTAGAGGCTCCGCAGACTTTTCCTCTTTCCTATCAAACGGATTTAGGTTAAGTTGGACTAGTGTAGAATCAAGCGCAAGACAAATTATCTATGTTGCATTCGGAGGAAACAATTATGAGCTTGATTTAGAAGAGCAATGGACAAGTGCCCAATACAGTGGAACCACAGAGCAGTTAGCTATCTATGCCGACATTAGCGGGGCCACAGAGAACCTCAGAGTGGATGTCTGGTACAATAATTCTTGGATAAACCTTTTTGCAAATCTCGTGAATGGATGGAACAACGTTTCAGTTCTTTCATACCTAGATTCACCTACGTTTACGATAAGATTCAAGGGTAGCAGTGATGCTTCAGATAATGTTCAAGACAGTTGGAGAATAGACGCAGTACTTTTAAAAGTACAGCCTACCCAAGACCTGTATCAATCACTGCAAGATGCGACGATTGTTGCAGAAATGCTGCAAAATGGTACAGTAAGATGGCTTGGTCAGAACTTACAGTTAGCTACGCAAGCCAAGCCTATTCCGCCAGTACCCGTTAAGGCTTTTCATGTAAACCAGACTATAAACGGCGTAAATAGGGAGGTTCCATTCCAGATAGAAGACTGGTCTTCGAATTATCAAATTCCTTTAGGCTTAACGAGCAACACAAGCGTCTTCAATAGCAGAACTATGCTGGTTTTCCTTGTGAACTCGAAAGTTTCAAAAGTTACGGTTTGGTGGAACGGAAGCGACGTAGCAAAACAAACAACATACGCCTATATTGACAGATACTTTACTGGAGATAACCCTTCTTCACGAATGTTAACAAACGGCGTATTAACGCTCCAGATTGGAGGCTCGTTCACCGTAACATCAACTCAAGGAACCTTTGCATGTACAGCTGACTTCATGCGAATCAACAGCCAAGCAAGCACTTACGGATCAGGCGAATCATATGTAATTCATCATGGGATTGTGAGAGACATTGTTCAGACAGAAGCCGAATGGGGCAACGGCATCACGAATTGCCCCAACGTATATGCCCATATAGTGTTGACATTGCCTGCAAACGCAACATACTACACCTATCAGTTGAGACTAATGTTCGTGAATTCGCAACTAAGCAGAACTATAGCAGATATATGCCCAATCGAAATAACAGTCTCGAGTGGTTCGCAGCAAACGGAGAACGGAATATCAGGCGGCTTCCCAGTAGTCCAGAGTGGCACGGGAACATTCTACAATTCCTCTTCAGTTTGGCAACATCACTGGAGCCAGATTATTTCGGGAACGAAAGGAGCTGGAATCATGTTTACAGACACGGCAAACAGAATGCTCTACACCTTTGACACTAGTGCAACTAAAACAGGTGCAGTTAAAGTAGGCACACAAACAATCGAGCTGCTTCCAGTTACGAGATCCTCGGTATCCTTTACATCTGCTAAAGATGTAACTTGGTATGGTG
>Ga0315268_10007910_pt1 | contig 11141 bp, 7 predicted proteins | sample C1_top_MG_FD_204535 | JGI IMG/M metagenome (GOLD analysis project Ga0315268, IMG submission 204535) | Sediment microbial communities from Yellowstone Lake, YNP, Wyoming, USA - C1_top | ecosystem: Environmental > Aquatic > Freshwater > Lake > Sediment | place: USA: Wyoming | collected 2017-08-01 | reverse complement strand
GGAGCTGTTCATGCCGGACTTTATTGTTACTACCGCAGCAGGACGGAAGGTGTCGTAGAAGAACTCCTCGGCACGAGTCCAGGCCACCTGAACCGGCTTGCCGGTGAGCTTTGCCAGACGGGCTGCTTCGACTGCCTGCTGGTTGCTGTTCTTGCCCCCGAAGCCGCCGCCCACGAACGGAGTGAGGACTCGCACGTTCTCGGGAGCCATCGAAAGTGTGCGCACGATCTCTTCTTTGACACCAAAAGGACCCTGAGTCGAAGCCCACACGGTCAGTTTGTCGCCCTCGATCTTGGCAGTTGCGGTGTGGGGTTCAATCGGAGCGTGGGCAACATACGAATTGAGATATTTGCAATCGAAGAAGGAGGCGGCCTGTGTCTTCCCATTTGACAGATCGCCGCCGGAGGCGACCGTCTCTCCCTTAGGAGCGACCTTGAGGAGATGGTCAAAAATGGTCTTATCGTCCACGTCCGATGCCGGAACGTCGAATTGAGCCTTGAGGCTCTCAATGGCCCTCTCGGCCTCGTCCGGAAATTCATGAAGAACAGCGATGATATTTTCGTTCTGGACTACTTGAGTTCCTTGGATCGCCTTTGCCGGAGACATGTCCACGCTTTTCAAGATCGCGCCGTGAGCCGGCGGTCGCAAGATCCTCGCATAGAGCATCCCGGGGACCCGGATGTCTCCCGCATACTTGGCTTTTCCTGCCGCCTTTTCCGATGCGTCACGCCTCGAAATCGATTTTCCCATGATCTTGAATTCAGCAAATTCCTTGACGGCCGGCTTCTTCTCGAGATGCCGCTCGATCTTTTTCCCTTTGACGAGCTCCGCGTACGTAACGCGCCTGGCTTTGTTCGACTTGTCGAAGACGACTCCGGCTTCCACAGTTAATTGGTCGACTGGAATTTCGAGACGCTCCGCCGCCATCTGCATCAGAACGGCGCGGGCTTCTGCTCCGGCAGCTCTCAGCGGAGGGCCGAAAAAGCGGGTGGACATCGATCCGAACGTACCCATGTCCCACGGACACAAGTCCGTGTCACCCATTACCATTTCGATTGAATCGAAAGTTACGTCCAGTTCGTCTGCCAGCATCTGAGCCAAAGAGGTGATGACCCCCTGACCCATTTCTATCTTTCCAGTGAAACAGGAAACCTTTCCATCTTCTCTTATCAAAAGATACGCGTTGAAATCGGTCGGATATTGTACGCCTCCTCGACGCTCTTGCGCTTCCAGCACCGAAAGGTCACCAACTGCAAAGAGAACCAGGATCCCTCCGCCGACACCTTTCATAAAAGCCCTGCGGCTCAGGGGAAGCCCGGTCTTCAAATCCGAGAAATCGAGGCGCAAAAGATCGTCTTCCTTCATTTTCTCACCCTCCCCTTCATCTCAAGGGCTGCGCTCTGAACGGCCTCGACAATTCTCAGGTAGGCGCCGCACCGGCACAGGTTACCGTCCATGGCTTCGATTATCTGGGCGCGGGTCGGTTGCGGGTTGGAAAGAAGGAGCCCGTAGGCATTCATTATCATGCCTGACGTGCAGTAACCACACTGCATGGCCTCGTGATCCACAAACGCCCTCTGCAGAGGATGAAGATCGCCGTTTCTGGACAATCCTTCGATCGTCGTCACTTCCTTGCCGTCGACGTCTTCGACTGCAATCTGGCAAGACCGCACCGCACTTTTGCCGACCACCACCGTGCAGGCACCGCACTGAGCCGCTCCGCAACCGTACCGGGTCCCTGTCAGGCCCATGTCCGTGCGCAACACCCACAGTAGTTTCCGGCTTCCGTCAGTAGTTATCTCTGCGGGTTTTCCGTTGAGCTTGAAGTGAAGTGTCTTTTGCATTCAATTCACCCCCGCCCTCAGTTTCATTTGTTGGTTTGCGGTTGTCAGCACCGGGAAGGGAAGCTCACAAGATCAGATCAGTCTGATGAGAGCCACAACTATCAGGCACAATACAAAAGTCGCCGGGGAGACAAGATTGGCAATGATTCTTCTTCTCTGAGAAACGTCAAACTCGTGTGCAATAGAACCAAGCTTCTCTCCGGCAAAATATCCCAACGGAACCGTGAAAAGGGAAACGGCCACGGCCAAAGGAGCAAAATACCAGGACAGAGGAATCCGCGTCCCGGCATAAACACAGGCCGGGATGCCAGTCACAAATTTAACGAGAGGAAATAGACCCACTGCCACAAGCGCGGACGCTCCCCCAAGAACGGCCTGGCCGGCTCTTTTCCGGACCGCGGAACCTTTCCACATGAGGGCGAGCACAAGAAATACCGCACCTTCCGCGACAAAAGCAAAGATGGGATTTGCGACGGCGCCGTCCCTGACCGGCAAAGAGAGAAGAAACGCGTCGAACAGCTTCATGGCGCCCGAAATAGCCACAACCAAAAGGACCGGCCAAACGCGCCTAACAGCGGACCAGCCTGCGGCGATGAAGAACAAAGCAACTCCGGTCATGATGGAGCCGGACGCAACAGACGCACATTTGTGAAGCCCCATACCGAGTGCGGCTTCGGATAGACCCCACACCGATCCAAGCATTATTGCGATACCGAGATGTTGTCTGGAAATGCTCATGTTCACTTCTCCTCTCGGGACTAGATTCAGTGAATGAGCCCATTCTACTCTTGGCCGCCTGCCACGACAATAATGTTTTAAGGCGCTTTCTTGGGATAGCCCACCGATTGCGCCAGCGTCACGTGCTGGTCAGGCCGCAACTTCATAACCTTGGCGAGAGCCGTCTTGTCAATTGACCCGCGTACCACGGTCCCCAGCCCTTCTGAAGCACAGAAAAGATAAACATTCTGGCCGACAACACCCGTGGCTGCCGCTGAATAGAGTGTCTTCTCCTCATCGCTTGCCTTTCCCATTCTGGAGAACTCGGCCACGTAGATCAGGTCTACGGGCACGTCTTTCACGTAGGCCTGTGTGCCTGTCGCAGCACGGATGTCTTCCTTCAAAACGGGATTCAGGGTGTGACTCTTGGCATCGTAGAGAAAGAGTCCGTCTGCCGTGGCAACGTAAACATCGATCTCCTGCCGATTCATAGCGGACGGCGCGGTTCGCTTCCCTGATACGGGCCGGTTTATACCGAACGCCGCCCAGAGAAGATCCGACATGACCTGGAGAGGAAGTTTCTGCGTGCTGAATTCGCGAGTGGACTGCCTTTCCTTCAGCGCCTGCATGAGGGGCTTACCGCCGTCTGTCCGGGGCTTGGGAAGTGGAATGGGCTGTATTTCCGAGGCCGATCACGCAATCGAACAAGAAATTAAGACGGCGAGCAATGGAGAGATCGTTTGTCGTACCAGTCGCTTCATACCATTCCTTCTCCTGGTCGATTACCGCGGCTTCTGCCGATACCGCCTCCTATCGAGGACCGGACCGCTTATCGGCGGCCGCGCTCCTAGTCGATGACCCAGACGGCAAAGTTCTTGGCGTGCCTCACGACTTTCTCGGTAATGCTTCCGGTTAGAAACTCGGCTATGCGCGAGTGGCCTCTCTTGCCCAGAACAATCGTGTCGCAACCGCTTTGCCTCGCCTCGTTCAGAATTTCGCTGGCAACGTCGGACCGGGCATTCAATCGATGACACTTCGAGACAATCTGGTTGCTGGAGAAACCCGCCTTCTTGAGCATTTCTCGCACGGGATCCAGGATGTCGCACTCTACTGCCTGTTCTGCCTTCAACCATTGAGCCCTTTGCTGCTCGAGTTGTGGCTCCTGTTCGAAGGTTCCTGCCTCGAGCAGGGCCGGCGGGACGGGCACGAGAGTGTGGAAGAGGACAACCGAGACTTCCGGTTGGCCTCCGAGCAGTTTTGCGACGTATTCAGCAGCTCTGATCGATGCATTTGAGCCATCGAGTGTCAGCAGAATTTTTGCTTTCATATTAACCGGTCCCCGTGTTTGATTCGCCGCAGTTTCGGATCCAAAAGGACTCTTGCAAAGTGGGTCGATTATAGCACCTTTCGCCGGCACTCAGCGCAGAAGAACCGCCTTTTTTGCTGCCGAGAAATCTCCCGCCTTAATTACAAATAGATAGACTCCTGACGGCAAGTTTCTGCCGTCGTCTGACCTGCCGTCCCAGGTCTCGACGTACGCGCCTTTTTCCCGCCAGGAATCGGCAAAAGTCTTGACCAGCGTGCCGCCCACATCGAACACCCGCAGGCTCGTCCTGCAGGAGCGCGGGATTTCATATCGTATGGCGCAAGAGGGATTGAACGGATTTGGATAGCTCTGCTGAAGACTAAAGGCGAGCGTTGCCGGAACAGTAGCTTCGACCGGACCGTACGAAACGTCCCCATAAGAACTCAAGAGGTCAATCCTATAATAGTAGGTTCTACCCGGTTGAACGCCGCAGTCCATGAGCGAGAAAGAGCCTTCGGACTCCTTTCGAGCATCTGCGGCCACGTCCAGGTATTCTCCTCCGGGAGAACCGGAGCGACTGATCACAAAATTGGACGAGGGCACGTCGACCGCCACTCGCCATGCCAGAGAAACGCACCCATTATTCACCAGCGCCGAAGCGGACTCGAAGACAACGTCAACCACTCCGGACGGATCCAACACCAGTCCCGAAGTCGTTATCCTGCTTCCAATAATGTCGTTGGTGCCGTTCCGGCCGTCTTGCCAGACAGTCAGATAGTTGAAGCCGTCGAATGCTATCACGGGGGCAAGCTGGCTCGCGGCCGCAGTCGAAATTGCGATGCCGCTCGGGTTGAGCACAACTCCCGCTTTGGTCAAACGGGAACCGTAAATGTCGTAGTAGAAGCCGGCGCGATAGTCTTGCCAGACCACCATGTAGTTTGCGCCGTCGTATGCTACAGCAGGAAAGCTCTGATCGCTCGTCGCAGTCGAGATCGGGATCCCGGAAGGATCCAGGACCGAACCCAAGGAATTTACACGACAACCGTAAATGTCATAAAAGCCGCTCCGATCGTCCTGCCAGACCACCACGTAGTTCGTGCCGTCATACGCTATCGAAGGAAAGCCCTGGCGTTTCGACAGCACAGATATCGGAATGCCGCTTGGATTCAGAACCTCCCCGTTCTTGCTCACACGGGCGCCGTAAAGATCATAGTGCGAGCTGTTGCGCTCGTCGTGCCAAACTACCATGTAGTCAGTGCCGCCAAATGCAACAGAAGGATAGGCCTGGGGATTGACGGCTGTTGAAACGGCAATCCCGCCAGGATCGAGGACAACTCCGGCCTTGCTGACGCGAGCGGCATAAATGTCTGACGTCGTGTTCCTGAGGTCTTGCCAGACCACAAGATAATTTGTCCCATCGAACGCCACTGCGGGAGCAAGCTCGTTTGTGGTCGTTTGGCAGACGGCGATCCCGTCCGGGTCGAGAACCACGCACGAGGGGGTGACGCGCGCAGCGTATATCTGGAAGTACATTCCGTTGCGCATGTCCTGCCACACGATGAGATAGTTGGTTCCGTCAAAAGCGACTGCCGCAGAGCTCTGCTGATTCGCCGCGGTCGAGACTGCTATCCCATCGGGCTCTATGACCACTCCGGCCCTGTTCACACGCGCGCAGTAGATGTCCGGATAAGTTCCAGTGCGGCCGTCCTGCCACGCAATCAAATAGTTTGTTCCGTCAAATGCTATTGCAGGCAAAGATTGGTCGGCAGGCACGGCCCAGGCCGCCGAGGTAAAAACAGCGGCCCCAGGGAAGACGAACGCCGAAACAATAATCAGGGCGGAAAGCACGGTGCTTGTTGCAAAACGGAATCGACTCAGAAACGTCCCCATCTACCCCTCCTGGTTCTTCTTTGGCTCGAAGAATCTCCTTTCTTCTGGTCTGCTCTTCAGCTCTGCTCGAAGAAGAGCTTAGCCACAAAAGTTGTTTCAAGTCAATCGGAGTGATCCTTCTTTGGAAGCAGGGTCCTTGCGATCGCGGTGCCCAGGAACTCTGCCACGCGCACGGCGTCGAGGTCGGGCAGATACGCTTTCAGAAGGGCCAGACTGACAGCAGGCAGACGGAAGGGATCGTTGTAAGCGAGATAGACTCCCTCCCACTGCGGTTGGAATTTGTCCTTGAACGCGAAGAGCGACTTGAAGCCGTAGTACGAGTCGAAATGTTCGTACACGCGGCCGACCACCTTCTGCAGAAGAGAGGTCTCTTCTCCGCGATCCAGCGTCGCCATGGGAGCGACGGACAGGCTTGCGATTTTGTAGCCGCGTTCTTTGAACGCGAGAAGCGACATGCCGATAAGGAATTCCATGACCCCTGCCATCGATTGCTGACGCCGCTTCATCAGATCCATGACCCAACCGTGAGCAGCATACATGGGATGCCAGTCGATGAAGGCGTGCACGTTTCCGGTCCCGTCTGTTGCAACTGCCACGTTGACGGCTGGATCATCGATGTCTTCTATTGTTCCGAGCGTGAAGTTCATCTGGGGTAATTTCTGTTGGGCGACCCAGTCCTGGCCTATCGAGACAAGCTGGCCCCGGATCGCTTCGGGAATCGTGCCTCCCTCATACATTTCGAATTTGACGCCCTCGCGGGCCGCACGGTTGATGGCGGAACGAATGTCCTGCCACGCTTTGCCCTTGTATGCCAGGCTTTCAAGATCGACCACGGATTCCTCTCCGATTTGAAGAACCTGATATCCCTTCGTCTTGTAGTAAGGGAGCGCGGCAGATGTGGCACTGTAAAAAACGTGATCCCACCCTTTTTGTCTTGCAAATAATGCGAATGCATCAATCGTGCCCGGCCAATGATGCTCCGGGCCGACCGGATCACCCAGAACTATGGCAACGCGCGAGCTAACCTTATACGCCACATAGCATTCCCTCCGCGGCCCGAAGAAGAGCGAGTTTTCTCTCCATAGAGTCATGAATGCGGTCGCGCTGCGGCCGTGCAAAGTCAGGATTGCCTTGGCAATTTCTCGCTCAGCGGGCAGAGCCCTGGGCCCGGCCACGCCCCTCAGGAAAATCGTCAAACAGTAGACGAGCCCGCCCCAACCAAGCAGCGGGATCGAAGTAAGGAACCATTCCGCTCTCTTCGATGATGGTCCTATCCGCTCGCTCCCCAGGAATGCAAATCGCGCCCAGATGTCCTTGAAAGCAGTAAGCGGATCGTAAGCCTGGCCGAACTGCGTGCGGAGCAGATAGAAGCCCACCATTCCATAAAGCAGGAGTCCTGCGAGGAGAATCCCGATGGCTCTCTCGCCGCGTCTAATCGAAGGCGGGTCCGAAGGTGCGGGAAACTGCTTGCGCCAGGCGAAAAGCAGAACAACCGACAATCCGGCGAGAACGGGCTCTGCGCCCGAAAAGCCGGCCTGAAGGTGCACGCCAAACGACACCAGCAGTGCGACTACGGCTCCCCACCATGCGACTCGCTGACCTCTTGCAAGACCCGGTGCGAGCACCAGCAGAGCGCACCCGCTGGCGAGCAGCAGATGCCGCGGAGCGTGGGAACCTTCCAGCAACAACCAGGATTCAAGCTGGGCCAGCCCCTTGCTGTGAGGAATGATGAACGCTGCGAGGACGTTGACGATTCCCATTGTTGCCATCGCCCACGCCACGACTATTGGACGCTGTCTTCGCTCCAATTGCGGCCGCGGCACCAGACCGGGCCATGGCCGCGCCTCGGAATGCAAGAAAACCGCGCCCAATCCCAATCCGGCGGCGAACGCGATGATGTGCTGGACGTCCCAGATGTTGCGGTCCACTACCAGGGCTCGAGCGAGATACAAGCCGAGAAGAAGAAACGATAGCTTCCGCAGACGACCGGGCAAATATAAAATTGTGACACCTACTGTGCAAAACACACCGTTTGATGCGCCCACGTCTTTTTGCAGCACCAAAGTCTGGGCCCAGACCACCCCCACGGTTCCGAGGCCCACCAGGAACAGTAATCCGCCGACAAATCCGACAATGTGACCCACCCAAAACGAGAGTACTGCCCGCCAGGTCCCGAGGAGATATTCGCAGGCGCCCAGCAGCAAGAGCATCGAAGCCAGAATGGCCAGGAACATGTGCGGCCGGAAAACTTGAAAGGTGGCGTAAAAAAGTTTGAATGAATGCCCCTCGTACAAATCGTCGAGACCGAATCCCCACCTATCGAGGCCGTCAGGGGTAATGGGGTGGAGAATGGTCCCGGTCACGACTGTCACCGCAAAGATGGCCAGTACCATCGTCATGGTGAAAGGCAATCGACGAAAAAGCGAAAACACCGGACTCGTGCGGCCTGTTCGCATGTCTGATCTATCCGCGCTCCTTGCCCATTTTCTGCTCACTCGTGAGCTGATTTGTCTTCGTCTGTGTGTCGTGAAATATCATATTTCGCCGATCCGTTCAACACAAACAATTGTTTTGACGCCCCTTTCTCCTGCTATGGCGCCACTTGACCCGCAAGCTGACAGAGTGTATAGTTAGTTGATACAGGTCGACTCTTAGCGAACCCTCTACCATCGAAGGACGCAGAAATATGACAGTCCGATTAAGAATGACCATCGGAATCATGGCGATCATTCTGATCGCCAATTCAATTCTTTATTTTGTAACCGTTCGGCACATCAGCGGCGTGTTTCTTCAAGAAGTCCAGACACGCGTGAAGCTCGACCTTAACTCGGCGTGGATGGTCTATGACAGCCGGATCGAGAGCATCGAGCAGCTACTTCAAACGCTGTCGTTGGACAAGTCAATTGCACATTCTCTCCAGACGGGCGATCGCGCTGGAATCGCCAAGCTCCTCAACGCGGTGAAAACCGAGACCCAGATAGACATGCTCTCTCTGGTCGGTCTTGACGGCAAGGTTATCTACAGGACAACAAACCCTGAAGAGAGGGGCGACGACGCGACAAGCAACCCCCTCGTCGCCAAGGCCCTCGAGGAAAAGAAGTCGGTCACCGGCACCGTGATCGTCACCAGAGAATACCTGGAAAGAGAAAGCCGCCGTCTTGCCGACAGGGCCTACTTCAAGATCGTTCCCACGCCTGCAGCCAGGCCGAGCGGCACGAAGTTCGAGACCAACGGCATGGTAATAGGGTCCGCTGTTTTTGTGACCGACGAAGCGGGAAACAGGGTGGCTCTCCTCTGCGGCGGCAACTTGCTTAATCAAATGTACAGAATCGTGGACAGCGTCAAGGACGTTGTCTTTCGCGACCAGACGTATGAGGGCAAAGACATAGGAACTGCCACCATCTTCCAGGGCGACCTTCGAATATCCACGAACGTAAGGAACAAGGATGGATCGCGTGCGATCGGCACGAGACTGAGCGAAGCAGTCTATAACAAGGTGTTCCTGAAGGGAGAAAACTGGACAGACCGCGCATTCGTGGTCAACGACTGGTACATCACTGCTTACGCACCGATACGCGACGTCGATAGCCGCATCATCGGCGTCCTGTACGTTGGCCTTCTCGAAGCACCGTTTGTTCGCCCGCAAAGGGTAGTGGTAAATCTTTATCTCCTCATAATCGCGGTAATGACTCTCATCATCCTTGTGCTTCTACTCCTTCTCACAAACGTGGTCCTCAAACCCATCACACAAATCATAAACATGTCCAGAAAAGTGATAGGCGGGGACCTGTCGGCCAGGGTCGGGATTCACCCGGCAGGTGAAATGGGAGATCTGTGTGCCGCAATCGACCAGATGGCGCACGCGGTGGAAGAAAGAGAGCAACAGTTGAAGATTGCGACGAGCCGCCAGATCGGCCAGAGCGCAAAGCTCGCGTCGATCGGCCGCTTGGCAGCCGGCATAGCTCACGAGATAAACAATCCTCTCACGGGTGTGCTCACGTTCGCACACTTGCTGAAACAGAAACCGTCGATGGATGAACAGTCCAAGGAAGACATAGACGTGATAGTTCGCGAAACAACGCGCGTGCGCGAGATCGTTCAGGGCCTCCTCAATTTTGCGAGGGAATCGCCCCCGCAGAAGCAGCAACTGGACATAAACGAGGTGCTGGACCAGACCATGGCCCTTGTCGGAAGCCAGAAGGAATTCCACAAGATTTCGGTGAAGGAGGAACTGGCGAGCAATCTTCCGTACATCTCGGGCGACAGAAACCAGCTTCAGCAGGTGTTCCTCAATCTTTCCCTCAATGCATGCGAAGCGATGGAGAAAGGCGGGACCCTTTCCATAACAACCGCTCTCAAGGACGAGAACGTCGTAATTTCTTTACGGGACACGGGCTGCGGGATAAAGAAGGAACACATGGAGCGCATTTTTGATCCGTTCTTCACCACCAAGCCCGTCGGCAGGGGAACTGGTCTGGGCCTGAGCGTGAGCTACGGAATAGTCGAGCAGCACGGCGGATCCATTGAGGTGGACAGCGAAGAAGGAAAGGGAAGCACTTTTACAATTATATTGCCCATCGAGGGACCCGAATCCGGAAAGGGCAATTAGAAGGAAACGCATGGTTGAATCACAGAAGCAAAACTCCAAACCCACTCACCGCGTTCTGGTCATTGATGACGAGGGCGTTGTCTGTCTGAGTTGCTCTCGAATCCTGCAGCCCGAGGGCTACGAGGTCGACTGCAAACAAAGGCCGGGCGAGGGACTCGAGGCGGCTCGGTCAGGAGGTTACGACATCATTCTGCTCGATCTCGTGATGCCGGACATGTCGGGCCTCGAGGTACTCAGACAACTGAAGGCGGCGGGCGTTTCCAGCGAAGTCGTGATGATCACGGGTTACTCGACTGTGCAGACCGCTGTCGAAGCGATGAAGCTGGGTGCGGCGGACTACGTCAGCAAGCCCTTTACGCCCGACGAGCTCCGGGTCGTGGTGCAGAAGGTCCTCGAGCGCTCTGCACTTGTTCGCGAAAACATAGAGCTTAGGAAGAAGCTCGAGAGCCAGCAGAGCTTTGAAGGCATCATCGGCGAGAGCCAGGCCATGGAGCGCGTTTTCAAACTGATTCAGCGCGTTGCACCAACGCAGGGAACGGTTCTGATTACCGGAGAGAGCGGCACCGGGAAGGAAATGGTGGCGAGGGCAATCCATAACCTCAGCCCGCGAAAGGACAAGCCTTTTCTCGCGTTTGACTGTAGCTCGCTCGCTCCTTCTCTCATAGAGAGCGAGCTCTTTGGCCACGTGAAGGGCTCATTTTCCGGCGCAATTGCCACGAAGCAGGGCCTATTCGAAGTCGCCGACAAGGGAACGCTTTTCCTGGACGAGGTCGCC
>Ga0315268_10007909_pt1 | contig 11143 bp, 6 predicted proteins | sample C1_top_MG_FD_204535 | JGI IMG/M metagenome (GOLD analysis project Ga0315268, IMG submission 204535) | Sediment microbial communities from Yellowstone Lake, YNP, Wyoming, USA - C1_top | ecosystem: Environmental > Aquatic > Freshwater > Lake > Sediment | place: USA: Wyoming | collected 2017-08-01 | reverse complement strand
ACCTTCGGTGATGCGGGTGACGATCTGCCGCATGCGCTGCAAACCTTTCCGACAAGAGAAGCACTTGCCGCAGGACTCGTCCGCCAGGAAGGTAAGGAAGTAGCGCGCAATGTCCACCATGCAGGTGGAGGAGTCCATGACGATCATGCCGCCCGAACCCATAATGGCGCCGGCCTGGGTCAGGCCTTCGTAATCCACCTCCAGGTCCAACATGGATTCGGGGATGCAGCCTCCGGACGGGCCACCAGTCTGGATGGCTTTGAACTTCCTTCCCTGCGGGATGCCGCCGCCGATGTCGTAGACAATCTCGCGCAGCGTGATGCCCATCGGGACTTCGATCAGCGTGGGATTCTTGATGGCGCCCACCAAACAGAAGACCTTGGTGCCTTTGCTGGTGGCCGTCCCGAGGCGCGCATACCAATCCCCGCCGCGCATCAGAATGACAGGAATATTGGCCCAGGTTTCAACATTGTTGATGCAGGTGGGCTTGCCACCCAAGCCCCTTTGCGCCGGGTAGGGAGGACGCTGGCGCGGCTCACCCACGCGCCCCTCCACAGAGGAGATCAACGCCGTCTCCTCGCCGCAGACAAAGGCGCCGGCGCCCTTGACGACTCGTACGCGGAAGCTGAAACGGGAATTGAAGATGTTCTCGCCCACCAGGCCCGCGCGCTCAGCCTGGGCGATGGCCTCGAGCACCCGCTTCACGGCTAGCGGATATTCCTCCCGGACGTAAATTACGCCTTCGCAGGCGCCTGTGGCGTACGCGCCAATCGTCATGCCTTCCAGAACGCTGTGGGGATCGCCCTCCAGCACCGCCCGGTCCATGTAGGCGCCGGGGTCCCCTTCATCGGCATTGCAGATGAGGTACTTGGGGTTGCCTGCCTGTTCTCGCATCACTTCCCACTTTTTCCCCGTGGGGAAGCCGGCGCCGCCACGACCCCGCAGTCCCGAGCGCGTGACCTCGTCGATGATCTGCTCAGGATGCATCGTCGTCAGCGCCCGGTGCAAGGCAAGGTAGCCGGCGCGGGCGATGTATTCGTCGAGGCTGGCGGGATCGATGACCCCGCAGTTGCGGGTCACCAGACGAACCTGGCGGCGGAAAAGGTCAAGGTCTTCGTAGCGCGGCACGCCATCCACCCGCGCCGAGAGCTTTGAGTAGCGCGTGCGGGTGCGGGTGACCGGGTTATCGTGGCCGGTGAGTAGCCCGATGGCCCACTGGGTTTTGAGGTCGCCGTCGCCCAAGCCGCGCACCAGTTCCCGCGCCTTGCGAGCGTCCATGCGACCGTACGTGATGCGCGGCTTGCGGGGGAGGCGAACATCGACGAGCGGCTCCTGGGAGCACCAGCCGATGCAGCCGGTGGGGGCCACCACATAGGGAAGCTGCCGGCGAGCTGTCTCTTCGCGGATGGCCTCGTAAACCTCGTCTGCCCCGGCGGCCAGCCCACAACTCGCCATCCCCACGAGTATCTTGGGTCGATTCGGAAGGAGAGTCTTGCGGCCGCGCGCAGCCGCGTGGAGGAGGTCGGTAAGATTCACGGTCCGTGTCGGCAGAGCGCTCATAGGCCTAAGCGTTGGCCATGGCAGGCTGACGGTATCCCTTCAAGACCCTGGGAACCCGGCTCTGCTGTAAGTGGCCGTAGGTGCGTTGGTCCACCCGCATGACGGGCGCCAGCGCGCAGCAGCCGAGGCAACGGACCGGCGCGACAGTGAATTCGAAATCGGGCGTGGTGCCACTCGCAGGAAGGCTCAGTTCGCGCAAGACCCTCTCGAGCACTCGCTGCCCTCCGCGCACATGGCAGGCGGTGCCCAGGCAAACTTGCACTAGGTGTCTGCCCATCGGCTCCAGGCTAAAGCAGTTGTAGAAAGTGGCAACGTGAAAAACTTGGGTAAGGGGCACCTTCAGACGGCGGGCCACCGTGCGCAGCGCGCTCTCCGGCAAGTAGTGAAACTGACTCTGGATCTCCTGTAGCGTTGGAATCAGATTCTCGGCACACTCCGCGCGCTGGCGCAAGATCGCATCGACATCAACGTCCTGCATCCTCCCCTTCCCCCTTTCCCAACGACCAGGCATCATCGCGTCGCTGCCGGCTGCTGTTACTCGTAGCCGTACACCGGCGGATGTCGAACGTCGGCTAGTTCCAGCTTATGCTCCGACCCGCAACCAGGGCAGCACTTCACCACCACCGGCCAATGCAGGAACACCAGCGGCTCGGAGGCCATCAGCGGCATCAGCCGTTTGCAGCCGGGGCAAACGTATTTCCCAACCTCAAACTCCGCGCTGGGGGCACCGTGCGCTTGCATGCTAGATTCCCCCTCCCTCCCCCTGCAACCGCTCAGCCAAACGTTGGCAGGCTAGGCCAACCGTAACTCACTGCAAAATCAAGGGTTGCAACTTTCAACCACAGCCTCTCCAAATTCGACCGCGCGAACGCCAACCCCGCAGTGCGTCAGTATACTCAGATTTCCTTATACCTGCCATAAATTTTTTTTATCCATCCGCCTCAGAGTGGCCTGCTTCCGGTGGCTCGGCCCCCCCGGCTTGACACCCCTTTGTGGGCAAACCGATAATCCCGTCGTCTGCGAAGCCCGAACGCGAGCCGGAGTGCTGATTGACTACCCCGCTCTTCACTCAACTCCCGGGTCAGATTCCCCTGGCTCGCCATGAGCATGTGGCGGTGCTCTACCGCGACCGGAAGGACGCTTTCCGGTACGCTTCTTTCCTCGCCGAAGGGCTCGCGCGCGGCGACCTGTGCTATTACCTTGCCCCCCGCACTTACCACGCTGAAATGCTCGAGCTCTTGCGCGGTCTAGCGGCGGAGCTCGACCGGCAGCTTGCCTCCGGAGCTTTCCGGCTCCATGCCGGGCCGGCGGATTTCCCCAGCCTGCGCCAAGCGACTCAAGAGCTATTCATTGAGGCGGAACGCGCGGGCGCGCCCGCGCTTCGCTGGTTGGAGGAGGGCATCTGGCCGGAGGAGGCGGGGTTCCCCATACCGCACTTCTTTGAGTTCCACGCGCTGCTTAACTACCAGGTGAAGCATTACCCGAGTGTGGCGCTTTGCCAGTACGACCTGGATCAGTTCGAACCACGCCACCTGTTCCAAGCCATCGCCGTGCATCGGCACCTGATTGTGCAACAGACGCTGGTGCGCGATAACCCTTTCTATATCCCCGCCGAGAAGTTCCTCCCCCTCGTGCCCGCCGAGCGCGAACGCAACTTGGCCCAACTCTTCCGCGAAGTCGGCTTTGACATTGAGAAGCTTCTGGCCGCGCTCGCCAGCTACGGGCGGCTGCATCCCCGGATTGGAATTCCGTGATAGCTCGTTCCGCCGGAATGCGCATGAAGGCTTGGTGATGGCAGCCGCGCGCAGGTCGGACATTGTGTCTATTGCCATGCTACCCCTCTTGCTCCCGCTGTTGCCCGCTCGGCAAACCCTTGCCCTTCTGTTTCGCTTGTGGTAACTGTGTTCATCAGATTTTGCTGGAGTGATAGGCGGTGGTGGCTAAAGCTCGCAGCCTAGATTTGCCCTTACGACTACGAAGTCCGAGACGCCTATGAATGGCGCGCAGGTTAGGAAGTTGATCATGAAGTCCCTGCGAGGCCAGGGATTTCGACTTTGCCATGCCCGCATCCTTCCGCCTCGGGATCTTGACAAACAAAAGCTCCGAGAACTCCACGCTCAAGCGGTTCAGCACCGAATTGAACGTAGCAGAACGCACCTCATTCGGGAGGAGCCCCACCTGCTTGAAAGGCTGGCCCCTGGCTGGTCGCTTGTGCCCGAACTAGTTCGACCGAGGCTGGTGGAGGTCCAACCAGACTCGGAAGATGAACTCCTTTTTCGTTACGCCAGCCTCCACTGGAGCATCCCAGTTTCTTCCGGGTACGGACGGCGTATTCGATTCTTGGTGATAGACGAACACAACGGAAAACTGATGGGATTGTTCGGTTTGGGCGATCCGGTGTTCAACCTCGCTGCGCGCGATGCATGGATAGGATGGGACAGTGAGATGCGCCGCCAAAACCTCCAGCACGTGATGGACGCATTTGTCCTTGGCGCCGTTCCTCCTTACTCGTTCCTTCTGTGTGGCAAGTTGGTAGCTATGCTGGCTGCCAGCAACGAAGTGAGGGAAGCGGTAGAACGCAAGTATGCCCACCGTCGGGCATTGATAATGAGACGTGCCTTGGACGGACGGATCGCGCTAATAACAACTACGTCCGCATTGGGGCGCTCGTCAATCTACAATCGCGTAAAGTACGCTGACCGCATCCTTTTCCACAGCGTCGGCTTTACTCAGGGTTCAGGCGACTTCCACTTCTCAAACGGGCTTTATGACACCATTTCAAGCTTCGCCGAACGATACTGCGAACCGACCGCTAAGAAGGACCGATGGGGAGGTGGCTTCAGGAATCGTCGCGAGGTCGTCCGGAAGGTCCTCTCCAAGATCGGACTATCGCCGGAATGGATATACCACGGAGTTAGACGCGAGGTTTACGCCGTTCCGCTTGCGGCAAATACGCGTCAGTTCCTGAGGGGCGAAGACAAAAAGCTCCTATACTTTGACCAGCCCGCCGATGATCTCTTCAGATGGTTTCGAGAGCGTTGGCTGCTCCCACGGGCCAGACGAGATTTCCGATATCGAGAGTTCGTGCCTTCCTCTTACCGGCTCTGGGATGGAAGGGAGTGAGCAGCGATGGCGACCGAGGAAACTCCATTTGTTGATTTGCCGGCGGCGCTCGTTGAGCAAATGCTCGCTCAGACTTCGGCGGTGGGGGACGACTTGGTCGAGACGTTTCGCGAGATCAAGACGGACCGTACCAACTACCGAAAGGACTTGTTGAACCGAGGACTTGTCCGTCACGAATCCTCGCTTGGATACCCGCCCTTGCCGACAACCAGTGGAGTTGATGGATCTTATGCCATTGATCGGCTGCTCAGTGCCGACCTAGCTGCGGCGGCCGCTGTCGCCGTAGAAGGCCTCACGCCACCTTCCGAGAAACGCCACTGGTCGCAGCCGCACCATTCCACCTTCGTTGCATCGGAGGTTCACCACGCCGAGACGGCAACGGTCCTCCGGGCGGTGATGCTGGGTCGCGAGCTCCTGCTTGCAGCCCGCGCACCTCACGACGTGGTAATGGTGGATATGACGCTGACGCTCCCCATCATCTACTTCAACCAGGCTCTAAATGCTGCACCCGACACCCCCATGCTTCGTTGCTCTAAAGAGTTCCTGGCAAACTGTCCCGAATATCTTGAGGCGTATCGGGTGATATTGCGGTCTGAACGGACTGACAAGGACTACATCGGCCTTCCGAAGTATTCCACTCGCCGGGAGCTCGGTCGCAAAATGGGCTGGCCCGAACAACACGATGACAGGGGGTTATTGACTCTTCTGTTGCAGCCGGGCGAGTTCACCAATCCCCTGCCGCTTGAGCAACCTCCACAACCCTGGCATCTGAACACAGGCCGAGTGCCGGAAGCAGCCCGCGTCCGAGTGGATGCGATTGCGCGCGACGTAGTCAGCGACCTATCGGCGATCGGCATCTTCTACTACAAACCGCATGACTGGCTTCCCGCGCTTCGGGTTGAAGTGGCACAGGCTATCGCTGCAAGCGACCATCGCCTAGCGATTGTAATCCAGGGCCTTAAGCACCAGAGCGCGACCGCCGCGATGCTGGAACCTTACCCCCTGTACCTCGCCGATCGCATGGTTAAGGCCCTAGCCAGGGCGGTCCCGACATTCCGCCAAGTAACTACGCAGCGCATCTCGGAGAAGTACGAGGGTGACATCGGCGAAGTTTTCTTTGCGATGCATGGCTACCGCAGCGAGAGCGGAGGATGACGCATGCCTGAGGAAAGCCACGACCTGGACTCTCTTATTGACGGGACAGAAAGGCTGGGGGTGGTAGGTTCTCCTTCTTCGACTTCGCAGTTGGCGCTGGACATTCTGGGCGCGGCGGTCACCCGGAAACTGGTGGGCGAGCTGGCCCTGTTCCGATACCCACAGGATGCGTCTGCTCATTACGCCCTCGGGCAGATTACGGAGATCCAGCTTCGCAACATCTGGCACGAGGACCCCACCATGCGTAGCCTCATCCGCCAACGGGGCCGAGTCGATGCCGTCAGCGAGCGCCAGGACACTCACCTCGGTCAGATGGTGATCAGCGCGGTTTTCCGCAAAGGCGGGCCCGGTGGATACGAACCCAGCATCTTGGGCACTGTGCCCTCAACGGGAACGCTGGTCCATATCGTGACTGATGATGTCCTGGATGAGATCCTTCATCCCTATCGCGAGCAGATCTTCTATTTGGGGCACGTCTACGGTTCAAAGCCCAAGCTGCCGCTTTGGTTCAAGCACTTCGACCGAGGCCGCGACGGGGCCGGAGAGGCTTACCACCTGGGTATCTTCGGCAAGACCGGGTCTGGGAAATCCGTTCTTGCAAAGATGATACTCCTGGCTTATGCCCGGTATCCCAAGATGGCCATTCTTGTAATCGACCCGCAAGGTGAGTTTTCAAAAGACATGCGGAAGGGTGGGGCCAAAGCAGAGTTCGCACTTCCCGTGGGGGATTTGGCGAGGAAGCTTGGCAAAGAGAGCGTAGTGCTCACAGTGCGAAACCTCGTTCTCGACCGATGGGAACTCTTCGAGCAGATCTTATGCGAGTCGCTCTTCTTTGAGCGTCTGACCGTCCCCCAGGGTGAGAACAGGCAAATTGCGTGCAACGTCCTTGTTGACAAGCTACAAAAGGCCGGCGTCAAGTTGAAGGACCTTCACCAACGAAGTTCCTTCGACAATGCGTGGAAGCTGTTGGAGGATGAGAGGGTCCAGAAAGTGTTCTACCGCACGGAAACCTCGCGAGCTCGCTTCGACACGGCACTACATGAGGCCGACCCAAATGAGTTCTTCTCTCAATACTGGGGACCCGTCACGGAACTCTTCCGCGAGGATCGTGCGGGCGCCAAGAGCATCAACAAGGCTCTCAGCTGGCTCATCAACCCCGAAGTCCCCAACCGCCCCATCTTGGTGATTGACCTTTCGAAGGCGCAAGCCCGGGACCTATTCTGGAACGACAGGATTCAGGCCCTCGTAATTAAACGACTTCTGGACGGGCTAACGCAGACAGCCGAGTACTTTTATAAGGAAGAACAGACGCTCAACGCCCTGGTCGTAATCGACGAAGCTCACCGGCTCGCGCCTCGAGAACTCCCGAGAGACGATGATGCTGCGCGTGGGGTGCGTGCGGTTCTCGTCGATGCTGCACGGACGACTCGCAAGTACGGTCTCGGATGGCTATTTATCAGCCAGACTCTTTCGAGTCTGGACTCGGAAATCCTCCAGCAGCTCCGTATCTTCTTTTTTGGATTTGGATTAGCCCTTGGACAGGAGTTTCAGTCACTCAGGCAACTCGTCGGTTCTTCCGGAACTGCCCTCGACCTTTACCAACTGTTTCGAGATCCACACTCAGCATTCGATGTTTCAGGCCGGCAATACTCGTTCATGACGATAGGCCCGGTCAGCCCGTTGTCCTTCTCCGGCAGCCCGCTTTTCTTCAACGCGTTCAATACGGTTGAGGCGTTTCTCGCCGCGAATCACTTCAGCAAATAGGACAGCGCAGCGGCGACGCTGAAACCCAATCCGGCATTGCGGGCGGCCTCCCGAAACCATATTGAGCCTTGGTCCGACGCTTGTGGGGGTAGCGCCGAGCGTTCGCCCCGATAAGGGCGCACACATAGGTGCGCCGCTGGGTCAGCGAGTTTTGGGGCAATTCGTCGGATTTCAAGTCGTCGCCACGGCCACAGTAAGCAAACTTCCGGGTTTTTGCGCTAAAATCTTTGTCTGGTCCTCAGGTGCTATATCATGCGTGCCCGGCAAGGCAAGACACGGGCCGGCCGACGCGCGGCGGCAAGCACGATTACGAGCCAGTCACGAAGGGAATGGAGAAAGCTGATGAGCAAAGTTATGGTCACGATTGATGGAAACGAAGCGACGGCCTACGCGGCCTATCGGGTGAATGAGGTTTGTGCCATCTACCCGATCACACCCTCCTCGCCCATGGGCGAGTGGGCGGACGAATGGGCCGCCAAGCGTGAGCCCAACATCTGGGGCAGCGTGCCCACCGTGATCGAGATGCAGAGCGAAGGCGGCGCGGCGGGGGCGCTGCACGGGGCTTTGCAGGCCGGCGCGCTGGCCACCACGTTCACGGCCTCGCAAGGGCTGCTGCTGATGATCCCCAACATGTACAAGATCGCGGGGGAGCTGACTGCGACGGTGATTCACGTCTCGGCGCGGACGCTGGCCACGCATGCGCTCTCCATCTTCGGCGATCACTCCGACGTGATGGCCACACGCCAGACGGGTTTTGCGTTGCTCGCTTCCAACTCCGTGCAGGAGGCCATGGACTTCGCCCTGATTGCCCAGGCGGCCACGCTCGAAGCGCGCGTCCCCTTCCTCCATTTCTTCGACGGCTTCCGCACCTCGCACGAGGTGGCGAAGGTCGAGCAAATCAGCGAAGAGGACCTGCGCGCCATGATTGACGAGGAACTGGTGCGCGCCCATCGGGCCCGGGCGCTTTCTCCCGACCGGCCCTTCATTCGCGGCACCGCGCAAAATCCCGACGTCTTCTTCCAGGCGCGGGAGACGGGCAATCCCTACTACTTGGCCGCGCCTGCCATTGTCGAGAACGTGATGGACAAGTTCGCGCGCCTGGTGGGACGCCACTACCATCTGTTTGATTACGTCGGCGCTCCCGACGCCGAGCGCGTCGTGGTGCTGATGGGTTCGGGCGCGGAGACGGCGCAGGAGACGGTGGAGTACCTGATGGCGCGGGGTGAGAAGGTGGGGGTGTTGAAGGTCCGCCTGTACCGACCTTTCTCGGTCGAGCATTTTGCCGCCGCTCTGCCCGCGACGGTGCAGACGCTGGCGGTGCTGGACCGGACGAAAGAACCCGGCGCAGCGGGCGAGCCCTTGTACGTGGACGTGGTGACGGCCGTGAGCGAAGCGCTGGCCGCCGGCAAGGCCCCTTTCCGCTCCCGGCCCAGGATTCTGGGCGGCCGCTACGGACTCTCGTCGAAGGAGTTCACGCCGGCCATGGTCAAGGCCGTGTTCGACAACGCCGCCGCGGAGAAGCCCAAGAACCACTTCACCGTGGGCATCGTGGATGACGTCACCCACACCAGCCTGGACTACGATCCGGAGTTTTCCACGGAAGATCCCAAGACGGTGCGGGCGCTGTTCTACGGCCTGGGCGCCGACGGCACGGTGAGCGCCAACAAGAACTCCATCAAGATTATCGGGGAAGAGACAGCGAGCAACGCGCAGGGCTACTTCGTTTACGACTCGAAGAAAGCCGGGGCGATCACCGTCTCGCACTTGCGCTTTGGCCCCAAGCCCATCCACTCGACCTACCTGATCAGCCGGGCGAGCTTTGTAGCCTGCCACCAGTTTTCGTTCCTGGAACGGTTCGATATGTTGCGCGCCGCCGAGCCCGGGGCGACGTTCCTGCTGAACAGTCCTTACGGCCCCGCGGAGGTTTGGGACCATCTGCCGCGCACGGTGCAGCAGCAGATCATCAGCAAGAAGCTGCGCTTCTTCGTCATCGACGCTTACCAGGTGGCCAGGGACACCGGCATGGGCGTGCGCATCAACACCATCATGCAGACCTGCTTCTTTGCCATCTCCGGCGTCCTGCCGCGCGAGGAGGCTATCGCCGCCATCAAGCACGCCATCGAGAAAACCTACGGCAAGCGCGGCGAGGCGGTGGTGAAGAAGAACTTCGCCGCCGTGGACGCCACGCTCGATCATCTGCACGAGGTCAAGGTCCCGGACCGGGTGACGAGCAGGTTTGACATCCGGCGGCCCGTGCCCGAGGAAGCGCCGGAGTTCGTGCAGAAGGTGACGGCGAGAATCGTCGCGGGTGATGGCGACCTGTTGCCGGTGAGCGCCTTCCCGGTGGATGGCACCTTCCCCAGCGCTACGGCGCAATGGGAGCGGCGCAACATCGCGCTGGAGATTCCGGTGTGGGATGAAGTGCTCTGTATCCAGTGCGGCAAGTGCGTCCTGGTTTGCCCGCATGCGGTGATTCGCGCCAAGGTCTATGAAGCGGCGCTCCTGGCCAAGGCGCCGGCGACATTCAAATCCACGGCGGCGCGCTGGAAGGAGTTCAAGGACCTGAAGTACACGCTCCAGGTGGCGCCGGAAGATTGCACGGGTTGTGCTTTGTGCGTGCAGGTCTGCCCCGTGAAGAGCAAGACAGAGGTGCGGCACAAGGCCATCAACATGAGGCCGCAGCCGCCTATCCGCGAGGCGGAACGCGAGAACTGGAGCTTCTTCCTCACGCTGCCGGAGATGGACCGACGCGTGCTGAATCTGAGCCAGGTGAAGGACGTGCAATTGCTCCGGCCGCTCTTTGAGTTTTCCGGAGCCTGCGCGGGCTGCGGCGAGACTCCCTACATTAAGCTGCTGAGCCAACTGTTCGGCGACCGCGCCATGATCGGCAACGCCACCGGCTGCTCGTCGATTTACGGCGGCAACCTGCCCACCACGCCTTACGCGATCAACGAGGAAGGGCGCGGTCCGGCCTGGTCCAATTCGCTTTTCGAGGACAACGCCGAGTTTGGCCTGGGAATGCGCTTGGCCCTGGATAAGCAGGCGCAGTACGCCCGCGAGCTGGTGCAACGGCTGGCCCCGGGGCTCGGGGAGGAACTGGCCGAAGGGCTGCTGCATGCCGACCAGTCCGACGAGACCGGCATCAAAGAGCAGCGCGAGCGCGTCCGGCTGCTCAAGGAGAAGTTGCAGGGGCAGAACTCGCCAGAGGCGCGGGACCTGCTGGCCGTGGCCGACTCGTTGGTGAAGAAGAGCGTCTGGGTGGTGGGCGGCGATGGTTGGGCGTACGACATCGGTTACGGCGGCCTGGACCACGTGCTGGCTTCCGGCCACAACGTGAATGTGCTGGTGCTCGACACCGAAGTGTACTCGAACACCGGGGGGCAGATGTCCAAGGCCACGCCGCGCGGCGCGGTGGCCAAGTTCGCCGCCGGCGGCAAGCCGGCGCGCAAGAAGGACCTGGCCATGATGGCTATGGCCTACGGCAACGTCTATGTGGCCCAGGTGGCCTTCGGGGCGAACGACATGCAGGCCGTCAAAGCCT
>Ga0315268_10007908_pt1 | contig 11144 bp, 3 predicted proteins | sample C1_top_MG_FD_204535 | JGI IMG/M metagenome (GOLD analysis project Ga0315268, IMG submission 204535) | Sediment microbial communities from Yellowstone Lake, YNP, Wyoming, USA - C1_top | ecosystem: Environmental > Aquatic > Freshwater > Lake > Sediment | place: USA: Wyoming | collected 2017-08-01 | reverse complement strand
TTGAGTTCAAGCCGCGCTCCAGGAAGTACGATTCGAATCCCGTTTCTGGTTCCGGTACTTCCTGCCAACGACACAGCCGAAATACTTTTCGTAGAAGGCCATCGACTCCTCCAGGTCCTTCGTTCACATTATGATGAGGCGGCCACCGACGGCGTGGCGAGCTCATGGCAAGAGATAAAATCCCGCTATGGGAATCTTCAAACGCCGCGACTCGCCGAATTGGTGGTACCGAGCTCAACTCCGAGGGCGCATTATCACAGGAAGCACGGACACGCTAGAACGCCGACTCGCCTATCGCATCTACCTGGAGAAGCACCGGCAGCTGGTCGAGGATCATCATCTGCCTTATCAGAAAGGGCGGCGCACGACCTTCTTCAAGATGTGCGAGCTCTACATCGAGAACCACGCCAAGGTCAACAAAAGCTCGTGGCGAGACGATGAACGAATCCTCCAGAAGCTCAAGAACTTCTTCGAAGACGTCTCGCTCATCGTCATCACGTCGGAAGACGTCGAGCGGTACAAAGGAAGTCGTCGGTCCATCGTCAAGGACGCGACGATCAACCGTGAGCTGACGATCTTGAAGGCGATCTTCAAGCGTGCCGTGATCTGGGGCTACACTCATCATGACCCGACCAAAGACGTGCGTCCGTATCGGGAGGAGCGGACGCCCGTCAGAATCTTGAGCTCCGAAGAACGACAGCGGCTAATCGAGTCGGCGCCGGAATTCATGCGCCCAATCCTGGTGATGGCGCTCAAGACCGGAATGCGGAAGGGGGAAATCATGAGTCTCCAATGGAGGAACGTTGATCTCGAGCACGAGATGATCAGCGTAACGCACACGAAGAGTCGAAAGCTCCGGGAAGTTCCGATCCATCCGGAACTTGCGGACATGCTCAAGGCCCTCCCACGAGTCTCGGAGCACGTCTTTTGCGACCGAAAGGGGAGGAAACTCTGCGTCGATGGGAAGCTGCGGAAAATATTCGTGGAGAGCCGCAACAAGGCCGGCCTTCCGGATCTGACCTTTCACGCCCTCCGGCATAACTTCGCCTCAGAGCTGGTTGCCAAGGGAGCGGATTTACGTACAGTCCAGGAGTACCTAGGCCACAGTTCGCTGATCCTGCTCCAGCGGTATGCTCACGTCAGCAAAGGAATCTGGCGATCGACGATTCAACTGCTGGGGCGAGATGTCCGCGAGGTCGAGACCGCGAAGCCGCCTTCGACACCCTCGGCGGAGGCTCCGGAACTCGTCGCTGCCTGAGTGCCACTACGCCCGCACTACGCTGGACGTCCGATGGCCGTCTCTCGACTGGCGGAAATCGGGCAAGAAAGCTATGATCTAAAAAGGTTTCCCAATCTATGGAGAGGTGGGTGAGCGGCTGAAACCGACGGTTTGCTAAACCGTTGTACTTGTGCAAACGGGTACCGAGGGTTCGAATCCCTCCCTCTCCGAATCTATAACATGAACGGCCAGTTCTCGACCCTCGACGAGTTCTGGCCGTTCTATTTGTCCCAGCACCTGAACCGGACCAACCGGCGGCTGCACTTCGCCGGGAGCACGTTCGTTCTGATCTTGCTCGTCCTGGCGGCGGCGAGGCTGTCGCCGCGACTGCTGGCCGCCGCTCCCATCGCGGGCTACGGCTTCGCCTGGGTCGGGCATTTCTTCTTCGAGAAGAACCGTCCCGCGACGTTCCGGCATCCGCTGCTGTCTTTGCGCGCCGACGCCCGCCTGTACGCGCTGACCTGGACCGGCGAGCTGGACGCCGAGATACTGCTCCTGACCAAGGGCATCCGCGCCTTCGACAAGCGGTCCTAGCGCGCGGCGAAGAAGTCCTTGAGCTCCTGCAGGCTTTCCAGGCGGCGGCACGGCGGCAGGGCCTTGAGGAAGGCCTTGCCGTAGCCGCGCTTGAGCAGGCGCGAGTCCAGGCACACCACCGCGCCTCGGTCCGTGCCCGAGCGGATCAGACGGCCAAAGCCCTGGCGGAACTTCATCACCGCCTTGGGCAAAGACCAGTCGCGGAAGTAGTCCTTCTCGTCGTCTTCCAGCCAGCGGCGGCGGGCTTCCTCCAACGGCGAGCTCACGTTGGCGAACGGCAGCTTCGTCAGCACCACGCACGACAGCGCGGGGCCCGGCACGTCGACTCCTTGCCAAAAGGTATCCACTCCCAGAAGCACGGCGTCTCCCGCCTCTTCGAACTGCTCCAGAAGCGCCTCGTGGCCCGAGGCGCCCTGAGCCCAGACCGGGCGGTCCTTGACGGACTTGCGCAGGAGCGCGTGGACCTTCTTGAGCATCCTCCAGCTCGAAAACAGGAGGAACACTCCGCCCGGCACCGCCCCGATCACGTCCGCGCAGGTCTTGGCGATCTCGCGCGCGTGCGCCTCCTCGTCCGAGGGCTCGGCCAGGTCGGGCACGCACCACAGCGCCGCTTGGGACCGGTAGTCGTACGGCGAGTCCAGCGCCAGCTCGGCCGCGTCCGGCAGGCCGACGCGCTTCTTGAAGCCGGCCAGGCCGTCGCCCGAGGCCAAGGTCGCCGAGGTCAGGATCGCGGGCACGCCCCGCGAGAACAGACCCTCGGCCAGCCGCCGCCCCACGTCGAGGGGGGCGGCACGCAGCTCCGGCCCCGTGCGCGGCCAGGCGGTCCACCGCGCCGTGGAGGGGGAAGGCTTCAGGATCTCGGCCAGGTCGCGCGCGAGCATGGCCGCGCGGCCGTGCAGGGAGCGCAGGTCCGCCTCCCAGCCGCGTCCCTCGTGACGGGCCACCGCCGAGGCCAGCGCGCCCTCGAGGGCGGCCAGCTCGCGCGGCGCGGCCTCGTCGACGCGGCCCAGCAGGCGCCCGGACGAGTCCTCGTCCGCGCCCCGCAGTTCGTGCGCCTGCGCGATCTCCCGCAGGAAGCGCGCGCCCGCCAGCTCCGCCTCGTCGGCCGCGCGCTCCAGCTCCGCGTCGCCGGCCAGCTTGCCGGTCATGCGCGTCTCGTCGCACAGCGCGACGACGCGCCCGGTGGACACCTCGCAGCCGAAGCGCGAAACCGCGGCTTCCTCCAGGTTGTGCGCCTCGTCCAGGATCATCGCGTCATAGGGAGGAAGGCGCGCGCCGGACAGCAGCAGCGCGTGGTTGATCACCACGATGGACGCCTTCTCCGCGCGCTCGCGGTCGCGGCGCCACAGGCAGCGTTCCCAGTAGGGCCCCGACGGCCCGAAGCAGACGTCCGTGTCCCGCGCCAGGCGGTCCCACAGGTTCTGCGGCACCGCCACCGGCAGCGCCGCGCGGCGGCCGGTCTGGGCGTCGCGCGCCCACTCGTCCAGGCGCTCGAGCGTCTTCTGCCCTTCGTCCGAGACGAGCGCCGGCTGGGCGCGCAGCCGCGTCAGGCGCTGCACGCACAGGTAGTTGTCGGAGCCCATCAGCATCGCGTACTTGAGCGGCAGGCCCAGCTCCGAGAGCACGCCCGCCACGACCGGCAGGTCGCCGTTGATCAGCTGCTCCTGCAGCGCGCGCGTGTGCGTGGAGACCAGCACGCGCTTGGCGTTGCGCACCGCCCACAGCGCCGCGGGCAGGAGGTAGCCCAGCGACTTGCCCACGCCGGTCCCGGCCTCGACGACCAGGCAGTCCTCGCGGTCGAGCGCCTGGGCCACGGCCGCCGCCATCTCGACCTGGGGCGCGCGCGGCTCCCAGCCGGGCAGCACGCGCGCCAGCGCCCCGCCGGGTCCGAATAAATCCTCGATCGCCACGCGGGGATGATACCAATTCCCCCGGGACGCCCTTCGTCAGCGGCTCAGGGAGGCGTACAGCCCGGACATGACCGGGAAGCCGGGAAGGCCCGGGGCGGGCGCCGCGGCCGCGACCGCGGCGCCCGCCGCGCGGCGCGCGGCCAGCGCCGAGGACAGCGCCGCCTCGGCGTCGGCGATCTCGGCGTCGGATGCGTCCGGCGCCGCCGCTTGCGTCAAATGCTTGAGCGCCGCCTCGTACACGACGCGGCGCTCGTCCTGCGTCTCGGCCCCCGCCACGATCTGCACCACCGAGTCCACGCGATCCACCGCCGCGCGCCGGGGAGAGTCCGAGACGCGGCCGGCGCCGCCCGAGTCCAGGCGCGAGCCCAGCTCGTCGATCGCGGCCAGCGCCGCGCCCTTGCCCACGTTCATGCCCACCGTCGAGTCCGCGTAGTCGCCCGCGCGCCCGCGCAGCGTCTCCACCGTCTCGCGGCGCACGCCGCCGCGGAACGCGGCCAGCACCTCGTCGCGCGACGCCTGCAGGTCCTGTTCGGCCCAGTTCGACTCGCGCGCGAACGAGCCCGCCCCGTAGAACACGTTCTTCTTCCCGTCCGTCGTGCGCAGCCCCGCGTCGCCGGCGGAAGCGCCGGGCAGCAGGGGGGAGTCGCGCTTCACCGCGTCGGGATACTGGCTCGGGTCGAAGTAGCGGTCCACCGGGTCGTTGATCAGGCCGAACAGGTCGATCGTGCGCAGCACGCTCCCGACGGCGCCGCGCGCGACGGACGCCCCGCCCTCGCCGCGCCGCGCGTTCACGCGGCCCAGGTAGCCCTGCTGGTTCGGGTCGCGGCCGGTGACGATCTCGATGGGCGTCGAGATGATCCCGCGCGGGATCTCGGTGATCAAGCCCGGCCACTGGCCGGGCATGTAGCCCCAGCGTCCGGCGCCCTTCTCGCCGCTCTTGGCCGCCTCGCGCCGCGCCGCGAGCAGGTCGCGGCCCAGCGCGACCGTCAGCCCCGTGGACGGGTCGGTCCAGCGCCGCGCGCGCAGCAGCGGCGGCAGCGCGTCGCCGCCCTGCCAGGTGCGGCCCTGCGCGTCCTCCAGGCTCCAGCCCGCGGCCGCGCGGTCCAGCTCCTTGCGGTCGAGGAACAAACGCGTGACGCGCCCCTTCGCGTCGGTCTCCATCGCCAGCGGGGTCTGAGACACCCAGCGCGCGGGCGTCCCCTCGCCCAGCAGGATCGTCTTGCTGCCGGCGCGCACCGCCACCAAGGTCCCGTCGTCGGCCAGCCCCAGCGCCATCGCGTCCACGCGCACGAAGCTCCAGCCGTGGCCCGGGTCCTTCGGGTCGGCCGCCGCGTCGGAGGCCTTGCGCAGCTCGTCCTCGCTGAGATAGACCGCGGCGACCCGGTCGCCCGCGTCCAGCGCGAAGCCCCACGCGTTCAGCTTCATCTTGAGCCAGCCCTCGCGCCGCGCCGCCAGCGCCTCGGCCGCGGCCTCGCGCTCGAGAGCGCCCAAGCCGGCCGCGCCCACGCGTCCGCGCGAGAAGCGCTTGGCGTCCGGCGAGGCGAGCAGGGCCTCCAAGGTCGGATAGAGCCCCGGCGCGGGCGTCTCGCCCGAGTCGAGCACCAGCAGGACCAGCTCCGCCGGATCGCGCCAGCGCGCCGCCACCGCGGGCACCGCGCGGCGCAGGCCGGTGCGCTCGTCGGCCGCGGCCTCGAACCACAGCACGCGCCCGGCGGCCTCCCGCGCGCGCAGGTCGGCGAGCGTCAGAGTGCGCAGCGGGCCGTCGCCGCCCGCCGCCGCTCCGGTCAGCGCGACCTCGGACGTCTTCAGCACGTCCGTCACCGCCGCCTCGCGCGCCGCCGCCGCGCGGCGCGCGCGCGCCTGGCCCAGGCGCTCGCGCGCGGCGTCCTCGCCCTCGATCACCTCGCGCCAGCCCGACGCCAGAGCCGCCGCCGCGTCCTTCGGCGTCAGGTCCAGGCCGTCGGCCGGCTTCAGGAAGCGGCGCCCGCCGATGACCGCCACGCGTCCCGCCAGCTTCGCCTTCGCCAGGTCCTCGACCGTCGCCCAGTCCGCTTCGCCGTCGGCGCCGCGCAGGGCCACCAGCGCCGGGATCGCGTCGGGACGCCCGGTCCATTTCTGCCGCAGGCCGCGCAGGTAGGCGAGGGACTCGCCGGCGGGCCCGATGTCGCGGGTCTCTCCGGGCGAGAAGCGCAGCGCGCGCAGGCGCGACTCGTCGAGCGTGATCGCCGCGTCCACCGTCAGCAGGCCGCGCCCGTACTGAAGGCGGTCGCGGCGGCGGCCGAGGCTCTCGCGCACCCCGTACAGCGCGTCGAGCGAGCGCGCCCACCCCGCGTCGGAAGCCGCGTCCTTCGAGGAGAGCGCCCGATCCATCTCCGCGTCGAACGCGTCCAGCGCCGTCACGTAGTCGTTGAGCGCCTTGTCCTTGAGCACGTGGTCCTGGACCCCGCCCTCGCGCGCCAGCCACGCGGCCAGCGCCTGGCGCCGCGCCAGATCGGTCCGCGACTGCAGGGCCTCGAGCTTCGACATCTCGGCCCGGAGCGCCGGCGTCGCGCCCAGCGCGCCCGAGAACGACGCGCGCAGGGCGCTCCGGGTCTCGTCGCCGCGCGCCAGCCCGCCGGCCGCGGAGCCGGCCTGCGCCGTCACGTCCGCGCGCAGGAAGTCCATCAGCGAGGACCACTCGGGGGAGTGCGCCGGGTCGTCGGTGTGCAGGCCGTCGAGAATCTTGCTCAGGACCTCCTCGATCGCGCGGCGGCGGCCCTGCACGTCGGTCTTCGTCAGCAGGTCCAAGGTCTCGGCCGGATCGAAGTCGTTGCTGCGCACCGCGTCCGCGTCGCGCGCCGCGGTGCGGTAGCGCGCGGACAGCTCGCGCAGGGACGCGCGCACGGACTCCGGCTGGCCGGCGAGCAGCTCCGACACATGGCGCTCGAAGTCCGGATCCTTCATACGGTCGGCCCAGTAGGCGAGAAGCTTCTCGCGCGGCGTGCGCTCGAGAGGCTCGTCCGCGGACGGGCCGCCCAGCCGCGCCGCGGCGGGCAGGGACGCGGGCTTGATGCCCAGCGCCGTCAGCTCCGTGGTCAGGCGCGCGAAATCCTCGCGCAGGGCGTACAGCGCCGAGACGAACGCCTCCTGCGCGGCCTGCGCCTCGGCCGCGGCGGCGGCGGCCTCGGACAGCGGCGTCATCCGCAGGCGCACGCGCTCGAGCGTCCCGGCCAGGGCGCGCCGCGCCAAGGTCTCGCGCAGGCGCGCGGCGGCGACCAGCCGCGTCTTGTCGGCCACCGAGGCCATCAGCGAGTGCAGGAGCAGTCCCAGGGACTTCAGCCGGTCGCGCGCCTCCAGCTCGCTGCGCAGCGCGTCGTCGAGCACGCTCGTCAGGGAGTCCTGGATCTGCTCGGGGCGCGGCGCTTCCAGGAAGGCGCCCGACACCCACTGGCCCTTGAACATCCCGAACGCCGCCATCGGCGTGAAGCCGCGCGAGCTCATGCGCTCGGCGATCAGGTCCGCGCGCAGCTCCGGGACGCGGTCGCGGCCGGCGGAGTCGCGCATCTCCTGCGGAAGGCCGTCGAGGAACAAAGTGCGCCCCAGCGCGTCCAGGTCCAGGGCCTCGGCCTCGTCGAGATAGCGCTGGGAGATCGACGCCAGGTCGCCGTCGCCGGAGGCGGGCATGATCGCGAGCAGGCGCTCCGGCTTCACGTCCGCGGGGAAGTGCAGCAGCGCCGCGACCTCGGCCAGGTCGCCGCTCACGCGCGCCCGCGCCGAGTCGCCCAGGCCCACGCCCTCGGACCAGCGCAGCAGGGCCGCGCCCAGGCGCAGGCGCGACAGCAGCAGCTCGGCGCGCGCGTCGGCGCCGGCCGTGTCGAGGCGCCGGCGCTCGTCGGCCGCCTTCTCGCGCAGGTCGGCCAGCATGGCCAGCGCCACCGGCGGCGTCGAGGGGCTGCGCAGGCGCGCCTCGACCCAGCCCTCGACGAACTGGCGCCCGATCGGATCCCCGCCCAAGGTCTGGCGCGCGTCGTACCAGCGCAGGTTGCCCTGCATCTCGACGGCGCCCGGCGCCGAGATCGCGCCCGAGTCGCCGCTGGAGGCGGAGGGGAAGGTCGCGCGCTCCTCGGCCTGGCGCAGCCGGTCCTGGAGCTCGGCGTAGGAGGACGGAAGCGCGCCGTCGGACGCTTCCGCGACGCCGCTGCCCCAGGACGCGAGCTGGACCGTCAGCAGGTCCTGCTGGCGCCCGAGCTCCAGGTCCTGCAGGCGCGACGCGGCGTCCGTCTTGCCGGCCAGCGACGCGCGCGCGGCGGCCACGGCCGAGAGCTGGGCCGCCAGGCGCGCGCGCACGGCCGGCACCTCGGCGTCGTAGGCCTCCAGCGCGCGCTCCGCGTCCAGCGTGCGCTCGCGCGCCAGAGCCATCAGCTCCGGCGAGCCGACCGCGTCGCCCGACAGGGCCGCGACCAGGCGCCCCAGGGACTGCCCGATCAGCGAGATCGGCTCCAGGCGCAGCTGGTCGACCTTCAGGTTCTTGTCCACCGCGGTCTCGACCGCGCGGGCGATCTTCACCCGGGACTCGAGCGCGTCGCGCCCCGCCGCGACCGGGTCGAGGACGGAGGCGCGCCCGGCGTAGGCCGCCAGCGCCTGCGCGGTGTCCGGGGAGAACCGCAGCGCCGCGTCGAGCGGGCGCCCCAGCATCTGGTTCATCGCGGCCGTCGTCTGGCGGCGGCGCGCCGTCAGGTCCGCGTAGGCCGAGCGGGCCTCGGACAGCTCCAGCGCCTTCGCCGAGGAGCCGTCCTGACCGGCCTCCAGGCCGGGGATGAGCTCGTCGCGGTACAGCGCGAGCTGGCGGTCGAGCCAGCTCGCGTCGATCGTCGCCCGCGTCAGGCTCAGCGCGGCGTCGGCCGCGGCCTTGTCCTTCAGCCGGGCGTACAGGCCCGCCTCGGCGCCCGTGCGCGCGACGTCCAGCTGGCGCAGTTCCTCGGGCGCGAGCTGTACGGAGACGATGGGCATGGCGCCCAGGCCCGTGATCCCGAAGGCCGGCAGCAGGGCCAGGCCGGTCGCGGTCAGGTTGGCGCCGATGTTCACGTCCAGGTCCACCTTGCGCACGCGGCGGTCCGAGGCCGCGAGCAGCTCCGCCGCGGCCTGCGAGCGCTGCGCCAGCGCCTCCCAGCCCGGGGAGGTGTTCGCGGCCTGGTCGAAGGCCTCCTTCATGCTCGCCGGCTCGGCGCGCGTCTCGCCGGAGGGCGAGGTCGGATTGCGGCTGTCGTCCAGAGACGCCCAGGCCGACTCGAGGGAGGCGCGCACGCGCGCGGACAGCGTCTCGGACACGGCGTCGCGCCAGCGCCGCGCCCGCGCGCGCAGGTCGGAGGCCTCGATGAGCGCGTTGCGGTACTGACGGATGCCGTCGGACAGCTCGACGGCCAGGCGGTGCTGCTCCGACGCGGCCGCCTCGGCGCGCTCGGCCCACGCGCGCGCCGAGAGGCGCTCGCCGTGAGCGCGCAGGCGCGTCCGGCGCAGGCGGTCGGCCATCTCCAGCAAAGTCGCGCGCTGCTGCAGGAGCATGGCCGCGTCCCGGCGGCCGCTCGTGGGGTCGTAGACGGGCAAGGTGACCGTCAGGCCGATGCCCAGCGGCTGGCTCGACAGCACGTCGGGCAGCTGCGCGCCGACGGTGAAGCTCAGCTTCTCGACCCACGGCACCCAGTCCAGGACGTTGAAGCCGGCCTTGGGAACGTCGATGGAGCCGCGCGCGCGCTGGAGCAGGGCGCCGACCCGGTCCGCGGTCGCCAGCGAAGCCGCCACCTGGGCGAGGAGCGCGTCGAAATCCTGCGGGCTGACGCCGTCGAACGCGGGGGCCTCGTCGGGCCCGCGCCCGGTCAGCGCGTCGTACTTCAGCTCGGCCTGGCGGCGCTCGTCGGCGGCGGCCGCGGCGTCGGCTTCGGCCTCGGCGCGCAGCACCGGGTCGTCGGCATGGGCCGCCAGCCAGCCGGCCAGCAGCTCGCGCCAGCGCGCCTGGGCCAGATCGGCCAGGGCGGACTGCCACGCCTTGGTGAGATCGAGCAGGCGCTCCTCCATGTCCAGGCCCAGGGAGAACAGCGTCGCCGTCTTCGACTCGATCAGCGCGCGCTGGGTCTTCGTCAGCGTCATGTCCGTGCGCGTACCGACCTGGAAGCCGCCGCCGGTGGCCGCCTCCGCCGTTCCGGGGCCGACCGCGTTCGACACGAAGCCGACCATCGCGCTCTGGCGCGTGTTGTCGAGCAGCGCGCCGGCGCGGGTCAGGCCCTCGATCTCGCGCGAGAGCTTGCCGATCTCGAGGGCGGCCAGCTGGCGGCCGACGTCCGCGTCGAAGACCTTCTTCAGCTCCGCGAGCGCCGCGTCCGACGGCGAGCGCACGAAGAAGTCGGACAGCGCCTTGTCGAACTCCGCCAGCGCGCGGCCGCCGGTCAGGTCCGACGCCGCCTGGCCGGTGACGGCGCGCCACAGCTCGCCCAAAGTGTAGGAGGAGGAGAACGAGATCGTCGCCCGGTTGTTCAGGCCGATGTACGGGCTGCCGTACGAGACCGAGGCGCTCGAGTGATCGCCCAGCTTCTTGCGCAGCTCCGCGTAGTAGGCCGCGCCGGTGCCGATGAACTTGCCCTGCGCCGACAGCGCGATCCCCTGGTCGGGGAGCTCGAACGAGACGCGCCCGTTGAAGTCGTTCTGCTTCTGGCCGGCCTCGGCGCCGCCGCCCACGGTCACCTTCGCGGCGTTGCCCATGAAGTCGAAGGTGAAGCCCTTGAGGACCGTGGCGCCGAGCAGGCTCTGGTTGACGTCGTCGGTGCCGGAGACGTGCGCGTAGTAGAAGTCGAGCATGAAGGAATCCTTCGTCTTCAGCGCCTCCTTCAGGTCCACGCCCACGCCGACCTGGTCGCGCCGGTAGCTCTTGTTCTCGCCCTGCCCCGAGATGATGAAGTTCTGGTCCAAGGTGGGATCGTACTTCGTGAAGTCCAGGTTCACGGTCTGCAGGAACCGGCGCGGGTCCTTGGCGAACAGCGCCATCTCCGACGCGTTCAGCGTCAGCACCTTGCTGAACTTCACGCTCGTCTTCAGGTTCCCGCCGTAGTACGACGGCTTCTGCGCCCCGCCCGAGGCCGCCATGTCGGCGAAGCCCGCCGCGCCGAAGTAGACCTTGCCGTCGTCGAGCAGCAGCGCGAAGTCGTCGAACACCATCATGCGCGCTTCCTGCGCCTGGCCGGCCACGCCGATGTCGGCCGGAATGTCCTGCAGGAACTTGTGGAAGGTCACGTCCAGGTAGTTGACCGCGTGGTCGCTGTCGAGCGACTCGACGCGGACGGTCACGCCCTGGTCGCCGTATGGCGCGTTGCCGGCGGACGGAGGGGACTCGAAGCGGTAGCCTATCAGGCTGACGTTCTGGCCCCAGAGCTTGGCGATGTTGCCCAAAGTGG
>Ga0315268_10007907_pt1 | contig 11144 bp, 10 predicted proteins | sample C1_top_MG_FD_204535 | JGI IMG/M metagenome (GOLD analysis project Ga0315268, IMG submission 204535) | Sediment microbial communities from Yellowstone Lake, YNP, Wyoming, USA - C1_top | ecosystem: Environmental > Aquatic > Freshwater > Lake > Sediment | place: USA: Wyoming | collected 2017-08-01 | reverse complement strand
AACCAGGCGGATCAAGACCGGCCAGATGATCCGGGTGGATGGCAACTGCGGCGTGGTGACGATCATTGCCGAGAAGCCGTGAATCCAGTCGTTGAAGCGCGCTTGATACCCGAAAGAAGTGACGACCCAGCATCCATCCAGTGAGGCGCCCCGGGTCTTCCCGCGCACGCGGTAGTCGGTCGTGCTGGCAGCCAGGCAGCAGCAGGATTCGCCGGAATCCGCCGCGGCGCTAGAGACAATCTGCCGGTCTTATTGGTATCCACTTTACGCCTTCGTCCGAAGGAGCGGGTATCCGCCGGCGGATGCCGAGGAAATGACCCAGGAGTTCTTCCGCCAGTTGCTGGAGAAACACTGGCTCGACGCCGCCGACCGGGACAAAGGGCGGCTCCGGACGTTCCTCGTCGTCGCCATGAAGAAACTCCTGGCCAAAGAGTGGCGGCGCGCGTCAGCCCGGCGCCGCGGCGGCGGCCGATCCCACGTGTCGTTGGACACTGCGTTCGCCGAGAGCCGCTATGCCGCCGCCCCGACGGCCATGCTGCCGGCGGAGGCCGTTTTTGACCGGGAATGGGCGCTCACCTTGCTCGACCTCACGCTGGAACGGCTGCGGGCAGAGTTCGCGGCGGCGGGGAAGCCGGGCGATTTCGAGGCGCTCAAGGGCTCCCTGATGAGCGCGCGAGGGGCGATAGACTACGCGGAGGTTGCAGAAAAGCTCGGCACGAGCCAGGGCGCGGCGCGTGTGGCCGTGCACCGGCTGCGCAAGCGGTTTCGCGAGGTCTATCGGGACGAAATCTCCCAAACGCTGGCCAACGGCACTGACTTGGACGCTGAGATGCGCCATTTGGCCGCGGCCTTGGCGCCGGCGTCCCTAGTCCCTGACGCGCGCATGGTGGCCTGAAACAGGTGATGAAGCAGAACATGTCCAGCCATGACTTTTCTTCCTAAGCAAACTTGCCCTCCGGTGTCAGTCAAAGTGAGGGATAAACGGCGGTGAGTTGACCCCGAAGGGCAAACGCTATCCCTAGACGACCTATGAGAAAGGTGGCAGGAATCGCGGGCGCGGTTTTGGCAACCGGCGCCGTTGCCGTGCTTTCCATTACGCCGGCGCGGGAGCACCGCGCCAACCTGGACTTGCGCCAGGAGAACGCCGCCCTCCGGACGCGGGCGCAACAGCAGGCCCGCCAGCTCGAGCAGCTTGAGCGCCTGCGCGCCGAGAACCAGCGGTTGGCCAGCGTGAAGGTGGACCTAGAGGAACTGGAGCGGCTGCGCAAGGAGCGCCAGGAACTTTTGCGGTTGCGCGGCGAGGTCGGCGTTCTGCGGAAGGAAAAGGCGGAACTGGACCGTATTCGGGCCGCCAATCCGGTCCCGCGCAGCAAGCCGGGCAGGATTCCGGCCGGCGCCTCTTCAGCGCCTTCCAGCACGGCCATAGTGTGGACCAGCGGCGTGCCCGTGCTGACGCCTCCGATGCCTTCCAGCACCACGGGAGCCCCCGGCGGACCGACCGCAGCCGCGGAGCCTCAAGGGGAAGCTCCCCTGGACCCGCAGGTTGAAACCGAGTACCTCCGCCGCGTCTCCGCGCCCGCCAACAGCGTCTCGTGGAGTCCGGGCCAGGCGGCCGGCCCGCCCGATACCCACCAGGCGGGCGATATCCGCACCGCCTGGGCCGCCCAGAGCCCAGACGGCGGCGCGGAGTGGTTGAAGGTCGAATACGAACAGCCGATGGACATAGCGCAGGTGCGGGTGCGCGAGACCCACAACCCCGGCGCGGTCGTGGCCATCACCGCCATGACACAAAACGGCGCCGAAGTTACGCTCTGGCAGGGCGAAGAACCCCGGGCCGAAGCCCCGGTCGAGGTGGAGTTCAACGTCCCTGGCGGTGTGATCGCCAGCACCATCACCGTCCATCTTGACACCAAGAAGGTGCCGGGCTGGAACGAGATTGACGCCGTGGAACTCGTTGGGCGCGACGGCTCGCGCCAATGGGCCAAGGGCGCCGCGGCCAGCAGCTACTATGGGGAAAGCCGGGAGCGCCGCGCCCTCCAAACGCCCCCGGTGGCGCCACAGAATCCGCAGTGAATTTGCGTCTCGATTGGGTTACGGGGCGCATGTTACGCATACAAGAGACAAGCGGGGAGGTACGGTAGGAGCGGCGCACCCGCCCTTCGTGGCCCCGCTTGTCTCCCTTTTGAACGGCCCTGATTCTTACTACGTCAAAAGAGAGTCCAACGTCACCACCTATCCTCATTATGGCAGAAGAAACTCCAATGTTGCCGCCCGGACAACTTTTGGTCGTGCAGATTCTGTTCGTGCTGGCGCAACTGGCGATGTACGGGGGGCTGGTTGCGTTACTGGTTACCCTCATTCGCGGGCTTGTCCGCAAAATCCGCGGCAAGCCGCAGGGGCGCTTGGGGCGAAACCTCCTGATCAGTGGAACCATATTCCTGATTGGCGGTGTGGCCTTCGCGGGCATGTTCTATTGGATACTCACCCTCCCTGAACGAGAGGCCTTCGCCAAACGTGATTTTGCGAACCGGCCGGGAACGCTCACGCAGATTGGGCAGCCCGCGCCCGATTTCGACATCACGACCCTTGACGGCGCGCGCGTCAAGCTGGCCGATCTGCGCGGCAAGGTGGTCGCGCTGAACTTCTTTGCCACTTGGTGCGGCCCGTGCCAACAGGAGTTGCCACGAATAGAGAAAGAGGTCTGGCAGCCGTTCAAAGATCAGTCCTTCGCCCTGCTCGTGATCAGCCGCAAGGAGACCGAAGACGCGGTAAAAGCGTTTCGACAGAAGCACCGCTACACTTTTCCCATGGCGGCCGACTTGGCCGGTTCCGTCTATGCCAAGTTTGCCACCGAGCGCATTCCCCGCAGCTACGTGATTGACCAAAACGGGGTGATCGTATATCAGTGCACCGGTTACTATGCGCCGCAAATGCGGGAAATGATCCAGGTGATCAAGAAGCAGCTCCGCGTTAGAAGGTGAACCGCAGGCCGCCGGTCACCTCCAAGACTTGACCCAGGCCGATGACGGCGGACTTGGTTCCGGCCCGCAGATTCAGATCGTCCAGATGGTGGTACTGTCCCCCCAGGAAGACGCTCGAGTTGTCGGTGAGGGCAAACGCGAGCGAGGCGTTGCCGTAAAAGCCGACCATCCATTTGCCGTGGGAGGCGCTGGCGCTGCGCACCGGCGGCGGAGACTTGTCCGGGTCGGATGGCAAGGTCACCGTTTCAGTATAGGACAACTTCACGTCGGAGTTTAGGGCGGCCAGACCGCCGCCCAGCGCAATGGTAAGGCGCTTGCTCAGCGGCACCTCCGCGAACGGGCCGACCTTCAGCCCGTACACCAAGCCGCTGATGCTCACGGCCAGGTCGGACACCGCTGGGAGCACTTTCGTATCGCCGCTGGGGCCGAGGGTGGTGCTCAGCAATGGGCCTGGCCCGTAGAAACTCCCCTGGTACGGCGCCAGCGGGACGACGATGTTCCCGACTGGATAGCGGTACGTGGTCCGAGTCACGCTGCCTGGAACTTGGTCTTCATGCCGGAGCTCCAAATCCAGCGAACTGAAACTGCCGGACACGCCCCAAATCAGCGGGACGTGCTTGCTCAGTGCGATGCGCCCCAGTTCCCGGCCATAGCTGATTTCGAAGCCCGCGTGCGGATCGTCAGCAAACTGCTCGCTGGTGCCGTCCCGCGGAGAGTTGGCGGCATGGAACTCCAGATTACCGTTGACCAGTTGATCTTTGTGGTCGTAACCCCAGTACCAGGTCTTGCCGCCGAAGTTGCCGCTGGCATCGGTGCGCACGTAGCCGTCATCGAAAATTGGGGGCACGTTGGGGGACGTCGGCCCACTGGTGACCCGCGCGGAGACGTTGAACGCAAAACGAGCCGAGAAGTTCACGCGATTGCGGGAAACCTCAATCTCCTCGCCCAGTTGGGCCTCAGCCGCCCATGCGGCCGCGCCCAGGAGAAAGGCCGCCCAGCCGGCGCGTTGGAGCATGAGAGGAAAGTACATGTTGGCGGCGGGGCGGAAATTGGAAGCGATTCTCACGGGGAAGCGGTTTGGCTACTGCTGATAAACCCGGTAAAAGCGGTTGGTTTGCGAGGAGGGTGGCGTGGCGGTCCGCGGCGGGCCGTCGTCAATCCATTGCACCCGGCTGCCGTTGCCAATGATCGGGGGCAGCGATGTGCTCCAGTTGGTGCTACTGGGGTCGTCAGTGTATTGAATATAATAGACCGCGTTTGTGGACAGGAATTCCACAAAGAAAACGCCGTTGGTGAAAAGCACCCGGTCCAGGAACACCGGCGCATTGGTGGAGACGACCGGCGCCGCCGGCGGCATGACCACCACTTCATACTGGGGCGTAGGCACGGTCTGGCGGTCGGAAACATAGAATGCCGCCGTCAACTCGGCGGTAGCCCCAGCCGCCATCGGGCCAAGCTGCAGGTAAGGCACGAGTCCGGCCACATCGAGCACGGAGAAAACCACAGTGCCGCCAAGAAACTCAAGCTGGAGCAGGAGCACGTGATTGGTGGTGCCGCTGGCATTGTAGAGCGTGATGGGTTGTCCCTTCGAGTCATTGGTCAGATTCAGGACCATGACCCAGGCCCCAGGGACAGCGGTCGCGCCGGGATTGGCGAAGGTGAGCCGGCTCATGAAAAGCCCGTTCTGGTCGGCTAGGTTCGTCAACGTCACGCTGCTCATGTACTGCGGCGTGACCGCCGTCGCCACCGGCAGGTTCGTCCCGGCGGTGTTCGTCAGCCCGGGCGAATCCAACGCCAGGCCCGCGGCAATGATTGCGTCGGCTGCGTTCGTGGACGGAACGAACTCGGCGCTCACCAACGTACGAAGCCCGGCATTCAGATGGCTCCCCGAGGGCAGCGTCAAAGCGAAGTCCAGTTGGCCGGGGCTGGCCTGGCTCGTCAGGTTCGTGGCGGCAATGGGCCCGTTGGTGGTCCCGCCCGTATCCAGGGACGTAACCACCGCGTTGGTGTCCGAGACCGGCACCGTGTAGTTGGTGTAGGCCAGCGCGCTGGTGGAGAAGCGGAGGCTGAAGCTGATGGCGGCCTCGTCGCCCTGCGCTACCAGGCACACGGGCACCTGCAACCAACCCTGCTCGTTAGTGGCGATGGCGCCTACATACAACGCCCGCGCTGGCGTCACGTTCGTGCTCTCTTCGGCCTGACCGGCGGCCAGTCCAACACTCAGCGTCAACAAGACGGCAAGGCAGCGGCGAAGAGAAGCTCTGGAAGCCGCGGTCGGGCCGCGCAGAGACAGGAATAGCCAACCCCGGCACTTCGTCAACACGCCCCAACGCTACTGACGCGCCCACGGCCCAGCAAGAGAAAAAGCCGGCCTGCTCTAATCGGTCACGGCGGGCGGGGCGCGGCATTCGTGCCGCATCAGCGTCCGTCGTTCCCAGGCGCCGCCAACGTCTTTCACCGCCCCCACGTTGTCCACTGAAGCGGCATGAATGCCGCGCTCCAAACCACCTGCAGTCCGCCGGTCCAATCTTCATTGTCCTTGCCGCCAAGCCGTGCGGTGTGGTCTGCCCCGAAAATGACGGTTGGGTGCATGTGCGCGAAGCGTCTTGGAGTGCGGCAGTCCCCTGCCGCTTTTGCGACCGGGCCGCGGGGAAAGCGCCAGAGGACTGGCGCAGTCCAAGGCGCTTCGCGCGAGCCGCCGCACATCTCATTCTCATCGTTTTTGGCACCACGTGCGGCATGAAGTCTGGCCCGCAATTGCATTATGGTGGAGTCCCCCGGTTTGGAGCGTGACGACCTGCGGGCTTGCGTGGAATTCGCCGCGAGTTTTTGGGCTTTACAGCGGGGGCGGTCGGCGGTAAAAGCATGCCGATGCTAACGCGCAAGAGTCTGTGGCAGTTTTTGGCGGCGGCCTGCCTCGCGGCGGGCTGCTCTTCTACGATCACCAATCTGACCCCCAAGATGCAGGCCCGCAACCCGGCTGGGCTTTACCCTGTTGAGGTGCGCTGGGACAGCAACCAGCGGAGCATTCGCAAGGACACCATCAAGCCATCGGTCGTCATTGGCTTTGAATCATATCCGATGCAGCGCACGGCGCTGATGCCTAACCGCTGGGAGACGCTTGTCCCCGTGCCGACCAACGCGCACTTCATCAACTACCGTTTCAAGTTCGACTACCTTTGCGACGGCTTCCCGGTTGCCCGCCCCGACAGCAGCCTCTCGCCGACTTTCCAGATGGAGGTGGTGGACAAGTAGAGGCGACGGCCTGGCGCCAGGCAGAGACGCAAAGGACGGGAGGGACACAAAGCCAGCCGCCGCCTTCAAGATGGCGGGGCTATTTCGCCGCCGCCGGGCGGCCGCCTAACTCGATGGCGACCAGCTCGATCCCCTTGTCCTTGCCCAGGTTGCGCGAGTATTTCTTCTCCTGCGGATTGTTCCAGTGCTCATGCACGCCGAGGCTGGGCAGGCGCTTGACGTTGGTGGGGTGGTCGGGGTCGTAGAAGGTGCCCGAAGGCGGGTCATTGGCCAGCGCGGCCTCATGGAGGTAATCGTCCGTGCCCGGTTTGCGCGGGAAGTCCGTCCATTCGTTGTAAAGGAAATCAAAGCCGACCGAATCAATCGCCACCGGGTCTTGGGACGCGAGGAGGCTGGAAGCCCAATCGCCATTGAACGGCGCTGAGCTCCATTTCTCCGGCGCCGGATCAATCGGGTGCTTGCCCGGGTAAAGCCCGTCAATCAGAAAGAGGACGGTCTTGCCGCCCAGATGGGCGTGCCCCAGCAGGTCAACGTTCACGCGATAGACCTTCTGTTGGTTGGAGAAGGAGCTGGGGTGAATGTCGTAGTAGCCTTGCTGGGCGGGCCAGCGCACCAGGGAGCCGAAGTGGTTCTTGCCGCACAGCGTCACCCCGGCCGCCGTGTGGGCCTTGAGGTTGGCGAAGTTGATCACGTAAGCCGCCTCCACGAAGCAAGTCGGCACGTAGTCCTGCGCGCGGCCTTCCGGGCGCGAACTCCAATACAGCGCGACGGTGGAGGGCTTGACCTGGATGCGGCCGAACTTGCCCGCGTGGTCCACGTACTGCACGTTGGGATACGCTCCGTGCAGGATGTCATAGTACTCGTTGACCAGGTCGGCGAGGCTGTCGCAAATCGTGATGTCGCTCTCCTTGACGCCGACGGTCTTGACAAGCTGCCCCAACAAAGCCAGTAGCATTTGCGGGGAGGTGTTCATATAGTCGGCGCGCCTGACCAGCGTATAGGTCTCTTCGTTGACGTTGCCTTCGCGAAAGATGAACCCGACCCAGTTGGGCTTGATGGCGAGCTTCTCGCCGGGCTGGTAGCCGACGTTGCCTTTGCCGTGGGCTTTGTTGAAGTAGCGGAATAGCTTGTCCCAGGCCTGGGCGTCGGTGCTCGCCCCGGTCAACTCGCGCAACGCGCGCGACATCATCGCGCTGACCCGCTGCTGGCTGGTGTGGTTGGCCTCCCACCAGTGCCCGTCTCCAGGCCCTTTCCAGTCGGTTGCGTCGGGATCGTGCACCCACACGACGCGCCCGGGGAAAACGCCCTTGGCCTCGCCTATCGGGTTCAACGGCTCGGGTTCAGCCGCCGGCGCGCGACCGGCCACCCAGGCAGCCAGTCCCAACACGCACGCCGCCACAAACACCCGCGCATCCAGGCCTCGCTTCATCAGCACCTCCAGTCCGGCTTTATGATTGACTCTTTTGCTCCTGTTCAATCCGCAAGCCCATCGTAGGCCCGCGCCAAGGGGCGTCAAGCCAGTTTGCCATCTTTGGAAATCAAGCCTTTTCGGGGCAGAGCTCCTGCCCCGGCGTGGCGCCACAAGCCATCCAAATGGCATGGGGCGTGGTTACGCGAAGCGTTTGGAGTGCGGGAGCTTGCTCCCGCTTTCGCGCGCCCTCGGTGATCCAAAAGCGCCGGGAAGCCGCCGCACTCCAAGCGCTTCGCGCTGTCGGGGCCCGTGGGCATTTTCGCCTCAAGGAATCGGCAATCGGCAATCATCCTCTGGTTGACCTCACCCAACCTCCGGGCCGGCCAGCGCGAACTGCTGGCGCGGGTTGCCGGGGGCAGCGTTTTCCCCCAGGAACATGCGGGTTAGCGGACGCTGCACAACGAAGCCGTTCGCTTCCGCCCAGCAGACCGCGGCGGCGTTCGGGTCAGGAATGTCCCACAAGACCGTCTGGCTTTCGGTTCGGGCAAGGAGGTCTCTCACCAAGCAAAGGCCCGTTTCGTCCGTCGCCGCCACCACGGGGCCGAGGTAAAGCCGCTGCGAACCTGGGCGCAGGAAACCGTAGCCGGCCAGCCGGCCTGGTTCCGACTCCACCACCAACCCAGCGAGGCTCTGCGGCGCCAGAGCAGCCAGGAGCCGTTGGCGGCAGACACCGAAAGCGGCTGCGTCCAGCGACGCCACCAGCGAGGCGTCGCCGGCTCGCCAGGGCCGAAGGCCCGCGGCTGGTGGCGCCGGCGGCGGAGCCGCGCGCCGGCCGACCCATCGCCGCAGCGTCCATTCGTCCTGGAAGCCCAGCCCAGGATAGACGGTGCGGCCAGCCGGCGTGGCATCCAGCTTGATGCAACGCACGCCGCGGCCGCGCAGGTATTCGAGACACCGCAGCAGCAGCGCGCGTCCGAGGCCGCGCCGGCGATAGTCCGGATGCACAAGCAACATGCCGATCCAGGCCAACTCCGGGCCATAAACGGTCGTGGTGGCGGTGCCCGCGGGCGCCCCGTCGCATTCGGCCAGGAAGCAGCCGTCCGGCTCGGTTGCCAGGAAACGTTCCCAGTCGGCGGTGGTTTGGTTCCAGCCGGCGAGCGCCCGCAGCGAATCCGCAAACGGCACATCGGCGCGGGTCAACAAGCGCAGGCGCGCGGACGAATTGGTTTGGGGGGCAGATCTCGCGCCACTGGTGTCAACAACGACGCCGGCTTCGTTCACTCCGTCTCTCCCTTTGCGGCAAAGCGGTGCTCGTTTGCCTGCCAGCAACCCGACTTGATTTGCTCGGACAGCTCTCTGGCAGCCTCTGGTGTGAGCCTGCTGCGGCGGAGGACGCTCTCAACCCGCAGCCAGGCCACAAACTCGTTGATCTGGTCTGGCGTCAGTCCCGCGGTGGGGATCGTCACCTGCAGGCAATCATGGTCTGTCTTGACATCAATCACGCGCGGAAGATACGCCTCCTAGCGCACAGGGTCACGCACATTTTCTGGTCAGACGCCATGCCACGGCCTGTGGCCCCACAAGCAATGAAAAGGTGTCAAGGTAGGGCGGAGCTGCCGCTCCGCCCATTATTTGGGCGGCGCGGCAGCGCCGCCCTACCGCCTCCAGGCATTTTCTGCTCAGGGGTCTTTTCCATGTTTGGTCCGTGTCAATCCGTGGCCACGCCGGTCCTCCGCACCAGTCTGCCGCCGACGTAAGTGCGCAGCACTTGGGTGGCGGCGAGGCGTGCTTCCGGACACGTCAAGAGGTCCGTGTCAAGCACGATGAGGTCAGCCAGCTTGCCCGGCTCCAGCGAGCCGAGTTTGTCGTCGCAGCCCAGTATGCGGGCGTTGTTGATGGTGTAGAACCGAATCGCCTGCTGGCGCGTGAGCGCCTCTTCAGGATGCAACTGGCCGGCGTAGTCTTTGCCCTTGCGCGTAATGGCAGTGGCCATGCCCAGGAAGGGGTTGTAGGGGTTGATCGAGCGCAACGAGCCGATCTTTTGCATGTGGTCGGACCCGCCTCCCGCAATCGCGCCGGCGGCAAACAGACTCCGCAACGGCTGGAAATAGCGCAGGCGTTCGTAGCCGAAGTGCTTCGCCAGCGTGTGGGCGTCCAGGTAGAGCCAGGCCGGCTGAACGTCCACCATGACCCCAAGCCGGGCGGCTTGTTGCACCGCCTCGGCGCTCATGAAGTTTGAGTGGCTGATGCAGGGCCGCGTTTTGCGCACGGGCAACTCCGCGTCCACCGCCGCGTATGCGTCGAGCAACGCCTGCACGGCGCCGTCGCCCACCGTGTGCGCGGTGAATTGCAGGCCGCGCTCGACAGCCGCGCGCACCATCGGCACGAGCCGCTCCTTGGGAATGAAGAGCACGCCGCGGTAGTTGGGATCGCTGATGCCGTAAATCCGGCTTACGCCCCAGGGCTGGCGCATATAGGCGCTGCCGGTCAACATTCCCCCGTCCAGATACGTCTTGACGCCCACGATACGGAGCCAGTCGTCGCGGTCCTTGAAGAGCGGCTCCGCGCTGACCTTGCGAATGTCAGCCAGGACGCGCTCCAGCGGGCCGGCGGAGTCCACGTGGCAAGACAAGCTCACCCGCACCGTCAGTTCGCCGCGCGCGCGCATTTGCCTGTAAACCTCGACTTCGTCCGGGCTGGCGTCCCGCTCGCAGACGCTGGTGAGGCCGACGGCGTTGTAGTCGGCGAACAACTCCCGGAGCCGTTGCGCTCTGTCGGCGCTGGACGGCTGGCGCAGCGGCGACTTGACCTTCACGTAGCGGGCGCAGTTGCGCAGAAGGCCGGTTAGCTCGCCGGTCGCCGGGTCTTTCTCCGCAAAGCCGGTGCCGCCGTCAGCGACCTTGAACTCGCGGTCAATGCCGCTGAGTTGCAGCGCCAGCGTGTTGAGCGCGGCGTCCGGCCCGGTCTGGTAGATGACCGGATGCTTCGGCGCGGCGGCGTCCAACTCGGCGCGGGTCGGGTAGCGTTGCTCGCGCAGGCGCGTGATAAAGACCTGCCGCACTTCAATCCACTCGCCTTCCTTGAGGGCCTGCGCGCGGGACTTGACGTAAGCGAGCACGTCCGCGATGCACTCCATCGGCGGGACAGGGTGATCAAACTCGGTGAGGCAAGCGTCGGCCGGGTGAGCGTGCGAGTCAATCAAGCCGGGCAGCACCAGTCGTCCTTGCAGGTCCACCACCTCGGTGCCTGGGCCGCGGCGCCGGAGGACCTCCTCGTTGCGGCCCACTTGCGCGAGGCGCCCGCCAGCGATGGCGATGGCCTGGTGGATGGAGAACCGCTTGTCCACCGTAACCACCTTGCCGTTGTGCAGAATCAAATCAGCCCCGGCAGGCGCGGCCTGCGGCCCGATTGCCCCCGCCGCCAGCGCCAAGCACATCAGCAATGACCTTTTCATTATGGCATTCTCCAAATGCGCCCACCGTTGCCACCTTCGGCGT
>Ga0315268_10007906_pt1 | contig 11144 bp, 10 predicted proteins | sample C1_top_MG_FD_204535 | JGI IMG/M metagenome (GOLD analysis project Ga0315268, IMG submission 204535) | Sediment microbial communities from Yellowstone Lake, YNP, Wyoming, USA - C1_top | ecosystem: Environmental > Aquatic > Freshwater > Lake > Sediment | place: USA: Wyoming | collected 2017-08-01 | reverse complement strand
GGGCTTTTGCGGCTTGACTTTGGCGGGCAAACGCCCAAGCTGGGGTCGTGGCTGGCCTGTTCACCATTCAGAGCGATTTTCGCTACGAAATCGTCCGCAAGATCTCCGAAGGCGGCATGGGCGTCGTTTACGAGGCCGAGCAACTGGGGACGCGCGGCTTCGTCAAGCGCATCGCCATGAAAGTCATCCGCCAGAACTACGCCAACCAGCGGCTCTTCATCGAAAACTTCATCGGCGAGGCCAAGCTGGTGGCGGACTTGATCCACACCAACATCGTCCAGACCTACCACCTGGGCGAGGCCCGGGGTCTGTATTTCATGGCGATGGAACTCATTGGCGGGGTGAACCTGGACCAGTTCACCCAGCAACTGGCCGGCAAGCAGCGCCAGTTGCCGCTGGAATTGGCGGTGTTCATCGTCAGCCGGGTCGCGCGCGGCTTGGCCTACGCCCACGCCAAGCTCGACAAGGACGGCCATCCGCTGGGCATCGTGCACCGGGACGTGAGTTTCAAGAACATCATGATCGCCTTCGAGGGCGACGTGAAGCTCACTGACTTCGGCGTCGCCAAGGCGCGGGGTTTCCTCCAGGACCAGGAAGGCGAGGTCGTGGCGGGCAAAGCCGACTACATGAGCCCGGAACAAGCCAACTTCCAGATCACCGATAAACGCTCGGACCTGTTCTCCGCCGGCGTGGTGCTGGCCCACTTGCTGCTGGGCCACAATATCTTCAAAGGCAAGACCCCCGAGGAGTCGCGCCAGCGGATCCTCAGCCTGCCCGTGCCCGACTTCCGCACACTGGACCCGCGCATTGACGCCCGGCTCAATGAGATCCTTCACTCGGCGCTGGCCCGCGACTTGGGCCAACGCTATCCCAACGCCGACCAACTCCTTTACGACTTGGAGTACTACATCTACCACTCCGGCTACGGGCCGACCAATGAAACCCTCGGCAGATTCGTGCGCGAACTCTTTGGCCTGGTCACTCCCCAGGCGGTGGCCGAGGCCAAGGGCGGCACCGAGTTGATGGAATGCGGCGCCCGCTTGGCCGCCCGGCACTGAAGGCTGACTAGAAAATGACGGTTGGGTGCATGTGCGCGAAGCGTCTTGGACTGCGGCAGTCCCCTGCCGCTTTTGCGACCGGGCCGAGGGGGAAAGCACCAGAGGACTGGCGCACTCCAAGGCGCTGCGCGCGAGCCGGCGCACATCTCATTTTCATCGTTTCTGGCGCCGCGTGCGGCATCAAGGCCGACTTGAGAATGTTCTTGTGCCACGGATTGACACGGACGAAACACGGACGGGCGCGGAGCGCCGGCTTCCAGCCGGCGTATGACGTGCGGAGTCCACGAAGCGGCTCGTTTCCGTGGTCGCCTTTCCTGGGGCCGGAGCGCGGCATTCATGCCGCCTCACCGTCCCTTCTGCCGGCATGGCGCCGAGGTCGCCCGCCGTTGAGTCATGCGCTCGCCAGACGCTAATTCACGGGTGGTGCTGGGGTTGGTGCAGACCGCCTGCGGTCCTGACCCGGCAGCCAACTTGCGCAAGACGCTGGCGGCGGCCGAACAGGCCGCCCGAGCCGGGGCGCAGATCATCTGCACCCAGGAACTGTGCCGGACCCAATACTTCTGCCAGCGCGAAGACCCGGCCCATTTTGCGCTGGCCGAGCCCATCCCCGGGCCGAGCACGGCGGCGTTCCAGAAACTGGCGCGGCGGCGCCAAGTGGCGGTCATCGCCGCGCTGTTCGAGAAACGCGCCCCCGGCCTCTACCACAACACCGCCGCCGTGATTGACGCCGACGGCACCCTGTTGGGCCGCTACCGGAAGATGCACATCCCGGACGATCCGCTCTACTACGAGAAATTCTACTTCACGCCGGGCGACCTGGGTTTCTGCGCCTGGCAGACGCGTTACGCGCGCGTCGGGGTGTTGATTTGCTGGGACCAGTGGTTCCCTGAAGCCGCCCGCCTGACGGCTTTGCAGGGGGCGCAAATCCTCCTTTACCCCACGGCCATCGGGTGGCATCCGAAAGAAAAGGCAACCGTGGGCGCCGCGCAGCAGGCGGCCTGGGAAACGGTCCAGCGCGCCCACGCGGTGGCCAACGGTTGCTACGTGGCGGCGGTCAACCGCGTGGGCTGGGAACGTCCGGCGGGAGGCGAGGGCCTCGAGTTCTGGGGGCAGAGCTTCGTGGCCGGAACCTTGGGCGAAATTCTGGCCAAGGCCAGCGCTGACCAGGAGGAGAATCTCCTCGTGCCGGTGGACCTTCGCCAAGTGGACACCACCCGCGCCCAGTGGCCTTTCCTGCGGGACCGGCGCGTGGATGCCTACCAGGATTTGACCAGATTGCACACCTACGGAAGATGAAGCGGGTGACGGGAGAATGGCTTAGCCACGGATTAGACACCGATGAAGCACGGATAGCCGGAATTGCAAATTGTAAATTGCAAATTGCAAATCTCAAATGGAGGGCATTACGGCGCTGCCAACCCCGGGATTCGCGCGGGGTCCAATTTGCAATTTGCATTCTACAATTGACAATCTGCAATTTCCACGGCCCGCCGCCAAGCCTCGCCGCTCCAGTTCGACCTTGCTCCCAGCCGCCCGCAGCCTAAGCTTGGGCTGTGAATGTATTCGTCACCGGCGGCGCCGGTTACATCGGCTCCGTGTGCGTGGAGGAATTGCTGGAGGCCGGGCACGCCGTCACGGTGTTGGACAACTTGAGCGCGGGCCACCGCGCGGCCGTGGATGAGCGGGCGCGTTTTGTGGAGGGCAGCTTGAGCGAGCGGGCCGCGGTGGCCGAGGCCATCAAGCACTCGGCGGCCGAGGCGGTCGTGCATTTTGCCGCCCTGGCGCTGGTCAGCGAGTCCATGGCCAACCCGGCGGCATATTTCCGCAACAACGTCGCCGACGCTCTGAACCTCCTGGACGCCGCCGTGGAGGCCGGGGTCAGAAAGTTCGTTTTCAGTTCCTCTTGCTCCACTTATGGTCCGCCGGAGCGCATCCCGGTCGCAGAAGACGCGCCCCAACGGCCCATCAACCCGTACGGGGAGTCCAAGCTCATGTTCGAGCGGATGCTCCAATGGTATGGGCAGGTTTACGGGCTGGAACACGTCATCTTGCGCTACTTCAACGCCGCCGGCGCGACCCGGCGTTTTGGCGAACACCACCGGCTGGAAACACACCTGATTCCCAACGTGCTCAAGGTTGCCCTCGGCCAGGCGCCCCATTGCCCGGTCTATGGGATGGACTATCCGACCCCGGACGGCACCTGCATCCGCGACTACGTCCACGTCGTTGACTTGGCGAGGGCCCACATCCTGGCCTTGGCCCCCGGCAAAGCGGGCTGCTACAACTTGGGCAACGGCGAAGGCTACTCAGTGCGGGAGGTCATTGCGGCTTGCGAGCGCGTTACCGGCCGGCGCCTGCCCATCGCGCGGATGCCGCCGCGTCCGGGCGACCCCCCGCGCCTGATCGCCGCCGCGGACAAAGCGCGGCGCCAACTGGGTTGGACACCCATACACCCAAAGTTGGACGAGATTGTGGCCTCTGCCTGGGCGTGGCACCAGACCCACCCCCAGGGCTATCCAGACTGAGCCGTTAATCCTCCTTGCTCCCCTATTCGTTCTCGTCCTCGTTCTCGATTGTCATTCCCTGCCGCGCCGCGCGGCGCGATAAAGTGAGTGGAGGCTCCGCATGAAAACTGAACGGATTCTGGCCGTCCTGCTGCGGATTTGTGGGGCGTGCATGTTGCTCGCCTTGCCGGCGGCATTTATGCCGTATGATTGGATGGACGCCATTCATCGAAGAGCCGGCCTGGGCCAACTGCCCGACGTGCCGACCGTCGGCTACCTGACGCGCTCGCTCTCCGGCTTCTACGCGCTGCACGGCGCGCTTTTTGTCTTCCTGGCGCGCGACGTGCGCACTTACCTGCCGGTCATCCGGTTCCTGGCGATTGCGGGCATCGTGTCTGGCGCGGGCTTGTTCGGGCTCGATGCCGCCGTGGGCATGCCGCGCCGCTGGACTTTGGCGGAGGGCCCGTATGTCGTGGCGCTGAGCGCGGTGCTGGTTTGGCTGGCGCGGCCCCGCTCCGCGCCGCACCGAGCCGGAAACGGGGTTAGCCACTGATGAAACACGGATGAAACACGGATAAGAGCATGGCCCAAGAATCGTTCTCGTGCTCGCTCTCGTTCTCGTGCTCGCTAGCCCTCTGGATTTTCATCCCTTATGGGGCCACAAAGAACGAAACCCAAGAAAGAGAAAGAGGAGGATTTTCTGGTTAGACCACGTGCCACGGAGTGGCGCCACAAACGATGAAAACGGGGCTGGCGCTACCAGCGGCACGGAGCGCGGAATTCATTCCGCTTCAGTGCACTACTTGGACTCATGCTGGACACGGGTAGCGCGGGGCAACGACGGATGGCGAAGCGGAACGAATTCCGCGCTCCGGCTCAGTCCGCGTTTCATCCGTGTTTCAGCCGTGGCTAAGCCTCATTTTCAGCTCAGTTGCCTGGCCCCTGCGGCGGTTTGGGCTGAGCCATCTGGTTGAGGCGCGGCAAAGCGCCTTGGACGTACTGCACCGCGCTCCCGGCCGTGCCGGCCATGACGATCGCGGCCACCACCCAGCGCGCCCACAGGGCCACGTCCTGCCGCCAGGCCCCGCCCAGCCAAGCCAAAGCCACCAGCACCGGGATGCCCACGCCCTGGATGATGGCCTTGATCTTGCCCGCCAAGCGGGCCGCGGTATGGCCGCCGGTGCGCGCCTGCACGATGCGCGTGTAGGCGACGATGATGTCGCGCGCGGTCATGACCAGCGGCACCGCCACGGTGACCCAGCCCGTAAGCGCCAGCGCGAAATAGATCGCCAGCCGGGCCAGCGAGTCGGCCAAAGGGTCCAAGATGCCGCCCAACTCACTGGCCACGCCGCGCCGCCGCGCCACTATTCCGTCCAATAGGTCCGTCAGCTCCTCAACAATCCCCAAAACCACCAACACCACCGCCGCGCCCAGCGAGAGCCGCCCGCGGCCCCCCAGCGCCGCCAGGCACACACAGAACAGGGCCGCCAGCAGCGGCCGGCTGAAAGTTAGCCAATGCGCGATCACCATCCGAATTGGAAATCCGCCGCCCACGCCCCGCTCGCCGCCCCCAGACCCTCGCGCTAGGCGGAGGGCTGCGCCTGCGCCTCCGGAATCTGCCGCTTCAGATCAGCCGCCTTCACCAGGAAGATGATCCACAAGATCACCGCCGCCAGGGCCGCCAGATAACCGACGCAGGGAACAATTGCGCAGGCCGTGCAGATGCAGTAGGCCAGCCCGATGCCGCGTCCGCAGTCACCCACGTCCGTTCGTCCTTGCGCGCGGAAGTAAGAAGCGAATGAGTCGGCCAGTTTAGGATAGACGAAGAAATTCCATACGAAGGCAAACAGCGGGATCAATAGGAGCCAGACCATGCCCGGTTCCTGTTGGCGATGGGGTGGGGGTATCCGCCGGAAACACGAGCTGAGGAAGAAGCAAACGGCGACGCTAATTGCCAGCATCAGCAATACGAATATCCCGATGGCCAGCAAGAACGCGCCCCACGCAAACAGTTGGTCCGGGCCGGTCCTAGCCGCCAGTAATTGTCCTTGGTTGAAAAAGGTCATGAGCTTGAGTGGTTCGCAGTTAGTCGTTGGCGTCTGTTCGTCCGTGGCGCGGGGAATCGGCGCGGCTCTCCGGTGCCTCCAGAAGCTGCCATTCGCTGATCCCCAGCGCCCAACCGCCAACCAATATCAGTTCCCGCGGCGGGCTGTCCAGCCCTTACTTCGCCAGCACTTCCACAGTGCCGAGCCGGTAACGGCGCTGGCGCTCGTCGGCCAGAGGCAGCCCGAGCCGCGGCGTGCCGGTGCGCGTGCCGACTGAGACGTACAGGGCATAACTGCCCGGGCGCACGTTGTAGGGGATTACGAAGTCGGCCGCCTGCGGGATGGCTTTGGCTTGGCCGGGAGGGCCCACGGGCAGATCGCGCACGTCGTAACGCTCGTCCACGAACACGCCCGCCAAACCGCCTTGGTCGTCAATCAACGTCACCGCGGGGTGGCCGCCCGGCAGACACGGCGCGACGCCGGCATTGCGCCAAAGCGCCCGCACCGGCCACGCGCCGTTTGCCTTCGCTTTGGCCGGCCAGGACATTTCAACCAGTTGCAGCCGGTAGCCCAGGCGCTGGTTGATGCGCGCGATCAGGTCTTTGTTCTCGGCCAGGAACTCGCGCGGCCACCAATGGATGGAGGCGTAGCTGGCGTGGTATTCCTCAATCGCCTGGAGGTACTGGGCGCCGTCTTTCCAGTGCCCGCGGTCGCGCGAAGGGCCGTAGTGTTCGCTCTCCAGAATCACCGGCAGGCGCGGCCAGAAGCCCTGCGCCATGCCGGCGTGGAAATAGGCGTTGGCGCCGCCCTGCACAAGGATGCTGTCGTCGCGCAACGTCAGGCCCTGTTCGCGGGCGTAGGCAATCGTCTCGGCCCCTTGGTCGCTGAAGTCGTCGTTGGCGGCCAGGAGGGTTTGCTTGAAGTGTTTCCGGTGGAGTTCAATGTGCCGGATGACGGTGCTGGCCGGCCATTTCCGCTTGGTGCTGCGGTAAGTGTGGCCTTCGCCCCACACCCCAAACGAGCCAACGTCAATAAAGGCCACCTCCGCGCTGCCATCATAGCGGGCCGCAGCCGCTGCCAGGAAATGCTCCAACTTCGTCAGGAAAACCGGGTCGTCGTACTCGGGCTCCCAGTAGGGGCCGTCGGCGACCTCCTGGCCGGGGCGGAAGTCATAGCCTTTGGCGCCGGCCTTCTGCACCCATTCCGGGGTGGCGTAACGCATCCACGATTCGGTGCACGTAAAGCGGAAGGCCACCTGCTTGCCTTGGGCGATCCACCGTTGGGCAGGGGTATCCACTACCGCCCAGTTGAACTTGCCTTCCTCCGGCTCGACGTACGACCAGGGCAGCCGCAGATAGACCACGGTCAACCCGGGGAAGTCTGCCAGCGTATCAGCGGGCGAAAGGCGGGAGCCGTAGTTCTGAGGCCTGTTGTCGTAGTAATGAAACACCCAGCCCAGGCCGGGGTTTTCCAGGGCGGCGCCCGTGTCGGGCGGACGGACCACGGTCCGGTTGGTGGTGTCCAGCAAGGCGTCTGCCGGAGCCGCGGCACCCCAAAGGGCAAACAGCACTGCCCAGGGCGCCAGCGGGGCGCCTTTGATCAAGTGAGGGCGGCAGTTCATACAGGTCACATAACACGCCACGGAGCGCAGAATTCATTCCGCTTCAGCGGACCCCATGGACTCGTGAAAGGCACGCGGAGCACGAGGGACCGACAGATGGCGAAGCGGAATGAATTCCGCGCTCCGGCTCAATCCGTGTTTCATCCGTGTTTCATCCTTGGCCGCATTGCATCTTCCGGTCGAGCCCGTGGCAACCGCAGTCACGCCTCATTTCGCGCGGCTCGCTCCCCAACTGAAATCATCAAACAGCGTCACGCTGTCGGCCTTGGTCCACAGCCCCACCCGGCCCGGCTCGGCAAAAGTGCCCTCCTCGACGTCAAACAAATGCTGGCCGTTGAAGAAAACCTGGAAACGGCGGCCGGCGAACTCGACCCGCAAGCGGTGCCATTGGTTGGCCGCCACCTTGGTCTTGACGCCGTAGCCGCCTTGGCGGCCCACGATGTCCAGCGGCTTGCGTTTGCCCTGCTCGGTTTTGTAGAGCACTACGTTGTCCTCCAGCGCGTTGGCGCGGCAGACATAGTAATTGTCGGCGTCTCTGGCCCGCCAGACCACGCCGCCAGCCTGGTCGCGCTTGCCGGCAATGGCTTTGAACTTCACCTCCACGAAGCCGTTCTTGAGGCGCGGGCGGCGCTTGAGGCAGACCGGGAAAGTGGCCTCGCCGGACTGCTTGAGCACGTTGGGCAGGCTGGGCGCGGACTCGTCCTTTTCAACCGTCCAGCGCGGCTCGCCCTTGCCGGTGAGGGTGGCGGTCCAACCCGGCGGCGGCTTGCCGGGCTTGGCGCGGTCGAAGCTCACCGTTTCAGCCGGCGCGGCGCTGACGGCCAGCGCGGCAAGGAGCATTAGTGATCCAGGCAATATAGGTGGTTTCATGGGACAATCAGGTTTAAGAATCAGTCACATACCGCGCGCCATCAGCTCGCATATCGGCGAGGGCCGGGAATTCCTGCCGCCAAGCGGCCAGTCTGGCTAAATCAACCTCGGCCGTGATGATGCCCTCCTGGCTCCCGGCCTCGGCGAGGACCTCCCCTTGCGGCCCAACGATAAGGCTGCGACCCGGATAGCTGTGTTGCGGGTCCGCCCCGCAGCGGTTGACGCCAGCCACGTAGGCCAGGTTCTCGACGGCGCGCGCCCGCAGCAGGGTCGTCCAATGCCCCAGCCGCGCGGCCGGCCAGTTGGCGATGACGACGAACAACTGGGCGCCCCGCCGCACCGCCGCGCGGAACACCTCCGGAAACCGCAAGTCGTAGCAGATAAACGGCGCCACCAGGCAGCCCTGCCAGTCGAAAGTGACCACCTCGTCCCCGGCGGCATAGTGCTGAGCCTCGCCACCCAGAGTGAATGGGTGGAGCTTCGCATAGCGGGCGACCGCCTTGCCCGCCGGCGTGCACACCACCGCTTGGTTGCGGCCACGCCCATCCGCGCCGATGGCCGCCAAGCCGCCGAGCACGAAGCAGGCGTGCTTTCGCGCGGTGGCGGCCAGAAAGGCCTCGGTGGCCGAGGGCGCGGCCTCGCCAATGCCCGCCACGTTCATGGAAAAGCCGGTGGCAAACATCTCCGGCAGGACCACCAGCGAGCCCCGGGGCGGCTTAGCCGCCGCCAGCAGGGCCGCCACCCGGGCCGCGTTGGCCGGCTTGTCTTCCCACGCAACGTCCAGTTGGCAACAGACGAGTCTCATGCCGCCCCTAAAATCGTCCGCGTCCGCGCGAAGCGTTTGGAGTGCGGGAGCTTGCTCCCGCTTTGCCGCGCCCTCGGACCATCCAAAAGCGCCGGCAAGCCGGCGCACTCCAAACGCTTTGCGCTCCAGGCAGCGCTGGCTCCATTCTTATCGTCTGTGCCGCCACACTGGCGCAGCAGCAGACTGGAAGCCTTTATGACTGACCGCCTTCATCCCTTTCTTCTCGCTTTGGCTGCTCGACCGAGCAGCTTTTGGCAAGTCAGGTGCGCACGCCCAGCTTGGGCAAGACCCAGCGCATCAGCACAAACCAGGCCGCAATGGCGGCGATCACATAGACGTATTCCATAGCCAATTCCCTTCCACGCGCGGCTAAGGTGCATCAAATCCGTGGAAATGCAAGCTGACCATGCCACGTCAGATGTCATGCCATGCAGCGTGCCTTTTGCCCAGGAAGCGGGGCGCCGGCTTCCAGCCGGCTTATGACGTCCCGAGTTCAGCAAACCGCCGGCTTCGATGTTGCCCTTTGGGCGCTTAGCCTGCTAGGCAGCGGCTGGGCCGCGACGGACTGGCCAACGCTGCACGCGGATGCGCAACACACCAGCTTGGCCGCCGCGGCGCTCAAGCCCCCTTTCCGCTTGGCTTGGGCGCGGCATTTCGCGGGCGAGCGCCTGGGCACACTCCCAACCCTAGTCTAGCATGTCGTGCGTTAGATGCGAGGGTCCGTGGGTGCCTTGGCACAATCCTCGTTTCATCTCTGTTTGATCCCTGGCTGAATCGAGTATTCAGTTCAGGTGGGCGACGGCCGCGGAGAGCATGTCCAGGAGGCGGGCCGGGGCGACACCGAGCAGGACAGTGCCGGCAACGAGCACGAAGCAGAGCAGACGCGCCGACCAATCAAGGGTGATCGGCGGCTGATCGGCTGCCTCGCCCCAGCACGCTTCGCGGACGATCCCCAGGTAGTAATAGACCGCGATGGCGGTGTTCACCACCGCTATGATTACAAGCGTCAGATGGCCCTTGGCGAAGGCGGCGGTCAGCAGGCTGAGTTTGCCCATGAACCCGACGAACGGCGGGATGCCGGCCAGCGCAAACACGCCCACGAGCAAAGTGAGCGCCAACAGCGGGGAGCGGCGGTGCAGACCGGCCAAGTCGGCTATGGATACGTTGGCCCCGTCGGCTGAGACCTTGCAGGCCACCACAAAACAGGCCAGCACCATGAACAAGTGGCCGACGATGTAGTAAAGGGCGGCGGCATAACCGTCCTGATCCAGGGCAACGAATCCGAGCAGGGCGTAGCCGGCGTGAGCAATGCCGGAGAAGCCAAGGAGGCGTTTGAGGTCCTTTTGCACCAAGGCAATGAGGTTGCCGTAAAACATGGAGGCGGCGGACAGAATGGCCAGCAAATGCGCGATGGTGTCGTTGTCGGGCGAAGCAAGGGAAACAAAGCGGACCAGCACGGCGACCGCACCGATCTTTGGCAGGGAGGCGATCAGGCCGGCAGTCTCATTAGAGGCGCCTTGATACACGTCGGGCGTCCAGAAGTGGAAAGGAAACACTGCCAGTTTGTAGAAGAGACCGCCGAAGGTCATGGCCAGGCCGGCGATGGCCAGGGGCGAATGGCTCCAGGGTTGGAGCCGCCGCAGCAGTTCCGGCAGGGAAGTCGTCCCCGTCAACCCGAAGAGGTAGCTCATGCCGAAAAGCATTACGCCGTTGGCGGTGACGCCAAACATGAGGTATTTGACCGCCGACTCCATCTGGCTGCGCTGGCCTTGGCGCTCGCGGCGCAACGGCACCAGCAGATAGAGGGGAAAGGCAGCCAACTGCAAGGCGATGACGAGGGTAATCAGTTCTATGCAGCTCACCAGCATCGCCAGCCCGCAGACGCTCAAAGTGACCAGCAGATAGTACTCCGGCTTAACGTCGCCGCGGATGTCCGGCAACTGGCCGCTCAACAGCAGGACCAGGGCCAGCCCGCCGGCGAAGACCAGCTTTAGGAGCTGCGAAAAGGCATCCACCCGGTAAGCGCCGTCAAACAGGACCGCCTGCTGGCCCAGGCAAAGGGCGGCAGTGACGATGGCGGCGGCGGCGGTGAGCAAGGCGGCGGTTCTGGCGGCACGGCTGCGCTCGTGGCCCAGGCTGATGGCGAACTGAACCAGCGCCCCCAGCAGCAGGACTGACTCGGGAGCAAACGCTTTGATGGCAAGCGCAGTCATACGAGCCTACGGCGCGGCGGCAACAAAC
>Ga0315268_10007905_pt1 | contig 11144 bp, 8 predicted proteins | sample C1_top_MG_FD_204535 | JGI IMG/M metagenome (GOLD analysis project Ga0315268, IMG submission 204535) | Sediment microbial communities from Yellowstone Lake, YNP, Wyoming, USA - C1_top | ecosystem: Environmental > Aquatic > Freshwater > Lake > Sediment | place: USA: Wyoming | collected 2017-08-01 | reverse complement strand
CAACGTCGAGCGCTGGTGCAAGTCGCCGGTGGCGGGACTGGTGGTGCTGGGCTCGACCGGCGAAGCCATCCTGCTCAGCGACCAGGAGCGCCGCGACGTGTTCAAGGCGGCGCGCGAAGCGGCGACGCCGCAGAAAGTGCTGATCGCGGGCACCGGGATCGAGTCGGCAATCGAGACCCTGCGCCTCACCGAGTACGCCGCCTCGCTGGGCTACGACGCCGCCATGGTGCGCACCCCGCATTACTACAAGGGGCAGATGAACCGCCCGCAGAACATGCTGGCCTTCTACCGCACGGTAGCCGACCGTTCGCCCCTGCCGATCGTCATCTACAACTTCCCGCAGGCCACCGGTTACGATATTCCGGCCGAGGTGGCGATCGCACTGGCCGAGCATCCGAACATCATCGCCATCAAGGAATCCTGCGGCTCGGTGGAGAAGGTGCAGAAGATGGTGGCCTTTACCCGGCACATCCAGCGCAGCGTCACCGTGACCGAGGTGCAGGAGGCGGTGACCGGACGCATGCTGCGCGGCGCCACCGCCCAGGCCGCCGCGAGCGGGGAACTGGTGACCATGGGCGCGCCGAAGCCGTCGTCGGCTGCGGTGGACGTGATCGGCGGGCTGAAGACGCGGCAGAGGGAAGTCGGCTTCCAGGTGCTGGTGGGCGCGGCGCACCAGTTGGAGCCGTCGCTGGCGGTGGGCGCCGTGGGTGCGATCCTGGCGTTTGCCTGCTGCGCTCCCACCGCGTGCTTCGAGATCTACGCCGCCTGGAAGGAACGCAACGAGGCGGTGGCGCACGAGAAGCAGGAGCGCATCGTGGAGGCGGTGCAGAAAGTGGTGGCCGAAATGAGCATTCCGGGAGTGAAGTACGCCATGGATCTGAACGGCTATTACGGCGGCCCGGTGCGCCTGCCGCTGCTGCCGCTTACCGCCGAGGACAAGGCCAAGGTGGAACGGTTGATGGCGAACATCAAGAATTAGCTCTTAGCTGTTAGCTCTTAGCTAGGGCCGCATGCGCGCGGCCCTTTTGGCTAATCGCTAACAGCTAATCGCTAATGGCTGTTCTTCCGGCATCTTGCAGCAGTGTACGGCATCGAATATCATTGAACGAACGTTCGATAGCGAGAGGTGGCATGGCCGCACGTCTTCGTTCCCGCGCCTCTTCTGCCCGCCTTAAGAGTACGGGCCGTCCGGAAAGCCGGTTTGACCGCCGGCTGGGCGAAATCCTGGAGCACGCCACCGACGTCTTCTACGAAAAGGGCTATGAAGGCGCCTCCATGCGCGACCTGTCGCGCGCCAGCGGCATGTCGCTGGCCGGTTTGTATTACTACTTTGAGTCCAAGGAGAAGCTGCTCTATCTGGTGCAGAAGCACACCTTCTCCACCGTAATCGAGCTGCTCAAGCAGCGGCTGGAAGGCATTACCGACCCCGAGTTGCGGGTGCGCATCTTCATCCGCAATCACCTGGAATATTTTCTGGCCAATCTGAAGGCCATGAAGGTGCTGTCGCACGAGGGCGACGTGCTCACTGCCTCGCTGGCCACCGAAATCGCGGACATGAAGCGCGATTACTATCGCCTGTGCCGCGGGCTGGTGGAGGACGTGCGGCGGGAAACCGGGCGGCAGTTCCACAGCGAGATTTCGACCCGGGTGGCGGTGCTCAGCCTGTTCGGCATGATGAACTGGATTTACACCTGGCACAACCCGCGCCACGACCTGGGAGCCGGCGAATTGGCCGAGCAGATGGGCGACATTTTCATCCATGGGATGGCGGGGACGGTTCCCAAATCGGGCTCTGTGGGGGGTCCGGGCGGACCAAAAGCAGCAGCCCGCAAGCAAAGGTCTGCATCTTCCAACATCTGATCACCTAGCAGCGCGGCAAAGGAGTTTTGCGATGGCGAGCACCACTTCGACAATCGAAGGCACCAAACCGCTTATCCAGTACCGTAGCGAAGCCGGGGTGGCCGTGATCACCCTGGATGACCCGCCGGCCAACACCTATACCTACGAGATGAACCGGCAGCTCGACGACGCCATCCTCAAGGCGCGCATGGACAACGACGTTCACGTCATGGTGCTCACCGGCGCGGGCGACAAGTTCTTCTCCGCCGGGGCCAACATCAAGATGCTGGCCAGCGTCGATCCCACCTTCAAGTATTACTTTTGCCTACACGCCAATGAGACCCTGCTGCGGTTGGAACACACGCCCAAGCTGGTGATTGCGGCGCTGAACGGGCACACCGTGGGCGGCGGCCTGGAGATTGCCATGGCGGCCGACCTGAGGATCGCGCGCCGCGACGCGGGTAAGATCGGCCTGCCCGAGGTCAACCTGGGGGTGCTGCCCGGTACCGGCGGCACGCAGCGGCTATCCCGCCTGGTGGGGAAGTCGAAGGCCATCGAGCTGATCGTCACCGGCAACACCTTCTCGTTCGAGGAGGCGCAGGAGCTGGGAATCATCAACGACATTTTCGAGCGCGATGGCTTCATGGAGAACGTGCTGGAGTACGCCCGCCAGTTCTGCCCGCCCAACAAGGCGGCCAAGGCCGTGGGGCGGATCAAGCGCTCGATCCAGTCTGGATGGGAAATCCCGATGGAAGCCGCGCTGGCGCTGGAACGCGAGAACCAGCAGCTCCTGTTCCAGAGCGACGACGCCAAGGAAGGCCTGGCGGCCTACGTGGAGAAGAGGCCGGCAACGTTTACGGCGAAATGAGATTAAGGTCTCAACGCGAAGGACGCAAAGGATCGCAGAGGTCTCTTGGCGCTCCTTCGCGTCCTTTGCGTTAGGAAAGAAGCTATGCTGACAGCGACGAAGGCGAAGATCGAGCCCGGCAAACTGCTGATGAACGGCGAGTGGGTCGAGGGCGGCCGGACGTTCGAGACCATCAATCCCGCGACCGGCGAGGTGCTGACGCAGGTTGCGGAAGCCGGGCCGGCGGAAGTGGATGCCGCCGTGGCCGCGGCGCGCAAGGCGTTCGACGACGCCGCGGGGCCCTGGCGCAAGCTGTCGGCCAGCGCACGCGGACGTCTGCTGTGGAAGATCGCCGACCTGGTCGAGCACAACATCGAAGAGCTCGCCGAGCTGGAAACGCTCGACAATGGCAAGCCGATCTTCGAATCCCGCTACGTGGACATGCCCATGGTGGCCGACGTGTTCCGCTACTACGCCGGCTGGGCCACCAAGATCCACGGCGAGACCATCAATATCAACGAGGGCGCTTTTACCTACACCCAGCGCGAGCCGGTGGGAGTGGTGGGGGCGATCGTCCCCTGGAATTTTCCGCTGCTGCTGGCGAGCTGGAAGCTGGGGCCGGCGCTGGCCTGCGGCAACACCGTGGTGCTCAAGCCGGCGGAGCAGACGCCGCTCACCGCGCTGCGCTTTGGCGAGCTCTGCCGCCAGGCCGGGCTGCCCCCGGGCGTGCTGAACATCCTTACCGGCGGGCCGGAAACCGGGGCCGCGCTGGTACGCCATCCGCAGGTGGACAAGATCGCCTTCACCGGCTCGACCGCTGTCGGCCGGGAAATCATGCGCTCGGCGGCCGACACGCTGAAGCGCATGACGCTGGAGCTGGGCGGCAAGTCGCCCAACATCGTTTTCGCCGACGCCGACCTGGACGCCGCGGTGAAGGGCGCGATCAACGGCATCTTCTACGGCAAAGGCGAGGTCTGTAACGCCGGCTCGCGGCTGTTCCTCGAGAAGAAGATCGAAAGCGAATTCGTTGACAAGCTGGTGGAGCGCACGAAAAAGATCCGGCCGGGCGACCCGCTGGACCCGAAAACCAGGCTGGGCGCGATAGTCAGCGAGCAGCAGATGAAGACCGTACTCGACTACATCGAGATGGGCAAGAACGAAGGTGCGAAGCTGGTGACCGGCGGCGCGCGCGCGTCGGTGGGCAACGGCAATGGTTACTTCATCGAGCCCACGATTTTCGGCGGCGTGCGGAACGAAATGAAGATCGCCCAGGAGGAAATCTTTGGGCCGGTGCTGGCCACGCTGACGTTTGACGACGTCGAGCAGGTCGCCGAGCAGGCCAACCGCAACCCGTACGGGCTGGCGGCGGCGGTGTGGACGCGCGACCTCAAAAAAGCGCACGGGCTGGCGCGCCGGCTGAAGGCGGGCACGGTGTGGATCAACACCTACGGCCTGATGGACGCGGCGCTGCCCTTCGGCGGCTTCAAGCAGTCCGGGTTCGGGCGCGAGTTGGGGAGGCACGCGATTGAGCACTACACGGAGCTGAAGAGCGTGTGGATGAGCCTGTGATGGTCGTTAGTCGATGGTCGTTGGTCGTTCGCCGGTCCGGTTTTGCCAACGACGAACGACCAAGGACTAACGACTGACGTGGGGTGAGGACAATGCCAGGAAAAGTTCTGAAGATCGGCACCTTCAGCGATTGGGTGGGCCTGTTCGACGAGTGGCGCAAGGACATCGGAATCAACCAGTGCGAGGTCGCGGATTTCAAGTTCGACACGCTGTTCGGGGCCATCGAAACCGGCGAAATAAGCTTCGGCCACTACAAGGGCCGGCCCAAGTGGGAGACCCTGCGCCAGGTGCCCACGCAGCAGATGCGCGACGCGCTGATGAACCTGATCGTCTACCAGGGCGACACGGAATTTGCCAGCGTCGAGCAGCAGCGCTGGCTCTACGAGACCGCGCCCACCGATTACGACCGCAAGGCGCTGCTGCGCGTCTGGATCGAGGAGATGCGCCACGGCTGGCAGATGTGCGCCCTGCTGGTGGAACACTTCGGACACTCCGGCAAAGTCGAGGCGCAGAAGATGCTGGAGCGCCGCGCCTTCGAGAACAAACGCCTGCTGGGTGCGTTCAACGTGGACGTCGATAACTGGATGGACTTCTTCACCTACACCGACTTCGTGGACCGCGATGGCAAGTTCCAGCTCCAGATGCTGAAGTACTCGGCCTTCGCTCCGCTGGGGCGCTCCATGTCGTACATGCTGCGGGAAGAGGCGTTCCACATGGGCACGGGCAACGACGGCCTGGCGCGCGTGGTCAAGGCGGGCAGGGTGCCGGCGTGGCTGATCCAGAAATATCTGAACAAGTGGATTTCCGGCTCCTACGACCTGTTCGGCACGGACCATTCTTCTTCGGCGCACTGGGCGTACGTCTGGGGGCTGAAGGGACGCTACGACGAACCCAGGAATCAGGGCGCGCCCGACCTCGACGACCTGAACGATTACAACCGCCAGCTTTATCGCGATGAGGTCGCGGGGTTGATCGAGCGGATCAACAAGAACCTGCCGGCGGGCAGCGAGCCGCTGTACGCGCCCGATATCAAGTTCAACCGCGTGATCGGCCGCTGGGCGGGACAGAAGTTCCACCCGAAAACGGGCGAGGCGCTGGAAGACAAGGCGTACGCGCAGCAACTGGAGACGTTCCTGCCGACCGCGGCCGACAAGAAATTGCTGGTGGAGATCATCGCCAACGAGAAGAACTGGATCGCGGAAAAGATCGGCGCGCGCGATCCGCTGGAGAGTATCGGCGAGGTGCGCAAGAGTGCGATTAATTTGTAAGGTGTGACGAAGCTCCTCCCGGGCGGCGTCATCCTGAGTGCGCGGCCTGGGTTTGGCCGCGCACTCAGGATCTATGCTTTTCGTGGTGCGGCAAAGCATAGATCCTGAGCGCGCCAAGAGCGGGCGCGCTCAGGATGACGCCCTCTGATTTTCGGTGTGTCGCGCAGCTCACAAGAGGCTCTTGGCAAATCCGTGTAAATCCGCGAGAATCCGTGGTTCGTCTACCGTGACCGCCCCCATACCCATTCCGCCAGAGCAGCAAAAGTACACCCTGGGCGAGCTCATGGTCGCCACGGCGGCGCGCGAGATCCGCGATGGCGAGGTGGTGTTTGTCGGCATGCGCCTGCCGCTGATCGCCTTCGTGGTCGCCAAGCGCACGCACGCCCCCAACGCCGTCGGTCTGTTCGAAAATGGCGTGATCCGCACGACGCCGGCGCCGGAGCTGATCTACACCATGGCCGACCCGCCCAACATCCTGGGCGCCACCCAGTGCCTCGACATGCTGAGCGTGATGAGCTTGCTGCAGTCGGGGCGCGTGGATTTGGGATTTCTGGGCGCGGCGGAGGTAGACCGGTTCGGCAACCTGAATTCCACGAAAGTCGACGGTCGACGGTCGACTGTCGATGGCCTGGCGCGTGTGGCGCGGGTCTCCGACCCGCGTGCTCGGGTCGAAGACCCGAGCCCCACAAGATTCACCCGGCTCCCCGGCTCGGGCGGCGCCTGCGACATCGCCTCGCTGGCGAAGCGGTTTGTGGTGCTGCTGGAGCACGCGAAGCGGCGGCTGCCCGAGCGCGTGTCGTACATTACCAGTCCCGGCAACGGCGACGGCGCAGGCTGGCGGCAGCGCGTGGGTTTGCCGCGCGGCGGGCCGTCGGCGGCCATCACCACCAAGGCGGTGTTGCGCTTTGGCGACGACGGCGAGGCATACCTGGCGTCGGTGCACCCGGGGGTCGCGATCGAGAACGTGCTGGCCAACACCGGATGGAAGCTGCGCGTGGCGGATAATGTGGACCAGACGCCGCATCCCACGCCTGGGGAGCTGGCCGCCATTCGCGAGTACGACAGAGAAGGGTTCTGGACAAAGTGAGAGGACTGAAGGACTGACGCATTTTCGAATTTACGAATTGCAAGCTGCATTCGCGGTGACCTGAAATTCGTCAATTCGTCTATTCGGCAATTCGTAAATACGCGGAAAGGCTCAGCATGGCAACCGCAACGAACTCGAATTACCAGCGCCTGATGGTCACCATGCAGGCCCCAGTCGCGCGCATCATTCTGGCCAGGCCGCCGGTGAACGTGATCGACGTCCCCATGATGGACGAGCTGCTGGTGGCCGTGGAGCAGGTCGAGAACCGCAGCGACATAACGGCCGTGGTTTTCGCCGGCGGCGACCGCGCCTTTTCCGCCGGCGTGGACGTAAAGGCCCACACTCCCGACAAAGTGCGCGACATGCTGGTGAAGTTTCACTCGGTGATTCGCGCCGTGGCCAACACCCGCAAGGTGACCATCGCGGCGGTGCGCGGCAACTGCTTCGGCGGCGGCGCCGAACTGGCCGCCATGTGCGACCTGGTGTTTACCACCGACACCGCTAACTGGGGCTTCCCGGAAATTACGCTGGGCTGCTTTCCGCCGGTGGCGGCGGTGGTGCTGCCGGCCATCGTCGGGCAGAAGCGCGCCGCCGACCTGATTCTGACCGGCCGCAGCATCACCGGCGAAGAGGCGATGCGTATCGGCCTGGCCAACGAAGCCGTGCCCGAAGATGAACTATCGGAGCTGGTGGACGAGACCGCTGAGCGCCTGTCGAAGTTGAGTTCGGCATCGCTGGCGCTGACCAAGAAGGCGCTCTACGACCCGCAGCAGCTTCAGCAGGGACTGGCCCGCGCCGAGCAGATTTATCTCGATGAGCTGATGAAGCTAGAGGACGCGCGCGAGGGGATCGCGGCCTTCATGGAGAAACGCCAGCCGGTGTGGAAGGGAAAGTAGTCGATGGCCGTTAGTCGATGGTCGATGGCGGCCGTGGAAGCGCACGGCTTTAGCCGTGCGGAGCGCAACATCTAAAGGATTGTCATTCCGAGCGAGGATGCGCCAACCATCCAGGGCGCCCGCTTTTGGCGTCCGGGTTGGCGCATCCGAGTCGAGGAATCTGCTTTTGGAGATGGCGAAACAACGCTCAATGCGTGATGCGATTGCGGACCTGGTGCCCGATGGCTCGGGTGTCGTCCTCGGCTGCCAGCTCGAGCAGATGATCCCGTTCGCCGCGGGGCACGAGATCATCCGGCAGAGGAAACGCGGGCTAACGCTGATCGGGCCGATCTCCGATATTTTGTTCGACCAGATGATCGGCGCCGGGTGCGTGGAGCGCGTGATTGCCGCCTGGGTCGGCAACGTCATGATGGGTTCGGCCTACAACTTCCGGCGCGCGGTGGAGCAGGAGGGGCTCAAGGTCACTGACATGACCAACTTCACCGTCGCGCTGGCCTTGCAGGCGGCGGCCATGGGCGTGCCTTTTCTGCCCACGTTGACGGCGCAGGGCAGCGACGTGGCGCGGGAGAACGAGTTCTTTGCGGAGATCGAATCACCGTTCGGGGAAGACAACAGCGGGTCCCTCGACTCGGCAGTTCCCTCGGCTTCGCCTCGGGATTTCGGCAGCGGGCTCTCCGCCTCGCTGGGCTCGGCGTCACGCCCGCTAAGCGCCTCAACTTCGCTCGGGATGACACAACGTAAAGGGAAGCTGCACGCCGTCAAGGCGCTCCATCCCGACGTGGCCATCGTGCACGTGCAGCGCGCCGATCAGGATGGCAACGCGCACTGCTGGGGCAACTTTGGCGTCCTGCTGGAGGCGGTGCGGGCGGCGCGCAAGGTGATCGTGGTGGCGGAAGAGATCGTCGCGCCCGAGGTCATCGCCAGTGATCCCAACCGCACCGTGGTTCCCGGGTTCCTGGTTAGCGCCGTGGTGGAGGCGCCGCTGGGAGCGCACCCGTCGCCGGTACAGGGCTACTACAAGCGCGACCACGCCTTTTTCCAGCAGTACCATCAGGAGACGAAGACCAAGGCGGACTTCGAGCAGTGGGCGCAGCGCTGGATTTACGGCGTGCGCGACGTCGAGGAGTACGCGGCGCGGCTGGGCCAGGAGCGACTGGCGGGATTGCGTGTGAAACGGCACGCCTACGCCGCCGCGGCGGATTTTGGATACTGAGCTTTTAGCCATTAGCTCTTAGCTGTTAGCCAAGCCGGCTCAGCTAAGAGCTGAAAGCTAAGAGCTAAGAGCCGAATGAAGAAGGAACTCGTAACCCTAAAGATCAACGGCCGCACGCACGAGCTGGCGATCGAGCCCAACAGGCTGCTGCTGGAGGTGCTGCGGCAGGACCTCGGGCTGACCGGCTCCAAGCGCGGCTGCGACGACTCGTCCTGCGGCGCCTGCACGGTGCAGCTCGACGGCGTGCCCATGCTGGCGTGCACGCTGCTGGCGGCGTCGTGCCAGGAGCAGGAGATCACCACCGTGGAGAGCATCGCCGAGCACGGCTCGCTGGCGGCCATCCAGAAGGCTTACGGCGACTGGGGCGGCGCCCAGTGCGGCTACTGCACTCCCGGGTTCATGATGACCGTGGATCACCTGCTGGCCGAAAATCCCAATCCATCGGAAGACGATATACGCACGGCGTTGAGCGGGAACCTGTGCCGCTGCACCGGCTACATGCAGATGTTCGAGGCGATCAAGGCGGCAATTGAGGCGGAGCAGAAGGGAAGAAGAGCAGCAATTAGCGATTAGCAATTAGCGATTAGCAATTAGCGATTAGCGATTAGCAATTAGCTTCCTGCCACGGAATACTTGGTGATGCATCGAGCTTCATGCCTGACGACCGGCGGCCGACGACTGACGACTAATGACTGATTTCACCACCATCGGCAAACCCGTGGCCTTCGTGGACGCGGCGGAGAAGACCACCGGCCACGGCAAGTACACCGACGACCTCAGCGTCCCCGGCATGCTGGTGGGCAAGATCCTGCATTCGCCGCACCCGCACGCGCGCATCCGAGGCATCGATACCAGCCGCGCCCGTGCCTTGCCCGGCGTGGTGGCGGTCGTCACCGGGCAGGACGCGCCCACCACCTACGGCATCCTGCCCATCGGGCACGACGAGCACGCCCTGGCGCTCGATAAAGTGCGTTACGTCGGCGACAACGTGGCCTGCGTCGCCGCGGTGGATGAGGCCACGGCGGAAAAGGCGCTCGAGCTGATCGCCGTTGATTACGAGCTGCTGCCGGCGTGGTTCGATCCGGAAGACTCGATCAAGGCCGAATCGGGTTTCATCCACCAGAACCGGCCGCACAACATCGAAAAGGAGTACCACCACGTTTTCGGCGATCCCGACCGCGGCTTTGCCGAGGCGGATTACGTGGCGGAGGCGCGCTACCTGGCCAACGAGGTGACGCACGCCGCCATGGAGCCGCATTCCACGCTGGCGGCCTTCGAGATCGACCCCCACACCGGCAAGCCCGGCCGGCTCACGGTGTGGTCTTCCACCCAGGTGCCGTACTACCTGCAGCACAAGTTGTCGCTGGTGCTGGACATGCCGATGTCGCAGATTCGCGTCATCAAGCCGCTGGTGGGCGGCGGCTTCGGCGGCAAGAGCGAGGTTATCCCGCTGGAGATCATCGCCGCCATCGCCGCGCGCGCCGCCGCCGCGCCCGTGAAGATCACCTACACGCGCGAGGAAGTGTTCTGGGCGCATCGCGGCCGGCCGCGCACCATCGTCGATCTGAAAATGGGTGTGAAGAGCGACGGCCGCGTGACCGCCGTCGCGGCGCGCGTGGTACAGGACGGCGGCGGCTACTGTTCCTACGGGCCGGTGACCATCCTCTATTCCGGCGCGCTGCTGGGGGCGCTCTACGACATTCCCAACGTGGGTTACGACGGCTACCGCGTGCTGACCAACAAGCCCGCGTGCGGCGCCATGCGCGGGCACGGCACGGTGAACGTACGCTTCGCCTTCGAGTCGCTGCTGGACGAGATTGCCGCGGCGCTCAAGCTCGACCCGGCCGAACTGCGCCGCCGCAACTTGTTAAAGCCGCCGTGCGTCACGGTGAACGGTTTGCGCGTGCTGAGCTATGGGCTGCCCGAATGCATCGAGCAGGTCGTGTCACGATCTAAATGGAACGAGAAGCGGGCAGGGGCTGAAGCCCCTTCGGTTGAGGATGCTGTACCCGCAGGGCTGAAGCCCTGCGCTTCCACAAATACACCCGATGGCGGAACGCTGCCGGCCGTCGGCCGACAGCCGAAGGCCGACGGCCGGCGGCGGGGTTTGGGCATCGCCTGCTCGCATTACGTCAGCGGCGCCGCCAATTCCATCATCCGCTCCGGCATGCCGCACTCGACGGTGAACATCAAGGTGGACCGCGACGGCGGCGTGGTGGCCTATACCGGCGCGTCGGAGATCGGCCAGGGATCGGACACTATGACGGCGCAGATCATCGCCGAGGTGCTGGGCTGCGACCTGGCGCGCGTGAAGGTGGTGGCGGCCGACACCGACCTGACGCCCATCGACCTGGGATCGTACTCCAGCCGCGTCACGTTCATGAACGGCAACGCGTCATTGCGCGCCGCCGAGGAGGTCAGGAAG
>Ga0315268_10007904_pt1 | contig 11146 bp, 11 predicted proteins | sample C1_top_MG_FD_204535 | JGI IMG/M metagenome (GOLD analysis project Ga0315268, IMG submission 204535) | Sediment microbial communities from Yellowstone Lake, YNP, Wyoming, USA - C1_top | ecosystem: Environmental > Aquatic > Freshwater > Lake > Sediment | place: USA: Wyoming | collected 2017-08-01 | reverse complement strand
GGCAGAGGCTACTCGGACGAAGCCGACATACCGGCCGAGCCGTCTAGCCCTCAATAGGCGCGGCTGTCACGCCCCGAAGCCTTCCGCCTTTGTTCTCTTTTCGGGCCGTGCTAGAGCACGGGGCACGACCCCAGCCTTTGGGCTGCGGTGTTTGAGCAACCTTCAAACACAAGCCCCCCTTCGTCCCCCGCCTTTGTCCTCTCTTCGGGCCCGTGCTAGAATTGTCTGACTATGACGGGCCAGACCAGCGACACTCAGTATTGGGTTGCCTTCAACCGCATACCGGGTATCGGGCGGGTTCGCTACCAGCTTCTGGAGAAGCACTTCGGACGCCTCGAGAACGCCTGGAGCGCCACCACCGGTGAGCTGCGGGCGGCCGGCCTGGACGAGCGGACTACGGCGGCCATCGTCGCGCAGCGGCCCGACATCTCGCCCGAGGCGGAGATGGAGCGCCTGGCCCGCCAGGGCGTGCACGCCATCACCTGGAACGACGCCGCCTACCCGCCCCATCTGAAGGAGATCTTTGACCTGCCTCCCGTCCTCTACGTCCGCGGCGAGCTCACGGACGCCGACGAATGGGCGGTGGCTGTCGTGGGCACGCGCCGGCCAACGCCCTACGGCCGCCAGGTGGCCGAGCACCTGGCCTCGGACCTGGCAGTGCAAGGCATCACCATCGTCAGCGGACTCGCCCGCGGCATCGACGCCATTGCCCATCGGGCGGCGCTCGAACGGGGCGGGCGGACCGTCGCGATCATGGCCTGCGGGCTGGACATCGTCTATCCGCCGGAGCACCTGAAGCTGGCGCAGGAGGTGCGCGAAGCGGGCGCCCTGGTGAGCGACTACCCACTCGGCACCCAGCCCCGAGGCGAGTACTTCCCCCGCCGCAATCGCATCATGTCCGGCCTAAGCCTGGGGGTGCTGGTGGTGGAGGGCGACGTGAAGAGCGGGGCGATGATCACCGCCGGCCTGGCCCTGGAGCAGAACCGCGAGGTGTTCGCGGTGCCGGGCAGCGTCTTCTCGCCCCAGAGCCGCGGCACGCACCAGCTGATCCAGGAGGGCGCGAAACTGGTGCAGAACGCCGGGGATGTGCTGGAAGAGCTGAACCTAACGATGGTACCCCAACAACTGGAGATGAAAACCCTTATCCCCGCTGACGACACGGAGCAGAAGCTCCTGCGCCACATCTCCGCCGAGCCCATCCACATCGACGAGGTGCGGCGGCGCAGCGGTCTGCCCATCGCGACCGTGAGCAGCGCGCTGGCCATGCTGGAGCTGAAGGGCCTGGTGCGCCAGATGGGCTCCATGAGCTACGTGCGGGCGCGCGAAGCCGGCGCCGCCTACGGAGCGTGATACCGGTGGCCAAGCGCAGCACACCCGCCCGCCCGGCGGCAGCCAAGAGCTCCAGCGGGCGCAGCCTGGTGGTGGTGGAGTCGCCGGCCAAGGCCAGGACGATAGCCAACATCCTGGGGCGGACCTACGAGGTCAAGGCTTCAGTGGGTCACGTGCGCGACCTGCCGAAGTCCGCCCTGGGGGTCGATGTCAAGCACGGCTTCGAGCCCTACTACCTCGTGCCCAAAGAGAAGCGGCAGGTGGTGAAGGAGATCCAGGATGCGGCCCAGCGCGCCGTTGCCGTCTTCCTCGCCACCGACCCCGACCGTGAGGGCGAGGCTATCGCCTGGCACCTGGTGCAGGCGGCGGAGCTGGACGATTCGTCGCTGCGACGGGTGGTCTTTCACGAGATCACGTCGCAGGCTGTACGAGACGCCTTTCGCCACCCGCGCGGAATCGACATGCAACTAGTGGACGCTCAGCAGGCTCGCCGTGTGCTGGACCGGCTGGTGGGCTACAAGCTGAGTCCTCTCTTGTGGAAGAAGATACGGGGAGGTCTATCGGCGGGGCGCGTGCAGTCGGTCGCCCTGCGACTCGTCGTGGAGCGCGAGCGGGAGATCCAGGGCTTCTTGCCCCACGAGTACTGGACCATCGAGGTCGAGTTGGAGGCCGAAGCCGGGCCGCCCAGCTTTCGCGCCCGGCTGGTCGGGCTGGCCGGCAAGCGGGGCAAGCTGGAGGTCGGCGGTCAGGGCGAGGCCGACCGCATCGTTTCGCTGCTGCAGGAGGCGGCTTATCAGGCGACCGCCGTCCAGAAGAAGCAGCAGGCGCGGCGACCGCCGCCGCCCTTCATCACCAGCACGCTCCAGCAGGAGGCGTCGCGGCGGCTGGGCTTCTCCGCTCAGCGCACCATGAGCATCGCCCAGCAGCTCTACGAAGGGCTGGCCCTGGGCGGCGACGGTGAGGTCGGGCTCATCACCTACATGCGCACCGACTCCACGCAGGTGGCGGAGTCCGCCCGCGAGGAGACTCGCCGCTATATCCGCGAGAAGTTCGGCGCCGACTTCGTCCCGGCCTCGGCCCGCATCTACAAGAAGAAGGTCAAGGGCGCCCAGGAGGCCCACGAGGCCATCCGCCCGACCTCCGCCTTCCGCGAGCCGGAGGCCGTCCGCCGCTTCCTCTCGCGCGACCAGTATCGGCTGTACAACCTCGTTTGGCAGCGGATGGTCGCTAGCCAGATGGCCGACGCCCGCTATGACGTCACGACCGTGGACATCGAGGCCAAGCCCGCGTCCGGCCGCAATGTCTACCTCCTGCGCGCCAATAACACCCAGATGACTTTCGCCGGCTATCGCCAGCTTTATGTCGAGTCGCGCGACGAGGGTGAGGAGGAGGACGTGGGCAAGAACCCGCTGCCGCCCCTCGCCGTGGGCGACGTCCTGCGGCTGTTGGGCCTCTTCCCCGAGCAGCACTTCACCGAGCCGCCGCCTCGTTACACCGAGGCCTCGCTCATCCGTGCGTTGGAGGAGAAAGGCATCGGGCGGCCGAGCACCTATGCCCCCATCCTGGCGACCGTGCAGCAGCGGGGCTACGTGGAGAAGACCAACGGTCGCCTGAGGCCCGAGGAGTTGGGGATGGTGGTCAACGACCTGCTTACAAAGTACTTCCCGAACGTCGTCGACGTGAACTTCACCGCCGAGATGGAGGAGCAACTGGACGAGATCGCCCGCGGGGAGCGCCCCTGGCAGCCGGTGATCGAGGAGTTCTACGCGCCGCTGATGCGAGCCCTAGCGGCAGCCGCCGATGCCCCAGCCGTCCGCCAGGAGACGAGCGAAACCTGCGATGTCTGCGGCCGGCCGATGGTCATTCGCTGGGGCCGGCGCGGTCGCTTCCTGGCCTGCTCCGGCTACCCGGAGTGCCGCAACACGCGCTCGCTGGAGGGCGAAGGCGAACCCCTGCCCGCCAGCGACGAGCCTTGCCCCGAGTGCGGCTCGCCGATGGTGGCCAAGCAGGGGCGCTACGGGCCCTTCCTGGCCTGCTCACGCTTTCCGCTGTGCAAGGGCACACGGCCTCTCGTCGTTAAGATAGGCGCTCGCTGCCCGCAGTGCGGCGGCGACCTGCTGGAGAAGCGCAGCCGCCGCGGGCGCGTCTTCTACGGCTGCGAGAACTATCCCCGTTGTCGGTTTGTTACCTGGAGCCGGCCGCTGGCCACCCCCTGCCCTCAGTGCGGTGGTTTGGTGGCCGCCAGCGGCCGCGAGAAGGCCCGCTGCCTCCAGTGCTCGTGGCGGGGCGATCTGCCGGAGGAAGCGCCGGCCGGGGCGAAGGCATAGGCCTGATGGCCGAAGACCTGCTGGCGGCGTACATGCGTTGGCTTCAGGCGGAGCGCAATCTCTCGCCATATACCCTGCGCAACTACGAGACCGACCTGCGCGCCTTCTTCCGCTACCTGGAGGAGCGGGATGGGAGGGCCATAACCGCCGTCGACCGCCTGGTGCTCCGGCGTTACCTGGCAGAGCTGAGGTCGGGAGGAATGGCGACGGCGAGCATAGTGCGGAAGGTGAGCGCCATACGGTCGTTCTACCGCTTCCTGGCCCGTGACGGGCGGGTGGCGCAGGACCCCCTGCTGGGTGTGCGTGGGCCGAAGAAGGGGCGGCGGCTGCCCAGCTTTCTTACGAGCGGCCAGGTGCTGAGCATTTTGGCGGCGGTGCAGGGCGATCAACCCAAGGACCTGCGTGACCGAGCCATCGTCGAGCTGTTCTACGCTGCCGGCCTGCGCTTGAGCGAGTTGGTGGGGCTGGACACCGGCGACGTCAGCCTCGGCGAGCGGCAGGCGCGGGTGCTGGGCAAGGGGAGCAAGGAGCGCATCGCCTTGATGGGACGGTCGGCGGCAGCGGCCCTGGAGCGCTACCTGAAGGAAGGGCGGCCGACCTTGGTGCGCCGGCCTCAGGAGCGGGCCCTCTTCCTGAACAAGCAGGGCGGGCGGCTCTCGGCGCGGGCGGTGCAGTTGCTGCTGAGGCGCTGTGCCCTCAAGGCAGGCTTGGACGAGCGCGTCTTCCCCCACCTGTTGCGCCACACCTTCGCCACCCATATGCTGGACGGCGGGGCCGATCTGCGGGTGGTGCAGGAGCTTCTCGGTCACGCCAGGGCCACCAGCACCCAGATCTACACTCACGTGAGCGATGAAGAGAGACGGAGGCGCTACCGGGAGGCCGCGGAGAACGTGCAGCGGCTGCGGCGCAAGGGGAGAGACGAGGCTCCGGGATCGTGAGGTTTCTTCTCATCAACGGGCCCAATCTCAATACGCTGGGCAAGCGGCGGCCGGAGATATACGGCTCGCTGACGCTGACGGAGATCGAGGAGCGGGTCGCTCAGCGAGGCGCTGAGTTGGGCATCGAGGTGCGTTCGTACCAGTCCAACCATGAGGGCGCGATCATCGACTTCATCCAGGCAGAGGCCGAGGAGGCCCAGGCCGTCGTCATCAATCCGGGTGCCCTGACCCACTATGGGTTGTCGCTGCGCGATGCGCTGGAAGGGTGCGGGCTGCCCTTCATCGAGGTGCATCTCTCCAACATCCACGCCCGCGAGCCCTTCCGTCGTCGCTCGGTCATGGCCGACATCGCCCAGGGGCAGATCGCCGGTCAGGGTTGGCGGGGCTATATCCTGGCCCTGGAGGCCCTGGCCGCGCTGGTGGGAGAGGGACCGTGAAGGAACGGCTGGCGAAGCTGCGGGCGAAGATGGCGGAGGTGGGTCTGGACGGCCTTCTGGTCAGCGCCCCGGTGGAGGACACGTTCAAGAACGTGGGCGCCAACCGGCGCTATCTATCGGGGTTCACCGGCTCCGTGGGCACCCTGCTCATCACGCCGGAGGCGGCGTTCATCGCCGTGGACTTCCGCTACTACGAGCAGGCCCAGCGAGAGGCGCCCGACTTCACGCTGTTCCCCGCCGCCGGCCCGCTGGGCACCTGGTTCGCCTCGCTTGTGGGCGAGGCAGGTCTGGGGGGCAAGAAGCTGGGCTTCCAGCCCGGCGATCTCACCGTGGCCACGTATCAGGCTATGACCAAGGCTGTGAAGGCGATGCAGGCCGCCGACCGGCCCAAGCTGCTGGCGGCGCCGCCCCTGGTGGAGCAGATGCGGGCGGTGAAGGACGCCGAGGAGTTGGCCGCGCTCCAGCGGGCGGTGGACCTGGCAGATGGGGCCTTCGAGGCGGTGGCCCGGCGCATCGAGCCCGGCTGGACGGAGGCCCAGGTGGCCTGGGAGATCGAGAAGCACGTGCGAGAGCACGGCGGTGGCGTGTCGTTCGAGACCATCGTCGCGGCCGGGTCCTGGTCCGCGATGCCTCACGCCTACCCGCGCGCCGACAAGCGCATCGAGACGGGTGAGCCCATCATCATCGACATGGGCGCGCGGCTGGACGGCTACTGCTCTGACCTTAGCCGCACGCTCATCCTGGGGAAGGCCGACGGCCGGTTCGAAAAGATCTACGATATCGTGCTTGCCGCCCAGGAAACAGCGGGAGCGCTGATCCGGGCCGGAATGTCCGGTGAGGAGGCGCATCTCATAGCCCACAACGTCATTGCCGAGGCGGGCTACGGCGAGAGCTTCGGCCACGGCCTGGGCCACGGCGTCGGCCTCCAGGTCCACGAGGCGCCGCGCCTGGCCCGCACGGCCAAGGAGATCTTGGCCGAGGGCATGGTCTTCACCGTCGAGCCGGGCATCTACGTCAGCGGCTGGGGCGGCGTGCGCATCGAAGACATGGCGGTCATGGAGAACGGACGGCCGCGCGTGCTGAGCCGCGCGACGAAAGCCAGTATCCTTTAGCACTGGGGAGCGAGCATGATCCAGGACAAGGCGGCGATTCAAGAGAAGGTGGCGCAAGTCCTGCAAGAGAACGCGGTGATGAACGTGGCCACGCAGGGCGACGAGGGGCCCTGGTGCAACACGTTGTATTTCGTGGAGGAGGGCCGTGACCTCCTCTGCCTGGTCGAGAACAGCGGTCGCACGATGGCCAACCTGAAACGCAACCATCGGGTGGCCTTCACAATCAACCGCCAGACGCCGGACCGCTTCCTCCAGGGTTCCGGTACCGCCTACGTCATCGGTCTGCCGGCGGAGAACCCGGCGCTGTTCGACTCCATGTGCCAGAAGCAACCGCAACTCCGCGAGTTCGTCGCGAAGGTGCCGGGACTGGTCATCGTCCGCATTGTGAGCGAGCGGTTGGCCCTCTCGGACGTACCCGCGGGCATCTTCCCTCGCGCCACGCTCGCGCGCCGCGGCGACGACTGGCTCCTGACCGGAGAGGCGCCTGCCCTACGCGGGGCGCGCGCCTGGATCCTCGCCCTGCGCCCGTACTCATTCCCGGCGTCCCTCATGTCCATGCTCGTGGGCGTGGCCCTGGCTTATCGGGAGGACTTCTTCGATCTGCCGCTCTTCCTGCTTACCCTCGTGGGCGGCCTCTGCTTCCACGCCGGCGCCAACCTGGTGAACACCTACTTCGACTACCAGCGGGGCCTCGATAGCGCCCGCGACGCGGACGACCGCACGCTGGTGGATAGCGTCCTCGAGCCGCGGCAGGTGCTGGCCTTCTCCGTAGTTCTGTTCCTAGTCGGCGGCGGCATCGGCGGCTACCTGGCCTGGGAGAGCGGCTGGGAGATCATGGCTCTGGGCGCCGTCGGCCTGACCCTGGGCGTCTTCTACACCGCGGAGCCCCTGGGCTTCAAGTACGTGGCTCTGGGCGACCTCGGCATCTTCTTCGCCTTCGGTCCGCTGCTCGTAGTGGGCGCCTATTTCGTCCAGACCAAGGAACTGGCTTGGCTGCCGTTCTTCTTCTCGATCCCGCTGGGCCTGATGGTGGACGCCATCCTCCACGGAAACAATTTCCGCGACGCCGAGGCCGACCGGCGTGTCGGCGGTCGCACTTTGGCCCAATTCCTGGGCCAGCAGGGCTCGCGCTACGCCTACTGGTTCCTGCTGTTGAGCCCCTACGCCTTCGTCATCGGCTTCGCGGCCGCTGTCTCGCCCTGGGCGCTCCTGCCCATTGCCAGCGTCCCCCTGGCGCTGCGCCTGGCCCGCTCGATCAACGTCAGTGGTGAGGAGTTGCGGGGTGCGCTGGCCTTCCTGCCCCAGCAGACCGCCCAGCTCGTCCTGCTGTACGGTGGGCTATTGGCGTTGGGCGTTCTAGGAAGCGAGCTACTGTAGCCTTCGGAGTGAAGCGACATGATCGACACGGGCGACCTCCGCCGAGGCATAACCATCGAGATGGACGGCGTACTTTATCAGGTGCTGGAGTTCAACCACCTGAAGCTGGGTCGCGGCAGCGCCCAGGTGCGGATGAAGCTAAAAGACGTGCGCGGCGGCCACATCATCGAGCGGACGGTGCAGGCGGGCTCGAAGTTCGCGCGGGCCCGCGTCGAACGGTTGTCGGCCCAGTACCTCTACGCCGACGGCGACCTGCACTACTTCATGAACACTGAGACGTACGACCAGATCGCCCTCAACACGTCCCAGCTCGGCGACGCGATCAACTACCTCACGGAGAACGCCGTCTGCGACCTGATGACCTACGAGGACCAGCCCATCGGCATCGAGCTGTCGGCGGCGGTGGAGCTAACGGTGGCGCAGACGGATCCCGGGGTGCGCGGCGACACGGCCCAGGGGGGCACGAAACCGGCCACGCTGGAGACGGGCCTCCTCATCCAGGTGCCCCTGTTCATCAACACCGGCGACCGGGTGAAAGTGGACACCCGCAGCGGCGAGTACTTGGGGAAGGCGTAGCGGTATGACCCTCTTGGTGGGCGTCCCGTTTCCGTGGGACAGCCTCCTGCAACGCGATGTCTTCAGAGTTGTGGCCGAGTTAGGCTTCCAGTTCCATCGCGGTGTGATCCTGGCTGCCGATAGTCGCTGGACGCGTCCTTCGGGTGCACGAGTGGACGACGCCATAAAGATATTCGGAATCGGCACGAACGGGCTTGCAGCCTACGGTGGCAACGTTCCGATTGGTGAAGACGCGATAAAGGAACTCTCTGTTCACCTGCCCGGCCGAGCTGTCGCGACGATCGATGAAATGAACGCCGTCATAACGCAGGCGCTCCAGACGGTCTGGGCACGTTACTCGGTGTTTTGCGACAGACAACTGCATGTGTTACTGGGTCTGTCTGACGCCCACGGAGGCTGCTGGCTGGGCAGGTTTTCGCATCAGGATGACTTCCGCGCTCATCCGCTAACGGACATAGAGCTCATAGGCCCTGAACCCGCCAAGAACCATTTCAGGCAAGTGTTTGACAAGATTGTCGAGCAGCAGTTTGCCGGCGGCAGCTACAGCCTCGAGGTGAGGTCGTGGGCGGGTCTCGTGGCAACCGCACTACACGACACCTGCGAGCGAGAAGCGGACGTCCTCGTCGGTGGCAAGATCCTTTACGGTGTCACTTCAGGTGGAGAAGCTGAGGCGCGTGGGTTCGCGCGCGTAAGGGCCGGGCTGCATGGGCCAATTACGGAGCACCTCACTGTCCACCCCTTGCAGGCACGCACCTTGCGAAAGTGGTGGAAGTGTGATGGTCTGCCCGCGGGGCAGGAACCCTCATGATTGAGGTGTATTGCGTCAGCCACCTCGCCACCTACTTGCCCGAGTTGCTGGAGACCCGCCACCCATCTGACCAACATACGTAGAGAGCGATGACCGAAGCTTCCGAACAAGCCCTCAAGATCCTCAGAGATGCGGGGCTCTTCCAGTGGTACCTGATCCCTCTCTTTGCCTTTGTGGTGTACGTCTATGCTGTCGAGATCGAGCGGCGAAACTGGAGCGCCGTCTTCGCGGGGCTCGCCTTCTATGGGATGGACCTCTTCAACGAGACCTGGAATGCCCTGGTGCTGCACATTACCGACCGCTCCGCCGTCTGGACCACGCCTGGTGATACTGCTTATCTGATCTTCGTCGGGCTCACCATCGAAATAAGCGCCATGTTTGCTGTCTCCGGCGTGATCTTTACTAAGATGCTCCCACGGGACAGGACCCTCAAGATCCTGGGCGTTCCCAACCGGTGGTTCTTTGCTCTTGCCAACGCGATCTTCTGTGTCTTCGTCGAGGTACTGCTGAACAGAGCAGATGTCTTGGTCTGGGAGTACCCCTGGTGGAATTTCCCGAACGTCGGCCTCATCTTCCTGGTGGGCTACCTCCCCTTCATGGCAGTGTCATTCTGGGTGTATGATATGAACAAGATACGGAACAAAATCGCAACAGTGCTTGTCATCTATGGCGTCGACCTCACTGCCATCGGCGTTTTTGCAGGCGTATTGGGGTGGATCTAGTAGATCAGTTAGATGAGAGAAGTCCATTCCGTCAGCCAGCTCGCTACATATCTGCGCGAGCTTCTGGAGACCGACCTCCACCTGGCCGACCTCTGGGTGGAGGGCGAGGTCTCCAATCTGTCGCGCTCGACGGCGGGCCACACCTACTTCACCCTTAAGGACGAGTTCGCCCAGATACGCTGCGTCATGTTCCGCCGCCAGTACGGCGGCGCCATCGCCCTGGAAAACGGGGTGCAGGTCGTGGCCCACGGCCGTATCTCCCTGTTCGAGAAGCGGGGCGAGCTGCAACTGAACGTCGACTTCCTCCAGCCGGCGGGCGTCGGCATCTGGCAGGCCCAGTTCGAGCGCCTCAAGGCGCAGCTCGAGGAGGAGGGCCTGTTCGAGCTCTCCCGCAAGCGGCCGCTGCCCGCTTTCCCCCAGGTCATCGGCGTCGTCACCTCGCCCACGGGTGCCGTCTTCCACGACGTCTGTCAGATCGTCGGCCGCCGCTGGCCGTTGGCGGAGATCGTCCTGGCGCCCACGCTCGTCCAGGGCGACCAGGCCGCGCCGGGAATCGTCGACGCGCTGGTCGCCCTCAACCGTGAGCCGGATATCGATGTCATCATTCTGGCCCGCGGCGGCGGCTCGCTGGAGGAGCTGTGGCCGTTCAACGAAGAGATAGTGGCGCGGGCCATCTACGCCAGCCGCGTGCCGGTCGTTTCGGCGGTGGGCCATGAGACAGACTACACCATGGCCGACTACGTGGCCGACCGGCGGGCGCCGACACCTTCGGCGGCGGCCGAGCTGGTGGTGCCCGACCGGACGGAGATCGGCCGCCAACTTGTGGGCAGTCAAGTGGCCCTGGCCGGCTGGCTGGCGGGCCAGGTTGCCCGCCGCCGCGGCGACGTGGACCGCCTTGCCCTCGACCTGCGTCGCGCTGTCCCCGACGTCGCTCACCAGCGGGAGCGGGTCGCTGTCCTGCTGCGCAGCGCGGCGGCGGGGATCGCCCGGGCCGTGAGCGGTCGCCGCGAACGGGCGAACGCCTGCGTCATCCAGCTCCGCTCTCTGGACCCGCGGAGTACCCTGGCCCGCGGCTACGCCATCGTCCAGCGGCGGGCCGACGGCCGCGTGGTGGCCCGCAGCGGGCACGTGAAGGCGCGCGACCGCCTGGACGTTCACGTGAGCGATGGCAGCTTCCCGGCGGAGGTGTCGAAGCAGTATGGCTTCTGAGCCGGCAGAGTCGTTCGAGGAGCTGTTCCAGCGCCTGGAGCAAGCCGTGGGCAAGCTAGAGGAGGGGGGCCTTCCCCTCGAAGAGGCGCTGGCCCTCTACGAGGACGGGATGCGGCTGGCCCAGCGCTGCCAGGAGATGCTGGACCAGGCCGAGCTGCGGGTGACCCGCCTCCAGGAGGCGTTCGCCGCCTACCGCGAGGAGGGGGCCAGCCACTCGCTGCGCGAGGAACTGCCGCCGTATCCCGAAGAGGGCGACCCTCTTGCTGAAGGCTGATCTCCACACGCACACCTACTTTTCGCGGGATGCTCTC
>Ga0315268_10007903_pt1 | contig 11146 bp, 8 predicted proteins | sample C1_top_MG_FD_204535 | JGI IMG/M metagenome (GOLD analysis project Ga0315268, IMG submission 204535) | Sediment microbial communities from Yellowstone Lake, YNP, Wyoming, USA - C1_top | ecosystem: Environmental > Aquatic > Freshwater > Lake > Sediment | place: USA: Wyoming | collected 2017-08-01 | reverse complement strand
GACAAGAGCTTTCTGGTGAGCGGGGTGAGTTCGCCAGAGTACCATCGGGCCATCAGCGAACCTGGAAAACAGTATGCCCTGTACATCCACCACAGCAGTCCGAAGCTTGATGGCGCCTACACCGTCGTGCCGGGGGAGTACCGGGAGGATTTGGTGATTAACCTGCCGGCAGGCCGTTACCGGGCTGACTGGGTGAAGCCGGCAACGGGCGAGGTCCTTCAGACCGCCACGTTCACCCACAACGGCGGAATCCGCACGTTGACCACGCCGAAATACGAAGTGGACCTGGCCCTCCGCATCAAGCTCGCCAAGCAACCGTGAAAGCCTCCCGCAAAGCGCCCTGTTATCTCGCGGTGCTTTGGCTGGCGCCGGCGGCGGCCATGAACCTTGCGGCCGCGCCTGGAATAGGACAGCCGTTGACTCTCAGCCGTGGTGACATCCGCCGCGTCAACACCGTGGGTGAACTCAAAGCCGCGCTCAAAGCGGCCAACCGCGCGAAAGCTGCCACGACCCTGCTGCTGGAGGACGGCACGTATGTGCTGGATGTGCCGGCCCTGGACATTCAATGTCCAGGGTTGATAATCCGCAGCGCCAAGGGAGAGCGGGAGGCGGTGATCGTGCGCGGACCGGACGAGGGGACCAACGCCGCGGTCGCCAACGTGTTTCTGGTCTCGGCCAACGACGTTGTCATCGCGGATTTGACGCTCGGCCATTGCCGGCACCACGGCATCCAGGTCCGCGGGGAACCCCCTTTTCACGTCTCGGGTCTGCGCGTCCACAACTGCCGGATTCTCAACTGCAACCAGCAATTCATCAAAGGCTCCTCCAGCGAGAGCGATCCGCTGGGGGCCGCCGACGGCTGTATCGAACAATGCCTCTTTGAGTTCACGAGCGGCTGGGCTTATCAGTCATACACCGGCGGCATTGACATCCACAAAGGCGTCAACTGGATCGTCCGCGACAACCTGTTCCGCAACCTCCGGACCCCGGCGGGCCAAGCGGGGATCGCCGAGCACGCGATCCACTTCTGGAAACGCTGTTCCACCCGCCCGCAGAACATTGTCATCGAGCGCAACTGGGTTGTGAATTGCGACCGGGGCATTGGTTTCGGTCTGGGCAGCTTCGAGGGCGGCCATCAGGGCGGTGCCAGCATCATCCGGAACAACATGGTATTCAACGACGGCGCCGGCCCGCATACCGACGTGGGAATCGGTTTGGAATACGCCACGGATGTGCGCGTGGACAATAACACCGTGGTCATTCAAAAGTACTGGGGCCCGATGGAGTATCGCTTCGCGGGGAGCTCGAGTCTCGTGTTCCGGAACAACCTGGTCAACCGTCCCATCCAGCGTCGGGATGATGCGGCGCCGGCGCCACAAACGAACAATCTCAAGCGCGTCGAGCCCTCTTGGTTCCGAGACTTCGCCCGCGGCGACCTGCGCTTGACCGCCGCCGCCAAGCCTGCGATTGACGCCGGCCAGGCGCTGGCCGAATTCCATGACGACGTGGACGGCCAGCCGCGGCCATGCGGCGCTGGCTGGGACATCGGCGCCAGCGAGTTTGGCGAGGGCAGCATGGTTGCGCCCGGCCGCGGCGAAGGGTACGGCAAGCAGGAAACGATCCAGGAGGTCATCAGCTCGCTGTCGTGCTGCCGACGCCGCAAGGACCCCGGGCACACGGGTCTCTCGCGTGCCGTGATCGCCGCCATCCCCGACGACGACGTTCAGAGACAATGAACCATCACTTGAGCATGGGCCGAGTCAATCGCCGTCAGTTCCTTGGCGGGGCCTTGGCGGGCCTGGGCCTGAGCGGTATCGGCCCAGCCCTGTCGGCGGCCGAGAGCGCCGCGCCTTTGTTGCCGACGATCCGTTGGGGGAGCCATGACCTCACCCGTCTTTTGGTGGGTCACAACCCGATAAAAGGCATATCGCATCAGAGCGCCGCGCTCAGTCAGGAGATGCGCGACTATTTCGCCGCCGACCCCGGGCGCAGCGTCCAGTTGCTGCGCCGCTGTGAACTGATGGGCATCAACGCCTGCCAGATGGGCTGCCGGCCGAGCGAACCATTCATCGAAGAAATGCTCCGCCGGCACTACGACGAAGGCGGGCGGCTCAAGTGGATTGCCAGCTTCTACTCCCTGCCGCAGGAGGCTCAGGAAGTCCGGAAGGAACTCGCACACTTGTTGCGCATGACCCCGCGCCCGATCGGCATCCAGCAGGTCGGAAACACGAGTGATTATCTGATGCGAACTGGCCGGGTCAATCTCACTCAGGATAACCTGAAAAGGTTACGCGACAGTGGGCTGCTGGTGGGCATGGGCGCGCACAACCACGAGGTCATTGACTACGCGGAGAGCCAGGGCTGGGACGTGGACTTCTATCAATGCTCTTTATACCGCTCGGCCTTTAGCCTCAGGGATGAGGAACGGGGGCGGGAGGTGTTCGAAGAGGAGGCCCGGGAGTCTATGACCCGCACCATCCGCCAGGTGAGCAAGCCGTGCATCGCCTTCAAGGTGCTGGGTGCGGGCCGGCATTGTCAGTCGGCCCAGACGATCGAAAGCGCGCTGCGCTACGCCTTTGGCCACATCAAACCCAACGACGTCGTGCTGGTGGGCATGTGGCAAAAGCACCTGGACCAGGTCGGCCACAACGTCAGACTGGTCCGAAGAATCCTGACGGCAGCGTCAACTGGATGAAAGACGCCTCGCGACGGACGGGCACAGACTCATGCCCGATCCGCTCCAGAATCTCCGCGCTCTGTTTGGCTGACCGGGTGCTTACAGCACCTGGGTGACGCCCGGGACCGGATGCGGATACGTGCCATCGGCCCTGGGCATCACCGGCGGGTTGGCGGCCCAGTCATAGCGGTCGGGGGCCAGCACTTTGTTCGAGGCGAAGGCTTGCTCCCAAGTGATTCGCTGGCCGCTGTGGGTGGCCATCCGGCCCAGGATCGCCACCATCGTGCTCCGCGCCATGCTCAGGCTGTCGTTGATCGGCGTGCCGGCCTGCATGGCGGCGAACATCTCGCGGTAGCGGTTGACCTCGGGCATCTCGGTCTCCACCGGCGCTTGCCACTTGAGTTCGCCTTGGTTGGTGTAAATGCCCGATTGTCTGGCGTTGCCGCCCCGGCGCAATTGCCCCTTGGTGCCGAACACCGTGGCATAAACGCCGTTGAAACAGCCGGATTGCTGGCGCGTCAGGGCGTACACGCGCGGCCCGTTGGCGTATTCATAAACGACCGAGTGGTGGTCGAAGATGTCGCCAAACTTGGCCTCGACCCGCTGCGAGCGCCCGCCGTAGCCCCAGGCCTGCAGCGGCGGCTCTTCGCGCATGAGCCAGCCCACGAAGTCCAGAAAGTGCACGTGCTGCTCGACCAAGTGGTCGCCCGACAGCCAAGTGAAGTAATACCAGTTGCGCACCTGAAACTCCATCTCCGTCCATTCCGGCTGGCGCCCCCGATGCCAGAGCGGACCGGTGTTATAGACGCCCTCGATGGCCACAAGGTCGCCGATCTCGCCCCCCTGCACGCGCTTGACCTCCTCGCGCGCACGCGGGGAGTAACGTGTTTGAAAGCCGCTCACGAAACTGAGCTTCTTCTGGCGCGCTTTTTCCCCCGCCGCCAGCACCCGCCGCACGCCGGGGGCATCCACGGCCATCGGCTTTTCCGCGAACACATGCACGCCGGCCTCAACGCAGGCCTCGAGGTGCATCGGTCGGAAGTGCGGCGGCTGCGTCAGCAACGCCACCTGCACGCCGCTCTCGATCAGCTTCCGGGCGGCGTCCAGGCCCGAAAAGCACCGGCCAGCCACGTCAACTTGGGCGCTGAACTTCTGCTGCAGTTGGCTGCGCGCGCCCTCCAACCGATCGGCAAACGCGTCGGCCATGGCGTAAAGACGAGCGCCTGGATTGACCGATAGCGCGTTGGCGATCGAGCCGGACCCGCGTCCCCCGCAGCCGACCAGGCCGATCTTGATGAGATCACTTCCCGCCGCATGGGCGCTCCGGCTCAGGTCCAGGGCCCCGGCCACCGAAGCGCCCGCCAGGACGCTCGACTTGGCCAGGAACTGGCGCCGTGTTTGAGCGCCGCCAACATGATTGAGCTTTGACATAACTACGTTCTCCTTATTGATGGCCAAACAACAAGCCTTGGGGTTAGGGATGAGCAGCCGCTTGGTCATGCCGTTCAGTTTGACGCCGGGAAAACGACGATTCCAGACGGCAAGAATGAGCGCCACCTGTTCATTCTCAATGACCTGGAGGCGGAGGTCGAACTCGGACCTAAAACCGACTTCAGGCGCGCCAATGTGGCACGGCCTGCCAGGCTATGCAAGCACTAGCTCCCACTATCCGCACTCAGACACGCAGTGCGCGATCGCCGGAGCTTTCGCTGGAGGTCGAAGGTTCGACACGCTGGCTTGATCCTGTTCATCAAGTCTGAGGGTACCCTCGCCGCGCGGGACGGCCCATCAAGCGGCACGCCAGCGCGGGGGTCACCACACGAAGAAGGAGGCGCATCACGCGAGCCGCCAGTTGTCCGTCGGCTGTGCCTAAACCGGCTGTGGTGAAGCGCCCCCACAGGAACTCGCCCACTACCGTCCGCGACAAGAATCGTGCCATCAATCCACTGCTCGCACGCACTCCGCGCGTAGGCGTCCATTGCTCCGGCACTGGGAGTTTCACTGGAAGTGAATTGCGGCTGGACCGGGCCAAGAGCCGGCGCAAGGTTCACACTCTGCGCCTCGCCCTGTGGGTGGCCGTGGGGCTGGCGGCCTCGCCTGACTCCATTGGGGCGGCCCTGCCAGCTCAGTATTTCGAGGTTCTGCACTTCGATGCGGCCCGCATCGAGCAGCGTCTGAACGCCGAACATAACGCGGACCCGGCCAAGCTGCAAGCTCAGGCGGGCCGGCGGCATTTCCCTTCCGCTGGACTCGTTTCGGCTGTGCTTTACACCAAGGCGCACCCGGCCAATTTGCCACGAGGCGACGCGAAGCTTCTGGCGCCGGGCCATCGCATCGGCGACTTGCTCGCCACGGAACACGCGAACGGCCCGGAAACCGAACTGGCACATGCCGTCGAAACGATTTCGTTCGCTCACCGCTTGGCGGGAACTCGGCTTTGCCATCGAGACCGACTGAGCGCGAAAGCAGAGGTCCACACCTGAATCCTCCCAGTGGGCTCGTGCTGCTGTCGCTTAGAGCGGCCCAGCACGATCGAGCTTTTGGCTTGGATGAAAAGGGCCCTGGGTGATTGACGGGAAGTGACGGCGGAAAGTACGATAAGTGCGGCACGCTGAAAAGCAGACTATGACGCATTTCTCGAATCGCCGTGACTTCCTTAGAGCTTCATTGCTGGGCGGGTTGGCCGCTGCCGGCACACCACGCTTGGCCGGGCTGGCCCACGCAGCCGATGAGTCGCGCACCCCCAAGCCCACCAACCGGGTGGCGCTGTTCCACGGAGACGATCGCGCGGACATCGCCTTCCGCGCTCTGGAGGTTCACGAGCAGGCGGTGCGCCGCGCCATCGGCAACCGGCGCGTGGTCATCAAGCCCAACAACGTGGCCATTGACAAGCAACTGTCCGCTACTCATGCGGGCTGCCTGGAGGGCATCCTCGAATTCCTCAAGTCCATCGGCAAACTCCAAAACACCGTCATCGCCGAATCCGCCGCCAACGGGCCGACCTTCGATGGCTTCGAGAACTATCACTATACCGGCTTGGCCAGGAAGTATTCGATCAAGCTGGTGGACCTCGACCAGGACCAGGTCGAACGAGTCCATGTCTTCGACCAAAAGGATTTTCGTCCGCACCCCGTCCGGATGTCGAGGCTGCTCCTCGACCCGAACACCTTCATCATCTCCGCTGCCAAGCTGAAGACCCACGACCAAGTCGTGGCCACGCTCTCGCTGAAGAACGTCATCGTGGGTGCGCCCATCAAAGACCCTGGCTACGGTGGTGGCCGGGGCGCGAAGTCGGGCGCGAAAAGCGACAAGCCCATCATCCACGGCAGCGGCTTCCGCGCCCTCAACTACAACCTGTTCGACTTGTCCCGGCGGTTGCACCCACACCTAGCCGTCATTGACGGTTACGAGGGCATGGAGGGCAACGGCCCGACGCGCGGCACGCTGGTCGAGCATCGGGTTTGCGTCGCCAGTCCTGACTGGCTGGCCGCCGACCGCGTGGCCGTGGAACTGATGGGTATTGACTTCGCGAAGGTGGGCTACTTGAACTACTGCGCCCAAGCGGGCCTGGGGGAGGGGGATCTGCAGAAGATCGAGATTCTCGGCGAACCCATTGCGAGGCACGTCCGGCGCTACAAGCTCGCCGACAACATTGACCAACAGTTGGTCTGGATGACACCGCCCAAGGAGTTCTGAGAAGAGATGCACGCGCCCGACTCCTGTAAACCACCGGCACGAGCCGGGCGCGGCTGGGGACCGTCTGGGGAGACACTGATATGAAAATCACCAAGATCACCTGCGCGGGGCTGCGCGGGGCCACACCCGAAGGCGGCTGGAGCAACGAGTTGCGGCCGGAAGATTGCGTTCAGACCTTGGTCGCCGTCCACACCGACGAGGGATTGGTCGGGCTGGGCAGCACCTTCACGAACGACGAGTTGGTGCGGGCCGCGCTGGGAGTGCTGGCCCCGCTCTACCTGGGCGAGAATGCGCTCGAGCCGGAGCGGGTGAGCGAGAAGCTGCACCAAAACACTTTCTGGCTCGGGCGCGGCGGCTCGCTCACCCATGCCATCAGCGGCATTGACATCGCCCTTTGGGACTTGCTGGGCCAAGTGACGAAACAACCGGTCGGACGCTTGCTGGGGGGGCGGTATCGCGAGCGTGTGCGCCCGTACGCCTCGCTGCTGATGGAAGACCCCGCGGCGCTGGCCGAGCATCTGCGATCGGTCAAGGCGCAGGGCTTTCGCGCGTTCAAGATCGGCTGGGGGCCCTTTGGCCGGAAAAACCACGCGCTCGATGAGGCCGTCGTGCGCGCGGCGCGCGAGGCCGTGGGCGCCGATTCGTTGCTGATGGTGGATGCCGGCGGCAGCGACGCCTTCTGGCCGCAAGGCTACAAGTGGGCGGTGCGCACCGCCGAGATGCTGGCTGATTACGACGTGGCGTGGTTCGAGGAACCGCTGCCGCCCGATGCGCTCGAAGACTACGTGCAATTGCGCCGACGCGCCCCACTGCCCATTGCCGGGGGCGAAGTGCTCACGCGCCGGCAGAGCTTCCAACCGTGGCTTCAGCAAGGCGCCCTGGACATCGTGCAACCTGACGTGACAAAGGTCGGCGGCCTCAGTGAGGAGCGGCGCATTGCCTGGATGGCCAGGGAAAACGGCGTCAAGTTCATTCCGCACGGCTGGAACACGGCCATTGGTCTGGCGGCGGATTTGCAGCTCGCTTCGGCCTTCCCCGACACCGACCTGGTGGAGTATCTGACCGGCTCGCCTTTCATTGACGACATCATGGCTGGCGGCTGGCACCTGGACGCGGACGGCATGTTGCCCATTCCAGACCGGCCGGGCCTGGGCGTGTCACTGAACCGGGAGGCGCTGGCCAAATACACGCGCGGCGAGAGGCTGCTCGAGTAGTTGGTGATTGCTGGTTGATGGTCCTTGCCGATCTGCGCTACGAGTTCTTCCGTTGCGCTCCGGGGGCAAGAAAGGGCCGGCTGGCATCCACACGCAGCCAGGCCAGCGCGCCTAGCAAGTAGGAGGCGGCAAAGACCACGAACACCGCTTGCCAATTCCAGAGGCTGGCGACTTTCGCGGCGACCAGCGGACTGAGCATGGCGCCGATCGCCCCGAACGAATTCATGCAGCCGCCCACCGTCCCAGCGCACCGTCCGCCAATGTCCACCGAGGCGGACCACATGGCTGGCAAGGCCAGGTCCTGAAACGCTGAGGCGATGCAGATGATGACAATGACAGCCCAAGCGGAGTCGGTGTGCGAAACCGCCAGCGCGCAAGCCGCCGCGACGCCCAAGCCGACGGCGCCCTGCAGGCTGCGTCCCCATCGCCGGCTGCCCGTGGCGCGGATCAACACGTCTGAGAGCCGCCCGCCCGCCAGGCAGGCCAGGCCGCCGACCAGCAGCGGCAAACCGGTCATGACTTCCGACTGCGCGTAGTCCACCTGGAATTGCTCCTTCAAGTACTTGGGCAGAAAGGTGACGTAGAAAAACCAACTGAAGGCGGCGGTGAACGAAGCCAAATACAGCCAGAGCAGATTCGGCGAGAGAAGCAAGCGCGCCCACGGCACCTGGGCCGGGGCCTCGTCCTGGTAAATGGAGTCTCGTTCTGCGGCGCCGGCACGGATCAGTTCACATTCGGCCTGGTTGGCCGAGGCCATCTCCTCGGGCCGATCACGGAACCAAAGAAAGAAAACCAACGCCCACACCACGCCAACCGCGCCCAGGATCCAGAACGCGCGTTGCCAGCCGCCGCCCGCGGCCACCAAGCTGCCGATGATGCTGGGCGCAATAGCCCCGCCAAAGCGGCTGGAGAGCCAGATCGCGCCCTGCGCCGCGCCGCGCTCCCGGAATGGGAACCAGCGGCCCAACGCCCGCGCGATATTCGGATACGCCCCCGCCTCGCCCAGGCCAAAGAGAAAGCGCACCAGCACCATCGTGCCCAGAAACGCCCACGGTTCGGGGTGGCGAAAAGCCAGGCTTGTCAAAGCCCTCACTCCGCCGGTCAGCGCCGTGAACAAGGACCACCAGAGCACGATCAGAAGGATGATGGCCCGCGGGCGGAACCGGTCGGCTAACCAGCCGCCGGGCAGACCGAACAAAACATATCCCAGCACAAAAGCGGAGAAAACCCAGCTCATCCGTTCGGTGGCGCGGTCCTGAGCGAGTTTGGCGCGGGCGTCCGCGTCTTTAGCGAGACCTTTGGCCGCCAGCGTCTGCTCGTCGCCGGCGGAGAGTTGGCCGAAATTGAGGTCGCGTTCGATGTCGCCCTGCACGCGCATAATGCAGATGCGGTCCAGGTACGTCAGGCAAGCCAGCGAACAGAGGAGGACCAGCACCAGGTAGCGCACACGCGTCGGCCGGACGGCGGCGGCGGCGCAAAGCGAGTCTTCTGGAGCTGGGCGAACTTGAGCCATGCCGAGCCATCAGATTGACTTTTGTCCCCAAGGCATGGGCATTGTCGGCGGCTGGCGATGGTGGTCACGCCGGACGTCCACCGGGCGGTTCTTGAAGTAACGGATGAAACGCACGAGCTGCTTGACTGCTTCGTCGTAAGCTTGGCGGCCCTTCTCGGCCGAAGCCAGTTCGGCGGAACCCAGGGTGCCGGCGGTTGAGTAGCTGCTGGTCCAGGAAACCAAGGTCGCGGGGCCGGCCGCAAACAAGTCCATCCAATTGAACGGATTGTCCTCGTCGTTGATGCTGATCGTGCCGTTGCGGATTTGGTCTTTGCGCACGTTGTCCCCATCCAAGTAAAGGTAGAGCGAGGTCTCCAGTTCGCAGGCGTGGGAACAGCCGCCGGGGAATTTGCTCTGACGCCAGCGCTGGAGGAAGCTCTTGTCCACCGTCAGAAAGCTCCACCAGCCGGCGGCGATGCACTCGGCGTCGGTCTCCAGATTGGTGCGGCGGGCCACCAAGTCGAGATTTGGCATGTTCGAGCCGTGGCCGTTGAGGAGCAGGAGCTTTTTGAAGCCGTGGTAAGCGAGGGACTTGGTGATGTCCAACACGTGGCGAATGAAATGCTCGAAGTGGCTATTGATGGTGCCGGGAAAATCGAGCACGTGGCCGGTGTAGCCGTAGCAGACCGGCGGCAGGACCAGCAGCAACTCGGGCGCCTGCCGGCCAGCGCCGCGGGCGATTTCGACGGGACAGACCACATCCACGTCCAACGGCAAGTGCGGCCCGTGTTGCTCGATGGCCCCACAGGGCACGATGCACACCTTGCCCAACTCGAGGGCGTCGTTGATTTCGGGCCAGGTGAGTTTTTCGTAACGGAATTCGGTGGCCGCGCGTGTCGTCACGGGATGAGGCTACTCACAAGGCCAAACCGGCGCAACCTCCTTGAATACGTGTTCATAGTTCCGGGAAGAACCTTTTTTATTTGCACAGGCTCGCGAGTGACGTAGAAAGGCCACGTGACGTAAACACGGCCGAAGAAACAAGCCATGATGAACCGTCGCGCCGCTTTGAGTCGAACGACGCAGGGCGCCGCCGCTGGCCCGGACCTGCGCTTGGCGGACGAAGCCAAGCGGATGCTGACGAAATTGCGCAGGGCGGAGAACTGACCGACGGCGGGCAAGACCTTTGGGATAAGACAGCCTGCATGCTTCCATGTACCCTCTGCGTTCCCATCCGTCGGACGCTCTCCCGACTAAGCTCCTCCCGGCCATGCTGCTGGCAGCCGCGTGGGGGTGGCTCGCACTGGCCTGCTCGATAACCGCCCAAGATCAATCCAGCGTAACGCTGCCGGCGGGCGTCAAAGCGGTGTGGGACCACGCCAAGGCCTGGCGTGAGACCACCCCCACTCGCGAGCGTCTTTGCATCAACGGGCTGTGGCGCTGGCAGCCGGCAACGGACAACAGCCGGGACGTGCCCACGGCGGCTTGGGGGTATTACAAGGTGCCCGCTTGTTGGCCTGGCACCCAGGACTACCTGCAAAGTGACTACCAAACGCTCTATCCGCATCCGAGCTGGAAGGACACGAATTTGGGCGCGGTCGGGAGCGCCTGGTACGAGCGCACCATCACCATTCCGCAAAGCTGGGCTGGCCGGCGCATCGCCTTGGAAGTGGAGTACCTGAATTCCTTCGCGGCCGTCTATATTGACGGCCAGCCGGTAGGCCAACTTAGTTTTCCGGCCGGCCAACTGGACCTGTCCGCCGCGGTCCGTCCGGGCGCCACGCATGTTCTGAGCCTGCTGGTCGTGGCGATGCCGCTCAAGGCCGTGATGGAGTCCTACCACGATACCAACACCGCCAGGCAACGGCAGGGCAGAGTCGGACGCCGTGGCCTGTGCGGAGACGTGTGGCTCATCAGCGAGCCGACGGGGGTACGACTGTCCGAGGTAAGCATTAACACCTCATTTCGCCGGAGCCAGATCAGCTTCACGACGGAGGTGCGGGACCTGGCCGCCGCCGGGCGCTACAAGCTGCGGGCGCGGATCACCGAGCAGGGCCACTTGGTGCA
>Ga0315268_10007902_pt1 | contig 11148 bp, 13 predicted proteins | sample C1_top_MG_FD_204535 | JGI IMG/M metagenome (GOLD analysis project Ga0315268, IMG submission 204535) | Sediment microbial communities from Yellowstone Lake, YNP, Wyoming, USA - C1_top | ecosystem: Environmental > Aquatic > Freshwater > Lake > Sediment | place: USA: Wyoming | collected 2017-08-01 | reverse complement strand
CGGCGCCGTAGTGCAGGCTTTCCACCTGGTCGTAAATGGCGAGCGAGGCGACTTGGGTTTCGCCGGGAATGTTGCCGCCGATCATGAGCACCACGCCGAATTCGCCGATGGTGTGCGCGAAGGCGAGCACGGTGCCGGTCAGCAGTGCGGGCCGGATATTCGGCAGCAGCACGCGCACAAAGGTTTGCCAGCGCGATTTGCCCAGCGTGGCGGCGGCTTCCGCGAGCGAGGGGGGAAGCGCTTCGAAGCCCGACTGCACCGGCTGCACCATGAACGGCAGGCTGAAGATCACCGAGCCGGCGACCAGTCCCTGAAAAGTGAACAACAGGTGCACATCGAATACCGTTTCCAAGAAATGGCCGAAGGCATGCTGCGGGCTGAATGCCAGCAGCAAATAAAAACCCAGCACCGAGGGCGGCAGCACTAAGGGCATGGCGACCAGCGCTTCCAATACCGATTTGAAACGCAAGCGGCTGAAGGTCAGCCAATACGCCAACGGCACGCCGATCACGAGCAGGATGAGCGTGGTGATGGTCGCGAGTTTGAAGGTCAGGATCAGCGGTTGCCAGTCAAGCATCGTTCATCCTAAAAAGCAATTCATCACAGATATTGTGCGTACTGCCAGCTCAAGCATCCTGCCGGCTAGAAGCCGGCGCTACGCCTCCGCGTGCTAGGAAAATGCAGCCCTGCCATGTAGCGCCGGCATCCTTGCCGGCAGGTTGGTGCTGCATCTCACCAGATATGGTAGGGGCGAGATATATCTCGCCCGAATCGTTCGGCGTAGGCGAGGCATGCCTCGCCCCTACATCATCCAAAATAAACGCGGCACACCCACGCGTCTTTCGGCGTTGCGGCTCATGTCATTTCCATCAAAGTCAGCTCGTTGGCCTTGACCAGTCCTTCCACCTCATCTCCCGGTTTAAGCGCCAGGCGTTCTACGGAGCGCGTGGTGATGACCGACACGATTTGTTTGCCTTTGTAGTCGAGCGTGACCGCGGATAACAACGCGCCTTGGTCGATGGCGCGAATTACCGAGCGGATACGGTTGCGCAGGCTGATCAAGCCGCTCAAATGCTTTGCCAGCGAGACTTCGGTTTCCTTGAACAGAATCAGCACGGCGTTGCCAGGCGCGAGGTAGGGCGCGGTCTCCGCGGTCTCGACCACGATCGAAGTGAAGGTATCGCCATCGACATCCACATCGACCAAAGACAGGTGGCCGGAAGACTGGACCGCGACGATTTTACCTTGCAGCCGGTTCAAGGTAGGCGATAGCCGTAGCGCGTAAAAATCGCTCGTGCTTGGCCTGAGAATAAAAAATCAAAAAACAACTGCGCCTCCTTGGGATGTGCTGCTTGCCCCTGCTTGAGAATCACCGCGCCCTGGGCGATGGGGGTGTAGAGCCGTGGATCGACCTCCACCCATTTTCCTTTGCCTTGCATCTCCGGGGAAAGCACCACCGATTTCGCGGTGAACCCGGCATCCACGATGCCGGAATAAATATACTGCGAGGCTTGGCCGATGCTTTCCCCGTATACCAGCTTCGGCCCGACGATCTCGGCCAACTTGGCCGACTGTAGCGCCCGTAGCGCCTCGCGTCCATAGGGCGCGACTTGGGGGTTGGGCAGGGCGACTTTGCGAATGCCCTTATCCGCCAACAGCGCGAGCCCTTTGGAAAGATCGATATCCTTCATGCTCCACAACACCAGTGTCCCATACGCATAGACTCTGGGGGCCGATGTAGCCAAGCCGGCGCGATGCAGCGCTTCGGGATATTCCATATCGGCCGAGACGAAAAGATCGAACGGCGCGCCGGTTTGGATTTGCGCGGTGAACTTGCCGGAAGAGCCGAAAATCGGCTTGACCGGAATGCCGGTTTGTTTGGTGAACGCGGCACGCAAATCGTCGAAGGCATATTGCACATTGGCCGCTACCGCGACGGTCAAGGTTTCGGCCCGCGCGGGCAGGGCGCAAACCAGACACAGCATGAACAGCCAGGTGGCGCGGCTTAAGGCGAGAAAAGAGGAGAGATGCATGATTTGGAACCTTTCCGGCAAAAGTGTTTATCCGGGTCTGTGAATTTTTAAGGCAAATAGATGCTGGTCGCCAAGTCTCGGATCACCGAAGCGCCTACGCCATCGGCGGGGTCGATTTCTGCCAGCTTCGCCAAAATTTGCCCGGCCTCATCGGCGCGATCCAGGCGCAGGCGAATGAAGGCGAGCGCCTTGAGCGTGAAGAGGTAGAAATGTTGCGGGCCGTCAACACGCGACCATGCCGCGGAGCTCGCGTCCAACTGCATCCAATCCTCCGAAAAACCGCCCTGTTGGGCGGCGGTTTTGAGGCCGAGCAAGGCGGCGTGTTCCGCTTCGCGCAGCAAACGCTTGTAGAAGTAGAACTTGTAGAGCGAGAAATAAGTGGCGAGGCATTGCGGGTCCATGGTGAGCGCATGCCACAGGATTTTCTCCGCCGCTTGCGTATTGGCATAGACATTTGCCGCTTCGCGCAAATGCGCGTCGATCTCAGGCGGCGCTGCGAAACAGAATGCGGCGCTCACCGGTTCCGGGAGAGCGCTTAACCCCATATCTCCGCCGGCAGTTGCAAGCGCTCCACCGGCGTATCGCCCAACAGATGTTCCTCGATAATGGTTTTTACATCGTCCTTGGAAACGTTGGCATACATCACGCCTTCCGGGTACACCAGCACATGCGGTCCATTACAGGGGCCGAGGCAGCCGGTGTTGGTGAGCGCGAATTGGCCGTTTAGATTGCGCTGCTGGAATTCGAAGGCGAACTCCTCCCACACGGTGGGGGCACCGCTTTGCGAGCACGAGCCGCGCGGATGGCCGGGGCCGCGATTCTGGCCGCAAATGAAAACGTGTTTAGCTGGTTTAGCCAATTTACTTCTCCCTAAAAAATGTTGAACTTTATCCAAAGCCAAGCGATGCCACGGTCTGTAGCGCCGGCATCCTTGCCGGCAATTCGGTGCAGGAGGTTGCCGGCAAGGATGCCGGCGCTACGGATCGCGCCCGAAACTTCAGCCGAACTTGAACAAAATACCGTATCCGCCGCGCGGATATTCCCAATCCACGTTGCGGAAATCGGAGCAGATGATGCGGCAGGTGCCGCATTCCAGGCAGCCATCGGTGATCAGTACCACGCGTCCGTTGCCTTCCTGCGTGTAACAACCGGCGGGGCAGCACACGGCGCACTCTTGGGTCTTGCATTCCACCCGGCAGATATCCGGGTTTTTGATGTTGATGTGGGGCCGGCCAACGTCGACTTTATAGCGATTCTGGAACAGTTTTTCTTCCACTTTGACGGTAATCATTCGAACGCCCTCCACATCTTGAATGCATCGCTCAACAAGCCGAACAGCGAGCGTTTGCCGACAAAGCTTTGGCGGATTTCGCGCTCCTTGCTCTTCTTATCCACGCCGTCCACCTTGAGCATGGTGTGCGCCGCGCGATTGAGCAGTTCGGGATAGGCGGAAAAGAAGTGCGGGTTTTTGTGCAGGATGTCCGGCATATTTTTGTACTTCTTCAAATCTTTCATCACAAAGGTGTCGTCGAGGCTCTCCCGGTACAGCGCCAGGTTTGCGGCAGTCATGGGTTTGTGCTGCGCCGTCAGTTCGATAATCGTTTCCGCCGCGATGCGGCCCGTGGTCATGGCGAGGTTCGAACCTTCCCGGTGCACCGCGTTGACGAACATGCCGGAGTCACCCACGATCATCCAGCCTTCGCCGTAAATTTCCGGCATGGCCTTGTAACCGCCTTCCGGAATCAGGTGCGCGGTATATTCCTTCATCTCGCTATTGGCAAGCAGCGGTTTGATCGAGGGATGTTCCTTCATCTGCTCTAAGAGCGCGTAGGGCGAGGTTTTCTGCTGCTTGAAATCGGACAGCATGCAGCCCACGCCGATGGTGAGCGACTCCTTGTTGGTGTAGAGGAAGCCGGTGCCCACCATGCCTTGGGTGATCTTGCCCACCATTTCGATGACCACGCCCTCGTCGCCCTTGATGTTGAAGCGGCTCTCGATGGTTTCTTGCGGCAGGAAGTGAATTTCCTTGACCGCCAAGGCCACGTCTTTCGGCTGGAGTTCCGGGTGGAATTCGGCCTTCTTCGCCAACAGCGAATTCACGCCATCCGCCAGAATCACCACATCGGCGTACACCGCGCCGCCCTCGCGATCGGTCTGCACGCCGATCACGCGCTGGCCATCCATGAGCAGTTCCGTCACGGTGGTTTCACAGATCAGCAGGGCGCCGGCTTCTTCGACTTTTTTGGCAAACCACTTGTCGAACTGCGCGCGGATGATGGTGTAGCGGTTATAGGGCGGCTTGTTGAAATCGTCCGAGCGGTAGGTGGTGCCGATGTAGGATTCGTCGTCCAGCACCCACATGCGCTGTTCGATCAAGTGGCGCTCCAGCGGCGCGTCATCGCGAAAATCCGGAATGATTTTCTCCAGCGCGTCGGAGTACAGAATGGCGCCTTGCACGTTCTTGGAGCCGGGATATTCGCCGCGCTCGATTTGCAGCACCTTCAGCCCTGCTTTGGCTAGGGTGAAGGCGGCGGCGTTGCCGGAAGGGCCGGCGCCGACCACGATGGCATCGAATTTTTCGTTCATGATGGTTCTCCGTAATGAGCCATTACACAGCTACTTTTGAAACCGCGAACTGCTGGCGGAATGCATCGGTCAACGCCGGTAGGATTTGCATCGCGTTGCCGACAATGCCGTAGGTGGCGAAATCGAAAATCGGCGCATTGGGGTCGCTGTTGATGGCGATAATCACATCCGATCCCTCCATGCCCACCCGATGTTGGATCGCGCCGGAAATGCCGGCGGCGATGTAGAGCCGAGGGCGCACGGTCTTGCCCGATTGTCCGACTTGGCGCTCGGCCTCGACCCACCCGGCTTGCACCACCGGACGCGTGGCGCCGACTTCCGCACCGAGCACCTTGGCCAGATCCCAAACCAGCTGGAAATTTTCCGGCCGTTTCATGCCGCGCCCGCCGGCGACGATGATGTCGGCGAAGGGCAGTTGCGGCGTGTTTTGCAAGTTGTCCGGAATGAATTCGAGCACCTTAGTGATGATGTCGGTTTCGATCAGGCCGAGTGGGTGTTCCAGGATACTGCCGGTACGTGCATCGTCGCGCGCTGGCATAGGCATGACGCGCGGACGCACCGTGGCCATTTGCGGCCGGTAATTCAAGGTGACGATGGTGCACAACAGGCTGCCGCCGAACGTCGGGCGCGTGGCGGCGAGGCTGCGGTTTTCCATGTCGATGTTGAGTTCCGTGCAATCGGCGGTGAGGCCGGTTTGCAAAGTCGTGGCGACGCTGCCGGCGAGATCGCGTCCCAGCGTGGTCGCGCCGAGCAGCAGAATTTCCGGCTGATAGGCATTCACCAGATCGGTCAGCCCCTTGGTGAAGGGCTCGTTGCGGTAATTAGCCAGCAGCGGGTCTTCGATCAAGTAGCACAGGTCGGCGCCATAGTGAAACGCCTCTTGGCAAAAGTGGAGCGTCGGGATGCCGGGCGCGCCCATCACCACGCCCGCGAGCGGCACACCGAGTTTGTCGGCGAGTTTGCGGCCTTCGCCCATCAACTCCCAAGACACGGTATGCGCCATGCCGCGCTCGTGTTCGACGAACACCCACACGCCTTTGTAGGCTTCGAGGCGCGGGTCCAGTTCGAATTTGCGCCGGCCGGCGGGTTTTTTGGCGGCTGGGTTTGCTTCGGGTGCTTCGCTCATATCACGGTCCTTATTTCAGAAAACTTTTAATCTATTCGGCATGCTTGCCGATCTCGGCACGCAGATTCGGGTACTTGGTGAACATTTTCGCCAGCAGCGTCACCGCGAGATCTTTCGGTTGGTTGCTTTCCGATTGGATGATTTCGGCGCGCTGCGTTTTGGCTTGCGGCGCGAACACTTTGCTGACGATAGTGGGCGAGCCCTTGAGGCCGATCTTGCTCACGTCTTCGATGCCGGCGGCGTCCTTGTCCCACAGCTTGAGCGGATAGCGTGCCGCGCGAAACATATTGCTCATGGTGGCGAAGCGCATGTCGTTGGTGCCTTCCAGCATGGTGATGAGACAAGGCAATTTGGTTTGCATCACCTGCACGCCGCCTTCCGCGCGGCGGTGGATGGTGATTTCGCGTTGCGCCAGATCCAGTTCCACGATCTTGGAGACATAAGTCAGCAATTGCAGGTCGAGGCGCTTGGCGATACCCGGCCCGACTTGCGCGGTGTCGCCATCGATGGTTTGCTTGCCGGCGAAGACGATATCCACAGGCATATCTTCTTGAATTTTGCGTATTGCCGAGGCTAACGCAAAGCTCGTGGCCAGCGTATCGGAACCGGCGAAGGCGCGGTCGGTGACCAGGATCGCATCGTCCGCGCCGAAGGAAATCGCCTTGCGCAGCGCGGTCTCCGCTTGCGGCGGTCCCATCGAGAGCACGGTGACGCGTCCGCCGAATTTGTCTTTGAGGCGCAACGCTTCTTCCAGCGAGAACAAGTCATACGGATTGACGATGGCCGGCACGCCTTGGCGCATGATGGTGTTGGTCACGGGATGCACGCGGATTTGCGCGCTGTCCGGAACTTGTTTGATGCAAACCACGATATGCATGATGGCTTCCTTATTGGCGCGAGGGCAGTGTCAGGCGCAGCTTGTCGAGCGAAACGCCCTGACCGTCCTGGTCTTGGAAGACTTTGAAGACTTTCTCTTGCGCCGGGGTGGAACGCACGAAGTCGCCGTAGGCGCGGGTCAGAAGTTCCCGGCAAGTGCTGCGCAGGGTGTCGTCGTCCATGTCCGCCGTGCCCGGCGTAGTGCGCATGTATTGGTTGAAGCGCTTCAGTATGTGCAGGCGGTTGACGTGCACCACCGCTTGCTCGTATTCGACCTGAAAAAAATTCAGGAACTCTTCCGCCGAGGACAGCGTGCTCATGTGTTTCGATAATTCGCTCATGGTTGTTTTCCCGTCGCTAGGTGCTCAGTGAGTGGTTCGTTTTGCGCCTGCGCTCAGGTGGGCAGGATCGCAAGTGTCGGTACAGGTAGCGCAATCGTTGACGCTGGCTTCGGGCTCGCCTTCATTGCTGACGCCGAGCCGCTGTTCGAGGTGCGCAATGCGATCCAGCAGACAGGAAATCGCTTTGCCCACCGGGTCGGGCATCAGATGATGGTCGAGATCGATGCCATGTTGGGTGATGCGGCGCTGATTCACCGGCAAGACGATGCGGCCGGGAATGCCGACCACCGTCATACCCTCCGGGACATCTTGGAACACCACCGAATTCGCGCCGACGCGTGCGCCTTGACCCACGGTGATGGGCCCGAGAATTTTCGCGCCGGCGCCCACCACCACGTGGTCGTGCAAGGTGGGATGCCGCTTGCCGGGGTTCCAGGAAACGCCGCCCAGCGTGACGCCGTGATACAGCGTGACGTCGCTGCCGATCTCGGCGGTCTCGCCGATGACCACGCCGCATCCGTGATCGATGAAAAACCGCCGGCTGATGGTCGCGCCCGGATGAATATCGATTTGAGTGAACATGCGCGCCAGGAAACTCAGGAAGCGCGCCGCGAAATGCAAACGCGCCCGCCACAGCACATGGCTGATGCGATGGACGAATAGCGCATGAATACCGGGATAGGTGGTGGCGACTTCCCATTTATTGCGCGCGGCGGGATCGCGCTTGAACACGCAGTCGATGTCCTCGCGCAGCAGCGCGAACAGACTCGGTGTGCGCGCAGCGTCGAGTTCGAGCAAGGCTTTGTTGTCGGTTATCGTGGTCATGTCTTCTTCCTCCGTGTCAGGACTAGCTGCTGCGGCAAGGCATCGCTTCCAGATAGAAGCGTTTCAGATCGGCGGTGCTCGGTGCTTGTTTGGTGGCGACCGCATGGTCGCGGATGCGTGCCAGCAAAGCTTTGGCCTCGAGGCCGCTCAACAGGATGCCGAGACCGGCATAGGCATGCATCACCGCTTTGGAGCCGGAATGCTTGCCCAGCACCAGACGATGCTCGCGCCCCACTTCCGCGGGATCCACGCCCTGATAGTTGAGCGGATTCTTGAGCAGACCATCCACATGAATGCCGGATTCGTGCGTGAAAACGGATTCGCCTATGATGCTTTTATTGACGGGGATCGGACGGCCCGAGGCGAGCGCCACCAAGCGCGATATATCCGGAAAGTGGCGGCCGTCGATGCCGGTCTCGATGCCGTAGAGATGGTGCAATCCGACTACCGATTCTTCCAGCGCCGCATTGCCCGCGCGTTCGCCGAGTCCGTTGACCGTGGTATTGATATGGGTCGCGCCCGCGAGCACCGCGGCCAGGGTATTGGCGGTCGCGAGTCCCAGATCGTTGTGGGCATGCATTTCGATTTCCAGATCGGTGGCGTCGCGCAGTTGGCTGATGCGTTTGTAGAGGGTAAACGGGTCGAGCAAGCCGAGCGTGTCGGCGAAACGAAAGCGGTGGGCGCCCGCCGCTTGCGCTTGCTCCACCACGCGCAGCAGAAAATCCGGATCGGCGCGCGAGGCGTCTTCGCCGCCGACACTGACATCAAGGCCGCTATCCAAGGCGCGGTTAACGAAGCGGGTGATGGTTTGCAACACCCACTCGCGGTCGCGTCCGAGCTTGTGCCGGATTTGAATGTCGGAAACGGGAATCGAGAGATTGACGATATGCACGCCGCAACTCGCGGCGGCGGTCAGATCGGCATCGCACATGCGGCCCCACACCATCAAACTGGCGGGCAGCCCCAGTGTGGCGATGGCCAGAATGGTTTCGCGTTCCGCTTCGCCCATCACCGGGATGCCTACCTCCATCTCCGGCACGCCGGCATTGGCCAGCGCGCATGCGATGGCGATTTTTTCCTCGGCGGTGAATGCCACCCCCGCGGTTTGTTCGCCGTCGCGCAGGGTGGTGTCATTCACGATGATCTTGGTATCCGGCATGGCCAGCTCCGATGCAAGAATAGGTATTCATCTCCTATTCAGCAAGGGACATGCCAGAAACGATTGCTGTTTTATATCAATTGATTAGCGCGGTAGCGCGGATGCTTTGGCGGGTGTGGAGCGAGGTTTGTCGGGGATTGTATGGATTGCGACAATGCCGGATATCAGGCGGCAAGCGGCAGCGTCAAAACCGGTTCGTAGGCATAACCGAGGTCAGCCGCGACGGCGGGATGCGCGACTTGTCCCAAGTGCAGATTGAGACCGTTGTGCAAGCCGGGATTTTCCAGCAGTGCCTGCTGATAGCCTTTATTGGCGATCTCCAGCGCGAGCGGGAAGGTGGCTTGCGTCAGCGCCAGCGTCGAGGTGCGGGCGGTCGCGCCCGGCATATTGGTGACGCAATAATGGACGACGCCTTCTTCGATATAGGTCGGGTGCGAATGCGAGGTCGGGCGCGAGGTTTCGGCGCAGCCGCCTTGATCGATCGCGATGTCCACCAAGGCCGAGCCCGGCTTCATCGCGCGCACCATTTCGCGGCTCAGCAAACGCGGCGCGCGTTTGCCCGGGATCAGCACCGCGCCGATCACCAGATCGGCCTCGCGCGTGAGTTCGCCGATCGTTTGTGCATCGGAATAGCGGGTTTTCACCCGCATGCCGAATATATCGTCGAGATAGCGCAGCCGCGTGAGATTGATGTCGAGTATGGTGACGTCGGCGCCGATGCCCAGCGCCATTTTCGCGGCGTTGACGCCCGCCGCGCCGCCGCCGAGGATGACGACCTTGCCTGGGGCCACGCCCGGCACGCCGCCGAGCAGGATGCCGCTGCCGCCGTTGCTGATTTGCAGCGCCGTGGCACCGGCTTGCAGCGCGATCCGGCCGGCTACTTCGGACATGGGGATCAGCAGCGGCAGATTGCCTTGCGCATCGGTGACGGTTTCATAGGCGATGCCGATTATTTTGCGCTCCAGCAGGCCGCGCGTGAGCTCGGGATCCGGCGCGAGGTGCAGATAGCAAAACACTATTTGGCCCGGGCGCAGCAAGGGCCATTCCGCGGGCTGCGGCTCCTTGACCTTGACGATCATGTCGCAGGCGTAGATTTCAGCGCGCCCGGCGATCATGGCCCCGGCCGCTTCATACAGCGCATCGCCGAAACCGATGCGCGCCCCGGCCGCGGTTTCCACCAGCACTTCATGCCCGCTCGCGGTCAAGGCGGCCACGCCGGACGGCGTCACGCCCACGCGGTATTCGTGATCCTTGATCTCTTTCGGGATACCGATGCGCATGGCTAGTGCCCTTCCTTGATCATATTGAGCGAATACTTGGGGATCTCGATCACCAGATCATGGCCATCGACCACGGCTTGGCAGGCGAGGCGCGAATAGGGTTCCAGTCCCCAGGCTTTGTCGAGCAAATCGTCTTCTATTTCGGTCGCGGGATGCAAAGCGTCGAAGCCTTCGCGCACGATCACATGGCAGGTGGTGCAGGCGCAGGATTTCTCACAGGCGTGATCGATTTCGATACCGCCGGCGATCAGGCTGTCGCAGAGTGTCGCGCCCGCCGACGCATCGAGCAGCGCGCCCTCGGGGCAGAGTTCGGGGTGGGGGAGAACGATGATTTGCGGCACGATGATCGATCCTTAATCTATCGATGAATCCCATATTTCAGGAGATGCGGACGCCGACCGGGCAAATCCCTCCTGCCCTCCCTTTTTCAAAGGGAGGAACCTGCTAAGTGGCGCTTGCTTAGTAGGCGCCCCCTTTGAAAAAGGGGGATCGGGGGGATTTGCCAAACCGCAATTCATTTTGCGATACCTATGCCCCGATGGCGTCCAAACGCTGTCCGGTCAAGGCGCGTTGAATGCTCGCATTCATGCGCTGGGCGGCGAAATCGGCGGTGGCGCGGTTGAGCTTGTCGGCGGCGCGTTTGATGGCGCCGTGATCCGCACTGTTCAGCACCGCATTGAGCGCCGCGATGGCCTGCTCGATGACGGCGCGTTCGGGCGGCGCGAGCAATTGATCGCCGTCTTGCTCCAGCGCCGCTTGTGTCGCATCCATGAGGCGCAAGGCGTCGATGCGTTGTTCGCGTAACATGCGCGCACCCGCATCGTCCTGGGCGTTAGTGTAGGAGTCTTGCAGCATGCGTGTGATCTCGTCGTCGCCCAGGCCATATGAAGGCTTGACCTCGACCGCGGCTTCCACGCCGCTG
>Ga0315268_10007901_pt1 | contig 11149 bp, 12 predicted proteins | sample C1_top_MG_FD_204535 | JGI IMG/M metagenome (GOLD analysis project Ga0315268, IMG submission 204535) | Sediment microbial communities from Yellowstone Lake, YNP, Wyoming, USA - C1_top | ecosystem: Environmental > Aquatic > Freshwater > Lake > Sediment | place: USA: Wyoming | collected 2017-08-01 | reverse complement strand
CTCGTGTTGAGCCGGAGCTCGAAGCCGCTGCCAGGAGCGCCGCACTTGACGGGCCGGGCGGCGAGGGGCGAGGGTCTGTGAAGTTAGCCAGCGTCCTCCCGCAATCGCGCACCCCCAAATGCAAAAAGCAAAGATGCGAACCCAGTTCTCCACCTCCCGCATTTCTTCAACTCTCCCGGAAAGGCCTGGCGCGCAGTTTTGCCCGTTGCCGATTTGGCGACAGCAGAATATGCTCAATTCATGGAAGTGAACCAAGGCAGGGTCAAGCCAACCGCACCGCCGCACCCGCCGGGCACGCCCGCCTCAGACCGGCGCGGCGACGGACGCCGGCCCGATGAGCTGCGCCCGGTGCGCTTTCAGAATCACATCGCCCCGCACGCCGCCGGCTCCACGCTCATCGAGTGGGGCAACACCCGCGTCATCTGCGGCGTGACGGTCGAGGAAGCCGTCCCGCGCTGGATGAAGGACCAAAACGTCGCCGGGGGCTGGGTCACGGCGGAGTACGCAATGTTGCCTTACGCCACCGTGCAGCGCAAACCCCGCGACATCGCCACGGGCAGAATCGAGGGCCGCTCCCAGGAAATCCAGCGGCTCATTGGCCGCGCCATGCGGGCCATCGTTGACCTGGGCAAGTTGGGCGCCCGCACCTTCTGGGTGGATTGCGACGTGTTGCAGGCCGACGGCGGCACGCGCACGGCCGCCATCACGGGCAGCTATGTCGCCTTGGCCCTCGCGGTCAAGCGGCTGCTGGCCACGGGCATCCTCACCGACAATCCCCTGCTCACCTCAGTTGCGGCCGTGAGCGTCGGCCTCGTGCAGCAAGTGCCTTTGCTGGACCTGGACTATGCCGAAGACTCCGCGGCCGAAGTGGACCTCAACCTGGTCATGACCGGCGAACACCGCTTCATCGAGCTGCAAGGCACCGGCGAGGAAGCGACCTTCGACGAGGCCCAACTCGCCAGCCTGCTGGCCCTGGGCAAAGCGGGCATCGGGCGCCTCCTGGCTGCCCAGCAGGAAGCCTTGGCTGCCGGCTGAGCCCGCAATGCTTGCCGATTGCCTCACCCAAAAATGTCCGCGGAGGGTAGGGCGCGTCCCGCCTGCGGGACGCGCCGCCAGCGTCCCCTGTTCGGCCACAACGGCGCGCAACGGAGTGCGCGCCCCACCTCGCTCCATTCTCCTCGCTTATGGCGCCGCGTGCGCAATGGCGTCTGACCCGAGAATCCTCCGCATCCTAGCTTTCGTGTATTTCGTGTGTTTCGTGGTTCGTGAGTGTTTCGTGGTCCTTTACCCGAGTCAGCTCCAACTCGTCAGCTACGCTCCATGGCGCGCGAGCTGCTAAAAATCTCCGTCGCCACCTTCGTGGAAGCCGAAGCGGCGGTCGCCGCGTTGGTCGCGCGGCTCTTCCACCAAAGCCCGGTTCTCTACACGGACGAAGACGGCCTCCAGACCCAAGTCAGCGTCTATTGCAGGCATCCCGCCGCGTGGACGGCCGCGCGGCGGGCGAAGTTGCGCCAAGGACTGGCTGCTCTCCGCGCCCAGGGCCTGCCCGTTGGCCCTGGCCGCATTACTGTCCGGCGCCTCCGTCCCGAAGACTGGTCCCAGTCGTGGAAACGCCACTTCAAACCGCTGGCGATTGGCGATGCTTTGTTGGTCAAGCCCAGTTGGAGCCGCCGGCGACCGCGCCCCGGCCAGGCAGTAGTGGTTCTTGACCCCGGCCTGAGTTTTGGGACCGGCCAGCATCCCACGACCGCCTTTTGCCTGGTCCAGTTGGCCGCTGGCCGCGGGTCAGGGCGACCGCTCTCGTTTTTGGACATCGGCACTGGCTCGGGCATCCTCGCCATCGCCGCGGCCAAGCTCGGTTTTTCCCCAGTGCGCGCCTTTGACAACGATCCCGCCGCGGTTCGCGTGGCGAAGGAAAACGCCCGCCAGAACGGCGTTGCCGGCCTCGTCCAAATATGCCGCGCGGACCTCACCCGGCTCCCGCGGCAAAGTCCAACCCGCTACGACTTGGTCTGCGCCAACCTGCTCGCCGAGCTGTTGGTGAAGCAGGCGCCCCGAATTCTGGCCCGCCTCAATCCCGGCGGACGGCTCGTTCTGGCGGGCATTCTCGCTGGAGAGTTCCCGCGAGTCGCTGCCGTCTATCAGCAGGCCGGGCTGAGACTGGCCGCGACCGCCGTGGAAAAGCAGTGGCAGTCGGGCCTCTTTGTCGCGCGGCCATACTGACAGTGCGAACGCTCCGTTTTTGGCTTGCAATGGCAAAAAAGGGCAGTATAGTTTGAACGCCGTTAAGGCGGGTTTGTCGAAATCTGCGTTATTGGCTTGGGCCGACGATGCTGCCAGCATTCGGAAACGGGTTCAGAATGCATCTCCGCGATGCGTGGGGCTTTTTCTCCTTCGGCTCAAATCGGACAAAAGCTGCTGTAGCTATGACAAAAACCATAGACCTCATCTCCGACGCCATCCGCAATCCTAAACATCCTTTCCGCCAAGTGGATGACCGTCCGCAAAAGCAAAAGAAACACCGCTACGAGCGTCGCAAGATAAAGGAGTTCATCCGGATGGGCGATTGGTCGGAGCAGACTAGCGCCTGAGTGATTCAAAGCGGTTGGCTGGGAAGGCCGTGCTGGTTCAGCGCGGCCTTCCTTGTTTTTTGGAGGGGGCGCGGGGTTACGCCGGCAGCGGTTTGCCCTTGGTTTCGGGCGCCAGCCAGATCATGCCCATGCCGACCACGTAAACCAGTGTGACCATTGCGCCGGCCTGCGCGTAGCTGCCGCCAAAGTAGGCCACCAGTTGGCCCTGGACCAGCGCCCCGCCCGAAGCAAACACCCGCCCGGAATTGTAGCACAATCCCTGCCCGGTCGCCCTCACCCGCGTCGGGAAAAGCTCCGGCAGATACAACGGGAACCAACCGTAAAAGGACGCCGTCGCTCCGCTCACCAGAAAGCCCGTCAGCAGGAACACCCCGTCAAACCGGCTGATGGCGCGAAACATGAACCCGCACAGCAGCAGCGAGGCCAGGCACAGCAGAAAATAGGCGGGCCGCCGCCCCAGCCGCGCCCCCGCCAGCGGCGCCAGCAGACACCCAAGAATCGCGCCGAAGGCCAGCAGCATTTGGGCGTCGGCCTTGGCCGCGGCGGCGGCCTTCCTCGCGGCGGCCTTAACGACGATTTGCTCCAGCCCAACGCGCGCGAGCGGAGCGGCCAGCGGGCCAACTGGAAAGCCAAAGGCGGGCAGGAGCAGGCTGCTGGCCTTGGCGGCGCCAAGGCCCCGGTGGACGGCCTGCTCCAAGCGCGCCGCCTTGCCCGGGGCCGGTTCGGTGGCCTCAGGCAGCGGCCGGGTCAGCAGCGGCGAAAGCCGCGCGTAGGCCTGTTTTTCGGCCAACTGGTCCGCCCACAACGGCACCCACTGGACCGACCCCCAAGTGCCGATCAGCGCCACGGAAGCAAACACCACGGCGAGCAACGTCCGCCGCCGCAGCCCCGGCGCAAAGACCTCGCGCAACGGGTATGCCTGCTTGGCCTTCACGGCCTCCCGCCACCGCTCGGATTCGGGGACAGCCAACATGATGAAGAATACCAGCAGCGCCGGCACGGCCCCGACCAGGAACATCCAGCGCCAGGAATCCTGGGTGATGGGGCGCACCCTCGCCACGATCCCCGTGAGCAGGAACCCCACGTTGGCCGCTGAGCCGATGGCGCCGGCCAGCGCCGGCCGCCACTTTTCTGGCCAGCACTCCATCACCAGCGCCACGCCCAGCGACCATTCTCCGCCCATCCCCAGCGCCCCGATGAAGCGCAGCCCCCCCAGTTGCCACGGCGCTTGGGCGAAGTAACTGAAACCCGTGAACAGCGAATAAGTCAGGATGCTCAACGCCATGGCCCGGACCCGGCCCATCCGGTCTCCGAGCCAGCCGAAGACCAAGCCGCCCAGCGCGGCCCCGAGCAGGAAACAGGCGGTGATCCGGGCCATCCAGGGGCCAACCGCCGCGTCGCTGCCGGTCCGCAGCAGGTCAAGCAGCGCCGGTCGCGCGACGACTGGAAAAAGCCCCTGCTCAAACCCGTCGAAGAGCCACCCCAGGAAGGCTGCGGCCAACACCATCCATTGGCCGGAAGTCAAGGACTTGCCTGACGAGGGTTGGGTTTGCATGACTACTTGAAAAGCAACAGCCGCGCGCCCACCAGGATGAGCAAGCCGCCGAAGGCCCGCTTCAGGTCAGCGGAAGGCACAAACTTGGTCAGCCACGAACTAAGGAAGCCGCCGGCCACCCCCAGCGGCATCACCGCCAGCGCCAGGCGCCAATTGACGTGGTCAAGTTGATGGTGCTTGAAGGCGCCGACGGCGGCGATGGGGATCATGACGGCCAGCGAGGTGCCGACGGCGGTTTTGATGTCGAATTTGAGCAGGAACATTATCGCGGGCACCATCACGACGCCGCCGCCGACCCCGAACATCCCGCTGGTCAGTCCGCTCAACAACCCGATCAGCGCCGCGTACACGTAGAACATGCCCGGTTATTTGCCCTACCGGGCGCGGCCACACAACAGTTTTCTGCGCCGAACATGAGTTTTGCCACGGCTGAAACACGGTTGAAACACGGAGGTAACGAAGCATCCCCGCATTGACGCCCCACTTCAATGGGGTGTTGGCGCGCCAGGCGGGTGCTAACCGTTTTCAACGGTTTCCGTTAGCGTTCTTTGTAGTCGCTTTCATTATCATCGGCTGTGGCGCCCCTCGCGGCATGACCTCTGACCCGAAAAAGCCAGCGCAGCGGCAGGGCGCGTCCCGCCTGCGGGACGCGCCGCCCGCAGTGTGTCATGGTTGGTCACGATGGCGCCCAATGGAGTGGGCACCCTACCTCGCCCCCATTTTCATCGTTTGTTGCCCCGCGGCGTGGCCTGGCGTCGGGCCCGAGGAACGGCCAGCGGTAGGGCGGCGCTGCCGCGCCGCCCAAAGAATGGGTGGAGCAACAGCTCCGCCCTACCCCAACTCGTTTTTATCCCTTCTGGCCCCACGCCCTCCCCGCGGGTCTGCCCGCAGAATCCTCCTCGGCCTCCTTCTCGTTCCTCTTCTCGTCCGCAGCTTCATTTTTCTGTCTTCAATCTTTCTGTCAGACGCCTCCCCCCGAAAAAACTCCGCAATGGAGGCAATAGAGGCAACGGAGGACTTTCTTCCCAGCCCCGCCGGCCCCATCCTCCCGCCCGGCATGAGAGACATAGAGTCAAGACACGGCAGCCCGGCCACCAGCGCTCCGCCCCACGGAACAGACCTCACGCCGCCGCCTGGCGCCACAAACGATGAAAATGATGGGAGGAGGACGATTCGGAAGCATCTGGCCTCTGTGCTCTCAGTGCGCTCGGTGGCATTGTCAGGTCAGCTCAATCTCCAATCTCCAATCTTCAATTTACAATTCACATTTCCCGAATGGAGATTCCCCTTCTCCCTAAGCCATTGGCCTCCAACCTCTTCCACGTGGACATGCCGCCGACCAACGACGAACTCGAGGCTCTCTTCCTAACCTATTGCGCACCAAGGCCTTTTCATCCTATTTCATCCTACTTCAGCCTATTTCAGCCTTTTCCAGCGTATTTTTTTTCTTCGCTTGGCGCCGCGTGCGGCGCGTGTTTGGCCGCCTTTACCCCCGGCCGCAGCTTTCCGTTGCAGTTCCGCCGCGCTGAGCCTATACTCTGCCCATGCCGGCGATTGCGGAACCAGTGGTACTGCCTGACCTTGAGCAGGACAACCTCACCGGCTCCAAGGACACCTTGGAACCGGGCTACTTGGTCATTTGTTGGAATGACCCGGTGAACCTCATGGTCTATGTGACCCACGTTTTCCAGGTCATCTTCGGATGGCCGCGCCAGAAAGCGGAGTATCACATGCTCCAAGTCCACAACCAGGGCAAGAGCGTGCTGACGCGCGAGAGCCTCGAAAAAGCCGAACACTACGTGCACCAGCTCCAGCACTACAGCTTGCACGCCACCATGGAGCGCGACTAGATGGAACTGCTCAGCGCGGCGGGTCAGCGGCTTGTCTTTCGGCTCAGCAAGCGCGAAAAGCAGTTGCTGTGCGAGACGCTCAAGCTTTACCCGCTCATCCCGCGCTCGCATCACCAGTTGAGCCGGCAGGCCGACGCCGACGCCGAGAACCAGGCGCTGCTGGAGGAAGCCATCGCCGCCCAGAAACAAACTCACAAACAGCAGGTGGACGCCTGGCTGGCCAACCAGGCCCGCTGGGCCGAAGAATCCGGCGGCTTTCGCCTCGCCCTGGACCGTGACCAGATCGAATGGCTGCTCCAGGTCCTCAACGACGTGCGCGTGGGCAGTTGGCTCATCCTCGGCTGCCCCGACCCTGACGCGGGCAAACAGCCCAAGCTCACCCCCAAGAATGCCCATTTTCTGGTGGCGATGGAACTGTGCGCCCACTTCCAGTCCGAACTGCTGGAAGCCTTGGACCAGGCGCATTAGGGCCGGGCTGACCTGACCTGATCAGAAAACGCCACCGAGGGCGCCGAGAACACAGAGCGGGAGTGTTTCAGAATCCTCCTCATCCTCGTTCTCGTTTTCCTTCTCGAACCATTTTCATATCGTTTGTGGCGCGGCGTGCGGCATGAAGTCTGGCCTGAAAATGACGGTTGGGTGCATGTGTGCGAAGCGTCTTGGACTGCGGCAGTCCCCTGCCGCTTTTGCGACCGGGCCGTGCGGAAAGCGCCAGAGGACTGGCGCACTCCAAGGCGCTTGGCGCGAGCCGGCGCACATCTCATTTTCATCGTTTGTGGCGCGGCGTGCGGCATGAAGTCTGGCCAGAAATTGAGGAACGATCGGAACAGCAAATTGTAAATTGCAGATTGCAAATCTCAAATTGAGCGATCGCTGGTTCTGGCAGCCAGGGGAGGCATGGCAGGACCAATTTGCATTTCGCATTTTACAATTCTCAATTTGCAATTTCCCCCTGTGAGAATCATCCCTGTCATCCTGGGCCAGCGCCTGTGGTTCCCCGACCCACGGGAGGCGCTGGCCGCGGAGCCCTTTGCCGGCCTGGTGGCGGTGGGCGGCGACCTGTCCGTGCCCCGTTTGTTGCTGGCCTACCGCAGCGGCATCTTCCCCTGGACAGCCGCCCCGCTCACCTGGTGGTCGCCGGACCCGCGCGCCATCATCGAACTGGACGGCTTCCACGTCCCGCGCAGTCTGGCGAAAGTGATTCGGCATGGCGTCTTCCGGATCAGCTTCGACACCGCCTTTCGCGCCGTGATGGCGGGTTGCGCCGCCCCTGCGCCGGGCCGCAGAACAACCTGGATCGCTCCGCAATTCCTCAGGGCCTACGCCCAGCTCCACCAAGCCGGCCACGCCCACAGCATCGAATGCTGGCAGGGAGACAACCTGGTGGGTGGCGTCTATGGCGTGGCGATGGGCGGCCTGTTCGCGGGCGAATCCATGTTCCACCGGGTTGACAACGCCTCCAAGGTCGCGCTCTACCACCTCGTCCAACACCTGCGCGCGCGCGGCTTTGTGCTCTTCGACATCCAGGTGCTGACCCCGGTGACCGAATTGCTCGGAGCGGTGACCATCCCCCGGCAAGCCTACCTCCGGCGTCTGGCTCAGGCCGTCAAGCTGCCGGTCACTTTCTGACGCGAAGGAGGGGTCTAGCCACGGATGAAACACCGATGAAACACGGAAACCGGAGGGGGTGTGAATGAGAAACGACGCTTCGCGTCAGCCAGCCGCCGCCCATCCCATTTTCATCGTTCGTGGCGTCGGGCTTGGCCGACGTCAGGTCCACCGCGAACATGGCCGACGCTGAGCTACGCGGTGATTTATCCTCTTGGCGGCGTCGGGTGCAGCGGCTAGCCTGCTGCCGTGCGTCCGCTGCGTGCCTGGCTGCTCTATTTGGCGGCAGTGATGGTGGGCGGCGCGCTGTTGGCGCCGTGGCTCCACGCCCTGGCTCAAACAGCCGCCGGCAAACTCGCCTGGATGGCGCCGTTGGCGCGGCATCCGTTTCCCCGTATCGTGAACCGTGCGGCGCTCTTTTTGGCGCTGGCCGGACTTTGGCCCTTGCTGCGGAGCCTCCGGGTGCGCTCGCGAAGCGAAATCGGCCTGAGCAACCCCGCCGGCCACTGGCTTGAGATGCTCGGGGGCTTGGCGCTCGGATTCGGCACGCTGGCGGCGGTTGCGCTACTGGCCGCCGGCTGTGGCGTTCGCCGCCTCGAACCCGATCTGGCCGGCAGCAGCCTCTTGCGCCACGTGGCCAACGCCGGGCTGGCGGCGGTTTGCGTGAGCCTGATTGAGGAGGTGCTGTTCCGCGGCGCGTTGTTTGGGACTCTGCGCAGAGGCGTCGGCGTGCCCGCTGGGCTGGCGATCAGCAGCTTGATCTACGCCGCGGCCCATTTCCTTGCCCCGGTGAAATGGAGCGCCGAAGTCCATTGGTGGAGCGGTTTGGCGGTGCTGGGCGGGATGCTCAGCGGTTTCACAGAGCTAAAGACGATGCTCCCCGGCTTTCTCAACTTGGCCGTGGCCGGGGTGATTCTGGGCGTGGCCTACCAACGCTCGGGCGCGCTCTACCTGTCGCTGGGCCTGCACGCCGGCTGGGTGTTTTGGCTCAAGTCGTATCGGTTCGTGACCCGCCAACAGCCTGGGGCGGAGGCCTGGTTGTGGGGGACAGACAAGCTGATTGACGGCTGGCTGGCCTTTGGCGCGCTGGCGTTGGCCCTGGGAGTGCTCTTGTGGTGGCGTGGAATTTCCTCTCCCCCACTGGGGGAGAGAATTAAGGTGCGGAGGCGATGAAGCCAGTGATTGGACCTCTACCCTGCCGGCTGGGAAGCGGCCCCCTCCCCCAGCCTTCTCCCCCGATGGGGGAGAGGGGGCGAACCCGGCGCGGCGCCGTCATGGAAAGCTGAGCCCATGGTGATTTCCCGAGAACCTCACGCTTGGTTCCCACGGCTCAAGACCTGGCTTGATGCCGGTTTGGCTTTTCTCTACCCTGAGTGCTGCCAGGTATGTGGCCGCGAGCGAGCCGGGCCGGCTTTAGGGTATGTCTGCCGGCGTTGCCGGTCGCGGCCGGGTGGGATTCAGTTTGTCCGGCGGCCTTTCTGCGACCGGTGCGGGCTGCCGTTCGAGGGCGAGATCACGGGCCCGTTCGAGTGCAGCAACTGCCGGGAGTTGGCGCTGGAGTTCCGCCACGCGCGGGCGGCGGTCGTGGCGACGGGATTGGCGCTGGACCTAATCCACAGGTATAAGTATCAGCGCGCACTGTGGTTGGAGCCGTTGCTGGCGGATCTGTTCGTGCCGCTGGCCGCTCCCGCGTTGGGCCAGGAAAAATGGGACTGGATCGTGCCGGTGCCGCTCCATCCAGTCAGGCAGCGCGAACGCGAGTTCAACCAAGCCGAACGGCTGGCGCGGCCGCTGAGCGCCGCCACCGGGATTCCTTTGAACGCCCGGCTGCTTGAGCGGGTCGAAAGTACGCGAACTCAAACCAAGCTAAGTCGGGATGAACGCGCGGCCAACGTGCGCAAGGCCTTTGCCGTGCGCCGCTCGGCCCAACTTGGCGGTGAACGCATTGTTTTAGTGGACGACGTTTTGACCACCGGCGCGACCACGAACGCTTGCGCCCGCGCCCTGCGCCAAGCCGGGGCGGGTGAGGTCTGCGTTTGGACGCTCGCCCGAGCCGTCACCCACTGATGCCAACTCTAACCAAACCCGAGCCAGCGAGCGGAGCTGGGGGCGCAGGCAGTTTGCCCCGCTAAGCCCCGTTGCCTGGCTGCTCTGACCATGGCCACCACCTCCTTTTCCAAGAAGACCCTCGGCCTGGAGGCCGCCGAACCCACCACCACCGCCCCGCCTGCCCCGACCGAGACGAGTTTCATCAAGAAACCCAAGCTCGGCGCCCCCAAAGCCCGCAAGAAAGACATCCCGGAAGGGGTCTGGACCAAGTGCCTCAAGTGCGCCACGATGATCTATGACAAGGAGTTAGACGCAAACCTCAAGGTCTGTCCCCATTGCGGCTTTCACTTCCAGATCGGCGCCCGCGAGCGCATCAACGCCCTGGTCGAAACCTGCTCCTTCGAGGAAATGGACGCCCAGATGGCCAGCGTGGACACGCTCAACTTCACCGGCGTCGCCCCTTATACCGACAAGCTGGAGGACTACCAGCGGACCACCGGCCTCAAAGACGCCGTCATCACGGGCATCTGCCGCATCAATTCCTACCGGGCGGCGCTGGGCGTGATGGATTTCAGTTTCCTGGGCGGCTCGATGGGGTCAGTCGTGGGGGAAAAACTGACCCGGTTGATCGAAGCGGCTACGAACAAAGGGCTGGCGCTGATCATCATTTCCAGCAGCGGCGGCGCGCGCATGTACGAAGGCATGTTCAGCCTCATGCAAATGGCCAAGACCTCCGCCGCCCTGGCCTATCACGCCAAGAACCGGCTGCCCTACATCAGCGTCCTGACTCATCCCACCACCGCCGGGGTCATGGCCAGCTTTGCCACCTTGGGCGACCTGATCCTCGCCGAACCGGGGGCCATGATCGGCTTTACCGGCCCACGGGTCATCAAGGACACCACCCAATCCGAACTGCCGCCCGGCTTCCAAACCGCGGAATTCCTGCTGGAGCACGGCCTGATTGACGCCATTGTGCCCCGCAAGGAAATGCGCGAACGGCTGACCTACTACCTGGACTTCCTCCTGGAGGGCCAGCGCAAGCTCGCCGCCCTGGGGTAAGCGGGGGCAGCCCAGGCAAGCATGGGCCGGCTGGACTCAAGCGTTAGAGCGGCGGATGTCCAAGGCTCCTGGCCGCGCAGCTCGACACCATTCCGGCCACGCACTGCAGCTTCGCTGGGATGCACGGGTGGCGCTGCTGAGCCTTAGCGGTTTCAACGCTTTCTGAGGCTGCAGACGACCTTGGCTCTCGGCACTTCGGCAGCAGCAGCAAGCAACTTGGCGGAAAGGGGCGGCAGCGCAATCATAGGTTTACGGCCTGGTGCCACGCCAGTGTGAGGGCTCGCAAGAACGAACCGGCGCGAACCGCTTCACGAATGTGTTGTCCTTCCATTGGCACAATCAAGATTCTCTCCCGCGACCCTCGCAGCATTTCTTTCGTTGAGGTGCTCCCCGTTCCTCGGGCCACTTTAGCCACTTTTTAAGTAAGCTTTTTCACT
>Ga0315268_10007900_pt1 | contig 11152 bp, 8 predicted proteins | sample C1_top_MG_FD_204535 | JGI IMG/M metagenome (GOLD analysis project Ga0315268, IMG submission 204535) | Sediment microbial communities from Yellowstone Lake, YNP, Wyoming, USA - C1_top | ecosystem: Environmental > Aquatic > Freshwater > Lake > Sediment | place: USA: Wyoming | collected 2017-08-01 | reverse complement strand
AATTACAGACCTCGTGCGGCTCTGCCGCCAGCCCAGCATCAGCGCCCAGGGGATAGGCATGGCAGAGATGATCCAGCTTCTGGCGCAGGTCATGGGTGAATATGGCGTGAGCACCCGCATCCTCCCTGTTCCCAATGGCAAATATCCCGTAGTCTATGGCGAAATCCCTGGCGAATCGCCGGTCACCCTCCTTTTCTATGACCACTATGATGTCCAGCCTCCCGAACCTCTGGAGCTGTGGACTTCGCCCCCATTCCAGCCTGTGCAACGCGAAGGCAAGCTGTTCGCGAGAGGAGTCTCAGATAACAAAGGCAACACGGTTGCCCGTCTCCTCGCTCTCAGGGCTTTCCAGAAGACGAAGCGCAAGCTCCCCGTCTCCGTGAAATTTCTCATCGAAGGCGAGGAGGAGATAGGAAGCCCCAACCTGGGCGCCTTCGTCAAGCGCAATCGCCGCCTCCTCAAAGCCGACGCCTGTATCTGGGAGTGCGGCGGGGTCAACTGGAAAAATCAGCCCATCATCATGCTCGGCCTCAAGGGCATCCTTTACGTGCAACTCGAGGCGCGCGGTGCCTCACAGGACGTCCACTCCTCAATGGGCACGGTGGTGCCCAACCCAGCCTGGCGTCTGGTATGGGCCCTGGCCTCCATCAAAGACATGGACGAGAACATTCAAATCGCGGGATTCTACGACAATGTTAGACCTCCAACTGAACAGGAGATCAAAGCTATCAAGGCTATCCCGCGTGATGATAAGGAAACCAGGCAAAGTCTCGGGCTTAAGAAGTTCGTCAAAGGGGTTACCGGGTTCGAATACAAGTCCCGTCATATCCTCGAGCCCATCTGCAACATCTGCGGCATCTACTCCGGCTACACCGGCCCCGGTTCTAAGACAGTCTTGCCCTGCGTTGCGCAAGCCAAACTCGATTTTCGCCTTGTACCTGACCAGCGTCCCGAAGAAATCCTTTCCAAGCTGAGAAAGCATCTCGATAGCCACGGCTTCTCGGACATCGCCATCGCTCCTACAACAGAAGGGGAGAATCCCGCCCGCACTCCGCTGGACTCCCTTTTCGTTAACATAGTCGCGGCCACAGGCAAGGATGTCTTCGGAGCCGACCCCGTGATGATGCCAGCCATGGCTGGCAGCGGCCCCATGTACTATTTTACCGATACCCTGGGTTTGCCCACCGCTGGCATCGGAGTAGACTACCTCGGCTCCAGGGCGCATGCTCCCGACGAGAATATCAGGCTCGCCGATTTCATCCTGGGCACAAAGCATGTAGCTGCCCTTCTGGAGCGCATGGCTTCGGACTGGCAACCTCAGCGAAAAGGAAGGAGCAAGAAATGGAAATAGCTGGCTGGGTAGGTATTGCCTTGACCCAGGTTTTCTACATACCGCAGCTCATCAAGATCCTCAGGAGCCACGATGTCAGTGGCATGGCTTTGCCTTCTTGGTTCATCCTGGCGATAGGACTGCTCTCTTATCTTATATTTAGCGTATCCGTACACAACAACGTATTCATAGCCGGCAATGCCGCGGGCATGGTGCAGTCCTTATTTATGATCGCGCTCATCCTGAAATATGGGAAAAGTCAGCGGATGAAAGCCGAGGCAAGCTAGGTACAGCTAGGTGTAATGTAAGATTAACGGGAAGCCTTTGTGCCGCTAAAAGGTTGCTGATTCGAACAACGTTTACAAAGAAAAGCCAGCCCGCAGATATTCCACTGAGTCACTATAGAGCCACAGTTGTCCTGGAAGCTCTCCGCCGCAGGGAAATGAATCTTGCCGCCACACGCAATGCAACTGACAGCATATATCTCATCCACAGGCTTGCCGCAGACACTACAGACTTCTTCCACCTGGCTCCTCAGCGTTTCCCCTTGGCCAGCCACTTGCGGACCAGCTTCCTCTCCGCCTCCCTGGTCTTTACCTCCCCGTTCAACTTCGCTTCCTTCAGTGCTTTCAAAAGCACCCCCATTTTCTTGCCCTGAGCCACACCCATCTTCTTCAGGTCATCTCCGCTGAGCGATGGCTCGACAAACCTCAGGTTGGAGAGATAAAGCTCAAGCCTCTGCTTGACCAGCGAGGCATCCATAACCAGAGCCGCAGCCCGTATGGTCTCGGGACGGTGACGCTCAAGTGCATAGTAGACACCACTTGTCGTGAGCTCTGGCGATATCAGGCCAAGGAGCGCCTGTCTTAGACTGGGAATATCTCGCAACACCCGCGCCACCTCACCGCCAAACTTGAGACGCTCCATGAAAGCTTTAAGAGTATCAATGTCAAGCCGCCAGACCAGCAGCGCCAGATAAAGTTTTATATCAGGCTTAGAGCTGCCGCTTGCCTCGCGAGCCATGTCGAAGTGCTCACCCAGCCAGCCATTACCCTCCAGCGCTGGATGCAGCCACCTGAGCACACCTAGTCTCTCAGCCCGGTACAAGACCTTCTCCGGGTAATCTTCTTCCAGAATGCGTTCCAGTTCATGGCGCAGCCGATCTCCGCTCACCCTGCCCATGATAGCTGAATCGCGGCGCAGCAGGGTAGTGGTGTCAAACTCCAGCCTGAAATCGAGGCGCTGCTCGTACCTGATAGCACGCCAGACGCGGGTGGGGTCATCCTTAAAGCTCCTCTGGTGTAACACCCTGATGAGGTGACGATCGAGATCGCTCTTCCCCCCATAGGGATCAACCAAATCGCCGAACCGAGCAGGGTCGAGGCTGGCAGCCATAGCGTTTATCGAAAAGTCACGCCGGAACAGGTCGTCCTGGATGTTGCCCGGCTTCACAGTGGGCAACGCGGCAGGCTCAGCGTATGTTTCCGACCTGGCAGTAACCAGATCGAGGCTGAACGCCCCCTGACTGAAGGTAGCAGTGCCGAAGCGAGGGTGAGTCACCAATTTCCCACCCCTGCCCTTGGCGAGCTGGCGAGCCAGCGAAAGCGCATCTCCTTCCACCACCAGGTCAATGTCCAGATGGGGACGCTTCAACAAAAGGTCCCGCACTGACCCGCCGACCAGATACACCCTCTGTCCCCTGGCAGCGCCGATCTCCCCCGCAGCCTTTACCAGCGCCAGGATTTCGGGGGGTAGATATGCCTCGATATTTTTGCCGATGTTAATCAAAGAAATCCTCAATGCCCACTATTATATCAGGGGGTTCAATACCCAACGAAAGTGGCCTCCACTGAAAAGTCATCGGTAAACAATCTCCAAACAGATGCTTGACAACAGCTTATTCAGACTATAAACTAATTGAAAAAGAGTTTCAACTATGATGACTTTGGATGATATTAAGTTCTGCCTGCGTCGTTCAGGCCATAAGGCTACGCCTCAGCGGATTGCTATCATTAAGACAGTAATGGAGAGCAAGGAGCTCCTCACCCCTTCAGCCTTGTGTGAAAAGGTGCGTCAGGTGAATCCGGAGGTGGGAGAAGTTACGGTATACCGGACGCTGGATATTCTTTCAGAGCTCGGATTGGTTTGTATGGTGCATACTGGTGAGAACACACATAGCTACATCGGGCGTACGCCTGAACATCATGGTCACCTTATCTGTTCGAAATGCAGCAAGGTGATTGACTTCACAAATTGCAATGTGTCTGAATTAGAAAAGCGGCTTGTATCGGAAACCGGCTTTGCCATCAATGAACACCGCCTGGATTTCTATGGAATATGTCCAGAGTGCGGTGGAAGGGCAACGAATAAGAGGTGATAGCAGAGCTCATCGCTTTCTGAGCAAGGTTTGCGGAAAGAAACCCCCAGTTGGGTGCAAGGACCATGAAGAAGATACTGATTGTCTCAGTAATATTGATTCTGCTGTTCTCAGCCTTAGCCTGTCAGCCAACAAGCAATGTTAGCACTGAGAAAAAGTCGATTGTGGTTACTTACTCCATCTTGGGGTCTATTGTAAAAGACCTCGTTGGCGATAAGGCGACCGTAACTGTGTCAGTCCCCAATGGGTCAGACCCGCATGAATGGCAACCTTCAGCTAAAGCCATAGAAACGATAAATAAGGCAGACCTCGTTGTCGATAACGGACTCGGTCTCGAAGGGGGTCTGGAAAAGACTCTGCAGGCAGCCAGAGACAGGGGAGTAAAATTCTTCACCGCTTCAGACTATATTACCATCCGCTACGTCGGGTCTGGAGAGGGGATCCCCTCGGGCGATCCCGACCAGGTCGTTGGTGCGCCCGACCCGCATTTGTGGATGAACCCCCTTGCTATGAAAAGGGTAGTCAGCGGACTCGCCGCCGTGCTGATGCAGGACCTGAATCTGGACGTGAGCACTCAGGCTGCCGACCTGGAGAACCGGCTTGATAGCCTAGATACAGAAATCGCTGATATGGTGTCGGTAATACCTCAGGAAAACCGTAAGCTGGTTACAGGACATGAATCGATGGGATACTTTGCCCAGCGCTATGGCTTCGAGCTTATAGGAGTGATTATACCCAGTCTGTCGACAGAGGCGGGGGACTCAGCAGCAAATCTGGCTGAGCTTAAGAATGCAATCGAGGATAACAAGGTCAAGGCGATATTTACGGAACTCGGCACAAATCCAATAGTGGCTAAAGAAATAGGCGATGAGACGGGAGTGAAAGTTGTCGAACTTACAACGCACGTTTTACCCAGTGACGGCTCCTATTTTACGTTCATGAGAAACCTAGCCAGTGTTATCACCAACGCATTGAAATAGTTGAGGTTGGCTTATGGATTGGCTGGTGACGCCATTTTCATCCAATAGCTTTATGGTCCACGCCCTAATTGCCGGGGTGTTAGTCTCCATTGCCTGCGCTATTGCCGGCACATTCGTCATTCTGCGTGGCCTGGCCTTCATCGGCGATGCACTGGCTCACGGAGTATTGCCCGGCATTGCGGTAGCGATTCTGGTTGGCTTTCCCGGAATAGTCGGAGCGGCTATTGGTGCTGCAGGTATGATTGGCGGCATCACTTTGATTACACAACGTTCCCGACTATCCTCGGACACCGCCATCGGGCTGCTATTCGTGGGGATGCTGTCCCTGGGCGTGATAATCGTATCCCGTTCCAGCTCATTTAGCGGCGACCTGACCCGCATTTTGTTCGGCGAGATTCTCGGCATCGGCATCCCGGCCATTCTGATTCAATTCGCGGCCACGATCGCTATCGCTATTATGGCGGCGATCTGCTCCCGCCCATTTTTACTGCTCAGTTTCGACCCAGAGCAAGCGCAGGTAGCCGGTTTCTCTTCTCGCCTTTATCACAACGTCATGCTGTTCATGATTGCCATTACGGTGATAGTGTCTTTCCAGACCGTGGGCACTTTACTCGTTTTCGGAATGCTCATCGCACCCGCTGGGGCCGGGGCGCTTCTGGCGCGACGAATAGAGGTGATGATGGCGTGGGCGATTCTTTTCGGTGCGCTGTCCACGTACTTCGGTTTACTGATCAGTTATCACTTCGACCTCGCCGCCGGAGCATCCATCGTGATGGTTACCGTGGCAATCTTCTTTGTGGTGTTCATCATCCAGAACCTGCGAAGCCGTCGTGTACCTCACCCTCAGGAATTAGCACATGTTAAAACAGAAACAGATAGTTAAAGATAAAACCGACGCCTTCACACTGAGCAGGGAGACCGCTCCGTACGTGCAGGCAAGACAGCTCAGTATTGGCTACTCTAATGAAGTGGTTGTAGCAGATATCGGCTTTGAGCTGAGACGTGGAGAGGCTATCGCTCTCATCGGAACCAACGGCTCAGGGAAATCCACTCTTCTGAAAACAATAGTGGGACTGCTGCCGCTTGTGAGGGGCCAGTTGTCGGTATTAGGAATGCCGCCCGGCAGCAATCCCCGCCGGATAGCTTATCTGGGGCAGTTCCATGCTTCGGGATTTGTTCTTCCCCTGCGTGCCGTTGATGTGGTGCGCATGGGCCGATTCCCCTTACACGGACTATGGAGGAGAATAGGACGTGAAGACGATGAAATAGTATTGTCCGCCATGCGCGCCATGGGTATCGAGAAGCTGGCAGATTCTCCGTTACGCTCCCTGTCCGGCGGCCAGCAACAGCGGACTTATCTGGCCCAAGTGCTGGCTCATAGGGCAGACCTGCTGATACTGGACGAACCGGCGACAGGTCTGGACGCCGGCGGCAGGGAGCTCTACTTGCGGGCAATCAGCGATGAACTTCGCCGCGGAGCATCAATCGTCATGGCCACCCATGATATCCAGGAGGAGCCCGCACTCTGTGACCAGGTAATGCTGTTGGCCCGCCGAGTAGTTGCCCTTGGCACACCGCAGCAGGTATTGACACACGATACATTACTGGAAACTTTCGGCATCGTCGTTTTCGGCGACCAGAAACATGTCCACGTGCTCGAAGCCACACACGGACACAACCACAAAGAGCAAAGCGATAGTCGGCAGACGAGATTGTAACAACTCGAGTTAAATCCGGCTCGCAGCTTTCTACATGTCTCGAATACCCCAGCATCCTCCAAAAAAGGGCGCTCCGCTCAGTCGGTTCGCCCTGAGCCCTGTCAAAGGGTATCCTATTTGCATTTTTCAGCTTCAACTGAATTCCTAGAGGCTTTCAACATATGCAAGCTAAGGTTGGCATGGACGACTAGCTCCAACATTTGACATCACAGGCACCTCCATGATATTTTTTGAGACGACTCGTAGAAAAACACACGCGAACTGCTATGTAATACTCCTCGGTTGACTGACTCACTTGCAAAAAGATATTCAAACCAGATGTGAAACAGAGATAGACAGAGAAGGAGAATAACGATGGCAAAACCTCGAGCCAAGAAAGTCATAAAGATTGTTCTGGTTGTCCTTGCGGTTATTATTGTAGTCGTACTTCTGGGCGGCTATATCTTCTATCGTGATTTAACCAGAGGGCCACTGCCACAACATAACGGAGAATTACAGGTTGCGGGGCTAAACGATAAGGTCGAAATCTTGCGCGATAAGTGGGGTATTCCGCACATTTATGCCAGCAACATGCACGACCTGTTCTTCGCTCAGGGATATACACAGGCCCAAGACCGCTGGTGGCAGATGGAACTCTGGCGGCACCTCGGAAGCGGCAGGGTTGAAGAGTTGACAGGCAAGAACGATGACGCTATAGAGGCAGATCTCCTTATCCGGACCATGGGATGGCGGCAACTGGCAGAAAAGGAATTCGAGCTTCTCGACCCTGAGACTAAGACTCACTTGCTAAACTTCGCCGACGGCGTCAATGCTTATATTAGCAGCCGTAATTCCGGTGACCTGGCTTTAGAGTACGGGGTGCTCAGGCTGGTGGGCAAAAGTATAAAAATCGAGCCCTGGACTCCGGCTGACACTCTGGTATGGGCAAAGGTAATGGCCTGGGACCTGGGTCCTTCGACTAATAGCGAGGAGACACGTGCCAAACTCTACGAACTGCTGGGGCAGGAAATGACAGACGAGTGGCTGACACCTCCCTGGCCCTACGGCGAGAAGCCCACTATCCTACAATCTGAAGACATCCAATCAACAGGGTCAACTGCGATTGCCCAAACTGGCAGCGAAACCAGCTTAACTGAGGGATTGGCCCTTGCCGACAGCGACATCTTGCCCAATATCAACTTCGTTTTCGGGAAAGGAAAAGGTATTGGAAGCAATAACTGGGTGGTCAGCGGCAACCTGACGGAGAGCGGCATGCCACTGTTAGCCAATGACCCGCATCTCAGTATCCAGATGCCATCTATATGGTACGAGATTGGATTACACTGCCAGACTGAAGACGGGCAAAGTCTTTTCGACGTGACTGGCTTTACATTCGCACCGATGCCGGGTATCGTTATCGGTCATAATAGCTCCATTGCATGGGGTGTTACCAACAACGGCCCCGATGTCGCCGATTTATATAAGATTCGGGTAAACCCCGATAATCAGTTTCAATACGAATGGAATGGCGCCTGGCGAGATATGACAGTGCGCCAGGAGACAATTCACTTCGCAGGCAGCGCTGAAACAGCCACCATCCAGGTCAGGGAAACGCACCTGGGACCGATAATCAACGACAACAAGTGGGACAAGGAAACGGGAAAGCTCACGGGACTCAACAATGAAGACCCTATGGCACTGCGCTGGACGGCTCTGGATGCGAGCACTCTTGCCCAGTCGGTGACGTTAATCGACAAAGCCCAAAACTGGGAGGAGTTCCGCAGTGCGCTTCAATACTGGGACGTTCCTTCGCAGAATTTTGTTTATGCAGATATAAATGGCAATATAGGCTATCAGATGCCGGGTCGCATCCCCATTCGTGCCGGAAACGATACCGGCCTGATACCTGTCCCCGGCTGGACCGACGAGTTCGAGTGGCAGGGTTATATTCCATTTGAGGATCTGCCCAGTATCTTAAACCCGGAACGGGGCTATATAGTAACCGCCAACCAGGCGGTGGTTCCGCTGGATTACTATGACGAGCTGGCGCAGAAACTTGGAGAGGGACGAAATTATATGTTCAGCCGTGAATGGGACTACGGCTATCGCGCTCAACGGATTACGGAGATGCTGAACGCCACACAGAAACATACCATCGCAAGCTTCCAGAGTATACAGGGTGACACCAAATCGCTCAGCGCCGAAGAGTTGATGCCATATCTGGCTAACTTGCACTTCGACGATGCCGAGCTGGCCGGTGCACGCGATTGGCTGCTGCAATGGGACTACCGGTTCAATATGGAAAGCCCGCAGGCGGTTTTATATAGCAATTTCTGGGCTAGGCTGCTGGATAACCTGTTCAACGACCAAGTGCACAACGTGAAACTGGATGATGAACCAATTCATGCCTATGGCACGGACGCCGACATGCGGGCCGTCTACCTCCTGATGCAGGAACCTGACAACGCCTGGTGGGACGATGCTGCTACGACCAACATCGTAGAGACGCGTGATGATATCCTGCTGCGGTCATTCCAAGAGGGTTATGCTAAATCTATAGCGGAGCTGGGCAAAGACCGAAATAAGTGGGAGTGGGACGACGTGCACACTGCGACCTTCATCAGCCTGCCGCTTGGTGAGAGCGGGACAGGTTTTATCGAACACATGGTAAATAGAGGCCCGTTCGCTGTTTCGGGAACCATGGCCACTGTTAACAATACCGCTTGGGTAGTGGAAGAGTACGGGGAAGACGAAGGCTTTGCGGTGGATTATCTACCCTCGATGCGCATGATAGTTGACCTTTCCGACCTGACGCAGAGCGTGAGCATAAACACAACCGGAGAGAGCGGCCATCCCTTCAGCGCAAACTACTCCGATATGATAGACATGTACCGCAATATAGAATATCATGCCATGATGTGGTCACGGGGACAGGTCGAGGCATCTGCCGTGGAACGGCTTATCTTGAACCCAAGCCAATAGTGGCACTATGTCGCTTACAGCATCAGGTTAAGAAGGACGCTCCCACTTTCGATGCTGCCGCGCCTGTGCTACACTGAGGGCATGCGACTCAAACTACACACCCTGGAAAAACAGCTCTTCGGCGCCACGCAGCCTGACCTCGCTTGGGGCGCGCTCATAGCTTCAGGTGTCAAAAACCAGGTAGAGCTCGACAGCTATCTGGCCAAACTGAATACTCTGTATCAGCGGGTTAAGGCTGAAATCCCCGCCGCGAGTGAGCTCCCAAAAGCGGGGGCGCTCTTCGACTGGCTGTGGCGTGAAAAACCCAACCGCTGCGAACGTCGGGGAAGCTACAGGCTGACCGAGGTCCTAGACGCCCAACTCAATCCCAAAATCGAAAAGGTGGGAAATTGTTTGGGGTTAACCGTGCTGTACCATGCGCTGGCGCAGAGGCTCGGCTTGAAAGTGAAGGCAGTCCACGTCGAGGACGCCTTCGGCCAAGGCCCACATGTTTTCTCCATCCTCTACATCGGCGGGGGCACTGTTGACATCGAACACATCATGCCCAATGGATTCGACTTCAAAGGCCATCTGCACAACCCTGGCCAAACTGAGTGGAGCGACGCCGAGCTTATCGCCGACATCTATCACAGCACCGGCAACAAGTTCTTCGAGCAGGGCAGTCACGAGGAAGCTGTTCAAAACTATAGCAAGGCTATTCGACTCAATCCCGGATACACCAAAGCCTATCTCAACCGGGCGCTCGCACTTTTCATGCTGGGCCGAGACAAAGAGGCCACAAAGGATTTAGAGCAGGTTTAACAACCTGGGTGCAACCTGGCAAATCCTTGTGTATTAAATCCCCCTTTTGTAAAGGGGGTTAGGGGGATTTACAATCACCTTTTGCCCTAACTCTGCAATTCGCATTTAAGGCTTGTTTAGCCTCTGTAGAGAGCTGCGTGCATCCTATTCAGTGAAATACTGCATGGTGCCGTCAGGTACCACTGCCACTTTAGTCTTCTTGCCGTGGTCCTTGCTGAGTCTTTTCAGCACCTCAGGCCAGGTTCTGGCCCAAACGATATGCTCCGGAGGAGCCAGCCAGTCGGCTCCCGCGATGTCGATGTAGGGAGTAAACACGATAAAAGTGTTTATATTTTGCAGTGGGCCGGTGGGACGATTCCAAAGCCTTCCCCCTAGCTTTTTACCGAAGCTTCGCACCAGGTAATGAGGCACCTGTCCCTCGGGCGCATTGGCTATGAGCACCAGGTCGCCCTGTCCGCCCCTCAACAAGCCACCCAGCAGCGGGATTGCCAAAACAGCCTCGTTGGCCTTGCAATATGTGTTCAGGACAACGATATCAGGCTTTTCTGAAGGCTCGGTAGCATAGACCTTCCTGGCAAGCTTCACTCCTTCGGCATAAGCAGCGATGGGGTCGCCCACAAAGACGGCTGTGATTTGACCCCGTCCGTTCAAAACAGTATCGATTTTAACGTCCAGCCCCGCCATCCTGGCCGCCTCGTCGATATCATGACGCATCACATTGTTCTCGTATGTGGCAACGCCTATCCCCGGGTCCTTGCCCTGCGTCAGGAGCTTAGTTACCAGATCGCGGTGGTGGGCCGCCATAGTATCGATAGCAGACACGCCAGGCAGGATGATTTTGCTCCCGCCTCCGAAGCCTGTGAGAGGATGGGGAATTATACAGCCGATGCCTATTTTCAAGTCGCAGCTCATTACCTCGGCATTGACAATTATTGGTGTCCCATGGCTGGTCTCGCCCAAATATTTGCAATTCTCGTAGGGATTA
>Ga0315268_10007899_pt1 | contig 11153 bp, 7 predicted proteins | sample C1_top_MG_FD_204535 | JGI IMG/M metagenome (GOLD analysis project Ga0315268, IMG submission 204535) | Sediment microbial communities from Yellowstone Lake, YNP, Wyoming, USA - C1_top | ecosystem: Environmental > Aquatic > Freshwater > Lake > Sediment | place: USA: Wyoming | collected 2017-08-01 | reverse complement strand
GCCTGACACGGCCAACACCGCTCCCGTCGCCACCACGAAGTTGCCCCGGATGGTGGATCTGGGCGCGAGCAAATGTATTCCGTGCAAAATGATGGCCCCCATCCTGGCCGAATTGAAAAAGGAATACGCCGGGCGCATGAACGTGGAGTTCATTGACGTGTGGGAAAACGAGGGCGCGGGCAAGCAATACGGCGTCGAAATGATTCCGACGCAGATTTTCTTCGATGCCACGGGCAAGGAACTCTTCCGCCACGTCGGTTTCTACGGTCGGGAAGACATCCTCGGCAAATGGAAGGAACTCGGCGTGGATCTCGGCGGCAACAAGCCCGCCGGCATCGTGCGCGAAACGCCTGTGGCGGCTGACACCCGTCCACGCGAGCAGGTCTGTTACATGTGCGACGGCGACGTCAACGCGAAGACCCGCACCGTGGTCAAGGGTCAGGCCGAACAGCGCGTGCTCTGTTCGCCGCACTGCTACTTCATCTATTTCTCCAGCATCGTCGGCGCGGACCCGAAGACCGAAGACGCCAAGGTGAACGTGGCCGATTGGTCCAGTGGTAATCTCGTCGCCGCAACCTCAGCAACCTATCTCTATGGCATGGATGCCAAAGGGCGCGCGACCGTGAAGGCGTTCGCTGACAAAGCTGCGGCGATCAAGGAGCAGCAGACCAACGCCGGCAACTTGGTAATGTGGGACGTGCTTCGCTCGAAGGAGCTCGCCACGCGCTGCGCGTTCTGCGACCGCGCCGTGTATCCCGAAGACGCCTGTGGGGTGAAGTTCGGCGCAACGCACGGTTACGGCTGTTGCACGCACTGCTCGATGGGCGTGGCCGCGCGGCTCAAACAGAACATCGAAGTCGAGGCCAAGGACGGCCTGACCGGCGAGAGCATCCGGGTGAAGACGCTTGATGGTCAGATTGCGTCGCTTGAACCCGCAACCGCTGTGGCGTGGTTCGGCCAGAAGAAAGGCCCCGATGGGAAGTGGGTTTCCGCCGGTTGCTTCAAGCAAGGATTCTTCGTGAATGAAGCCAACTTGAAGAAGTGGCTTGATGCGCGCCCCGCAATGACTGGCCGGCAAATCACTATCGCGCAGGCTCTCGCCGACAAGATGAAGCTCTCGCCAGAACAAATCGCCAAGGCGTGCAAGCTCGGCGAATGTAAATGAGATGGAACAACTTTTCACGAACCTCAGTCACGCCGTTGAAGGTGCGCCGCTCATCGCGCTGGCAGCGGCCATCGTTTGGGGAATCCTGAGCATCGTGCTGAGTCCTTGCCATCTCGCAAGCATCCCGCTCATCGTGGGATTCATCAGCGAGCGAGGCCAGGTGACGACGCGCCGCGCGTTCTGGACTTCGACGCTTTTCGCTGTGGGCATTCTCGTCACCATCGCCGCGATTGGCGCCCTCACGGCGGCGGCAGGCCGCATGATGGGCGACGTAGGCCGCTACGGGAATCACTTCGTCGCGATCATCTTTTTCGCCGTCGGCCTGCACCTGCTTGGCGTGATTCCCATGCCGTTTTCTGGCGCAGGACAAGTGGGCATGAAACGCAAAGGCTTCCTGGCCGCATTCATCCTCGGTTTGGTGTTCGGCATCGCGCTCGGCCCTTGCACGTTCGCTTACATGGCGCCGATGCTCGGCGTTACATTCAAATTGGCGGCGACCAACTTCCTTTACGGCGCGCTTCTGCTGCTCGCCTACGGCGTCGGGCATTGCGCGGTGATTGTGGCCGCGGGCACGTCCACGGAACTCGTGCAACGCTTCCTGAATTGGAACGAGCAATCCCAAGGCGTCGCCGTTGTCAAAATCATTTGTGGCATCCTCGTCATTCTCGGCGGCGTGTGGCTGATCTATACCGCGCCATGAGATCGTTCAGCTCACGCTCCTGCAACGTCGTTCGGGATAATTCAATGGTGGGGTTTCACCCTATGGCGAAGCCGCTCCCGCCGGCGCAGAATGATCGCTGGCACCCACGCCAATCGCGGTGCAACTACTTTCTCAAACACGCGCCAGCCACGACGCCGACAGGGACGAAAACCATCAGCAACGTCCTGCGACTGCGGAGAGCGAAACTGCCATCGAGTCGAGAACATTAAGAAACATGAGCAACAAACATCTTATCATCATCGGCGGCGTCGCAGGCGGAGCCAGCGCGGCGGCCCGCGCGCGACGGTTGTGCGAGGGCTGCGAGATCATCATGTTCGAGCGCGGCCCGCATGTGTCGTTTGCCAACTGCGGCCTGCCGTATTTCGTCGGTGGTGAAATCGCCGAGCAGGACAGCCTGCTGGTGCAAACGCCTGCCAGCCTCAAGGTGCGCTTCAATTTGGACGTGCGTATCAACACCGAGGTCATCCGCATTAATCGCGCCGCCCGGCGCATCAAGGTGCGCGAGTTGGAAACTGGCCGCGAATACGATGAAGCCTACGACGCGCTGGTTCTTTCCACGGGCGCATCGCCATTGAGGCCGCCCATCCCCGGCATCGAGCGCCCGAATCATTTCGTGGTGCGAAACATTCCCGACGTGGAACGCATCATGGCGTGGTCGAAGGATTGCCAGCGTTGCCGCGCGGTTGTGGTGGGCGGCGGTTACATCGGACTCGAAATGGCCGAGCAACTGCGGCATCGCGGGTTCGACGTGACGGTGGTGGAGGCATCGCCGCAGGTGATGACACCCTTCGACCCGGAAATGGCCGCTTGGCTGCAAGCGGAGTTGAAGTCCAACGGCGTGGCCCTGCATCTGAATGATCCCGTGGTTTCGTTTGAGCCGCCTTCGGAGCAAGAGCCTGCCCGCGCTTCCATCGCGGTGCTGAAAAGCGGCCAACGCCTGCCCGCCGACTCGGTCGTGCTTGGGTTGGGTGTGAAACCAGAAGTGGGTCTGGCAAAAGACGCCGGTTTGGAAATCGGAAAGCTCGGCGGCATCCGCGTCAACGAACACCTCCAGACCAGCGACCCGCACATCTGGGCCGTGGGCGATGCCATCGAGGTGCGTGATGGCGTCACGGGTCAGTGGGCGCTGATACCTTTGGCTGGCCCGGCAAATCGTCAGGGCCGCATTGCCGCCGACAATATCCTTGGGCGTCCGTCCCAATATAAACAGACTTGGGGCACAGCGATACTGCGATTGTTCAAGCTCACCGCCGGTTGCACGGGCGCAAACGAGAAATCCCTCCGGCGCGCGGCCATTCCTTTTCAGGCGCTTCATCTTCACCCCAACTCGCACGCGGGCTACTACCCCGGCGCTGAACCCATCGCGCTGAAAATTCTGTTCGCGCCCGACACGGGCAAACTGCTCGGCGCGCAAGCCATCGGCCATGACGGCGTGGACAAACGCATTGACGTGCTGGCCACCGCGCTCAAGGCCGGAATGACTGTTGACGATCTGGCTGAACTGGAACTCGCCTACGCACCGCCTTACGGATCGGCGAAAGACCCTGTCAACCTGGCCGGCATGGCCGCGCAGAACGTGCTCGCCGGTGACGTGACGCTCGCGCAATGGAACGAGATTGCTTCGCTTGATCCCAGCACGACGCTGCTGCTGGATGTCCGCCGTCTCGACGAACGCGCGCGAGGATTCATTCCCGGTTCGATGCACATTCCGCTGGATGAGTTGCGCCAGCGAATGAGTGAGTTACCCCGCGACCGCGAAATCATCGCGTATTGCCAGAGCGGCCAGCGCTCCTACAACGCTGCACGTATCTTGAGCCAGCACGGCTTCCGCGTGCGCAACTTGACGGGCTCGTATCGCACCTGGCGAGCCGCCCAACCCCAATGAATTACTAACACGAACTCGCATGAGCACCACCGCTGACATCCCGAAGCCATCCGATAAAATCGGCGACGCGCCCCAGCCAACGCAGCCAGCCAGAAAACGCATCTCCCTCCGAAAACTTCTGCCGTGGCTGGTTGTAGTCGCAGTCGTCGCTTTTGCCGTCTATCGGCTCAAGTTCAGTCCGATGCCGGTAACGGCTCACATCATCGCAACGGGCGAAGTGCGCGGCGAAGTCATGGGCACAGGCACGTTGGAGGCGCGCGTCAAAACCACCATCAGCCCGCGCATTCAGGAGCGATTGGCCGAAGTGCTCGTGGACCAGGGCGACACCGTGAAGTCCGGTCAACTGCTCGCCCGCCTTGATGACGCGGAAACCAAACAGCAAGTCGCCATGGCGGAGGCCACGCTCGCTGCCGCCCGCGCCACGGTCGAGCGGGTGCGCGCCGACGAAGCGCGCGCCCAGGCAGTGCTCAAGCAGACGCAGCAAGATCATCAACGCTCAATTGAGTTGCTGGCGGGAAAAATCACTTCGCAAGCCGACTTCGACAAAACCGCTGAAGCCCTGCACGTCGCCGAAGCTGATTTGAAGCGCGCGCAATCGGCCATCGTGGAAGCTGAGAGCCAGGTGTTCACCGCCGAGAAGACTTTGCTCTATCAAAAAGAGCATCTGGCGTTCACCGAAATGCGCAGCCCTTACGACGGACTGGTCACGCGCCGCGATCGCGACCCTGGCGGGATTGTCGTGCCGGGCGCGTCCATCTTGCAACTTGTGGCCACGAATGAAATCTGGGTGTCCGCCTGGGTGGACGAAACCGCAATGTCGGGCTTGAAAGCCAGCCAACCGGCGCGCGTCGTGTTCCGCTCAGAACCGGCGAAGAGTTGCGCTGGTGAAGTCGCGCGACTTGGCCGCGAAGCCGACCGCGAGACGCGGGAATTTGTCGTGGACGTGCGTGTGAAGGAATTGCCGGAGAACTGGACAATTGGCCAGCGCGCGGAGGTGTTCATTGAAACGGGGCACAAATCAAACGTCGTGCTGATGCCCCCGCAGTTCGTTCGTTGGCGCGAAAACAAACCCAGCGTGTTCGTGAACGACCACAGCCGCACTCGCTGGCGCGGCGTCACGCTGGGTCTGCGCGGATTGCAGAATGTTGAAGTTACGGAAGGGCTGTCCGCCGGCGAACAAATTGTCCGGCCCGTCGAAGGCCAGAAGCAACCGCTCACCGATGGTCAACGCATCAAAGCGAAATGAACCTCGCTGTCCGTGACATTCGCCACAACGTGGGCCGCTTCGCGCTGACTACGATCGGCATCGGCTTGCTGCTGATGATTGTGATGGGCATGGGCGGCATTTATCGCGGACTGATTTATGAGGCGACGCTGCTCGTGGACCAAGTCGGCGCGGATTTGTGGGTCGTGCAAGGCAGCACGCGCGGCCCATTCGCCGAAGTCTCGCGCATTCCTGCCAATCTCGAAGACCGCGTGCGCGCCGTGCCGGGTGTCGCCGACGCGCGTCGCTTCGTGTCGCACACAATTCAGCGCGAGCATCGCGGCCAGCCGTTGCGCATGGTCGTGCAAGGACTCTCGTGGCCCGAGGACAAAGGCGATTGGGTGCAGTTGATTGCCGGTCGCCCGTTGCGTCAGGCACACTACGAAATGATTGCCGACCGCTCGCTCGGCTTGCCACTCGGCGAGAAACTCAAGCTGGGCAAGGACGTTTACGAAGTCGTCGGGCTGACGCGCGGCATGGTGGGGACGGGCGGCGACGGTTTGTGTTTTTTTACCGTGAGCGACGCGGAGGCCATTCAATTCGACCTGCCGGGCGAGGCCACGAGGCTCGAACGCGCCGCGCGTGTTGCCCGCCTTGAAAACCTGGACCTTGGCCGCGTGACGCCGCTTTTGTCCGAACGAGTCGTCGGCCCGGCCAGCGGCCTGCCCGCGCTTGCGCCGCCGCAAGTCAGTGCGGTGCTGGTGACATTGCGGGACGGCGCGGATGCGGCGCGCGTGACTTCGACGCTGGCGACCTGGCCGGACGTGACGGTCTATTCCACGCAGCAGCAGAAAGACCTCTTGCTCTCCGGCATGGTGGACAAGTCGCGCCGGCAGATCGGTTTGTTCCGGGTGCTGCTCATCATCATCTCCACCATCATCATGGCGCTGATTCTCTACACCCTCACGCTCGACAAAATTCACGACATCGCCCTGCTGAAACTCATTGGCGCGCGCAACGGAGTCATCATTGGATTGATACTCCAACAGGCGCTGCTCATGGGCGCGCTCGGGTATGGCCTCGCGTGGTGGTTGGGGCAATACGGTTTTCCGCGTTTCCCTCGTCTGGTGGTTATCGAGACGCCCGACTTGCTGATGCTCGCCGGCATCGTTCTGGCGATCTCCGTGCTGGCCAGCCTGCTTGGAATTTGGAAGGCGATGAGTATCGAACCGAACAAGGTTTTGTCGTGATGAACTGTTGTGTAAAATCACCAAATCACGCAGCGCGGGAAAACCGCCACGCCGACGGCATCTGCCGTAGCGCAGGTTTCCAAACCTGCTGTGTCGCCGACTTCCAGGTCGGCGGGGCACACGCAATCCTAATGTTCTCGAACCGTCGAGCGGGCGGCGGGTTTGGAAACCCGCGACACAGCAGACTTGGAAGTCCGCGCTACTCTCTCGAATGAACGCGAACGCCAACACCCCGCCGGCCATCGTGGCCGAGAATCTCACCAAGGTTTATGGCAGCGGCAACACCGAGGTCGTGGCCATGAAAGACGTCTCGCTGCGCGTGGCGCGGGGCGAAGTTATCGCGCTGCTTGGACCGAGCGGCGCGGGGAAGTCCACGTTGCTTACCGCCATCGGCCTCGTTAATCCGCCCACCGCTGGCCGCATTCACATCGGCGGCGAATTGGTCATGGATGCTGACCAGGCCAAAGTGGACTTGCGTGCATTTCGCCGCCGCCATCTCGGATTTGTTTTCCAAAAGGCGAACCTGATTCCGTTCCTCAATGCGATCGAGAACGTGCAAGTGGCGCTGGAAATTAACGACACTTCCCCGCGCACCGCGCACAAGCGCGCCATGGAACTCCTCGATTACCTCGGCGTCGCCGACCGCGCAAAAAATCTTCCCGACGCCCTTTCCGGCGGCCAACAACAACGCGTCGCCGTGGCCCGTGCCCTCGCCAATACGCCGAGCCTGATTCTCGCGGACGAACCCACCGCCGCGCTCGACAGCCATCGCGGACGGCAGGTGATGGAGCTGTTTGCCAAGGTCGCGCATGAACGCGGCGCGGCGGTGCTGGTCGTCACCCACGACCAGCGCTCGCTCGACGTTTTCGACCGGACTTTCGAGATGGAGGACGGCGAATTGAAACCTGAACCAAAGGAAAAACCATGAAATCAAACCTCACACGCAGAAACTTCCTTGCCACCGCCGGAGTGGCTGCTTTGGCCACGAGCCTGGCCCGCGGCGCGGAAGAAACCTCGAAAGGCAAATCCCTAAAAATCCTCGGCATCGCGTGCAGCCCGCGCAAGGGCATGACCACGGCGAAGGCCGTGCAAGCTGCGCTCGACGCCGCCAAGGCCGTGGACGCGCGGATCGCCGTCGAGTTGATTGACCTCGGCGGACTGAGCATCGCCGGTTGGTCGCCCACGCTTCCGAAGGATGACTTCGACGCGATTCTGCCGAAGCTGAAAGACCCGCAACTCGGCGGCTTGATCTTCGGTTCGCCGGCGTACTTCCGCTCGCTGAGTTCGCTGTGCAAGGCGTTCATCGAACGTTGCATGCCTTTGCGCGAGGGCGCGATGCTGCTGGCGGACAAACCGGTGGGCGCGCTGGCGGTGGCCGGCAACCGCAACGGCGGACAGGAACTGGTCGTGCAGCAAATCCTCACGGCGATGTTGAGCTACGGCATGGTGCCGGTCGGCGGCAAATCGCCCGCGATGCTCGGCGGCACACTCTGGAACACCAAGGATGACGTGAGCCAGGACGAACCGGGCTTGCAGTCGGCGAAACTCCTCGGTACACACGTGGCCGAAGTGGCGTTGAGACTGTTCAAGAACCCATGAGCAACATTGCCCCACCCAAACGCCTGGCGTTCTTCGAGCGTTACCTGACACTCTGGGTATTCCTTTGCATGGTGGCCGGCGTCGCGCTCGGCAAACTGCTACCGGACTTCACCGCGGCCCTGAGCAAACTCGAATTCGGCAGCGGTTCGCAGGTGAACATTCCCATCGCCGTGCTTATCTGGCTGATGATCTACCCGATGATGCTCAAGGTGGATTTCACCGCGCTCGGCAGCATCGCGCGCAAACCGCGCGGGTTGGGTGTCACACTCGTGGTGAATTGGCTCATCAAACCGTTCAGCATGGCGTTGCTCGCGTGGCTCTTCATGCAGCACATTTTCAGCGCGTGGATTTCGCCGGAGTTGGCGAAGGAATACACCGCCGGCCTCATCATTCTCGCTGCGGCGCCATGCACGGCCATGGTGTTTGTGTGGAGCTATCTCACCGACGGCGATCCCGTTTACACGCTGGTGCAGGTGGCGGTGAATGATCTCATCATGCTCGTGGCGTTCGCGCCCATCGTGATGTTCATGTGCGGCGTGGCAAATGTCGTCGTGCCGAGCAAAGTGCTCATCACGTCGGTGGTGGTGATTATTGTGATTCCGCTAGCGGCGGGCTGGCTCACGCGGAAGCTGCTACTCAAGTCACACGGCAAGGATTGGTTCGAGCGAAGCTTTCTGCCGAAGTTTCATCCAGTGACCATCTTCGCGCTGCTGCTCACGCTGGTGCTGATCTTCGCGTTTCAAGCGGAGAACCTGACGACGCGCTGGCTTGCGGTGTTTTTGCTGGCGGTGCCGATCACGTTGCAGGTCTATTTCAACTCCTCGCTCGCCTACCTCCTGATGCGCTGGTTGCGCGTACCGCACAACATCGCGTCACCTGGCGCGCTCATAGGCGCGAGCAATTTCTTCGAGCTGGCGGTGGCGGTGGCCATCACGCTGTTCGGGCCAGGGTCCGGTGCGGCGCTGGCCACGGTCGTGGGTGTGTTGGTTGAAGTACCGGTGATGCTTTCGGTCTGTAACATTTGCAACCGATCTCGTGGGTGGTATGAGACGCGGGTGGCGTGAAAATCCGAAAGGTAACGTCGCCTGTGTTCGGCGGTTTCGGCATTCAAGCTTCTTTCGCATTTCGAATTTCGTTTTCAGACGGCGAGTGCCGCGGTTCTGGCCGGCTTGAGGTGGTTTCGCATTGTCAGTGACTCCAGCCGATGTAACACTGCGCCGCACATCGCACCCTGACATGAACATAGTTCCACGTTGGCTGAAAGTGGTTTTCGCATTGGCGCTGCTGGGTCTGCTGGCTGGCGGCGTGTGGTTCTACCGCACGCAAGGACGTCTGGTGCGGCAAGTCGCCGAGGAAGAACTTCAAGCCGTCGCCGACTTGAAAGTCCGTCAGATCGTTCGCTGGCAGAAGGAGCGGCTGGCGGACGCGAACTTCGTACATGGCTTCCCGTCTGTGGCGCGCCAGGCGCAGGAGATTGTAGCGCAGCCCGAATCGCGGCGAACCCGCCAGATGTCCATCTTCTGGCTCGACCGATTGATGCCCACTGAGCCTTACGGGCGGGCGCTCATGCTGGATGCGCAGTTGAACGTCCATCTCACCTACCCGGACGGTAGCGCCTCCGTGCTCGTCGAGGCGCAGCGCCGTTCGGCGGAACAGGCGCTCCGCACTGGGGAAGTAACCATGTCCGACCTGTATCGAGAGACGGAGGACGGCCCCGTCTATCTGAGCTACCTGGTGCCGTTCCTGGTCCAGGCGGAGGCTACTAATAACAACACCTCCACAGCGAGCGTGCCACCGTCTTCGGCGAGCCAGAACGCGGCCGTGCTGGTGTTGGAGGTCAATGCGCAGGATTATCTCTTCCCGCTCCTTCGCGCGTGGCCCACACCCAGCAAAACTGCCGAAACAGTGCTCGTCCGGCGCGACAGCGACTCCGTGCTTGTCCTGAACGACTTGCGCCGCCAGACCAACATCGCGCTCAAGCTGCGTATTCCGCTGACCGAAACCAACACGCCGGTAGTCATGGCCGTGTTGGGCCGGGAAGGAATTGTGCAGGGCAGAGATTATCGCGGCGTCGAAGTCCTGTCGGTCATCAGAGCCATCCCGGATTCACCGTGGTTCATGGTGGTCAAAGAGGATGCGGCGGAAGCCTTGGCCAATTTTCGATTCCAGTCCGTGCTCCTGATGGGGCTGTTGGTGTCCTTGGCCGTTTTGGTGAGTGCAGTTGTGTCTCTAGTCTGGCAGCAGAACCAGAAAGCCCACTTCCGGACGCTCTACCAGTCGGAGACCGCGCGGCTGGCAAGCGAGAAGCGTTACGGCATCACACTCCAAAGTATCGGCGACGGAGTCATCGCTACCGATGTCCAAGGTCGGGTGGAACTGGTCAATCCGGCGGCCGAAATGCTTACCGGCTGGAGCAATGAGGACGCACGGGGGAAACCGGTCGAAGACGTGTTTCGGATCATCAGCGAAGAAACGCGCCAACTGGTAGCCAGCCCTGTCGAAAAAGTGTTGCGCGAAGGAATGGGGGGGAGGCTCGCCCGTCACGCGCTGCTCCTCGCCCGCGATGGCACACACCGGCCCATTGTTGACAGCGGCGCACCCATCCGCGATGAAAAGGACCGAATCATCGGCGTGGTGCTCGTGTTTTGCGATCAGACGGAGGAGCGGGCCGCACAGGAGATGTTGCGCCGAAGCGAGGCTCATTTCCGGCTGCTTTATGAGCGGTCTCCCGTGAGCTATCAATCGCTCGACGCCGACGGGCGCATTTTGGACGTCAATCCAGCCTGGCTGGCGCTGTTGGGCTACCAGCGCGAGGAAGTCATCGGCCGTTCGACGAACGATTTCCTGGTTCCGGCCAGCCAGACCATCCTCGCGGAACAGTTTCCGGTTTTCCGGGAACGGGGCGTGGTGAGTGGCCTCGAATGTCAGATGCGGCAGAGGGACGGCAGCGTCCTGACCGTTGCCCTTGACGGCATCTTCGTCCGGGATGCGCAAGGGAAACCCCTCTACACTCATTGCGTTTTGCACGACATCACCGCGCGCAAGCGGGCGGAGAACGAGAGGGAGCGGTATCTTAGGTTTTTCACCCTTTCAACCGAAGCAATGTGCATTGCCGACCCATTTGGTCGTTTTAAGCAGGTGAACCCGGCGTTTGCGCAGTTGACCGGTTTTACCGAGAGTGAGCTTGTCTCAAAGCCCTTTCTGGAATTCGTCCTGCCGGAGGATCGCCAGAGGACTGCGGACGAAATGAAACAACAGGTGGAAGTGCGCCCATCGCTCCATTTCGAAAACCGCTACCTACGCAAAGACGGCTCAGTAATCCTCCTGTC
>Ga0315268_10007898_pt1 | contig 11154 bp, 6 predicted proteins | sample C1_top_MG_FD_204535 | JGI IMG/M metagenome (GOLD analysis project Ga0315268, IMG submission 204535) | Sediment microbial communities from Yellowstone Lake, YNP, Wyoming, USA - C1_top | ecosystem: Environmental > Aquatic > Freshwater > Lake > Sediment | place: USA: Wyoming | collected 2017-08-01 | reverse complement strand
GACGGCGGTGTTGCCACCGCCGACCACGATGACCCGCCGGCCAACCTCGACCCGTTCGCCCAGGTTGACGCGACGCAGGAAAGACACACCGTGGTAGACCTGGTCGAAGTCCTCGCCCGGAATGTCCACCCTGGTGGGTTCATGGGCGCCGATGCCCAGGAAAACAGCCTGGTAGCCATCGCCAAGAAGCTGGTCGAGGTGCCTGTCGGGGCCGATGGCTACGTTAGTGCGAATGTCCACGCCTTCCCGCCGGATGAGCTCAATCTCAGCCTCCAGCAGGCGTCGCGGCAGCCGGTACTCAGGGATGCCGACGCGCAGCATGCCCCCGATAACCGGCAGGGCCTCGAAGACCGTCACGGGGTAGCCGCGGCGGGCCAGATGGTAGGCGCAGGACAGGCCGGCCGGGCCGCCCCCGACCACGGCCACCTTCTCCTCCCGGGGGATCTTCTCGTCCCGCGAAGTGAAGGCCGCCGTCCACCCCTTGCGGCCGGCCGGACCCTCCGGCGTGGCCTCGGGCAGGCTCTCCTTGAGCACGTACTCGCCGACGAACCGCTTGAGACGCTGGATGGCCATCGGCTCGTCGACATCGCCGCGCTGGCAGACCTTCTCACACGGATGGTGACACACCGTGCCGCAGATGAGCGGGAAGGGGTTGTCCCGACGGATGACTTCCCAGGCTTCGAAGAACCGACCCCGGGCGATGAGGGACACGTAGGCTTGCACGTTGACCCCCGCCGGACAGCCCGTCCGGCAGGGGGAGACTCCGCGCTTGTCAATGAGGTACTTGTTCGGCACGGCTTGGGGGAATTGCCTGTAGATGGCCCGGCGCCGGTCGAGACCGGCGTTGAAGGAATTGGGTACGGAGACGGGACAAACCTGCTCACATTCCCCGCAGGCGGTGCACTCACCCTGGTCGACGTAGCGAGGCGCCTTGGAGACTACGGCCGTGAAGTCTCCGGCGTGACCTCTAAGTTCAGCCAAGGTTGAAAGCGTGTGCACCGTGACATTGGGGTGGCCGAAAACATCAGTCATCTTCGGACCAAGCAGACACATGGAGCATTCGTTGGTAGGAAAGGTCTTGTCTAGCTGAGCCATGTGGCCTCCCAAGGACGGATCCTTGGTGACCAGATGGACCTGGTAACCGGCCTCGGCGAGATCCAAGGCGGACTGAATGCCGCCAATGCCGCCGCCGACCACCATCACCGCCCCGACCGCCTTCTGGGCAGAATCCTGGGGCTGGACAGCCATGGCCTACACCCCCGCGTGCCGAAACCCTCTGACCGATTGGTGACGGGGCTGCTTGAGCTGCCGGTGGTTGCCGGCGCGAAAGGCCCTGATGCCTGCCCGGGCTTGTGCCCCGTGGCCAATCGGATTGGGTTCCGACGGCTAAGTGCGCCAGGTGGCTTGGTAGCGTCCTAGGAACAGGAGGAAGAAGGACCTGCAGCTAGGACGGATGTTGTGTACCCGGCCTTGCGTCGCTCCGGACCAGTTCCGGAGCAGATCCGGCCTCCCCCCTTCCGCCCTCCGACTATCGCTTTGTGGGTCCAAAGTTCTGGGCAGGCCCTGCGTTCCCTTCTCTTGCCGCATGTTACCACCTATTCACACTACTTGGTCCGGGCCGAGCGCAGGACATCGGCCGGGGAACCCGAACCTCTGCCGAACCGCCGGAGGCCCTGCCCCTTGGCGGAGCGGAGCCCATCCTCTACGTCGGACGAAAGCGAGAGGGTTAGGCATGCTGACCTTACGTCTTCTTTTCCTGGGCTTCGGCAACGTCGGCCGGGAGCTGGCCCGCCTGCTCCTGGCCCGCGAGGTCTGGCTGCGGGACCAAGGTCTTCGCTTCCCGGTGGTCGGAGTGCTCACTCGTTCGCACGGCCCGCGGGCCGACCCCGAGGGTCTCGACCTGGCGGCCCTCCTCGACCAAGCCGCCTTCCCCGAACGACCGGTCTCCCCGGATCGGCGGAGACCCCGCGCAAACCACCGGCCGAGCGGTTCGGTCACGACCATCCGCGATCTCCCGGCCGACATTGTCGTCGAGATGACTCCGTTGCGCGTCGATCTGCGGGGAGAGCCGGCCACCACCCACGTCCGGACCGCCCTTGAAGCTGGAAAGCACGTGGTCTCGGCCAACAAGGGTCCCGTGGCCTGGGCCTATCGCCGGCTGGCCGACCTGGCCCGGGCGCACGGCCGGCGCTTTCTCTTTGAGTCCACGGTCATGGACGGGACACCCCTCTTCAGCCTGGCCCGCCGCACCCTGGCCGGATGCCGCGTGCTTGGCTGCCGGGGTGTCCTCAACACGACGACCACCTACGTCCTGGGCCGGATGGCCGAGGGGCGAGACCTGGCGGAGGCTGTGGGTGAGGCTCGGGCCAGAGGCTTCGCCGAGGCCGACCCGTCCCTCGATCTTGAAGGCTGGGACGCCGCGGTCAAGCTGGTCTGCCTGGCCAACGCGCTGATGGGCCGCGATCTCGTTCCCGAGGAAGTGGATCGCGAGGGTATGGGCCATCTGACCCGGAAGGACCTCGTCCGGGAAGCCAACCGGGGGCGGGTCATCCGGCTTGTGGCTGAGGTCGGAGAGGAGGGCCTCGCCCGGGTTCGGCCCGCGGCCCTGCCCCCCGGCGACCCCCTGGCCCTGGTTTCCGGGACATCTTCGGCCGTTACTCTTACAACCGATCTCATGGGCTCTCTAACAATCTTCGAACACTCTCCGGCCCTTGGCCAGACAGCCTACGGGGTCTTCCGCGATCTTCTCGAAATCGCGGGCCGGGATTAGGCCCCTCTCGCCCGGCCGACTATTTCCGAGGCCCAAGCGGCTCTCAAGGTCGTCCGCCCGATCTCGTCGGCGGGAAGGCGGAAGGGTCTCCCGCGGCCGTCCAGGAGGAGCCCCAGACCGCCGGCGATGAACTCGCCCCGCCATTCGACGCCTCGACCGCGCCCGACGTTGTGCGGAACAGCCGGGCGAATGGCCAGCTCCACCCTCCGGCCGGCGGGCAGGGGAACCCAAATGAGTTCGCCCCGAAAGAGCTGCCAGGCGCGTTCGCCGTCCCGCCAGGCCCCCTTGACGGTGGCTTCAAGGACGAGCTTCCGCCCGGGCTTACCCCAGTTCACGGCCTGAACCAGGGGCGCCACCGAGACGCAACTCCCGGCCAGGAGAGACGCCGTCCCGTCGGCCCAGGAGGGATCATCGGGGCCGAGACGTCCGGAGAGTAGCCCGTCGCCAAGGACGCTCAGGATGCCGTAAGGATCAAGCAGGACCCGGGTTACTCCGGTCGGTTGGCACCCATCGATAGCCGCCAGCAGGGCGTGCTCGGGGTTCGGCAGACGCGAGAGGAGCGACCCTCCGACGACCAGATGGCTGGCGCGAACGGCGTAGGAGGATTCGACCGCCAGGGCCTGCCTGAGGCCGAGCATAGCTCTGGCCAGGACGCCTCCGGCCAGACTGGCCGCGACGAACGACTCCGGGCCGTCGGCCAGGGACAGCGGGCCTCCCTCGCCCAGAAGGCGACCCATGAGAAGAGCCGTATCCCCCGCCGCGAGCACCCGGGGCAGCTCGTCAAACAGCTCCTCGAGGAGGCGGCCACGATCCTCGCCCCCCGGGGCGAAGGAGTGCCCCATGACGTCCAGGCCCCGCACCGCGACAGCCTCGACCGCTTCGGGTTCGGCTCGGACGGCGATGAGGTCGTAAGGAGGTATCCGGCTGTCATGGCGGCGCTCGGCGCCGTCGAGCCACTCCAGGGCCGAGGCCAGACCGAGGCCACCTTGGGCGAAGATCGCCCGGGCGGCGGGTTTGCCCCCGAGCCTCTCCCGGGTGCGCCGTTCGATGGCCAGGCGCGTGGCGACCAGTCCGTCGGGTAGCGCCGGGGCCCCCGCCACCTCATCGCCGGCCGGCGGCGCCCAGGCCAGATCCGGATCCTCCAGGGGTGGGCAGATGTCGGGCAGAAACTCAATCGGCAGGTCCTTGAAGATCACCTCCAGGGCGCCCCGCATCTCCGCGGGTCCGTTGTAGATGAAAGACGTTTCACCCGAGGGCGGGCGCAAGGTCCCGGTCCGGACCTTCTCGGCCAGAGCCGCGCAGTGCTCGGCGCCGATGCCCGAGGCCAGGACGATAATGTCGGGCTCCTCCCGCCCGACCGCGTCGGGGCCGGCCGTCCCGGACCCGACGACGCAACCGCCGCCCAGGTAGACCGCGCTCCGACTCCTCAGGATGCCTTCGCCGACCGGGTCGGCTCCGACCACACACACGCAGAGGCTTTTCTCCCTGGCGGTGCCCAGCCCCAGGACGGCCTGAAGCTTGCCTCCCCTGACCAGACCGGGCCTTCGAGTCCGTTCGGCGGAGGCCGGCGTGGGTTCGGCTTCCTCGACCGCCGCCTCGCCGAGGGTGGGAGGAGAGTCGGCCGGGTCGCGCTCGAGAGAAGGCTCAGTTCTGCGTCCGAGCCCCGGCCAGGTCGGAACCCAGGACGGACCCCAGCGTGGCAGTCGTCCGGAAAGTTCGCGCCCGGCCGCGGGAGGCTTGGACCCAAGCCTCTGCCGCAGGCGGACCAGGTGTCTATTGGCCTCGGCGGCGATCGGCTCGTCCGGCGAGACCGCCCGCTTTACCGCCAACCAGTGGCCGTAGGCGTCGCGGTCGCGACCCAGAGCTTCGAGTTCCCCGGCCGCCGAGACGTGGGCCGGCGCGAGAAGCGGATCGAGACGCACGGCCTCCTCCCAGCCGCCGATGGCCGCGACCTGATCACCCGTGGCCGCCAGAGCCTCGGCCCTCAGCATCTGAACCCACGGATCGGCCGTAGCCCCCGTCAGCCCGGCCTCGTCCAGGATGGACAGGGTTTCAAACGAATTGCCCCCGAGATGCTGGTCAAGAGCCCGCCCGAAAAACCACACCGGGTCTTCCACGTCGGACGTGGCCACATCCTGTTCAAGCTCGCAAAAGTCGATGAGCTCCCACAGCGCGCCAAGGAAACTCCAAACAGCGTCGTAGTGGCGGTGGAGGGCCGACGCGCGTCCCTCCAGATAGGGCGGGAGGCGGAAAGCCATGTCCCGGACGTCGCGCGCGGCCGACACGGCGGCGCGAGCCAGGATGAAGGCCGCCTGGATGGAGGCGCACAGGCGAGTTTGGTCCTCGGGATTCTCGTGAAGATCCTCGTCTTTCTCCAGGTAGTGACGAATGGCCCGCCGTACGTGATCGCGTCCGTCCATAGACTCCGGCCGCCTCCCTTGGGGTCCCGCCGACAGGGACGTCCCCAAGGACCCCGCCGGAAGTCCTAACGGGGTCGCCGCTTTCGTGCGCTCCGGGTCTTTCTCCTGTCGGTCCCCGGAACGGTCGCTCGACAGCCTTCCCCGCGCGGAGCGTTCGCCGGGCCGCCGGAAGACCGGTCCGGGTCGGAAAGCAGCGCCCCAGGCAGGTAAGGGTCGGACCGTCGCGGAATTCGCGAGCGGCGGTCGACAGCAAACGCTCCACCTCCCCAATCCGTCCGAGCCCGCCGCCGACCCGGACGGCCAGGCTTCAGCGGGGAGACTAGACTCGGGAGGCGAGATCATTGGCCGAACCCGTCCGCCCCGACTCGGCCGGCCCCAACCCGCGGCGTTGGCGGATCCTGGCCGTCGTGCTCCTGGGCGGGATGATGGGACCCATCGACTCAAGCATCGTCAACACGAACCTGCCGGCCATCGCGGGGTACTTCGGCGCGCCGGTGGCCGCCGCCGGCTGGATCCAGGTCTCCTACCTCCTGACCATCGGCAGCCTCCTCCTCGCCGTTGGGCGCCTCGGGGAAATCCACGGGTTCCGGCGGCTCTACGTCATGGGCCTCGGGACCTTCGCCGCCTCCTCCGCACTCTGCGGCCTGGCCCCCAGCCTCCCGGCGCTCATCGCCGCCCGGACCCTCCAAGGGGCGGCCGCCTCGATGTTCATGGCCGTTTCCCCCGCCATCATCACCACCACTTTCCCACCCCACGAGCGCGGGAAGGCCCTTGGGTTCAACGGCATGACCGTAGGCATCGGGCTCGCTCTCGGCCCGGTATTGGGCGGGCTCATCGCCGAGAATTTTGGCTGGCGCTGGCTCTTCTACATCAACCTGCCGGTGGCCGCCCTGGCCCTGGCCGCGACGCTCCGGGCGCTGCCCGACGACCGGCCCACGGTCAAGATCCCGCTGGATCTGGCCGGGGCGATTCTCGGCTTCGCCAGCCTTCTCCTCGTGCTCCTGGTAGCCAACCAGGCCGAGCAACTCGGCCTCGGCTCACCCCTCCTCCTGGCGGGGATCGCCGCCGCCGGAGTGGCTGTCTGGGCCTTCATCCGGGTCGAGCGCCGCCAGATCCAGCCCGCCCTCGACCTCGCCCTTTTTCGCAGCAAGCCCTTCACCCTAGCCATCCTGGGCTCGGTCCTGAACTTCGCCGTCCAGTTCACCATCGTCTTCGTCATGCCGTTCGTCCTCCAGCGGGTCGTGGGCCTCACGCCCGAGGGCATCGGCCTCGTCCTCACGGCCTCCCCGGCCGTGGCCCTCTTCGTCGCTCCCTTTTCCGGGGCCCTGTCGGACGCCATCGGAACGCGGCCCCTCGCCGCCATCGGGACCAGCATCATCCTGGCCGGCGTTCTCCTCTTGGTCGCCATGCCCGCCACGCCGCACCCCATCGACATCGCTTGGCGGCTGGCCCTCATCGGGATGGGGTCGTCGGTCTTCCAGTCGCCCAACTCCAGCGCGGCCATGGGCTCGGCGCCGCGGGCTCGCCTGGGCCAAGCCTCCGCCGTCCTGGCCACGGTCCGGAACGTGGGCATGTCGCTCGGGGTGGCCATCGCCAGCGGGGCCTTCGCCGCGCGTCTGGCCTCGGCCAAGCTGGCGGGGCTTGCCGAGGCCCCGGCCTACCTTCTCGCCGCCCGGCAGACCCTGGCCGTGGGGGCCGTCTTCGCCGCCCTGTCTTTGGCCTGCGCCCTGGCCAGCCCGGGGGTCAAGACCGAACGCGGCCCGGTCCGGGGATGAGGGCGGAACCTGGTTGACACTTACGTAAGCGTTAGGTAGCCTACGGGAGGAAGGACGCGACGGAAGCGGGACCCATGACCGAAGGTCCTGATACCGATGGATGAGAACGGCAAAGGAGGCGGCGACCGTGCATGACCATCTCCTGACCGCCGAACAGAAGGCCCTGCGTGACGAAGTCCGGACTTTCGTCCGGGAAGACGTCCCGCGCCGGCTCCTGCTCGACCTGGACGCCGACAAGGTCCGCTACCCGCGAAGCTACGTGGAGAAAGCCGCGGCCCGGCGTCTCCTGGGCCTGCGCTTCCCGAAGGAATACGGCGGGCGCGGGCTGGGCTGGACGTCCGAGATTCTGGCCATCGAGGAGGTCGGCATCCTCGGCACGTCCCTCGGCTGCCTTTACTCCCTCCCCAGCATCATCGGGGAAGCCATCCACCGCTTCGGCGCCGAGGACCAGAAGCGCCGCTACCTCCTCCCCACTCTCCAGGGTAAGCTGACCACGGCCGAGGCCCTGACCGAGCCGCGGGGAGGGTCCGACTTCTTCGGCACCGCGACCGAGGCCCGGCGCGAGGGCGACACCTTCATCCTGAACGGGCAGAAGCGCTTCGTCGTCGGCGCCGAGGGGGCCGACTATTTCCTGGTCTACGCCCGGACCGACCCCAACGCCCCACCCCACAAGGGCATCAGCGCCTTCCTCGTCGACCGGGGACCAGGGGTGGAGGTGGCCCACGTTTACGGGCTGATGGGGACCAGGGGCGGGGGAACCGGGCGCCTCGTCTTCCGCGACGCCCGCGTTCCGGCGGAGAACCTGGTCGGAAGGCTCAACGGAGCGGCGGAGATCTTCTACCGGATGATGGTCCCGGAGCGGATGACCAGCGCCGCCGGGGCCATCGGCATGGGCCGGGCGGCCCTCGACGTCGCCACCCGCTACGCCGTGCGCCGCAAGGCTTTTGGCCGGCCCATCCGGGAGTTCGAGGCCGTCAGCTTCAAGCTCGCCGACAGCGTCACCCTCCTCGACGCGGCCAGGGCCCTTCTCTGGAGCGTGGCCGTGGCCGACGACCGCGACGCCGACCCGCGCTTCGTCCGGCGGCTGGTGTCGGAGGCCAAGAAGTTCTGCACCGAGACGGCCTGGACCGTGGTCAACCACGCCATGCAGGTCCTCGGGGGCATCGGTTACACCAACGTCTATCCCGTGGAGCGCCTGCTCCGCGATACCCGCCTGATCATGATCTGGACCGGGACCAACGAGATCATGGACCTCATCATCCAGCACGAGTGGTTTCTGGAGAAGGAAGCCGAGTGGGCGGGCGCGGCGTCTACGATACCCGGCAGGCAGGCCACCGATCCGAGGCCGGTCCCGGCCCGCGACATCGAGGCCGACGCGGAGAACGCCGAGGCCGAAGGTGAGAAGATCTACGAGTAGCCCGTCTTCCTTGCCGGCGCGTAAGGCGAAACGTCAGAGGCCCCGCAGGCGACCGCCCATTCCTCCAGGGCTCGCCGGAACTCCTTGGGGGCCAGGGGTTTCCCCTCCCACCAGAGACCCCGGACGGCCAGGCAACCGCCGCCATCCGGCCCACCCTCCCCTCCTTTCCGGCCGCCTGAGGCGGGTTTGCGGCGGTCGAGCCTGGCCTCAATCCGCCCGACCAGGACGTCGCCGCGCAGGATGGGGCAGGTATAGGGCCCGTACTTGCGCTTGGCCGGGGGCGTGTAGACCTCCCAGGTGTAGTCGAAGTCGAAGAGTTCGAGGGTCCGGTCCCGGTCCCAGATGAGGTTGTCCAAGGGCGGCAAGAAGCGAATGGCCGGGGCCGGGTCCCAAGCCCCCGCCGTGACGAGGTCGCCGGCCTCGGCGGCCGGGACGAAGTAGGGGGTCTTGACGCCTTCGACCTCCACCCGCACAAGTTCCCCGGTCTCGACCAGACCGGCGGCCAGAGCGCGCCTCTCGGCCACCGGCCGCTTGAACCAGCCGAAGTGGGGCCGGCCGGGGGTGGACAGGCCCGCGGCCCGCACGTACTTCCGCGCGAGGCCTTCCTGGAGAAGGCGGAGTTCGTCCCCGGTGAGCGGGCTCAGCCCCGGCCCGCGCTCCGGCAGGTCGAAGACTCGCCGGCCCCCGTCGCGGCGGACGATGACGACGCGCCCGAAGTGCCACAGCCATTCCAGGGCCTGGCGGACGACCCTGGTGTCGGGCCGGCCGTCAAGGTTCCACCAGCCGGTGAGCATCCGGTCGTCCTCGAAGTCGAGAGAAGACAGGGGGCCATCGGCCCGCAGCTTGACCAGGACCTCGTTCAAAACGGGCTCCAGGTTGGTCAGGAGCGGACGTTCCTTCTCCTCGAGGCGGCGAAAGCGCAGCCGGAAGAGCGGGTAGTCCTCAGCCGGGACGATGCTCCGCTCGTTGGCTATCACCTCGACGAGGTGGCGTTCACCGTAAAGGAGCCGGTCGAGGACCTCGGGACGATAGCCACGCACGCGGGCGGCCAGGACGAGGTCGTGGTTGCGGCCGACCACCTGGACAGGGTCGACTTGGACGTACTCCATGGACCGCACGGCCCGCAGGGTGGCTACCGCTACGGCGTCGGAAGCCCGGCCGGCGGAGAGAGGCGGAGTGAAGCTTCCGGCCGACCCGGCCCGCGGCGCCGGCCACGGCTGGTCGTTCGGCCTCCCCAGCCCGGTCCTCCTAACGAGGAACCGGCGGGCGGTCCGGCGATCGATAACGATGGTCTCGGGCATCTCCAGGTCTACCTCCGGAGTCTGACCTACAGGAGCGTCCGTTCGGGAAGAGCGGTGGAGTCTCCTCTTACCACCATGCGGCGGGCGGTCGGTCCGCCCACCCGCCCGCCACCGGCCGCCCTCCGGTCGGCTTGCCAACTCACCACCCCGGGTGTTAGATGGTAGTGGGCCCACCGGGCCGGCGACAGGGGAGGTAGGCATCGTGGCAGGGAAGACAATCCTCATCACCGGGGCTACCAGCGGGGTCGGCAAGGAGACGGCGAGGTCTCTGGCTAGGATGGGCGCCCATCTTGTCCTGGCCTGCCGCAACCGGGCCAAGGCCGAGGCCGCGCGGGACGAGATCCTCCGGGAGGCCGGCGGCGCGAACCTGGCGGCCCCCCCGCAACCTGCCCGTCTCGACCTCCTGGATCTTGACCTCTCCTCCCTGGCCTCCGTCCGCGGCTTCGCCGAGACGTTCCTCGGCCGCTACCACCGGCTGGACGTCCTCATCAACAACGCGGGCGCCTTCTCGATGAAACGGCGGGAGACCGAAGACGGCTTCGAACTGACCATGGGCGTGGACTACTTCGGCACGGTCCTCCTAACCATGTTGCTCCTGCCCCTCCTCAAGCGGACGCCCGGCGCCCGGATTGTCAACGTCTCGTCCGCCGCGTCCGCCTACGGCAAGCTCAACCTCCAAGACTTGAACCTCAAGCGGGGGTTCAACGGCTTCCGGGCCTATGCCACGTCCAAGCAGGCCCTGAACCTTTTCACGCGGGAACTGGCGGAACGCCTCCAGGGAACCGGGGTCACCGTGAACTCCCTCCACCCGGGGCACGCGGCCACCGGTATCTGGCCCAAGGACGTCTGGTACATAGCTCTGGCCAGCAAGTTCATGAGGCGCTTTCAGGTCACGGCCGAGGAAGGCGCCAGGACCAGCGTCTACCTGGCCACCTCTCCGGAAGTGGAGGGTGTCACCGGCCGGTACTTCGCGCGGGAGAAACCGGCGACGCTCGGCCCCAACCACGATGGTTTGGCCAGGCAGAAGGAGTTGTGGGAGATCACCATGCGACTCCTGGGTCTCGCGCCGGAAGGCGCCTGACCCGCGTCGGCTATCGGCCTCCGATGCCGAGAAGGATTCGTCCGGGTCTGGGTGAAAATGGCTTTCCACCATGAGCAGAGTGAGCGGAACCCACCTAGTTAACCTTCGAGTTGCCGGTCTGGGCGTCCTGGCGACGCTTCTGGTTCTTCTGACCACCGGTCTGAGCGGCTGCGGCCCCGGAGATGGCCAGTCGGGGTTGGATCTGGCCTTGGACAACACCGCCCGGCTCGCCGCCATCCCCGCGTCCGCCGCCAAGATTACTCCGGCCCAGGATCCGATGGCGCCGACCCTCCACTCCTCCGGGTGGCTGCCCCCGCGGCCTCTCGAAGGCCCCATCAACACCGCCGGAGCGGAGGATTCGCCCTACGTCACCCCCGACGGCGGGGAGCG
>Ga0315268_10007897_pt1 | contig 11155 bp, 6 predicted proteins | sample C1_top_MG_FD_204535 | JGI IMG/M metagenome (GOLD analysis project Ga0315268, IMG submission 204535) | Sediment microbial communities from Yellowstone Lake, YNP, Wyoming, USA - C1_top | ecosystem: Environmental > Aquatic > Freshwater > Lake > Sediment | place: USA: Wyoming | collected 2017-08-01 | reverse complement strand
CTCTTTCATGGATGTTCGGCCTGCGACATGGTCGACAAGGAACGAGCCCTTCTGCGTCCTGATGAAGCCTTTGGCTCTGTACGCCTCATCCGGGAGATGTTCGAAAAACGATGCGATGCGCCCGTGATCCATGATATGGTCATCCGTATACTCGAAACTCTCAAAATCGATCCCATGCTCTCGCGCGCTTTTTTGGTGAAGGGCGTCCGATTCGGCGCTCGTTTTCTCTTGTTTCTTTGTTTTTTTGGCTCCGAACACATGCCCCATATCGATTTCGCACATGCTCGTCTCAACAACCAAAGCGCGAGGATTGATTTTTTTGATGATTGAGCGTATACGCGAACGCTCCGTTTCTTTCTCGACCAGATCGCACTTGTTCATGATAATGAAATCAGCGAGTTCGATCTGGTCGGTGCCGGTGTGGCCGATTTCAGGATATCTTGAGACCGCATCAGCATCCACGATCGTGATGATAGACCCGAGTCTGAGGCTCTCGATATCGTTCTCGATGTCGTATGCGAGGGCAGAAGGTTCGGCGACGCCCGTGGTCTCGACGACTATCCACTCCGGCCCTGCCAGCCTTATCAGCTCATCCACGGCCGAAGCGAATTCGCCGGCTAGCGAGCAGCATACGCATCCGCCTGACAGCTCAGCGACCCTGATGCCCTTCCCTTCGATCACCTTCCCGTCGATCGATATCCTGCCGAACTCGTTCATCACGATAGCGATGCGCCTGCCCGATTTGATGCTATCCCTGATAATCCGCTCGAGCAATGTGGTCTTGCCTGCCCCGAGATAGCCGGTGATGACAGTGACTGGTATCTTCTGCTCCATGTCAGTCGTTTTGAAAAGAATAAATAATAAAGACGGTTGCAAGTCGTGAATAATGATATTGCCTGGGCCGATGCGTGTATTTTTATATATTGCAGAAAATATCTTCTTATGCGACCGATATACGTTATATTAGGGATCATGCTGATAGCAGGCCTTTCTTTCTGCGCCACGAATGTCTCCACCTGCGCTAATATCACATCAGGGCAATGGGATCTGAACACGTCATTGACAGGGTCCCCCAACCCGGCATCGGAGATGGGAGATAATTTCATGGCGTGCATCAAAATCAAGTCAGACAATGTCATCCTCGACTGCCATGGTTTCTCAATCTCGAATGGCGTCGGAGCGAACACCAGCGCGATCATGTCTGACGCAGCGCACTCCAATATAACGGTCCGCAACTGCATTTTGATAAACTACACCATCGGCCTCTTCCTGAACGCGACGAATGTCGGCCTCATCGACAACAACAGCGCGCTGAACTGCTCTGGGGTCGGTTTAACACTGCCAGTTCCTTCATCCTCGTATGTCAACTTGACGAACAATTTCATCAATTCATCTCTTGATCCCACTGGCAACATTGGCCCGAACGGCTTTGTACTGAATTATTGCAGCTATTGCCAGGTCCGCAACAACCGTTTCTTCAACTACGCGTTTACCAATCCTAACGCAAACGGCTTCTCGATGGTAAGCTTCATGAACGGGAGCATCATCAACAACACCGAGTACAACGACCAATACGGCTTTTTCCTGGGTATCTACAACGTTACGTTCGCCAACAACACCGCCACGAATAACGGCTTGGTGGGCTTCTATATCAGCGGAAATCAGGACGATATCAACCACAACAACGCATCGTTCAATCAAGCGAGCGGCGAGCCAGGGTTCAAGCTCATTGATATGACCAATTCTTCGGTCATGTACAATACCGCGGATAATAATAATGGCGGGGACGGATTCCAGTTTCTCTCTAACCCCACTACCAACCTCACAGTGTCGAACAACATCGCCCGAAATAACGTAAACGGGTTCAACTTAAGCGCCGCACTGGTCGGCGGGAGCTTTTTAGCGACAGTCTACAACAACACCGCTACGAACAATACCGGTTCGGGTTTCATCCTCGACACCTCATCATATCTCAATCTCACGAACAACAATGCCTCCAATAACGGATATGGCATCGAACTGAACCAGCACTGCGACAACAACACATTCTTCAACAACACGGCGGATGGTAATAGCAACAGCGGATTCTTTTTCTTGTTCGGCTCCCCTGGTTCCTTCAGCAACAACCGGTTCCTGAACAATTCAGCATCACACAACAACGGTACTGGTTTCGTGATGTACAACAGCTTCAACAGCACATTGTTCGGCGATACCATCTCCAACAACAAAGGGCACGGCCTCTATATCAACGGGCGCAATAATACAGTCACCCAGAGCACGATCAATGGCAATGGGGTTTACGGGGTCTATCTTGACAACGCAAGATCCTCCAATATCACCTCAGACACCGCAGCGAACAACGGCGAGTACGACCTCTATGTAAGCGCCTTAGAGGATGCCAACTGCACCAACACGGTGAGCGGATTGACCGGCACCGGCGGCGGGCTGGTCGTCTATTCGTTTACTCCAGTCAACCTTGCTTCCATCACCCGGCCCGAGATTTTCCTCTGCAATGCGGATGGCTCGAACCTAACAACCCTAACCATCAGCGGAGGTTCCATACGGAATAACGGGATGGTCCTGATAAGCAGCGAAAATGTGCTTGTCAGCGATTCGACATCCTCCAACAATTATATCGGCATCTATGCCAGGGATAGCAACAACACCCGCATCATCCACAACACCGCAAGCGGGAACAATGACAGCGGGATCATCGTCGCCTCCTACAACGCCATGGTCGCGAACAATACCGCAGACAATAACGATATTCACGGTTTCTCGATAGCCTCGGATTCAAACTTGTTCTCCAGCCAGACCTTGAACAACAATTCAGCCACCGGAAACCATGATTCTGGTTTCGATATCGAGAGCGACAAGAACACCCTCTCAATCAACCACGCGATTTCGAACGATGTGAATGGATTCTTCTTGAAGACCGCGAGCAACAACACCTTCAACGGGGATACGGCGATAGGGAGCAGCCACCAGCAAATCGGCTTCAATATCTCCGCCTCAAGCTCCAACAATTTCACTAATATTCAGTCTTATGGGAATACCCTGTACGGCGTGGATGACTACACCGCCGGAGTTTCATCGGATAACACTTATACGAATCCGACAGTTCACGACAACTACATCGGCATACTTTTCTCGAGGACAGATAGCAACAGCATAATCGGCGGCACAATCTATAGCAACAGTGCCGCAGGCCTGGTCGACCGCCCCAACTCCGATCCCGGGGTGACAGTCATCGGTTCGTGGTTCTACAACAATCCAATCGAGATAAGCGAAGCCATGAGCGGGTTCTCATCCATAAGTTTCGTGATAAATGACACGCTGCTCGGCCAGAGCCCCCAGGTCAACATCTCGGTTTCGGATTTGATGACCGTTGGAGGTTTTGATATATTCGAATCCTCGGAGCCGACGCCTACGGCGCCTGAGAATTACTCAGGCCTGGGCAGGTATGTTAAGATAAATTTCACGAATGACGAGCCAGTCCTGGATACGCTTTCTATCCACTACCTGACTGGCGATATCGGCGCATTGAACCCGAGCACCATCTCATTATGGATTTGGAACGACACATCCTGGGTCAATGCATCAACACAAGTGCTCAACCAAGCTGGAAGGACGATAACCGCCTTCAGCCTCGCGAACCTGACAAGCGATGACATCTACGGCGTGTTCGCAGAGGGCACGAGGCCCACGCCACCAAGCGGTGGTCCGACCCCCACAACAGACACGTCCCGCTGCCCGAGCGACCTGTCGATTGTCTACGGGTGCGGTTCATTCACTGTGACTGCCCTCAACAGTGAAGGCAACCCTATCCAGGGAGCGATGGTCGAAGTCTATAACGCTAGCCAGACCACCGACCTCTTCCGCGATACGACCGGCCCAGACGGCAAGGTCACTTTCTCGAGCGCGGGAATCTGCGGAGGGCAATACACGATATCAGCGACACACACGCCCTGCGATGCGATAATCCGCCAGACCACCACGATCCAGTGCGGCGGCCCGACCTGCGGATGCAATACGGATGCCGACTGCAAGACCGGGGAATACTGCGATCAATCAACGCATCAGTGCAAGGCCGAATGCCAATGCACAAGCTATCAGACATGCGAGAACCACCAGTGCAAGAACGAGCCTTGCGCAGGAGGGCAATGCGACACATCGAGCGAGAACCCGAACTGCCACTGCTCCGGAGGCAAGACCTGCGACATGCAGACAAGGACCTGCAAGGCGCAATGCTCCCAGGATTCGGACTGCGCAAGCGGCCAATTCTGCGACAACGGCCAATGCAGGAGCGGATGCTCGAGCGATGACGAATGCGCATCAACCCAATATTGCGATGGGACTACGCACGCATGCACTGATCTCGGATGCGGAAGGATAGAGAACCACAATCTGGTCGAGAGATGGGATTGCGGAGGGGACAACTGCCCGGCGTGCACAAGCGGGACGAGCTGCGATGCCTCTACCCACACCTGCAAGCAAGGCGGCAATCTCACCGGCCCGACCTCTGGTTTTGTCGGGGAGAATGTGACAGTCTCTGCGACAGTGCCAGATCCGACAACAGGCGGCACGAAACCCTGCGCGTTCTGCACAGTATCAGTGGAGCAGGGCGGGAAAACCGTCCAGGTCACGACAGATGCCAATGGGAAAGCTGTCGTGAGGCTGCTTTCCACAGGCGCAGTGAAATTCACGCTTCTGAGCACCAACGGAGTTCCGACCGCTTCCCTGGAAGTCCAATCCCTGCAGAAGACGGCGCCCGGGACCAATGCGGCGCCGACCTTGTTGGGCATGCTCACGGCTGCAGCACCGTACCTTATAGGTATCCTCATAGTCGCCACGATACTGTTCCTTATCTGGCGCTCGAGAAAAGGAGAGAAGTTCAAGCCTATGAGGAAGTGAGATAAAAAATATTAACAATCTCGAAAAAAACTATTACACAAGCGCGTCGATTCGCATCTCGAGCGCGCGATTTTTTTTTCTTTTTGATTTTTTCGGAATTATCATTATTTTTATTCGTATCCCTCATCCTTTGACATTCGCTATCGGCACCAGCTTCACGACCTTCCTTGATATCCCAGCATTGTGCGCTGTCTCAATGACTTCATCGATGTCTTTGTACGCTGCGCCTGCCTCTTCAGCCAGGCCGGCATAGGACGCCGTCTTTACCAGGATGCCCCTCCTCTCCATATCCTTCTGGAGCTCATCGCCCCTGTACAGCTGCTTTGCCCGGGTGCGGCTCATGGTCCGGCCGGAGCCGTGTGCAGTTGTGAACCATGTCTGGCCCCCGCTCTCAGCGCCGACAAGGAGGTATGACCCTGTCTCCATGCTTCCGCCGATGATTATCGGCTGGCCGTCCTCGCGGTAGCGGGCCGTCACCTCCGGCCTCCCAGGTCCGAAGGCCGCTGTGGCGCCTTTCCTGTGCACCACCAGCTCTTTCCATCCGCCATCCACCTGATGCTTCTCCAGGGAAGCGCGGTTGTGCGCGACATCATAAATCTGCCTCATCCCCAGTTTCTCAGCATCCGTCTTGAATACATCAGAGAAGACCTCCCGGACCCGATGGAGTATCGTCTGGCGGTTGGCGAAGCTCATGTTCATGGCGCATTTCATCCCGGAAAAATAGTTCTGGCCTTCAGGGGAATTGAACGGCGCGCTGGCGAGCTCACGGTCGAGTATCTTGATCTTGTATTTGCTTTCCATCACTTCCAGGAACACATTCAGGTAATCGGTCGCGACCTGGTGGCCGAAACCGCGGGATCCGCAATGGAACATGATCACTATCTGGTCAGGGAATATCCCCCATTTTTTCGCCAATGCATTGTCGTGGATGTTCTCCTCCTTGACGTGCTGGATCTCAAGGTAATGGTTGCCGCTCCCAAGGGTCCCTATCTGGTCCTTCCCCCGCTGCACTGCCTTGTCGCTCACTGTGCGGTTATCTGCGTTCTCTTCCCGCCCGCCGAGCTCAGTGACCGCCAGGTCGTCCTTCCAGCCGTAACCGTTGTCGATGCACCATTCGGACCCTTCCTCGACTACTTTCCTGAAGGTCGAGGCGTCCAGCTTGACGAATCCCTTGCTCCCTACGCCTGCTGGCACGCTCTTGAATAGCTTATCCAGTAGTTCATGTATCTTGGGCTGCACATCATTGATCGTGAGGTCCGTGCGTATAAGCCTCATGCCACAATTAATGTCAAAACCAATCCCGCCAGGCGAAATCACCCCGCCATCGTTGGCATCCATGGCCGCGACCCCGCCGATCGGGAAACCGTAACCGCTGTGGCCATCAGGCATGCAAAAAGCGTGCTGGACTATCCCAGGAAGCGTGGCGACATTGGTTATCTGGTCGAACACATGGATATCCATCCCATCGAGGAGGGCTTTGCTCGCGTAGATTCTGGCAGGGACGCGCATCCCCTGCTTGTAGCTGGGATCTATCTCCCAGATGTAATCCGTGATTTTCTTCATATCCGGTCTCTTGATATCATCATTGTAGCCCATAATCGCACCTGAAGGAATCTGATTTTTAATCTTTTTTCAGCGTCTATCCCTATTAGATAGACAAATTCGTCCATTCCTTAGAATAGAGATATCTTATTTAATAGTTAATCAAATAATCATATCGTAAATCCGCTCATCGATGATTCCACGGAAACGGTCTTCCCCATGTCTGGTCCTCCAATTCAGAAAAACGATGCCAAAGACGGGACTACCGATTGCCGGGGGCCCAGAGGTTCCAGATCGAGCGCATCAGGACTTGTCGATAATCCTGCCCAGGTCGCCAGATGGCGCGCCATATTCGAGCGCTATATGGAGAAGAATCCGGCTTTCCAGCCATTGATGATCCAATTGGACACTGGGGAATTGCACAGCCCCAGGGATCTCATGAGGGCTTTGGCGAAAGCGTCGCCTGATTCGTCGAGTTTCAGGGCGATAGCAGACGAGATAATCCAGAGCATGGAGGCGAATGAGAGGTTCATGTTCACAAAAGCATCTATCTTCCAGCAGCTTGCTGTGCACGGCTCTTCGATGGATGCTGCGGCATTGGCGAACCTGCTGGATCTTTCCAGGCCTCTAGGCCTTGATGCCGAGCAGACGGCCAATATGCGGAACCTCGCGGATAATATCGCCAAGCAGAACGGATTAGGCAGTGTGGATGACAACCTCAATTTCATGAACAATGCCGCGAACCCCGTCCCGCAACCCAATCCTGCCGAAGCTGCGCAAACCAATGCTCAGCAAAACCCTATCTTCTCGCAAGATGCGGATCCATCCCCTATCGAGTTCGAGAATGAGAGATACAATAGGAAAGCGAACAACGGCGCTTCCACTACGATGGACCGTTCTTCATCTCCGAATTCGTCCGTGCACGGACCATCATCCGCCGAATCTGACTTCGCAGGCTTCATGATGGTGCGCGAGGCGCAGGCGAAATCGAGCGGACCCGCACCGCACGAGCTCACGACGCTCGAACGGTCAGCCTTGAGCATCGACCGGAAACAGGAGTCGAACGAAAGCACTCTTATATCTGGTGCGGACAAACAGTCATCCCTCTCCGATAGCGCGAAACCCAATGAATACATGATAGATCTCCAATCCAAGGATCCGATAGAGCGCTTGAAATTCTTCTTCGCGAACATGCTCGGGATCCAGCCATCCAACGACTTGGATGACAAAGGCGGTTCCGACACCTTCCCGAAAGGCCCTCCTTCCTGCCCGCCGATCCGGATGCAGACCGCAACAACCGTTGAGATTCAAAAACCGCAGGAGAAGACCAATCGTTCCGCTGTGGTTCTGCAGCCCATGGAACCGCTCACTTTCCGCCTCAGGCAGGGGAGGTTCGTGACGGCCTCCACATTCCCGCAGATCCAGGAATCGATGGGTGAAGCGGTTGTCCAAAACAGCACAAAAAAAGCGATCCAGAAGGAAAAACCTCAGCAAAAAAATGATCCGTCCCGAAGAACATCAACGCATGCCGAAGTCGCGACTAAACAAGAAAAAGGAGCGGTCGATATCCATAAGCCAGGCAAGGCCAAAGTGATCGCAGCAAGGCATAGAAAACATGAGAAACTAAAACCCAACGTCCGGAAAGCCAGTAATAGTCTTCCAATATCCATCGAAAAGAAAACGGAACGCCCATCCAAATCAAAAGAGAAGGCACTGGATCCACAATCAGTCGCGACCAATCGCCCGGGCATTAACCTGAAATCGCCGAGAATCTTTTCCGCAAACACGAAAAAAATGACAGCATCCAGACAACAAACCGACCTGAACCGGAAAGAATCACGCAAGAGGCAATCCCAGGCATCCAGAAAATCCAGTCTAAAAGCCGAAACTACCAATATGACCGGATCGATATCACGGAAAGACCCTATCGGTAAGAAAAACGTTCGGAGAGCGAAAGATGAACGCATCAGGCTGCGCCTCGTCATCACAGATCCCAAGCATAAGAAGAAATCCAATCGCAAATAGCCATCCTCCTGTCATCCCATTCAATTAAGATTTTATCCGTCCTATCCATATCAAGGTAAATGGGTGCAAAATCATGTCCATTGTGGAATATGGTGAATACAAAGGGAACAAGCTGCTTATCCTGAAACGAGATGAGAACGACAAGTTCCCATTCAGCTTCGGGAAAGGGAAGGCGAGGCTCATCGTTGAGAACATGGATGCGATAAAGAAATTCGCCGAGGAGGAATAAGGTTTTCCGATGGCAAAGTGCATATTGTGCAACGAAGAGACAGACACGAGACGGGTGTTCCTTGGCAGCGCCAGGGGGATATCCAATGTCTGCTTTGATTGCGCCCTGAGATTCTTCAAGATAAGAGTGGAAAGGTAGGGTGCTTCTTAGTATATTTATAAAACGTTGGCATCAGACCTTTATTCCGCTAGTATCTGCTCCTGTAGTCTAGCGACCTTTTTGGCACATCGTCAGATAGGTTGGACATCCCGGTCAAGGATATCAGACTCTCAAGGCTTTTTGTCCCCGGTTTTCAGCCGGCCAAAAACCCTGGAAAAAGGCGTGAGGATTATCCTCCGCTATCGGAGAACTCTGAGGACCCGGGTTCAAAAGCCCTGAAAGCTGGCGCTTTCATGATTTGCCAGCAGGGCTGGCAATCCCGGCAGGAGCAATTATTTCTTTTTTCAATTCTTGGAACATTATCGCCTCCCATATTTTACGACCCCAATAAGAACCCGGTCATGCATATTATCATGTGGGGGGAAGAGCATGTCTGGCTATTCTGATTTTCAGGGAGAGCGCCAGAATGAGACGGGGTCTTCCGCACCTATCGATTTCTACGAATATGCCGCGCAGCAGAACAAGCGTGATGCGGACAGCCGTATCGATTATAATATTTCGAAAGTGCGGCTCCGGCCCAGATCGTATCCAGAGATCTGCGAGCGTTGCGGAAGGGATCTCGAAGCGCGCGTGCACATCTGGAACGGGAAAAAGCTGTGCATCAATTGCCTTGAAGATGAGAAAGGGACGTGGGACCTTTTCACCGAAGGCCCGAATGCAGTGCCGCAACGTATCCTGATTCAGCACCAGGATCAGTCCCAAGGCCCCAGATTCATTGAATCGTTTGTATCATGGATTCTCGCGGTCTTTGGGCTAAAAAGGATAGAAAAAGATCTAAGTATTGTGGAACAGATCCCCAAAAAGCTGGCAAAGCTTCTAGATGTCCATAGGCCAGACAGAAAGCAGGTGCCGGATGACGAAGGGATAATGGGCGGCAGGATGAGGAAAATACGGTTGCCGCATGCCGCGGGTGCTTGAGACAAATTTTGCCAAGAAACCATAAAACACCACTTTATAACCAGGACCTGCCATAAAAGACTTACCAAAGACATCAGTGTGAAGAATATGATGCGCGAAATATCTCTTGAGGAAGCGAAAACCATCTGGGACGGGTTTGTCCCGGAAAAACAAGTCTGGACAGATGACTGGGACATCAGGGTAGCCCTATGCAAGGCTTACGACTACAAACCCCTTATCCTCTACGACGGAAAGAACTTCTTCCCTCTCCAGTACGAGCCTGAGAATGGCTTCTATACGATGATCGGCGGGACGACCAACGAGAAGAACTATATCACGTTCGACCCGGAATTCATGAAGGCCACCAAAGAGATCCCGGAGAACATCTATTTCGATTTCCTAGACGACCGGTTCGTTGGATGCACCGAAAGCGCATGCCCCCAATTCTTCATAGATATCGCTTCGATCTACGATATAGACCAATATCTCGAACGTTTCTCGAAGAAGCATAGGAAGAATTTCAAGAGAGCGATCAAGCTGTTCGGAGACTACCAGTTCGTCAGACAAGGATCGCTCAAAGAGCTGGCGGATCTGAGCATACTGATGTTCAAGGAGCAATCGGACTTCGTGAATGAGGATCGGGCATGCTATGATATACTCGACCGGGATCCGCGCACTGAATATTGGTCCATCCTTAAAGACGACAAACCGGTCATGATCCTCCAATATTTCTTCTACAACCGCACGATGGCTGTCTGTGTCTGGGGAGTCGATGAGAGATACGAGGATACGCTCAAGATTGCCATCAAAGAAGGGATAAAATTGGCTAAAAGCAGAGGATGCACCCGGATCGATTATGCCCCGACATATTCGAGCTGGAAATCCTTCTATCGCCTGGATTCCGCGCCTTTGTGGAGATTCAAGCGGGGGAACATCCCGGATACTGTCGAGATGACAGAATACGGCGTTCCAGAATCCGAGAAAAAAGAGGGCGATTAGCTTTTTTTAGGCACTGCCAATGACGTAAGGAAAATCTGAAATCACCTAATGCCTAGTCAGCCGTAGCCTATTTGTTCGTTTATGCGCTCGATGCGCGTATCCACTACTATTTTTCCATTGCGTTTCTTCAGAAACAGCCCTAACGCGTCCGCTCGAAGGAGGTCCTTCCCAGAGGCCTTCCTTTTCCAAATGAGCGCTGAAATATCCGACCTGCCTTTTTTCGATATTCCTGGATTGAAGCCACTGAAGGGTCTTCTGGAGTTCCTTGAGCGTCACTTCATCAGCATTTCCGAGGCGCCCCCCGTTTTCGATATGCACCCTGATATCATCCAACAGCAATTCCGCGGAGGCTGCCTGGCCCGGGTCATTCAAGGCCAAAATCAAATTCCG
>Ga0315268_10007896_pt1 | contig 11156 bp, 3 predicted proteins | sample C1_top_MG_FD_204535 | JGI IMG/M metagenome (GOLD analysis project Ga0315268, IMG submission 204535) | Sediment microbial communities from Yellowstone Lake, YNP, Wyoming, USA - C1_top | ecosystem: Environmental > Aquatic > Freshwater > Lake > Sediment | place: USA: Wyoming | collected 2017-08-01 | reverse complement strand
AATCATTATCGGCAGCAAAACAGTTGCATCGCCTTCGATTGTTATGTGCTGCGCTTTCTCTTTTAACTTTCCCCAGCTGATAGCCTCACGGGTCTGGGCTCCTGAAAGGGAACCGTCCCATTCAACTGCAGTTGTTATGTAGACTGCATACTCCAGGCCTTTATTGAACTGCGCCCACCAGATAGTGTGATGCTTTGAAATGCCTCCGCCTATCATTAACGCGCCGAGCTTCTTTGCATCAAATACGAATGCTGCTAGCTCCTGCTCATCTGCAAGCAAGTCAAAATTGAAATCTGAGTGTTTCTGGTAGAAGAACCACACCTGCGAACCCACTGCTCCGTCAGTAGGACCCGGAACAAAAATTGGAATTTTGTTCTTCCAAGCCCAGTACATTATGGCGTCTTCCTTGTTCTTTTCCTTATCCAATGATTCGCCAAGCGCCCAAACTAATTCGCGTGTTGATATTTTCTTGACGCCTTTCGCGTATAATTTTTCCAGTACAGGCTGGACTTTATCTTCGATTATGTTACCGTAATTTTCCTTTGGTATCAGAATGTTGCCAAGCCTGTAAATTCCCTGCTTATGGAGCTCAACATCATCCATCATGAAGTCTCCGTGGCAATAGGATTTCCAGACTCTTGCAAGGTCATGATCTAACAACCCGCAGGTTGTGATAACAGCATCAACTAATTTATTTTTCACTAAATCGCGGACCACGCCGCGCATGCCCGTTGATATTGGTGCGCCTGGCAATGATAGAATCTTTTTACACTCTTTATCCTTTAACATAATCTCAAGAATGTCCACGCCAACAGCAAGCTTTTTTGCAGTGAATCCACCGGCCCGATAAAATCCTTTAACCAAGTCATTCGCAGTTGTTTTTTTCGAAAGTTCTATGTCTTTTATCGGGATCAATTTAGGTTTCATTTTTGTACCGCCCAGTCATTTGCAAAAATGACTGACAAAATGCTTGCATTTTGGCTTATCATTTCTTTACTCCCTTTTTGAGTTGCTCGTATGTTTCTGTAACATCCGCAATATTCTTTTTCAGCGAAGAAGCTAGCTTTTTAACTTGAGCGGGTCCGATTTTATGGTTAATTCTGAAGACAGGCTTTGGTAAAGGCACTTTTGCGGGCTTAACTTTGCCTTCCAGCTCCCGTTCAGCAAACTTTACTTCTGTCCTCATTTTTCTTATGTAAGGTAGTTTGACGTTCGTAGGTTTCGGCTCGATATACTTTCTCGCATGCCTGGCTGCAGCGGCTGCAAGCGTCCCGTTAAGTTTCAGAACTTCGTTTATACTTGTTTTTGCGCGCTCAACTTTTTTGTGCAGTCTTGCAATTCTCTTTGGCAAGTTCTTGTAATCAGCAGCTGTCTTTGGTATGAATTGTGGAACTTTAAGCGGTTCAGTTGGCAACGTAGGTTCTATTATTGGTTCTGGCACGTGCGGCTTTAGTACCCGCGGCTTTACCTGTGTTGAGAAAGTAGGCAATTCCATCGGTACAGAAGGAACTTCAGGCATTCCACCTGCTTCTGGCAGCGCAATTTCCGGTAATTCTGGTATTTCTTCCTGGACAACTTTCACTTTCTTTGGAATTGCCCGCCCTTTGAAATAATGGCCTATTCCGGAGCCTAAGATAATTGTTAGTATAACTGCAGCCAGAATCCAGAGCATACTCAGCTTTGGTATGAAAGCAGCTATGCTCGGCATAAGCTGGGGTGTCGGGCAATCCTGCGGGCACGTAATGAACGATTCTGTCTCTACGCATCTGCCGTCGCCGCAGAACGGCACTATCATTTTTATGCTTTCGCCAGTAATGGCAAAGTAAGATAGCCCTTTGGAATATGCTTCGTAGTAAACAAAATCTGAATCTTCATCTATCTTGTAAGTAGGTAAGCGTTCCCATCTGTCAGTAAAGCGGTTTAGTTTCACGCCGCCCCCTTCGTGAACAGCGTTTTCAGATATCCATGTTTTCGGAACCTTGAATATCACTTTAATCACAGATGTATCTTTTTGGTTAAGGTTCGTTTCGAAAGCTATGTACTGGAGAGTCTTGCCCCACTGGGGTTCCATGTCAAAATCAGTATGCCCAAATATGGTTATTGAAATATCAGAAACAACATTTGCTGTGCTGATGTCAAGCTGCCTGAGATAAGTGCAATTGTTATCTATTGAAATTTTTGCAGGATGCTCTGGAATTATTTTATCAAAGGAATTTTTGAAGACGCAAATGAAACCTAAACCTGCGCCGCCACCGCCGACTGCTGCCGCAGGCGTTGGAGTAGGTGGAACTGGAGCAACGCCGCCTGAGCCGCTAATAATAATACTATTAATGCTGAAGTTAAAATCGCCTGCAGGTTTTGTAAGAGTCACCATTTGGCCAAGCTGCACTAAAGTAGAATTCACAATTCCGCCAGTGGAGTTTACAATACCTATTATGATGTATGGTTTTGACAGAGTTATTTCAGAATTTGTTTCAGTAAAAGCATGCGTTATATTTACGCTTACAGTAGTTGAATCATTTGTGAACTCAACGGTGTAGTTGCCTTTCATATAACCGTCTGCGGTTGTTAATTGCACATAGTTTGGTGCAGCTAAAGTTGGCTCGTCCGCAATGCCTATTGCCGGAATGCCAGGGTACCTTGCCTTGAACATGGAAAAGTCAGTATCGATAGTGGCGCAGTTGCTGCCGTCCAAAGATGTTATTTTTGCAGGCAGGACATCGATTTCTTTGCTAACATCACCGACTTTGTAAAATATCCCGATGAATTTATTCATTAAATCTCCGGCATCTGTTGCGCATATTTTAAGTAGCACGTTAGGGTTTTTCATCGAGCCGTCAGCGTAAGATTGTGTATTTCCATCATAGCCAATAACCGCAATGCTCCCATTGTCATAGAATAATTGTGTAGAAGTAATACTCGCGCTAACTCCTTGCACCGCCAATAAGATAGCAAAGACTACCAATGATATTTTCATTCCTTTTTCAAATTTCATCAAACTACTCCAGTCCATTTAGACACGCTCGAATATACTTGATTGAACCAGTTAATAATTATCTGCACATACTGATTGTGATTTGTAACAAAAATTGAATTTTCCTCGGCAGAGCTCGGGTTGACAGCAGTATGGTTTCCAAGGGTTAATGTGTACTGATTCACTTGGCCGTAACCTGCCTGCGAGACCTGCAGCCTTGTTGCGCCATTATACAGTTCTATATACATCGAATAATTTCCGATGTAATCTGACGCATTCAGATAAGAGTATTCCGGCAGGAACAATTTATTTCCAGTCGGGATTAAAGCAAAATCAACAGCTCCAGTGCTGTTAGTTGTAACTTCAGCAGTTGCATAAGACACAACACCTTTCTTTGTGCTGTCCGCAATAAATCCTTGTTCTGGCGCGAATAAATTCATTCCGTTCTTTTCAGTTATTTTCAAAGTTAACCCTGCAGTGCTGCCGCTATCCGTGTCGAAAACGTGAACAGAGACATTGTATGGCCTTCCAGACCTTGCGAAATTATCGGTCAGCACACCATTCACATAAACATTCAGATAGTATCCTTTGATTATTGTAAGCGTTGTAGACGGGCTTTGGTCATTCCCATAGTTACAGTCATCTACAGAACCATAACCATTGTGCTTGTCCAAAACTTTTGCGTAAACTGACTTTCCGCCAGATAACATACCTGAAGTGTTCAGGATATAGCTTCTCTGAACTGAATTTCCCATTGTCAGACCAGCTATGTCAGTTGAATTTGCAACGTTATTGCCGGCAACATAAAATGCAACGCGGAAATTATTTGTAACATCAACATTATACGGATTCGTGACCGTCGCAGTTATGTTAACAATCTGTCCCGGCAAACCAGAACTAGGATTCAAAGTCGGTGCACTTGTAATCGCAAGGTCAGGGCCGATGCAGAATGTTGCATTTATCCCGTTAATTACATAATTCTTGTAAGTTACACTAGTGTCTGCAGGGGACACTACCCCAGTAAACAGGCTTACGCCAGATGCCGTCAGATTAGTTTTTGCATTCGATGAGCAGACAAATTTTTCCAAACCAGATGTTGTGATGTTGCAGACGCTCACTACAATATAATTTTTGTCTGTTGTTATAGATTGATATCCGCTGTGGTATCCATATATTGCAGTGATGTCAATACTTACATTTCCCGTTGCCTGATTGTACGTCTGATACACAGTATTTGTTGTATAATAGCCATTCAGCCAGCCGTTTGCTGTCGGGATGTAAATGAAAGTATCGCTGGCGTCAATTGTGGTGTCATCAGATAAAACAGCATAAACGTTTGCCGGATAAACAGAGTAAAGGCTTAGGAAGTTTAAAGTATCGGGAGCATTGCAACATGATGCATCACAGCTTGTGAACTGGCCCATATCCGCATCAGACATTCCTGCTACTCTCTGATAATTCGAGCCGTTCCCGGATTTGTAAACAAAAGTCCCGTATTTGTCTTTGATTTCAGTACTTGGAGTGCCTGCACAAATCCTTAACGTGACATCAGGATTGCTTGCGGCCTGATCTATGAATGCTTTGGTAGTTGCTTCATCGTAATTCATGGCAACAGATGTATTGTCAGCGGTATTTACCAGATTGGCGCTTGTTATGGCTGCCTGCGCTGCTACCGGTATCAGCAGCAAAACCAATACTATCCAGAGCTTTCCAACAGCCACTTTTAACCCCCTATATTAGTCAACCAGTCCTTTATTCTTATATAAACTATTGCAATTTTATCATTAAAATATCTTATGTTATCTATATTAGGTATTTCTTGTCCAGTGCTTGCGTCAGGGAAGTTGCAATCCGAACCTGTGCAAGTAAGATTTGCATTGAATTTATTTACAGAGCTTTCATATATGTTTATCGAAATATTGTAGCCGCCAACTGCCAGATTATTGACCCCAACGCCACCGGTCGGCACTATTGTAAACCTGACATTGCCGTTCGCATCAGTCAGCGTTTCTCCAACAGCGTGGTTTGTAACATTTGAAATCTGGTATTGCGGTAATATGAATGGCGGGAAACCATTCTTTTCTTCAATCGTGACTTTCGCTCCGGCTACGACGCCAGTCGCATTTCTTACGGTTATGTTCAGGCCGTATGGCTCGCCTGCCTTAACTGTAAAGCTCAAGCCTTCGGGGTTTGTGCCATTAGTCCATATGACTATATTCTTGTTTTCTCCGCCGCCATTTGCGAGCCAATCTTTAATTCGCATATAAGCAACTGCAACTCTGTCAGCAAAATAACGGATATTATCCAGATTTGGAACCTGCGGAGCTGAAACTCCGGCACTAGGCATATTTCTGTTTGTTACAGAGATGTTTTTTGAATCGCAGACAACGCCAGCATCAATTGCTTCTACAGTTATGTTGTAATCGCCAACAGCACCGCTATTAACTGCCCATCCGCCTGTTGGCACAGCAGTTACTGAAACTCCGCTAGTTCCAGCGTCTACTTCCCCATAAGCATAATTTGTAACATTTGAAACCTGGTATTGCGGCATCACGAATATGGAATATCCATTCCATTCTTTCACTCTGACTTTTGCAGCAAGTGGACTTCCATCTTTGTTTACGGTCACAGTCACGTTGTAAGGCTGGCCCGCATTCGCGAAAGCATTTGTGGAGACACCGTCAATTAGCACAGAAAGATTGCATACTGCTGGAGTAATATTCAGGGACAGGGGTGCGAATATGCTTCCGATTTTAGTTATGTTTGCATAGACATAGTTTGCAACAATATTTACACCATAAGGATTTGCAAATGCGGCAGTGTTCGTTTCCCATGTGCCGTTCCAGCGGGCCATTGTTAAATTTCCTTCGTCATATCCACCAAGGTCAGCTTCGTTATAAGTTATGTTCAGGTAAATGCCCGAATTAAGGGCCGTGCTCGAAACATTTATGTATCTGCTCGCATTGTGGAAGTTTGCTGGATCATTTGCAGGGCTTACATCGCCCTTTATATCAACATATCCGACGCAACATACCGCATCAATCCGCTGGTCATTTGTCAGGGTTTGATTTGTTATTGTGTTGTTCTCTGATTGCCCAAACTGCATATCCCAGATAGCGTTATTCTTTGCTGTGTTGTCCTTTAAGATTATGTTTGATTTTGTGCCACTACTATATTCAAATACACCAATTCCTATGACTGTGTTGTTATTTGCAATATTATTTTCGATATTACTGTTGCTAGCCCCGGACAGATACAGACCATATCTGTTGTTGCTGACTATGTTGTTCTGGACAGTTATATTTGGACTGAATAAACCTATGCCCCCCAAAGTATTATTCATTATGTTGTTCGATGTAATTGATGAATAACTGCTAGAACTTATTTCCATAGCAGTGCCATCGCCGCGGTTATTAGTAACATTGTTTAATGTTATATTTGCATACGGGCTGGATGTTATGTCGACAAGGCTCGAGCTTCCAGGAACACTATTGTTTGTAAGTGTGTTTGAGTTTACCATAAGGTTCTCGCAGGTATCGCACGATATGCCATAGGCTGCATTATCTATAATCTGGTTAGAGCTTATTGTTGTAGAACCACGTGAGTTTTGGACAGCTAGACCATAGTATGTATCGCCAGTCAGGTTATTTGAGATGAACTTGAAGTTTGAGGTGGTGTACATTGTTGGTGCCCACCCGTTGTTGTAGAAGTTATTGTTTGTGAATGTCATGTTGTTGACATTGTAGCCTAAGAATGAATAAGTTGCGCCAGTTATTGTATTAGAGTCAGCAGTTACCCTTGTGCAGTTATCTGGCTCACTGTTACAGTCAAGATTAATGCCATAATTATTATTACTAAATGTGTTTTTGTAAAATAAAATGTTCTTTACGGAGATGATATAAGCGCCATAGCTCCAGCCCCCAGTATCATTAATCTCATTAAGTTCTAAAGTAAGATTTTCGCCAGATCCTGCATAGATGCCAATATTGCTGCTGCTGTAAACTCTGTTGTTTGAAATGATGGTGTTGTTGGTGCCCAAAATATCGATAGCATAATCATAATCTATTAACGTGCAGTTCTTTATTGTTACATTGTTTATGTTATTTGCATAAACTGCTTGAGTGCCGGATGAGTCTGAACCTGTTATGTTATGGCCGTTACAATCAAGCACAACATCAGCTGTTTGTATGTCAATGCATCTACCATTTGATTGATTGCCGGATAAATCTTCGGTTAAAGAATGGTAACCCGGAACAGTTATGTTAAAGCATGCGAGTTTTGTGGCACCCAATGGCGCAAAGATGCTTCCAAAGCCAGTGATGTTTGCATAAACTACATTATTTGCAGTGTCAACGCCAAAGTTATTTGCAAACTTTGAAGTATTTTTTTCCCAAGTTCCATTATTGCGGGCCATGGCCAACTTACTTTCATTAAACCCGACAATGTCCAAATCTGAATAAGAGATATTCAGGAACAGCCAGGCATCGGTACCAAGGTCCGTAGCATTAATATACGCACTAATATTACGATAGTTAGCTGGGTCAGCAGGTGGAATTGTAACGCCTTTCATACCAATATCTCCGCTGGAAGTAAAGTAACTTATATCTTGATTAGTAATTGTTGTATTGATGAATGTGTTATTCATAGAACTCCAGATTTCTAAGTCATGCACACCATTGTTTTCAGCGGTATTTGAAATCAAAAGCATGCTTTCAGGCCAGGCGTTATTGCCTTGAAGGAAAAATCCAGCATAGTTGTTGTTAGCAGTGTTATTGATGACCACGGAATATGTATCATATGCCATCACAATGCCGTACCACGTATTATTGTTTGCGACATTGTTTGTGATAGTCAGATTTTCACTGAAATCCATATGGAAGCCATCGCTGTTGTTGTTGGCAGTATTCGAAGTTAAATTTGCGTAATGCACATTGCTGTAAAGTTCAATTCCATGCTCCAAATTGTTGTTGGCAGTATTATTTACCAAAACAGCACCAATAACTTCATTTAATACAACTCCAGACTCACCGTTATTGTTAAAAGTATTTGAAAGCAAAATTAGATTTGTCCCAGTATCTATCCCAAAACTATCGGCCCCGCTTCCAACATAATCGATGCTGTTAGAAACAAATGTTGACTGATTACTGTGGTAAAGTTCAACATTCTGAATAGTGTTGCGCTGAATGATATTTGATATGAAATTCGAACCAACGCTATACTGTATATATGCCCCTTCCCTACAGCTACTAATATTGCTGTTTGTTATGCTGACGTTTGTAGCAGAATTGAGACGCACCCCATCGTTCCAGTCTGTCAAAGTTAGGTTTTTTACAGTGACATTTGCACCATCAACATACACACCGCGAGTAAATAAGTTATCCACACCATCAACTATGTGCCCGTTGCCGCTAAACTCTACGTTATCTGCAGTTATGTTGATGCAGACTACCGCACCGCTGTTAGATATGTCTTGGATAAGCGCATAACTACCCGGAGTTGTTATGTTTATGCAGTCACTGACGTTTGTGACGGGCATGCCCATACCCAGCGGCGCGAACACACTTCCAAAGCCAGTGATGTTTGCATAAACTACATTATTTGCAGTGTCAACGCCAAAGTTATTTGCAAACTTTGAAGTATTTTTTTCCCAAGTTCCATTATTGCGGGCTATGGCTAAGCTACTTTCATTAATACCACTAACATCTGAATTTGAGTAAGAAATGTTTAGATTAATCCATGGATATAATCCTTCAATATTTGTGCTTCCAAAACTGTCTGTTGTAATAAGCCAGGCATCATCGCTTCCTGCCCCAAACGATGCAGTGCTGCCCGCGATAGCATATCCGCCGTCTGACATTGTGTCAACAGAATAACCAATGTCACTTGACGAGCCGCCGTAAGTTTTGTTCCATTCCGGACCACCAGTGGAATTTGTTTTAATCAGCCAGACATCATAAACATTATTTCCTGTTGCATTCTTGTCTCCAGCCACGATATATCCGCCATCAGAAGTCTGCTGCACAGAATATCCATCATCACTACCAGCTCCGCCGAAAGTCTTGTTCCAAGTCATGACTCCATTCGAATCAGTTTTAATGAGCCAGACATCATTGTTTCCTGCGCCAAACGATTTCGTGCGCCCAGCTATTATGTAACCGTTGTCAGTGGTTTGCTGCACAGACCATCCTTCATCATCACTTGTTCCGCCGAAAGTCTTGTTCCATTCATGTCCTCCAGTGGAATTTGTTTTAATCAGCCAGACATCCAAGCCTCCGGCGCCGTACAAATCTGCATATCCTGTTAGTATGTAACCACCATCAGAAGTCTGCTGCACAGAATATGCCCTGTCTCCGGTGCCGGAGGATTTGTTTGCGTCAAAAGTCTTGTTCCAAGTCATACCTCCAGTTGAATTTGTTTTAATCAACCAGACATCAAAGTAAGTTGGGTTTCCTAAATACGCGTCTCCGGCGACTATATATCCGCCATCAGAAGTCTGCTGCACTGAAAAGCCTTTGTCGCTGCCGCCACCATAGTCAAATGCCTTATCCCAATCCTTATCTCCGCTGGAATTTGTTTTGACTAAGTAGACATCATTGCTTGAAGGGTCGTAATATCCAGCGACTATATATCCGCCATCAGAAGTCTGCTGCACAGACCTACCCCCACTTCCAAATCCCCCTCCAAAAGTCTTGTTCCAGACATGATTTAGCGCAGCGTCTGTTTTAATCAGCCACATATAAGTTGTACCGCCGCCCATCTGCCCAGCCATGACAAAGCCGCCATCTGTTGCCTGCTGCACAGAATATGCCTTGTCAGAATTAGCAGTTCCAAAAGTCTTGTTGGTTCTTGCATAAATAGTGGTGCCAGTGATGTTCAGGTAATGCGTGATATTTTTGTAACCCACAGGGTCTGAAGCTCCAGCACCATTTGAGTATTTGATGTAAATTGGCATGCCGTAAGTAAAGTCTACAGCCGTATTGTTGAAAGTCATGTTGGTAACTATGTTACCATATGTTCCGAACAGGCCGGATGCAGTTGTTCCATTTGAGATGAAGTCCCATAAACCGCTGTTGTAAATCGTGTTATTTGCAAGTACGTCGTTAGAGCAAGAGTCAATCATAATTCCATATTTGCTGTTACTGACTATGTTATTTGCTATGGTGCTGTTCTTATAGCGCGAGATGAGGCAGATTCCGCAATACGAATTATTGTCTGCTATGTTGTTTGTTATGCGATTATATTCGGAGGCCCTTACGAAATAAAATCCCCTGCCGTTGTTTTTGACCACATTGCCGATAAATGTATTGTTAACTGCGCCCACACTGTCGCCACTATTTACGTTGAAACCTGCATAAGAATTATTGTAAGCACTATTATTTGTGAATGTGTTATAACCATAACCCCCGCCAAGATAAAATGCGTTAGTATCGTTATTGGCTGTGTTGTTAGTTAAAACATTACCATCGCCTCCAATACTAATTCCGTAGTTTCGGTTATTGTTCACCAAGTTGTTCGCAAGGATATTGCTGTCAGCCTGCACTGAGATGCCAAGACCGTTCCATTTTATTTCATTACCAATAACAGTATTATAATCTGAAAAAATATCAATTCCATCACCATTTTGGTAGAATGCATTGTTGCTGATGTTGTTGTAGCTGGATTGCGGATCAGGAAAGTCATAATCAAGATACATTCCTATGGGAGTATTTGATATTGTATTATCAGCAATCGTATTATTTGAACTAGAGTCGAAATAAATACCTTGATGCGTTGTGACATCAGTAATCAGGTTATTGGAGATTGTATTGTTGTTCGATTTCTGTAAGAAAATTCCATAATCTCCGATATCGTCTAGCGAATTATATTGGATTAAGTTATTGGAAGATTGGTTTAGAAGGATTCCAGTATTTGATATGGCAGTGTAAATCTGGCTGTCAGAGAGGATATTATTGTTTGAGTTTTTTAAGATAATTCCATAATTGTTAATTGTAGTATATGTGTTATTAATCAACGTGCTCGAATCTGTATTCAATAGATAAATCCCATTATCCCATGTTTCGAAGTGACAATTCCTTATGGTTATGACAGGCATTTTTGCAGTCAGCAATAATAGCACTCGGCGCAGCAATTGCTGCAGTCGGAGTTGTTGTTTTTATCAGATACAGAAAAGTAAAAATCGCTT
>Ga0315268_10007895_pt1 | contig 11156 bp, 8 predicted proteins | sample C1_top_MG_FD_204535 | JGI IMG/M metagenome (GOLD analysis project Ga0315268, IMG submission 204535) | Sediment microbial communities from Yellowstone Lake, YNP, Wyoming, USA - C1_top | ecosystem: Environmental > Aquatic > Freshwater > Lake > Sediment | place: USA: Wyoming | collected 2017-08-01 | reverse complement strand
AAACTCTTCTTTTCAGGAACAACCTCACCAAATGATTTCATACTCAACACCTCCACATCTGATTTGGAAATGTGAGTTCAAGCCGATTTCTGTGCTGGAACATATGCATCATTGTAGATAGTTACGAGAGTTCGAGCTAGCTGCGTCAGGTGACTCCGTGAGGTCCTGCCCCTCGACCTAGAGAACTCGCTTGGAGATCGTTAGACCATGAGGATGAATGACATGGCTGAGAGATTGATTTGTCCTGTCTGCAAGCACTTTGTCGATCGACAGACCGCGGCTTGTTTCGACAAGCAAGGGCGTCAGATAGACTGCACATGTTATTGCAGCTTGTTCTTGTCAACGCGCCAAGCCGCGAAATGTTCAGTCTGCTCTAGAGGCCGCCGCTTCAAGTCAGACGCTGCTTGATGGTGGTGTGGAAAGCTGAAGGTCTCGATCCGTCTAATGGGTGACAAGGAGTCGACGTATCTCCTGGCCAACTCCATGAACCCGAACTTGCGACTTCACTGGAAGGAGTACCCAGTCTACGACCTAGACGACAGGACCAAGATTCTGCAAGGACAGGTCAGACTCTTCGCGACGGTCAGCGAGAGGGATCTTGACAGACTTGCTGGACGCCAGAAACCTTGCAAGTCGCCTTCGCTTCTAGACTTCTGTGATCAAGCGCGACAATCAGATTGAGCTAGCTGAACAACCATTCGAGGTGAATTGGAGAATGAGAAGCTACAAGGATACAGTTGTCTATTTTGACAAGACACCTAAAGGAATAGCCTGCCCACACTTCTATGAACTACGGTGGGCCTTTGGGTGCGGTTTTGACTGTCAATGGTGCTATCTCCTCGGCACGAGCTTCGGGAAGAAACACTTCAGAGCATATGACATCAATGTCGTGCTAAGGCATACTTCCAGAGCCCTCAGAGAGATTCAGGAACCCCAAGTCTTCAATTCGGGAGAACTAAGCGACAGCTATCCAAACCATCCGAATATGCAGGCCATAATGGATCTGTTCGAGGCTCAGCCCCGCCATAAGCTTCTGTTGCTGACAAAGACGGCCGACGCTTCGAAGCTAACCGAGAAACCACGAAAACAGGTGATATACAGTTGCAGCCTGAACGCCTTGCCGGTATCCACCAGATGGGAGAAGCTTGCTCCCTCGCCATTCGATAGAATCAAAACTGCGAAGCAAGTTGCCGACGCGGGCTATGAGGTCAGAGCAAGAATTGACCCTATTGTTCCTGTGGAAGGTTGGAGAGACCAGTACGCTGAACTCGTTGATATGATGAGTGAGGTGCCGTTCTCGCGTGTCACACTCGGCACGCTCAGAGGGCTTCAGAGAACCATCAACTTCGCAAGGAAACTGGGCAAAGACATGTCATGGACAGAGTACTTCAGCACCACCACGAAATGGGGCAAGAAGCTCTCCGACCAATCAAGGTTGGAAGTCTATAGCTTCATGTTGGACCTTCTCAAGCCAAGGACTGTGGCTGTCTGTAAGGAGACTGACGAGATGGGTATGCAGCTTGGTCTGAAGAATATCAGGTGCAATTGTATTTGGTAGCTGCCAGGGGTCGCCTTACGAGAGTATCTCTCATAGGATATGGTGGGTGCAAGCCCACAGATTTCTTCGCAAGGCTTCACCAGATGAATCCTGACCTAGTTGTCGACGTAAGAGCAGATCCATACCACGCATACCTTGCAACCTACACGAAACCACAACTTGAGAAAAGCCTGAAAACCAAGTACATCTGGATCCCCGAACTTGGAAACAGGACACGCGATATCAATAACATCCAGTTGGTCGACGAAGAGAAACGGCTGCACAGACTACTGGAACTGGCAGGAGTGTACGATCATATCCTCTTGCTGTGCGCAGAGAAGAAGGACGAAGATTGCCATAGATCCTACGTGAGGAATCGCTTGTACCAGCTACTTGCATGAAACCCATGTTAGCGTTGAGCCGTGGAGACTGCTAGGCTAGGTCATCACAGGTTCTCGTTCATGGGCGACCGGCATGAGTTACTTTCCTACGCTTAGGTGAATCGAAGATGTCCAAGGCATCCAAGAACCACGCTAATAAGACTCTCCTCAGGCTGGAGACTGAGCTGCATCATCTCAAACAGAAATTCCAGATGGGCCACGAGCTCAGACTCCAATGGACTCCAAACAACGGTTCCAAGAGTGGAGAAGTCACAGGCACAACGATCCGAATCTACGAGTCAGATCAAGAGAAAGCCTTGGACACACTGCGGCACGAATTCATCGAGTATCTACTCACACAGGATCTTGTGGCTCCGTACAAGCGGCTGATCAACAAACTCATCTCATTATTCGAAGAGGAGATGTACGACCGAAAGGAGAAGTTGGTCGAGAGACTGCAAGAACTAGCCACATAATGCAGCAAGGCTACGCTGACCTTTGATAGCTCTTGTACACGTAGAATCTTTCCTTTCTCCTTGTTTCGTTATAGAATACCGAAACCTTAGATCTCCAATCGAAACCAGCACGAGTCTATGCCTCAGGGAACATTAGGCCAATGGCCGACGTGCTAGGGTCTAACACTCTCCAGACTCTATGAGCGGAATCCGCGTGTGCGTATGGTTTCGATAGTGAACGCAAACAGTTCTAAACTGGCCGGGCGCCTCATGAGGGAAAGTCATTTCTAGTAAGGTGCTGGCACTTCACTGAGCCTTTCCTCGGGAGGTAGGCTGGACGAGACGAATCGCGTTCCTACTTGCTCTCATACTCGCGATACAAATTCCTAACTTGTCTGCACCGACCGCCGGTGTCGCTGCAGATGTCAATTATGGGGTCTCTTTCAGGATCACGTACACGGTAACTCTCACGAACATAGATTCAGTGATGGACAGGGCGGTTGTATACTTGCCGGTTCCGCGCGACTGGGATTCCCAGAAATCCGTTCAGATAGAAAGCATTACTCCAAAGCCGTCTGCAATTAACGAGGACCCAAACTACGGCAACAAGATGGCGTATTTCCTGCTGCCGGATGGCATCCCCCGCAATCAGTCACGCGAATTCACAGTCCAGTACACGTTCACATTCTACCAGACGCATGTTCTTGTGGATCCGGCAAAGGTCGGCTCATACAACACGAGCGATCCAAACTACTTCAAGTACACTAGGCAACGCCCTTCTGATTGGGTTGAATCTGATGATGCGTCTATCAAGAAGACCGCCTCAGGCATCGTCGGAGGTGAGAGCAACCCGTACCGGAAGGCGAAGCTGATCTACGACTGGATGGTCACGAACATCGAGTACAAGTTTCCATCAAATTGGGGGGCAAAGCAGACTTACCTCAAGAGAGGAGGTGACTGTGGCAGCCAGACCGCTCTCTTTTGCGCGATGGCAATTTCGCAGGGGATACCCTGCAGGGCGGTGTCAGGTCTCTTCTTGGGGTGGCAATTCCCGCGGACCTACAGCAGTAAGGGAGCGCCGTCCGAACCTGATGCTTATGGCTCTCATGTCTATGCTGAGTTCTACCTCCCGGTTTACGGCTGGGTCCCGGCCGACACGAGTATTGGAAGAGGCAGCGGAAGACCCGAAGACTACTTCGGTAGTACATGGGATTTCTTTTCGATCCGTTCCAAGGGTTTCGGAATCCAAATGGTGCCCCCGATTCCAGAAAGAGTGTGGTTGTTCCCACACTACGCATGGTGGTTCTGGGGGGATGCTCGAGAATACGACAGCTACTACACCTACAGAGTCGAGAAGATTGAGAATACACAGACGACAACTGCGACTGAGAATACGCAAACGACAAGCGGAAGCTCAACCACGACCGTGCTCACCTGGAGTCTGCCGAGTGTATGGATCGAGGCCAGTGATGGTTCGCTGAACCTCGTCGGTGAAGAGGGCCCGATAGCGGGGGACCTCGGACAACCCTACGTGGATTTGGCCAGCGTGGCCTATGGTCAGTCCAACCAGATGCTATACTTCCGCTTCGACCTGAAAGGCGAAATCCCGAACAAGCCCACAACAACAAGAGTCGACAGCGTCTGGTATCAGGTGCTCTTTGATGTTGACTCGGATCCTAGCACAGGATTCCATTGGAGCAACGATTTCACACCCGACTACTTGCTGGAACTTCAAATGCAATCTGATGGAGGAACGTTCAGGCTCTCATCCCTCGTTGTCGAATACTCTGGAACTGGCACCGATTGGACCTGGGCTTCGGTCGTGCAGGGCACTGAACGCTCCGGAAGCGATGCGACCCTAGCCGGAGGGATCGGGCATGACTCCTTCGTGGTCGCTTGTAGATACCAAGACATCTCCGCCTCCGAGGGATCCAAGATCAGATTCCTCGCCAGAAGCGGTATCCTATATGACGGCAAGGTCTACAACGACTTCATCCCTGACAAGGACGCGATCACCGTAACCCTGTCTGACGAAAGAGCAACCGTGTCCGCCACAACAACTACGACATCTGAGACGACCAAACAGCTCGCAGCTGCCCTTTCGACAGAAATGCTAGCCCTGGCCATAGTCATCATTGTCGCAGTGTTTGGAGGGGTCATACTTGCCTTCCACAGGAAACGAAAGCGGCAATAGACAGGCAGTGCCCTGGCATGGTTGCCCCGGCATACTTTAGGAATCGACGACGGTCCATCGCATCCCCTCGATCAGACTAGCTGTAGAGCAGCCACTGCCTCATCTCAGCAGTTGGTACCCCTTTGAAGAACAAGTCTGCGGCACTCTCTCCGGCTTGACCTTGCATGGTGTAGTACACATTCGCCATCTTCATCCAAGCCTGCTGGCTATCAAAACGGTAAACGAAGTAGTTGTGTTGGATGACTGGAGGAGCAAAGAGGTACACATTCCATGTTCCTGATCTTCCGATGTTGAGCTGTTCCTCATAGCATTTCCATGTCCGAGTCGCTGGGTCATAGTACATGACGTGATCATGGTTGCTGCCACCCTTAGTGCCATATGTTCTCGTCAGTCTGATAGTTGAGATTCCCCAAGATTTGGAGAGTGATTCGATGAGTGAGGCTTCATCTCCGCAGACTCCCAGCCCCTTGCCTGTCGTGAGGTAGTATTCGAACACCAGGTTAGGATTGTTCATGTTGTGGTTTATTGTCCGCTCGCCATCGAACTCTATCATGCCATCATTGGGCTGTGTGAATGTCCAGTGAGTTGCCCAGCCTGAGAAGTAGAAGTACTCTTCAATGTTTCTGACAGCACTCGTAGCGTCGCTGGCTATCCAGTGCATCTCAACCATCTTTGCCTGCATTCGTCTTAGGGTGGAAATTGAAACCGTGTTCCATCTGTAGCCGTCTAGGTCCATTCGGCGGCGTTCATAGGTGATTAGGTGATGCACGTTCAGAGTCTTCTCTGCGAGTCCACCTGCAATGTCTCCACCTGTCCACGAACCATTCATCAGTTGGTACCAAGCCCTACCTCCTCTCGCAGGATCTCCTCCAGTCCATGAAAGGCATATCTTCGCCTCAAGCGGATACTTCTCCAGTTGGTAGTATCCTCTCTGTCTCTGCAGTTCATTCGTCTCTCTGAAGAAAGTTAGTAGGTCGTTTGTGTCTTTCTTTACCGCCTCTCTTACCTGTTCTTCTCCCATCGTCACCCAAAGCCCGTTCACCATTGCGATTGACAACGCCAATGCGTCGTCTTTCTTCAACTCGTTCTCCAATGCAAGCCAATAGAGAACCTGCAGCTCAGTGTTGTAGGTTGGCACAGGGTAGGTGAAGTCACTTGGGCTCGGTGTTCCGCCCTTCATCATCAACTCGAAAGCTTCTTTCACTTCAGGATTGGTGGCGTTCAGCGCCAGGTACGTGATCTTCGCCACGGCAGTCGCGTTGTTCGCGTCCGGAAGTGCTTGTAACTCCCAAGCTAACTGCACATACGGTTGGGTTTGGGTCGATTTGAGCAGTGACACGTAGTAGCTGACAGGCTTCGTGGCGGTGACGTTAATCCATAGAGTTGTCCCTGAAGCGGAGGCTGTGGAAGAGACTGCAGTTTGGCTGTTTTGCAGGGTTGGTGATAAGAATGAGGTCTGCTGGGTCGTGTGCGTTACAGTCTCAATAGGCGTTCTTGGAATAGTCGCCCAGTAACTGAATCCAGCGGCAACCACAATCGCTACCAGGACAATCGCAATCAGCTTCGAACCTCTACTCGGTGGTCTCAAGTTGCCCTTGGCCTGCTCTTCTTGGTCCTTTTCCGAGCCGTGTAGATGGCTAATACTGCTAGAGTAATGCCGGACACTACGCCAATGAGTGCATAGTTGAAAGCTTGTCTCCGCTGCGCTTCCAGGCTTGCCGGATAATTCTGTTCGACGGAGAGCGCCTCCTCAAAAAGAAGTATAGCGGTCTGGGCATGATGCGTCGCGGCAGCGTAGTCATCGTTCACGAAGGCAGTTGCGGCTAAGCTGTATGCGCTCTCCGCCTGCCGGACAAGCTGTTCAGCTTCCGGACATGTGAAGTTCTCGGCAGAAGCGCGTGATCTCAGATCCATTGCTTTCAGAAGCAGGTCTCTTGCTTCATAATAGGCCTGTGGATAAGTGGCTGAGTCTGCGGCTTCCTTCGCCTGTTGCGCAAGCGCCAGCGCAGTATCGTAGTCTCCCTTCTCGAATGCACTTGACGCATTCAGCAATAGGGAACTGGCGTTGTCAAGACTTTCGGTTCTTCCCTCCGCCAAAGCAGTTCTTATGCTTGCATTTGCTCTATCAATGGCCGCAGCCGTAGTCATCGACTGAATCGTCTGGTCCTTCGGAAATGTTATGTCTTCAGGGACGCCCTCTGTGACTACAGGTCCGTGCGAAGTACCTCCGTCTCGAAAGAATGCATCTTCAGCTTCGCACCCTTTGCAGCTGTAGACCCAGTATTGATAATTCACCGAAATGAGGGGCGTATGCCGATTGTCAAGTCCAGCAAAGCAGCTGTTCTCGTTTTCGTTGAAGCATGCTCCGGGCGTCGGTTCAGCCGGGATCCAGCCATAGTTGGCCAAATAGAAATGAACCCAGCTATGGTTTACTGGCCCCTTCTCCCCCCAGATACCCAGGATTTCAGCAGCGGGAATCCCCGCCGCTCGGCACAGCGCCACAAACAGCGCTGCATGATGTCTGCAGACACCTCTTCCTGCCCTTAGAATATACAATGCTCCTTCAGTTGCTGGGTTCCACTTCGCAAGAGAACTGTCGAACCTGATGTTCCGGACAAAGTCGTAGATCTTGCGGGCCTGAAAATAGGGGTTAGTTTCACTGCCGATGATCCTCTTGGATGCTGCAACAATTTCGGGATTGTCGGATTCTATGTACTTCGAGGACGCCGTGTATGCCCTGTAAATTGGAGACGCCTTGTCGTATTCGCCTACTTTGCTCGGATCAATGTTGAACACTATCTCAGTAATCATCATGTACTCTAGAACAGTCACTGTGAACTTCTGACCCTGACTGCAGGTGAAGCGGACTGTGAATACCCTGTTGCCGAGTTCGTCGACTTGCTCCGAAGTAATTGGAGTTCGATAGGGGATAATTGATACTGAGATCGCTCCGGCAACTTTCAGATACGGAAAGGAATCAAAGGCATGTATGGCTAGGCTACAAGCAGCTTCCGCGCCCGTCAGAGTGTAAGTGTAGTTTGCTGTCAACAGGCGGAGATTCGCAAGCGTGTATCCCGACGCATGATAGATATCTATCTCGCCGGACTGGGCGTGCCCGACAGGCAGCAAAATGAGAATTGCGAGTAGAGTAACAATCCCAGCTCTTGTCCAAAGGAACGAACCAGAGAGAGGGCACTTCACTCGATGTCGCGCGGTCAACCCCGCGCCTTTACTTGTCAAATGAATCTCACTTCCCACGTCTCCGCAAGTAGAAGACTCCAACCATAGCTAGAACCATGAATGCCAAGCCCACAATCACTAGGACCTCAGTCGTGAATGCTCCCGTCGCAAGTGTGACTGATGTTGCTCTTGTAGTCGCGTTTTCTGCTGTACTTGTCGTTCGCAGAGGTGTTAGAAGAGTGCTCGTCTCCGAAGCGAAAATCTCTGTTGTGGGCGTGGCGGACACAGTTGTCGTTGTGACCGTCGGTGTTATGCTCGTGAGCTTCACAGTCCGCAGAAATTCAGGCCAGTCGACCACCAAATCACTTCCTTGGACCAACAATGGCAGCTTCGTTTTCCCATACACATAGTTGTAGAAGAATGCCGACAGATCCTCGTTAGAGAGTTGCTGAGCGATGCTCTGGATGTTGCGATTCGTGTAGACTCCTCGCATGTTTCCGAATCTCTCATACAATAGTCGCATGACATCATCGAAGCTCACTTTCCCTGATGTGATCCTTTGCAGGAGACTGTCGAGAAGGAAACAGACCAACGCACCCTTGTGGTACATCAGAAACATGTACCGTTCAGGATCGTTGACGAACTCGTATGCTTGGGCAACAGACACATCATAACATGTACCCAAGTACTGGCGCGTATAATCTTCGAAGAAACCCGCTAGTACACTGTGATTGGACAAGACTCCGAGATGAGTCAAGGCTTTGTCCCAAGCATAGTAATCCGTGGAGCCTTCCAAGAACCAGTATGTCCAATCAGGCGTTGTAGTCTTAGCTTCCATGGCATAAGGCGGAAACGCGTTCCAGATGTGAATCACACGATGCAGGAATGGTCTCTTCCATCCTGTTCCTTCCTGCCATCCCCAGCCGCCCCAAACCGCTATCCCTTGACTCTGACTTGATTCAGCCCAGCCTGAGATGTCTTTCCCATCCTTCGTTGGAGGGCAATACACCGCGAGGTAGCTCTTGCGAGGGCTTGTCCCAAAGAGGCTTGTCACGTAATCGAAGGCTTCGAATGAGAATTTCGTAATCTGTTCTCCGGCGGAGGTCCCCCATGCTCTGTATGTGGCAATAGTCACATTCGTACCGCCAATGGCTCTATGAGAGACCTGAAAGTTGCCTAGACCAAATGTCGCTGTCCCCAATTCGTCAATTGAGCTTACGTCATAATGATCATCGGCCCTTCCCCAAGGAGCTGCGATGACCCAACCTGCTGGAATATCGAAACTGACTTCGATATGTCCAGGAAAAGGTCTGCCGGTGCCCATGAACTGATCGGGAGAAAAACCGTCAGGTACCAGAAACGTGAAGGCACCAACAACCAAGACATAGTCTGAGCCTATGTAGCCGGCGTAGGATTCGATTCTGTCGATATAGTAGTCAAAGGATATGTCGTACTTGAGGAGGACCAGTGTTGCTGATCCTCTCGCAATACTCCAGACGCGCTTGACTCCGAAGTCTTTCTGGGATTGAGAAAAGCTGACCTTGAGAGGGATGCCTTGCTCGTCCGTCGCGTTCAGATTGGAGAACGGAATATCCAGGTACGTTTCTCCAAACCATGTGTATGTCGTGAAAGGAATTGAGAACGAGGGAGAGCCTGAAACCTGCGCTTCGACGTGGGCCACACGTTTCTGCAGACTTACGGCATCAATTCTCAAATTATATGACAGCAGAACGACGGAGGATGCAGGGCTAACACTGAACAGCCGAGATGCAGGCACCAACGCGGACACGGGCTGCGCGAGGACTATGAGAGCTAGAACAACAGACAAAGCGCGTGGAATGCTAGCTTTCAATGAACCTCAAGGAATCGTCCGGACTGAGAGTGTTAACACTTTCGCAAGCAGGAGAAAACCGACGCCTCACTGACCTGCAACTATCCTGTGGCTCCTTACAAACGGCTGATCAACAAACTCATCTCATTATTCGAGGAGGAGATGTACGACCGAAAAGAGAAGCTAGTTGAGAGGTTGCAAGAACTGACCAAGTGACGAAGCAACGATGGCTGACTCATTCGTCAGAGGTCTTCGGTTGTCGCGTTCCTCAGAAACCAGTCGTTGCTCCCTTCAGATGCAAACTAACGTGTTGAATATTGAGGATCGTTCTCCTTGGTCCAGTAGCCAAGCAGCCCCGGATTATTCGATTTCGGGTAGACTCTCCACCAAAGCCCTTCTGTTTCATTGTATGGTCTACTCCAGAAGCCGCTCGATTGTTCATCAATGGGAAAAGTCGGCTTGTAAAAATCAAGGAAACAGTTGCTTTGGGGTTCAGACCATCTAATGTTAAAATGTAGATGAGGAAATGAAGTGCCGGTTGTGCCAGTTTCTGCGAATTTCTCACCTCTAGCTACATTTTGTCCTACTTTAGCAGTTGTTTTTGAAAGGTGATTATAGCCAGTCGAAAGTCCTATGGCACCGTGGTAAATCTCAGCGTATTTTTGGCCCTCGGAACCTATTCCAATATTACGAACTAGTCCAGGTGCTGGAGCAATAACAGGGTAACCCGGTTTTGTTCCATAATCAATACCAGAATGATTATCCCAACCTTCTCGAATATTCCTATCTTCAACAGTTCCGTCCCACCACTTTACATACCCGATTCGTGAATCCCAATCATATAGATTTGATATTCCAAATTTCGCTTCCCTTATTGAAGGAATCGTAAGTCTTGCTTCCCTTACTAAAGGAATCGTGAAACATCCTTCCATCATTCCAATATCCATGCTAGTGCTCGCGTGTAACAGCAACTCGTAGTCGTCAGTCACTCTTCTGAGGTCTTGTAGCGATCTACACATGTGCCGGAACTTCTTGTCGGCTTGAAGATGAAGCGAGTAGTCTCCCGCCTTGACATCCTCCAGGTTGTAGTCCCCAGAAGAGTCTGTGGCAGCCGCGGCAACGACTCTTTCAGAACTATCCTTTAGCTGGACCAACACGCCAGCAACAGCGGGCTCTTCACCATCTTGTACGCCGTTCCCGTTGTAGTCAAAGAACAGTCTTCCCCGTAGAGAAGCGAGCCTCACAGTCTGTGTGGTAGTCTTGGTGACAACATCGGTCTTCGTCACCGTGGAGACATACGGAGTAACACTCGAAGTCCGCCATCTGCTAACCTCGTAGCCTGCAAGAGCAGAACCAGCCGCGAGGCCGCTCACGGCAGCATACTTCAGGAACCCCCGCCTATCCATAGTATAGTCTCCTGTGAGTTAGCTGTAGAGCAGCCACTGCTTCATTACAGTTGTGGGTACGCCCTCGCCCCATGTATTCGCAATTTCGTCATTGGTCAGATCATAGATTGTATGGAAGAAATTGCCTGTAATCATGAAGTGGTTGTCGTACCATTTTGTTCTCAGGTAATCAT
>Ga0315268_10007894_pt1 | contig 11156 bp, 10 predicted proteins | sample C1_top_MG_FD_204535 | JGI IMG/M metagenome (GOLD analysis project Ga0315268, IMG submission 204535) | Sediment microbial communities from Yellowstone Lake, YNP, Wyoming, USA - C1_top | ecosystem: Environmental > Aquatic > Freshwater > Lake > Sediment | place: USA: Wyoming | collected 2017-08-01 | reverse complement strand
CGCGTGCGCCCGCAGGATCCGCGCACCCAGGTCCTCCACCACCTCGCCGGCGATGTACGCCTTGGTGAAGCCGCGCGGGATGTGGACCGGGCTCATCACGCCGTTCGAGTCGGTGAGGCCGAAGACCGCCTTCATGAGGATGGCATCCTCGTCCGCCGGGATCCCGGTCTCGTCGGTGACCGTGCGCTGGCCCACCGGCTTCGTGAAACCCGTCCGAAGGCCGGCCTCGACGAAGGCGTGGAACAGGCCCAGCGAGGCGGTGGTCTTGCCACGGTTCTGGCCGGTGGCGGCGAGGTACAGGTGGCGCATGCGGCTGGCGGAACAGCGTCCGCTACGGGTGCGCTGGCGCGGTCGCGAACGGCGTCGCGAGGATGGCGAGCGCGATCAGCGCGAACGCGGCCAGGAGGACGAACGCGAGGCGCCGGTTCTTCCGTGCGACGCTCGCCGAGGGCCGCCCCGGGGGCCCGGGGCGCGTTCGCGGCCGTCGCCGCGCGGTGGCGTGGCCGCCGCGACGGCTCATCCGCGCGGCGTGGTCTTCCGCTCGACCAGGGCGATCGCTTCCTTGAGACGCGCGATGGTCTCGGGATCGACCGCGTCCGGCTCGAGGTAGGGGCCGAGCCGCTCCAGCACGTCGCTGACCAGGCCCAGGAAGACGCTGGCGTCGGCAACGAAGAACTGCGGCTCGTTGTTGTAGCGGACCAGCGTGAGGCGGCCCTGGAGCACGCGCCGGTCCTCGATGTGGGCGATCTGCGTGGCGAACGAATGGCCCTGGATCCCGTCCGGGTTGTTGAGGAAGTTGAGGGCGTTGTCGATCGCGAGGCCGAAGCGGGCTCGCCACGCCACGAGCCGCTCGTGCACTTCGGGTGAGATCCGGACCTCGGCGACCTCGTCGAAGACTTCCGGTGTCACAGTCAGCAGGCCGACCAGCGTGCTGCCGGCGCGTGCGCCGAGCATGACCTGGAGCGACCGCTCCAGGGTGAAGACTTCGGAATCGAACCGCGGGCTGGTGATGACGTCAGTCAGGAGATCCTCGACGTTGTCGAGGACCGCCGTGTCCGCCAGCGCGGTCCCCATGTGGCCGATCTCTTCCTTGAACAGGAACTTCTCTTCGTGGTCGAGCATGCCCGGATGGTACACCGTGGCCTCGGGTACGCCGCCCGGTCCGAGACGCCCGGTCGAGCCTGCGTGACCCGGCCCGCGGCTCTCCCACGCGGCCGCCGGCGCGCTCAGCCGGTGCCGTCGCCCAGGCGGCGGAAGATGTTCGTGGTGACGCGCGCCACCCGTTCGTCGGTGGGCGTGACGCGGCCCTGGTAGTAGTGCTGGCCGAAGGCGTCGAGGGCCCAGCTCCACTGGTAGGTGCCCGCGGCGACGACGGTGCCGCCCGCCGGTGTGGTGTAGACGGTCGCGGTGTGCACCGTCGGATGGCCCGTGGGGTCCGTCTCCGCTCCGGTCGTCACGACCGGGCTCCGCGCCCAGAGCTCGACGCCCGGTGGCGACGCCTTGGGGTGGATCGTGTCGTACTCCTGTCCGACCAGGCTCACGAAGCGGTCGCCGTCGCGGACGCCCGTCCCCTCGTACAGCCAGTGGCCCGAGTTGACCACGACCCAGTCGGCCGGGCTGCGGACCACATGGCCGTACATCTGGCCGATGACCAGCGATTCGGGCCTGCTCACGGGTGGCAGCCGCCACTGGCACGTCGTGAGCTCTGGGTGCGTCGCCGTGATCGGATCCGTCGTTGCCGACTTGTAGCAGATCATCCGGCGGCCGGGCCCCAGCGGTGATGGCTCGAGCCGCACCTGCCAGTAGATGGTGTTGGCGCTGAGGAACGCGGCGCTCGACCCGGTCGCCAACGTCGCCTCCAGCGTGTCGCGCATCGGCCCGGACCAGTACTCGTGGTGGCCGGGCAGGACGAGGAGCCGGCGGCCCGCGACGACCTCCGGGTGCATCTCGAAGTCAAGGTCGGCGCAGTACGCAACGTCGTGACCGTTGCGCTCCTGCCACCGGATGAATGCGGCCTCCCAGCGCGGCAGGTAGCCGGCCCCGCCGGCCTCGGAATACGGACGGTCGAAGCTGATCTCGTGGGCCCGCTCGCCGGTCCCGCCGCCATACGGGCCGGCAGGGAGCGCGCCGTACAACGATGGGCCGTGGTGGTTGTACGCCTGCCACGTCGCGGCCGCGTTCACGTACAGCACGGACGCAGGCGGCACCGCGCCCGGCCGCACGATGAAGACGGCAGTTCCGGCCGTCCCTGCCGTCGGATCGAGGACGACCACGTACATGCCGCTTGGCCAGTCGGGCGGGACCTGGATCCGCAGCACCTCCGGCCAGGGTTCGTCGGCGCGTCCCGAGGCGGCATCGACGACGAGCGCCGGCGTGGGCTTCGCGGAGAGGCCGCCGTCGACTCGCATGAGCCGGCCGCCCGCGCCCCGATACCAACCGACGCGGTACCAGCGGGCGTCGAAGCGGGCATTCCCCCGGACGCGGAGGCCGATGGAATCGCCGGGCGCCACCGACGTCCGGTCCAGGTACCCGAGGATGGTCGGGGTGGCGTAGAGGCCCGCCTGCCAGCCTTTGTCGCCGGGACGCCGGTTCTCCTCCGCAACGGCGCTCGGCCCGCGCGAGGGGAGTGGTCCGGGAATCCCCGCGGAGGGTGAGCTCGTCGCCGGCGAGGCGGGCGCAGCCGGGCCGGTCGAGGCGGGCGACGGGGATCGCAGCGGTCCGGTCGGATTGGCCGGGCCGCAGCCAGCCACGATGAGCCCGGCCGTGGCGGCGAGGAAGCCGCGCCGGGAAAGCCCACGGCCGGCGGGATCGCTCCCGCCGGCCGTGGGTGTCGCTTCGAGGTCGGGCAGGCGCTCCACGAGCGCCAATGCTCGCCGTTTGACTCTACGGATACAAGCCCCGCAGGGCCGTGGTGTCGGCGACCCGCTTGACCGCGACCAGGTAGGCGGCGGTCCGCATGTTCACTTCCTCGAGGAGCGACATGGCCAGCACCTCGCCGAAGGAGCGATCCATGATCTCCTTGAGCTTCGCGTTCACGACCGCTTCGCTCCAGTGATCCCGGTTGAGGTCCTGGACCCACTCGAAGTAGCTGACGGTGACGCCGCCCGCGTTGCACAGGATGTCCGGGATGATGAAGACGCCGTTGTCGTGCAGGATGGCGTCCGCCTCGGGGGTCGTCGGGCCGTTGGCGGCCTCGGCGACGATCCTGGCCTTGATGCGGCCCGCATTGGCGGCGCTGATCTGGTTCTCGAGCGCGGCCGGGATCAGGATGTCGCACTCGACTTCCAGAAGCTTCTCGTTCGAGATGGGCTCGGAGCCGGGGAAGCCGGCCACCGTGCCGTGCTCCTTCTTCCAGCCGATGACGCGATCGATGTCGAGGCCGGCCCGGTTGAGGATCCCACCGCCCGTGTCGCTCACGGCGATCACGGTGGCACCCTCGTCGCGGATGAGGCGCGCCGCGATGGAGCCGGCATTGCCGAAGCCCTGGACCGCGACCGTTGCCTTCGTGAGGTCCATGCCGAGGTGGGCCGCCGCGTCGACGATCGTGTAGACGGCGCCTCGCGCGGTCGCCTCGTTGCGACCCTCCGACCCGCCGAGGCTGATCGGCTTGCCCGTGACGACGCCCGGGACCGTGTATCCGGCGTGCATCGAATAGGTGTCCATCATCCAGGCCATGACCTGGGCGTTCGTGTTGACATCCGGGGCCGGGATGTCGCGCTCGGGGCCGATCAGCACGCTGATCTCGGTCGTGAAGCGCCGGGTGAGCGCCTCGAGCTCCTTGAGAGAAAGCTTCTTAGGGTCGACGATGACGCCGCCCTTGCCGCCGCCGTACGGGATGCCGACGACCGCGCACTTCCAGGTCATCCACATCGCGAGGGCCTTGACCTCGTCGATCGAGACGTTCTGGTGATAGCGGATCCCGCCCTTGGCCGGCCCGCGGCCCAGGTTGTGCTGGACCCGGTAGCCCGTGAAGACGCGGACCGTCCCGTCGTCCATCTTGACGGGGAACGTCACGGTGAGCGCGCGGCGGGGCTCGCGCAGGACCTGGCGGATGCCCGGGTCCAGCTTCAGGTGCTCGGCCGCGAGGTCGAACTGCTGCTGGGCGACGGCCCACGGGTTGATCGTCGCGGCGATCTGCTCGGTGGTCATGAAGCGGAGGTCCTCCTGCTCGGTCGCCCGGAACGCGGGACGGCCGCTGCGATCGCCGCCCCTCCGGGACGGCCACGCTGCCGCCTCCGGGACGGCTGCCGGTCGGGGATGCAGCAGGCCCGTACAACGGACCAGCCCTCCACGACGGAGTGTGCAACGTGGGCCGATCATCCGGCCCTTCCCTGTCCCGTCGCGAGTGCCGAACGGGGACGCAGGCTCCGGGCGGAATGGCCCGGTCGCCGACGGCAATGGTACCGAACCCGGCCCGTATCCGCTCCGCAACCATTGGTCCGGGTTCCGGCACGACCTCCGGGAGAGGTGACCGAGGCGCCCGCCGGTGCAGGCGCGTCAGCGCTTCAGCAGGACGACCGCCCCCAGGGCGCCGGGGCCAAGGTGCGGGCCCACGGACGCGCCCACTGTATGGACGCTGACGCGGGCGGGATCCACGCCCCCCGGGAGCCGCCCCACGACCGCGTCGCGGAACGCCTCGACATCCTCCGCCATCGTGTGGAGGATCCCGATTCGCTCCACCGGCCGCGCCGTCAGCAGCTCGATCACGCGCTCCCGCGCCCTGGCGCGGGAGCGGACGCGGTCTGCGGTGTCCACGAGACCGTCCACGACCGTGATGATCGGCTTGACCGAGAGCATCGTCCCGATCGCCGCCTGGGCCGCGGAGAGGCGGCCGCCCTTCCGCAGGTAGGCCAGCGTGTCGAGCGCCACGTACAGGTCCAGGTCACGGGCGCGCTCGCGGAGCGTCGCCGCGATCGCCGCGCCGGTCCCGCCGGCCGCCGCCAGCTCTGCCCCGAGCATCGCCAGGTGCCCGACGCCCATGGAGGCCGACGCCGAGTCCACCACGTGAATCTCCCGGTCCGGGTGCTGCCTCGCCCCGATCTCGGCGCTCGCGAATGTGCCGGAGAGGCGGCTCCCGACGGTCACGCAGACCACCGATTCCGCGCCCGCGGCGAAGGCAGCCGCGAAGGCGTCCACGAACGCCCCGGGCGCCGCGGCGGCGGTGGTCGGGAAGGGGGCGTCGGGCGCGAGCATCCGGGTCCAGAACTCCGCCGTCGACAGGTCCACGCCGGACCGGAACTCCTGTGTCCCGAACCGGACCAGGAGCGGCACCACCGCGATCCCGAGCCGTGCGGCAACTTCGGGCGGCAGGTCCGCGGCGGAATCGGTGACGATCGCGACACTGGCCATGAGGGGCATCATACGAGCGGGGAGGTCAGGCGCGGAGCCCGACTCGCCCTTGCGCTCAACCCTCGGGGATCGCTCCGGGATCGCCGCCGATGCCCAGCCGGTGCTCGACCCCGCGAAGCCGCCAGAGCGGCAGGGCCGCGATGGCGAGCATGACGAGCGTGGCGACGAGCAGGCCGTCGATGCCGCGCAGTTCGGCGGCAACACCGCCCACGAGGCTGCCGGTGATCTGGCCGACCGCCAGGAAGACCGAATACAGGCCCATGATCGCGCCGCGGTCGCGTGGGTACGGTTCCGACATGTCTGCGAGCAGCCCAAGGGCCGCGGGCGTGGCGCCGGCGAGGACGAACAGCCCGCCCGTCGCGGGCACGATCAGGATGGCCGTCAGGATCACGGGCAGACTGCCGCCGTGATTGATCGCCAGGGCGGCGGCGACCAGCACGGCTCCCCCTCCGAGGCCGTAGAAGATGATGGTGGTCCGGCGCAGCCTCTTGAACCGGTTGCCCCAGTAGACCAGGCCGGCGAAGAAGACGAGCATCCCGACCGCCAGCCCCGCGCTCACGAGGACCGGGGATGCGCCAGCCATCAGCTGCTGTTCGATGAAGCGGGGGTCGCGCGGCCGCACAAGCTGGAAGATCGACTGCGAGGTCCACAGCCCGATCGCGGCATTGACCGCGATCCAGGTGGGCGCCAGCAGCCAGACGTGGGCGCCGGAGAGGATCTCGAGGTAGCGCGCCAGGCTGGTTCGCTTCTCGTGCTCGTGGCCGCCGTGCTCCGCGCGCGGATCGGCGACGCCGAACCGGTAGATCGCCCACGAGACACCATAGATGACGGCGTTGACGAAGAAGGCGTCCCGGTGGAGGAGCGTCCAGAGTGGCCCCGCGGCCACGATCCCGACCCCCAGGCCCGCCAGCGTCGCCGCCTCGAAGCGCGCAACCGCCTTTCCGCGGAGGCCCTCGTCGCCCATCGTGGCGATCGCGAGAAAGCCCAGGATGGAGGGCACGCTGGCGGCCGTGGACGCACCTTCCAGCCAGCGCGTGCCGCCCAGCAGCCACAGGTTCGTGGTGATCCCGGTCAGGATGACGGCCGTTGCCCCGAAGGCGGGCCCCATCTGCATGATCCGGTGGTACCCGAAACGGTCTGCCAGCGGACCGAAGAGCGGGGACAGGATCAGCTCGGCCGCGAAGAACGACGCGGTGAACACGGCAACCGTGATCGATGAGACGTGCTCCCCGCCGTGCCTCGGCAGGTCCGCCAGGTAGTAGACCAGCATGGCGCCCGTGAGGCCCGTGCTGAAGCGGAGCGTGAGCGTCCCGACGAGGACGGACCAGACGGAGCGTGTCACCGGTGCAGCGTACCCGGCATCGACGGCCGCCGGCGGCCATAGAATGCGGGGACATGGATCCCCTCCGTCCGCTTGCGCCCACCCCGCTCGCGCGCGGCGGCTCCGGCGCCGTGGTCGCGCCGCATCAACTCGCCACGGCAGCCGGCCTGGGCGTCCTTCGGGCAGGCGGAACCGCGGTCGACGCCGCGATCGCCACGAACGCCGTGCTGGCTGTCGTCATGGGCGAGGCGTGCGGCCTGGGTGGCGACGCGTTCTGGCTTGTCTGGGACCAGGCGGCGGGCGCGCAGACCGCGCTCAACGGGTCGGGTCGATCCCCCGCGAGCGCTGACCCTGCCGCGCTCCGGACCCGCGGGCTCGCGACCCTGCCGCATCGCGGACCGCTCACGATCACCGTCCCGGGCGCGGTCCGGTCATGGGCCGATGCGCACGCGCGCTGGGGGCGCCTGCCGTTGGCCGCGCTCCTGGCCCCCGCGATCGAGCTCGCGCGGGAGGGCTTCCCTGCCGACGAGCTCTTCGTCCGCGCTGTCGAGGGATCCGCTCCCGTCTTCGACGCGGAGCTCGGGCCGCTCGCCCGCGGCTGGCACGCCGTCTACCGACCCGGGGGACGGCCGTGGCGCCCGGGCGAGCGCGTGCGCCTGCCCGCCCTGGCGACCACGCTCGGGCAACTCGCGACCGCCGGGCTTGCCGACTTCTACGCCGGCGCGGTTGCGGCACGCCAGGTCGCGGGCCTCGCCGCCGCCGGCTCGGGATGCGCCGCCGTCGACTTCGCCGCGCACGAATCAAGCTGGGAGACGCCGCTCTCGCTCGACTATCGCGGCGTCACGGCAACCACGCACCCGCCCAACAGCTCGGGCGTGGTGGGCCTGGAGGTGCTGAACATCCTCCGCTCGCTTCCGGCGCCATCCCGCGGCGAATTCGCCCCGGGGGACGGCGGCGCCACCGCCGGCCCCGACCTGCGCTGGGTTCACGCCGGGATCGAGGCCACGAAGCGCGCGCTCGCCGACCGGGACGCCTTCCTGACCGACCCGGCCTTCGCCGCGTTCCCCGTCGAGCGTCTGCTGGATCCGGCATACGGGGCGGAGGTGGCCGCCGGGATCGATCCCGGGCGGGCCGCCATGCCGCCGCCCGCGACCAACCCACCCGGCGGCGGGACCATCTACCTCGCCGTGGTCGACCGTGAGGGAAACGCCGTGAGCCTGATCCAGTCGAACTACGCCGGCTTCGGCTCCGGGATCGTGGACCCGGCCACGGGGATCGCGTACCAGAACCGCGGCAGCTACTTCAGCCTGGACCCGGCCCACCCGAACGTGCTGGCCCCCGGGAAGCGGACCCTCCACACGCTCCTGCCAGGGATGCTCTTCCGCGACGGCCGGCCCTGGGTGGTCCACGGGTCGATGGGCGGCGACGCCCAACCGGCGATCTTCGCCCAGGTCGTGTCGGCGCTCGTGGACGGCGGCGTGGACGTCGCGACGGCGGTCGCCGCGCCGCGATGGCACGCGGCGTCGCCCCGGCATTTCGCTCCGCCCGATTCGGTCGTGATCGAGCCGCGATTCCGGGCCGGTCTGCTCGAGGGGCTGGCCGCAGCCGGCCACCGCCTCGACGTCCGCGCGCCGTTTGATGGAGCCCTGGGGCACGCCCACGCGATCGAGCTCATCGAGGGCGGGCCCGCCCGGGGCGGGACCCTGGCCGCTGCCACCGACCCGCGGTCCATCGGGCTCCCGGCCACGTGGTGAACCGGTCGCCCGCCGGTCGCGGCGCCCGTGCGATACTCGCCACCTGACAGCCATGGCCTGCGCCGCACGCTGCGGCCGCGCCGCCCGCGGAGGACCCGGTGACCTCGAACATCTCCCAGGCCTACCCGTACTCGAGCGAGGCGGAAGCCGAGCGCGCTGCCGCCGTCGTCGCGACCGTCGCCGCGCACGCAGAGCTCGAGCTCGCGATGGCGAGCGACTCCTCACCGCTGGACCCCGGCGAGCGCTGGTGGACCTATCACCATGGCGGGTGCGGCGGCACGCTCCACGCGGCCGGCTATGCGCGCGACCAGCACGCGGTCTACGTGGTCTGCGACCGCTGCGGGAAGACCGCGCTCCGCTGAGCCGCGCCGCTCGCCGCTGGCGAGGGTCCAGGTGACCTCCACGCCGAGACTCGCACCGGACGCCGGCACGCTGCGGGCAGCCCGGCGGCGGCTGCTGTTCGACATGCTCGGGATCGCCGCGTCCTCGGCCGGGTTCGGGGTGGTCTTCGGGCTGACGGCCCGGTCGAACGGCTTCTCCGTGATCGAAACCATGGCCTTCTCTGCGCTGGTCTTTGCCGGGGCATCCCAGTTTGCCGCGGCCGGGATGGTCGGCGCCGGGTTCGGCTGGCCGGCGATCGTGATCCTGACCGGGCTCGTCAACGCGCGGCATCTTCTCTATGCGGCCGCCCTGGGGCCGTGGCTGCGCGACCGTTCGCGACGTGAGCGGGCCCTCATGGCGCACGTCCTGACCGACGAGGCATTCGCGCTCAGCCTGGTCCACTTCCGGCGGCTCGGATTCGCCGACCGGCGCGGGTACTGGCTGGCCGCCATCGGCGGCGTCTTCATCCCGTGGAACCTCGCGACGCTGGCCGGCGTGATGGGCGCGCAGGCCGTCCCCGACCCGCGCGTCCTGGGGCTCGACGTCGTGTTCCCGGCGGCGATGGCCGGGCTTGCCGTTGGCCTGACCACGGGCCGGCGGGAGGTCGTCGCGGGCGTCGCCGGGGTGGGCATCGCCCTCATCGTCGGGCTCGCGGTCGATCCCCGGGCGGGCGTGCTTGCGGGAGGCCTCCTGGGCCCGCTTGCGGGCCTGCTGGTCCCGCGCCGCGAACCCGGGATCCCGGAGCCCGATGAGCTCCCCGCCGACCCGGGCTCCTTCAGCCGCCCCGACCGCTCCGAAGACGGGCTTGCCCCGTGACGAGGCGGACATGAACGTCGGGCTTGTGGGCCTCGCGCTGCTCATGGCTGCCGTCACGTACCCGGCGCGCGCGATCCCGCTCCTCGCGCCCGCGTTCGAGCGCCTGCCGCCGCGGGCCCTGGAGTACCTCCGCCTCGTGGGGCCGGCCGTGCTCGGAGCGATCGCCGCGTCACAGGTGCTGCTGGCCACCGGCGCCGACGGCCGCCCGGCGGTCCACGTCGGCATCGACGCCCTCGCGGTCCTGGCCTGCGCGGCACTCGTCGCCTGGCGCAGGAACCTCCTCGCCGGGTTGCTGGTGGCCGTCGTCCTGACCGCCGCGGCCCGGGCCTTCGGGGCTGGCTGAGCCGCCGCGCCTATCCGCCGCCGCCGCGCCAGCCGCGCACAACCGGATCCCGCCCGGTCGCCAGGAGCAGTGCGGCGAACAGCGTCGTCCGCGGGACGACGCTCGCCACGTCCAGCCACTCGTCCGGCGAATGGTCCAGCCCGCCGATCGGGCCCAGGCCGTCGAGGGTCGGCACGCCCATCCCGGCGGTCGTGTTGGCGTCCGACGCCCCGCCGGTCGCGGCGTCGCGAAGGGGGAAACCCAGACGCCCGGCGAGCGCCTGCGCGTGCTCGACGAGCCGCACCGAGCGCGCCAGCCTCTCCATCGGCCAATGGCGGTGACGCTCCGCGACCGCCACGACCACGTCGGGGACCGCGGGGGCCGCGGCGAGCGCCTGGATCGCGGCGGTCGCGGCCTCCAGGCCGGCCCGATCGGTCGCCCGCAGGTCGACCTGGAGAACCGCCCGCTCCGCGACGACGTTCGGGCGGGTCCCGGCCTCGATGACGCCCACGTTGCACGTCACGCCGGGCCAGCGGCCTGCCAGCGCGTGAAGGCCGACGACCTGGTGGGCCGCCTCCAGGATCGCGCTGCGACCCTTCTCGGGCTCGACACCGGCGTGAGCCGCGCGGCCCGTGATCGTGACGACGTAGTCAACGGTCCCCTTGCGCGCCGAGACGATGTCGCCGTTCGAGCGGGCACATTCGAGCACGAATGCCACGTCGCTCTCGGCCGCGACACGCCGCACGTGCGGGGTCGAGACCGGCGAGCCGATCTCCTCGTCCGGGTTCGCGATGACCGTGAGCCGCTCGAACGGGAGCGTGCCCTCGGCCAGGACCGCCCCGAGCCCGTAGAGCAGGGTGAGCAGGCCCGCCTTCATGTCGGTGACCCCTGGGCCGGTCGCGATGCCGTCGGCGACCCGGAAGGGGCGCTCGGCGACGGTGCCGACCGGGAACACCGTGTCCGTGTGCCCGACGAGCAGCGCCCGCGGGCCGCCGACGGCCCCCCGGAAGACCGCTTCCACGGTGTCGCCGAGCACCCCGGCCGGGTCCGCGTGAAGGGTCACCTCGCCGCCGAGCCGCACCAGGAAATCGGCTGTCCAGGCGGCAATCTCGTTCACGCCCTGTCGGGTATAGCTCCCGCAGTCGACGTTGACCAGCCGCGCCAGGTCGGAAAGGAACGTCGGCTCGACCGCGGTGACCCGGGCGAGGAGCGC
>Ga0315268_10007893_pt1 | contig 11157 bp, 16 predicted proteins | sample C1_top_MG_FD_204535 | JGI IMG/M metagenome (GOLD analysis project Ga0315268, IMG submission 204535) | Sediment microbial communities from Yellowstone Lake, YNP, Wyoming, USA - C1_top | ecosystem: Environmental > Aquatic > Freshwater > Lake > Sediment | place: USA: Wyoming | collected 2017-08-01 | reverse complement strand
CCTAACCGAGCAAACGTTTAAAGAAAAGGTTAGTGGCACCATCTACAACCTCCTCATCAAAACCCAAATCCCACAATATCTCAGAGCTTATGCAATGTGTGATCGTTCAGCTATCGATAGGATGTTGAAAACTGTGGAGGGTGTCTACAAGGAGATTATGAGGGGTGATTACTACCCAAGTAGTCGCTGTTACGGCTTCAATAGGGAGTGTGAGTATAAGATGCTGTGCGACAACGACAATCCAAGAGTACGGGAAGCATTTTATCAAGAGAGAAAGGAGGTGAGTCCGAATGATAAAACCAAAACCGACGAAGGAGGATCTTAGAGAGAAGGCTGAGTTAGTAATCAAACAGTTAGAAGCAGAGGAAAAGGAGATACTGCTTCAAATTGATCTACTCAATGCCAAGGTCAATGACATTGAGAGGAAGATCCGGTGGCTACGTCGAGAGATTATTGAATAAACGAAAGGAGGTTATGCGATGAAGATTATAGTTCCAAAAGATCTTGGTGGTGAGCTGAGGTTATTCCCAGCCTGTGTAGTGAGAGCTACACTTGAGAAAGTTATGCTTGGTCAATCTAGAAACAAACAGCCAAAGGCTACCTTCCGTTACACAATCACTGAAGAAGGGGAAGGAGTGAAGGAAGGTGAGCCATCAGCAATTGGAGAGGCCGTCCTCGAGACTTACAGCCTCCAAGAGCAATCAATGTGGAAAATCAACAGTGTTTATAAGGAGGTTACCGGTGAGCGTATTCCGCAGGGTGATTTCAACGTAGAGGAGTTTGAAGCTATGCTTAACGAGGCTTTGACGGGGACAGAGTGGGATTTGTATGTCGAACCACAAATTCCACAGGATGGCTCTTCAACCGAGGAGAGAACTACAGTTGTAAAGAAGGAGCTAGTTCGTTAGTCGAGATGAGGCAGGTCGGTGGCGTTCTCTTTATGAGGGTTGTCCGATTTCGATGTAGTAAAGAGTGGTCGCCAAACATAGTAGGTTCGAATCCTGCCCGACCTGCCTTAATGAAGCGAGGTGATGTGGAATGGAGCCAGATTATACATATGAAATAACTGGCGGCTTTTATAAGTAATTGGCAGGGGGTTTAAAACTGGTTTAAGCATCCTGCCTGACCCGCTTAGGTTTAAAAAGGAGGTGAAAGGAAATGAGTTACTGGAGAAGGGGAAGAGAGTATGCAAGTTACGAGGAGTATCTTGATGAGAAGATGGAATACAAACTTGATGCAATGAGAGAAGGAATGTTAGAAAAGAGGGAAGAAGAAGAGGGAAAGGAGGAAGAAGAATGAAAGACTTACTTCTCGGCATCATTATCGGAGTCCTTGTAACATCCCTATCATTCATGCTTATCTTTCAACAAAACCAAATCAACGCCCTTCAAGAGAAGCAAAAGTCTATTTGCAAAGACATTGACAGTTTATCACTAAAAATAGGCCCCTTGCCTATAGAAAGGAAGGTGAGGAAATGAGAGTCGGAATCAATGCAAAATTTGACGCGGCACACTACTTGCCGGGCTATGAAGGTAAATGCGTCAATATGCATGGGCACACATGGCATGTTGAGGTAGAGATAGCGGGGCCTGTTGATCACTCAACAGGTATGGTTATTGACTTCGTCAAACTAAAAGAGGCTGTAAACGAGACAATAGAAAGGCTCGACCACAAGTTGTTAAATGACATAATAATCAACCCAACGTGTGAAAATGTAGCAGCGTGGATTTGGGATAGATTAACAACTGAATATAGCATAATACCAAATTGGTATTGTGGCGTGGGCGTGAGTGTAAAAGTGCAGGAAGGAGATGGAGGATGGGCAAAGGAGGAAAGGTGAAAAAATCACAAACTAACGACCTTAAGCTAACGGAGAAGTTATTCAAAACGTTTCTCGACATACACGACCTCGAAGGTTCAAATTTTTTCGAGACACCGCAACGCATAGCAAAGATGTGGGAAGCTTTCCTCAACCGCGAGAAGCCAATTCTCAAAGCCTTCCCAACGGAATGTCAACAGATGGTTGTATTAAAAGACTTCGCTACGTGGGGGTTTTGTCCTCACCACTTACTACCCGTTAAATATACCTTCAAGGTTGGTTACATTCCTAAGGACAAAACGTTAGGCCTCAGTAAAATGGCTCGTTTGGCTGAGTACTATGTTAGCAAACTGCCACTTCAAGAGGATTTGCCTGATATGATAGTTGATGACTTACAAAAAGTGTTACAACCGCTCGGTTGTGGTTGTCGTGTCGAGGGATTTCATCTCTGCATGGTAATGAGAGGAGTGAAGTGTGAGACGATGAAGTTCGTCAACACCGCCCTGAGGGGCGTTATGTTGTTTAGTACAGCAGCCCAGATGGAGTTTCTCAATACCTAACAAGGGAGGCATCAAAATGTCATCAAGCACACAATGGCGAATCTTAGCAAGAATTGTCGTGGAAGAACACTTAGGCAGACCTTTAACTTCCGATGAGTTAGTTCATCATAAAGATAAAAATATTACTAACTACAGTATAGACAACTTAGAGATAAAAACAAAAAGTGAACACAACATACTTCATCATGAAGGAACCCGTCAGCCCTGGGCTGCAGCTAATCTCAAGAAACAATTCGGCAATCAATACCGCAAGGGTAAATTTCATACACAAGAAACGAAAGATAGAATAAGTAAAACCTGTAGCAGTTACATACGTTCAAAAGAAACCTGCAACAAAATAAGTGCAGCCAAAATTAAATATTGGCAGAAATGGAGAGAGGATCATGCGACTTAGAGTGGCTGAAACGTTTTACAGTATCCAAGGTGAGGGTGAGTGGACTGGCACAGCAGCCTTTTTCATTAGGTTGGCTGGCTGCAATTTAAATTGCGAGTTTTGCGACACTCGTTACGAAGCAACAAGGGAGGCTACCATCAACGGGTTGATAACAGAAGCTTGTCAACACCCAGCTAGGAAAGTAGTGATAACAGGAGGTGAGCCAGCATTACAGGATACACAACCTCTCGTAGTCTCCCTAAGAAAAGAGGGATTTAAGACACATGTTGAGACTAATGGCACAACAAGGATGCACATGGATTGGGATTGGGTGACGGTGTCACCAAAACCAGGCACGTCCTTAGACCCTTTGGTTATGTCAATGGCAAGTGAGGTGAAGTTTTTATGCGGACCTCCTGGCTGGGAAGAGTGTATCAATAAGGTGGTGTCGAGTTATAGGCTACAAAAGGTGATAAAATGGATTTTGCCTCTTGCTAAGGCTTGGCCTCATCGCGATGTCGACGCCTTATTAGACCACAACGTGAAGCAGGGTGTGGAGTATTGTTTACAACATCCACAATTCAAGCTCTGCACGCAAATCCACAAGGTAGTGGGAGTGAGATGATGCCTAACTACAAGACGTTAGTTAAGACACAGATGCTAGCTCCAATACAATATTGCCCAGCAAAACATACATACTGCCGCTTTAGCCGAAGGCCTTATTGTTTGCAACAAATAAGGGACTGCGATTACTGGAAGAAAGGAGAATTGACTTATGCCGAACCAAGAGTTCAAAGCCCTCAAACCAAAGGGCGAGTTTAGTTTCGAAAAGCCTAACCCGAAGCTACTCGAAAAATTCCCTAACCCGGGAGTGCTAGTTGTCACCTTAACAAACAAAGAGTTTACTTCCCTGTGTCCAATAACACACCAGCCAGATTACGCGACGATCACAATCCGCTACTGGCCTGGACAGTGGTGCTTAGAAAGCAAGTCTCTCAAGCTATACTGTGCCAGCTACCGCAACTACGGCGCTTTCGCAGAAGAGCTTGCCTGTTTAATACGCAAAGACCTTGAGAAGTTGCTAGAGTGTCCCGTAGACGTAACCGTGCAGCTTGCTTCGCGCGGCGGTGTAATCATCGAAGCGGTAGCGTAACCGAGGAGGAGTAATATGCCGGAGACAATAACACAGCTTAGCTTTGAAGTACCCTTACACTACCTAAGGGAGTTTGACGAAGACCAAGACTTCTACTTTACCCTAAGCTTTCTTTTCAAAGACCCTTGTTATTGGGACACAATACAGAGGCTTGTTAATAAGCGAATGGTGTGGGTCGACAACTCCACTAACGAGGTTAGAACTCCAGACGACGTGAATCACCTCGCTACCCTCTACCGACAGATTAGGCCTACTCGCATCATTGCCCCTGACCACCCAGACTGGGGGCCCGAGACTATTTTAACCAATGCCCTAGCCCTAGCTAAAAAGCATGTGCCTAAGGGACGCATTGTAGTGATAACGCACCACCCCGACTGGATTGGTCACTTCTTCTCCTATGGTATTAGCAACTTCGCCGTGCCCTACGACTTTCGTTACTGTACGCGGGATAAACTAAAAAGGTTTGGAGGGTGCCACTTTCTTGGGTTGTTGTCGGTAGAGGAGTTGCTAATTGCCCGGCCTAAGACATGCGACACTTCCATGCCCATCAAGCTCGCCCTGCAGGGCTTAACACTGAGAGAGTGGATCAAGGCGGGTTGTCCGCACATACACAGCACACCAAACTTCTTCCACCTAAAAATGACCCGCCGGCAAGTGAGGCTTGCTAAACAAAATATACGCCACCTTAAGCAAGCCCTTGTTAGCGAAGACCCCGTTAATCACCCAAGGCACTACACTCAAGGCAGCATTGAAGTATTAGACTTTATCCTCGACCAAAAGCTGCCTTACCTTGCAGGCCAGGTTATCAAGTACGTGTGTCGATACCGCCATAAGGGAGGCGTGATAGACTTACGCAAAGCGGAATTTTACTTAAGGAGGTTAATAAGAGAGTATGAGACCCATAATAGTTTTTAGTTCAAGAACAGGTCAAGCACTGCGTATGCTTGCATGGCGTATACCTGTAAGCGCTGCAATTTCATCCGGGTTCTTTCCTCCAGCTGTTGAAAGACTCGACCGTCCTGAAAACTCCAACGACTGGGCAAGCTTAGCAGCGCGATGCCGAGGGGCCTTTGTAATCAGCTTAGGCTTTATGTATAAAATACCAGCGCTATTCTTTGAGCATGTCGAGACTGTCAACGTACACCCCGGCAAGTTGCCGGAGTTTAAGGGTAAGGACCCGCACTTACAAGCCCTCAAGGCCAGGGTTGAGTACACCGCAGTATCAATACATCGCGTGACGGAAGAGATTGATGGTGGTGAGGTCCTGGTTTCCGTGCCAGTAAGAATTAGTCCGAGGGACTACTTCGACCCGAAGTTGTTGGACAATAGACTTCGCACGGTAGCCGTATCAGCCCTGTGTGCACTAATAGAGGGGATTGCTGTATGAAGAAACAAAGGCAAAAAAGCCCGCTGACAAGGTGTAACGAATGCCCGCTAAACACGCTGCCATACGTTCCGCCACAACTACTGGATTACCCTCAATTTCCTCTACTAATAGTTGGACAAGCGCCAGGGGTAACCGAAGGGATAACCGGCGTACCCTTCACTGGTAAGGCCGGCAAAATGAGTTGGAGGCTGTTAAAGGCGGCAGGTTTAAACAAGGACAAGCTTCCAATTACTAACGTAGTAGCTTGTCCACCTCCCGGTGATAGAAAACCAACCGATCACGAAATTGCTTGTTGTTGGGGGAGGTTACAGGACGAGATTCACCAACTACAACCCGAGCTGATAATAGCATTTGGTGATGTAGCCTCAAAAACCCTGGTTGGCGAGTCAAGTATACAGAGTATTAGAGGGCAAGTATTTCCACTACTCCCAGTATGGGAATACGAGTGCCCTGTGTTGTGTGTATTACACCCATCATTTGTAATGAGGCAACGCCAGTGGATTGATCTTACCGTTGACGACCTGGAGGGTGTAATCAAATTTTTTACTACGGGCAGCATAGAAGTCGTTGAAGACGAGCCTAACTTCGTTTACGACCCATCGCCTCATCAATTAGCTGAGATACTCGACACAATGAGTAAGACAAAGACAGCCTTTGATACCGAGACGCCAGGCGAGCTAAACCCTCGCAAGGCTGAGATTATCGGCGCTTCATTTTGTGCTTCGCCCAACATGGCCATAGCTTTAGACCTCCACCAAGGCGACCAAAGATGGGAGGTTGTAAAACAATTCCTCGAAGACGCCCAGGCTGAGAAGATAGCTCAAAATGGTCAGTTCGACCTGGCGGTTTTAGAAACTAATGGAGTTACCACCAAGGGTCTAATCTTTGATACGCGGTTAGCTGAACATATCCTTGCAAGCGACATGCCCCTCAGCCTCGACTTTCTACGAAGTAAGTATACTAAAATAAAGCCCTACAAACCACCTAGGAGGGAGATGAAGGACATCCATCATTGGGGTAAGCAACGTCGTTTAGAGTATAGCTGTTGGGACGCCCTGACGACTTACCGGGTTGCTGTGAAGCAAATAGAGTTGTTTGATAAGCAAGATTGGAAGGTGCTGCAGGAAATTGACCTGCCCCTCATCCCCGTAGTTAATAAAATGGAGCGTAAGGGGGTTTTAGTTGATCAGGCAACTCTTGCCTTGTTATACAAACAGTTGTTGCCACAACTTGAGGGAATAGAGGAGCAATATTTTAACCCGCTCGGTCTCAACCCTAACAGTCCTAAACAGTTGAAAAGGTATTTTGGTATTGAAAACACCGATGAAGACACCTTAGAGAAGTATATTAAGCGAGGTCATGAGAATGCTGAGCTGATGCAGCACGTCCTGGATTACAGAGATTTACAAAAAACAACGAGCGTCTACTTGCTCGGAGTTTATAACAGGCTGGAAGCAGGGAAGATACATACCAAATATGACATAGCCGGGACCGGCACAGGCGGCAGAATGTCTTCCTCAAACCCAAACTTGCAGAACGTGCCGCCGGCGATGAGGTCAATCTACATACCCGACGAAGGCAAGCGTTTTATTAGCTGCGACTATAGCCAACTCGAGCTGAGGGTATTAGCTGTTATTGCTAGGGAGAGTAGAGCCTTGCAAGAACTATTCGTTGAGGGCAAGAACACACATCACCTGATGGGATTAGAGATTTACGGGCGTACGTGGGACCAACTTACCCGTGAGGAGCAGAATAGAGCTAAGGCCGTTGTATTTGGCACCGCCTATGGCCGAACGGCTCGGTCGATAGCTATAGAGTTTAATATTCCCACCAACGTAGCCGAGGAGTGGCAATCCCTTTGTATAAAGCGCTACCCAGGGTTTCTAACTTACCGCCAAGAGCAGGCGGGGTTATTGCAAGTAACAACCCCATTTGGGAGACGGAGAGTAGTGCAGAGTTTAACACAGGCTTTAAACACCCCGGTGCAGAGCAGTGCTGGGGATGTAGCAAAGACGTCGTTGATTAAATTGGACGAAGCAGGCATAGACATAAGGTTAACAACTCACGACGACATTGTCGCCGAGTTCAGCGACGAAGAGGAAGTGAGAGTAATGGTGGACATAATGCAACGCCCAATACCAGAGCTTGATGAATACAAATTCCCGGTCAAACCTGCAATTGGAGACAATTGGGGCGATTTGGAGGAGGTGAAGCTATGAAAGCAGTTGTCCTTTTAAGTGGTGGATTGGATAGTACAACCTTGTTATACTTACTCAAGGGTCAGTGTGACGAAGTTAAGGCTTTAACCATCGTCTACGGTCAAAAGCACGTTAGAGAAGTAATAGCTGCGGGGCAAACCTGCAAAAAGCTTGGGGTAGAGTGGCTACTGCTAAATTTTACTGACTTAAAAAAGGTGGTGGGTGAATCTGCCCTAGTGAGTAAGAACGCAGAGGTGCCAGAGGGTAGTTATACAGATGAGACGATGAAGCAAACCGTTGTGCCAAACCGTAATATGATCCTCTTAAGCGTAGCCGCTGCCTGGGCCTCAACCCTGAAGTTTGACATTATTGCTTACGCAGCACATGCCGGCGATCATACAATCTACCCGGATTGTAGAAAGCCGTTTTTCACTTCAGCGGAGACAACGATTAACATAGGCAATTGGCTGGATAAGCCGATGAAGGTGCTAGTTCCTTTCTCTGACATGCCTAAGACCGACATCCTGAAATTAGGTATTAGTATAGGCGCCGATTACAGCTTAACATGGACCTGCTACAAAGGCGATCTCCGACCTTGCGGAAAGTGTGGAGCTTGTGTTGAGAGAGCGGAGGCTTTTCGTGTCGCAGGGTTTAAAGATCCGTTGTTAGAGGAGGTAATAGCATGAGATGGCTTGGTTGGGGGTTGCTATTAGCAATCGCTGTTTGCCTAACAAGATGGTTGGTTTACCTTATTAAACTATGGCTAAGATAATAAAAAACGAAGAACAAGACTCCTGCACCCCGTATCTTCCAAAAACCGGTTGGCTTGGCAACTACCTTAGGTTTACTCAAAACCTTGAGGTTTGTCCAAGGTTCCGCTTTTTCAGTGCTTGTTGTGTAATGGGGGCAGCTATTAACAACAGAGTGTGGATACAACGTGGTGATGAGGGATTGTTGCCCAAACTGATGCCCAACCCCTGGGTTCTGTTGCTTGCCCCTCCCTACAGGGGGCACAAAACCTCTTGTGTAAACATGGCTGTGAACTGTCTCATCCAAGCTAATGAAGATGTTAGGGTGCTGGCTGATAAGCTAACACCGGAGTCAATTGTTCACGCTCTGAGTGCTCCTATAACTAAAAAGGATATGATTCGCATTGGCCCACGCGACGCGACAGGTTTAATCAAAGCCCCTGAGATGTCAGTCATCTTTGGCAAACAACAATACAACATCGGAATGGTTCAGTTGATAACCGACTTATACGACTACCGGGAGGTCTGGAAATCAGAGACAATAGGCCGGGGGCAAGAAGTTTTGAGGAACAACTGCATAACGGTATTTGCAGGCTCGACTCCGAAGTGGCTACAGAACATGATACCCCAGGACGCCTTCAGCGGTGGTTTTATGCGCCGCTTTATCATAGTAGAGCTGCCCTCCAACTACTTCAAAAGAGACTCCGACCCGAAGAAACCAAAAGATATGCAGTGGAAAGCTCTGGTGGAAGAGTTTAGACAATTTAGTGAAGTGAGGGGCAAAATGGAGTGGACTAAGGAGGGTAAGGAAGTTTACAGTAAGTGCTACAACTCCTTCAGGCCTACTGGAGATGAGCAGTACGATGCTTACAAAGAGGGGGAGACAGAACAAATATTGAAGGTTGCAATGCTCTTGGATATAAATGAAGGGAGGCTTGAGTTGACAGAGGGAGCTTTTAATCAGGCTAGAAAGATTTTAGAGAGCATAGAGCCGGAGATCTACACAAGAATACAGGCCTTGACAACACACTCAAGTATGTCGACAACCCTAGACATTCTAAACGCTCTGAGGCTACACGGCAAACTTAGTGAAGGTGAACTTCTGAATAAGGTATATAAATCGTTGAGTCGTGGTGAAAAACAATTCTATGAATCACTCTCGGTGTTAAAGACGACGGGTAAGATAGAAGCAATTGGGAAGCCTGGAAATTATAGCTTTAAGCTTAGAGAAGAGGGAGGAAAAAATGGTAAATTGGAGCTTGGTAATCGAAAGGTTGAGTGAGGGAAACCCACGCTGTGACAATCTTTATGACATATTAGTCTTTCTCTATTACGATAAAAAATTAAGCCTACATCAAATAGCCGACCTAACAGACGGTGAGTGTAGCGTCATGACATTAGCAAACAAGATGAAGCGCTTAGGAATTAGGTTGAGAAAGCAAGGAGGTCCTAACAACCTGAAGGTAACATCTATTCCTCTTAAGGAGTATAAAACAATGTCATACGACCAACTGGCATTGAAGTATGGAGTTGATCGAACTACCGTGTATAGACATGTAAAACAGTATTTGAAAACAAATGGGAAGAAGAGAGGAGGTGAAGTGAGATGACGGATGAAGAAATCAAGGAACTCTTATCTCTTAGGGGAGTGTGGAAAGTAACATACTCCAACCTTGCAGCATTGCTACTCTGCCCAGTAATAATGGCTATACCCATTTTGCTAATATTTATTCTTGTCGGACTTTGGATCCTTATATGGGGTGGTTAGGGGGCTACGATTGACTCCCTAATCTTTCTATACTTCTCTAATATCCTATTAGTCTCCTCCCCTGTCTTCGCATTACGCAACTCACGTTGCATTTGCATAGACATCTCTGACTCATGAATCTTCCTTATTGCATCTGTGCGACGAGCCATTTCCGCTGGGTCGACGGGCGTCAACTTAAAGCCCAGCCAACTCCCAAAGGCCGCCTCAGGTGATGGTGCCCCTTCTTCTTCTGTCAACGCACGCCACATCAAATTCCAATCTGTGCCGCCTGGTACTATTGCCGGGGATAGCTGCTCCCATATATAAGCAAAGGTCTTTGCAGCCTTTGTAGCCCCCGGCTCCCAGTCAAAGTAGAGGGGCGCGCCAGAGTATTTTTTCTTTGATTGCAAAGTTGCGAGAATAGAAACCACCGGATTGGGAATTTGTAGTCCTCCACCACTGCCTGGGCCAAATTGATTCCATAACTCGTTGATGTCACCAATACCAGGCAGAATGTAGGTTAGGTTTAGTAGGTTAAGACGATTTTGCTCATCACGCCAGGGCATCATTAAATAAATGCCCTGCTGAAGATAATTGGGCAAAGTCTTTTCAATCTCACCCCACTCATCATCTGTTAGACCAACAGCGTCCAGCCCATGCTGCTGCAATGCTGCTCCAAAGGCTAGCCACTTACCGAACCTTAGGGGATGTTTAACTGCAGTCTCAACCATAAATGGTAGTGACTTGGTATACCACGTTGCAAAGGGCATTCCATATTTTCTAAGATAAGCTGTCTCGGTCGTCACTTCACTATAATTAAAAATAGTCTTTTGCACATCCAGTGCAGATTCCATTGGCTTCATACCAAGCTCTGTTCTATTATGTATATGTTTTGCTAACTTAAACCAATTCTCTTCAGCTCTCTGTAAACTGGCAGGAGGGCGAATTATCTTCTCAAAGACGTTATACGCCTTATCAAACATAGTTGCACCATACTTCACTCCAGCTTCAAGCTGATAAATATCACTCTGTCCAAGAGAAGCCTCCTCTCCTCCAATCAGCGGTCTCAATTCCTTCCACCAAGGCCCTTTGTTTTTCAAATCCTTCAATGCTTCCTTATACACATCAACCCGATAGAAGGGTAAGCCACCCCAGTTGTTTAAGATAAGGT
>Ga0315268_10007891_pt1 | contig 11158 bp, 9 predicted proteins | sample C1_top_MG_FD_204535 | JGI IMG/M metagenome (GOLD analysis project Ga0315268, IMG submission 204535) | Sediment microbial communities from Yellowstone Lake, YNP, Wyoming, USA - C1_top | ecosystem: Environmental > Aquatic > Freshwater > Lake > Sediment | place: USA: Wyoming | collected 2017-08-01 | reverse complement strand
TCTCCGGTATGTTGAGGTGCTTGTCTCACACCAACATCTTACCACCCTGGGCCAACCTTCTTCTTTACCTTTCAATGTCTTATCCAACAATTCGTCCGCCGCTAGCGCTTAACTCAGTGCCATTCATATGTAATATTTGTCTCGCTTCATTCGGCCAAATAACATGGCGGGGCACGCGTTTTTTGCAGGAAGGTTAAAGATGTTGCCTTGCTCGAATTCGGCGCGCAATATGAATCGGGCATTTGGACGGTACCCGTTAGCAGTTTTGACGTCGAACTCCGGAGCGACGTTGACGGGGTATCTGCAAAATGGGGCAAACCCGGTTTTGCGTTGATCTTCAAATTTATTTCAGGAGGAGCTTGTCATGGAAAACAAACTGTCCCGTAGAAATTTCCTGAAACTCAGTAGCGCCGCTGCCAGCGCCGGAGTTGTCGGGTTTGGGGTGGCGGTACCGGCGCAAGCCGCTGAGGTCGGCCGCGCCACGCTGCCTTATCCGGCCAAGACCATCGCCAAGGCCAAGGGTCTCAAGCCGAACGTTCCCGTAAGCTTTCATTACCCCGATGCGGCCTCGCCCTGCGTCATAGTGAAGATGGACTCGCCCGTACCGGGCGGCGTCGGGCCCGATCAGGACATCGTCGCCTACAGCGTACTCTGTACCCACATGGGCTGCCAGGTGAGCTACGAGCAGGCCACCAAGAACTTCAAGTGCCCGTGCCACTTCAGCATGTTCGATGCCGAGAAGACGGGGCAGATGGTCACCGGCCAGGCGACCGAGAATTTGCCGCAGATCGTGCTCGAGTACAACTCCAAGGACGACTCGATCAAAGCGGTTGCTGTGGACGGGCTGATCTATGGCCGTCAGTCGAACATTCTCTAGGAGGACACCATGAGCACTCGCAAGGACAGAATTGCATTACCACCAGTTAACGCGCAGAAGACCAATATGTCCTGCCACTTTTGCATCGTCGGTTGCGGCTATCACGTGTACAAGTGGCCCGAGAACGAAGAGGGTGGGCGCGCCCCGCACCAGAACGCCCTTGGCCTCGATTTTCGCAAGCAGCTCCCGCCGTTGCAGGTTGTCATGACGCCGGCGATGACCAACATCGTCACCGGCAAGGACGGCCGACGTCACAACATCATGATCGTCCCGGACAAGAAGTGTGTGGTGAACCAGGGCCTTTCCTCCACGCGCGGCGGGCAGATGGCCACTTACATGTACACGTCCACTGGCGTGGGTCAGAACCGTCTCAAGGAACCGCGCATTTTCACCGGCGATCAGTGGCTAGACACCACTTGGGACAAGGCGCTCGCGATCTACGCCGGGGTGACCAAGAAGATTCTCGACCACGACGGGCCGAGCGGGATTATGTTCAATTGCTTCGATCACGGCGGCGCGGGCGGCGGTTTCGAAAACACCTGGGGCACGGGCAAGCTGATGTTCACCGCGCTGCAGACGCCGATGGTGCGGATCCACAACCGCCCGGCGTACAACTCCGAGTGCCACGCGACGCGCGACATGGGCGTGGGCGAACTCAACAACGCCTACGAGGACGCCGATCTCGCCGATTGCATCATGGGCATCGGCGCCAATCAGTACGAGACGCAGACGAACTATTTCCTTGTTCACTGGTTGCCGAATCTGCAGGGGGCGACTGTGGACAAGAAAAAGAAGTGGTTCCCGGGCGAAACCGCGGGTGCGGCAAAGATCATCTTCGTCGACCCCCGGCGCACCCCGACCATCGCGGTGGCCGAGCACGCCGCCGGAAAAGAGAACGTGCTGCACCTCGATATCCAGCCGGGCACTGACATCGCGTTGTTCAATGGCCTGTTTGCCTATGTCGTCGAGCAGGGCTGGATTGACAAGGACTTCATCAAGAAGCACACGTCGGGTTTCGACGAGGCCGTCAAGACTAATCGCACCTCGCTCGAGGAGTGCAGCCGGATCACCGGCGTGTCCGTCGACAAGCTGAAGCAGGCCGCCGAATGGGCCTACAAACCCAAGGCCTCGGGGCATCTCAAGCGCACCATGCACGGCTATGAGAAGGGCATCATCTGGGGCAATGACAACTACCTGATCCAGTCGGCGCTCCTGGACCTCGTGCTGGCCACGCACAGCGTCGGACGGCGCGGAACCGGCGCGGTACGCATGGGCGGGCACCAGGAGGGCTACACCCGCCCGCCATACCCGGGTGACCACAAGATATATATCGACCAGGAGATCATCCAGGGTCGCGGGCAGATGCTTACCAGCTGGGGCTGCAACAACTTCCAGACCACGCTCAACGCCGAGCAGTATCGCGAGGTCATCCACCGGCGGTCCAACATCGTCAAGGAGGCGATGGCCAAGGCGCGCGGGGCGACGACTGAGCAATTGGTCGATGCGATATACGACGCGACAAAAAAAGGCGGTCTGTATGTGGCGGTGATTGACCTGTACCCGGTGATGTTCATGGACGCCGCGCACATGGCGCTGCCGGCCGCCCATCCGGGCGAGATGAACCTGACCTCCATGAACGGCGAGCGGCGCCTGCGGCTGTCCGAGCGCTTCATGGACCCGCCGGGCTCGGCCAAACCCGACTGCCTCATCGCCGCCGATATCGCGAACGCCCTGAAACGAGTGTACGAGGCCGAGGGCAACAGCAAGATGGCGGCCCGTTTCGCGGGTTTCGACTGGAAGACCGAGGAGGATGCCTTCAATGACGGTTTTCGCCGCGCCGGCCAGCCGGGTGCTCCGCCGATCGACAGCCAAGGCGGTGATACCGGTTACCTGGCGACCTATGCGTTGCTCCGCCAGGCGGGCACCAACGGCGTGCAGTTGCCGATCAAGGAAGTAAAAAACAGCAAATTGATCGGCACCGAGATGCTCTACACCGACAACAAGTTCAGTACGGCGGATGGCAAAGCGAAGTTCCTGCCGGCTCCGTGGCCCGGGCTGCCGAAGCCGGTGCAGGCGCAGAAGGACAAGTACCGCTTCTGGATCAACAACGGTCGCGTAAACGAGGTGTGGCAGACTGGTTATCACAACAAATACGACGCGTTCGTGCGCGACCGCTACCCGATGGCGATCATCGAGATGAACCCGGACGACGCGGCCTCGCTCGGAATCCAGTCGGGTGACATCGTCGAGGTCCATAACGATTACGGCGCGACCTATGCGATGGCGTACCTCGAGCGCGACATCAAGCCGAACCACACCTTCATGCAGTTCGGCTGGTACAACGGCATCGTCGGCGACGTGGTGACGGAATGGACCGACCGCAACGTCATTCCCTACTACAAGGGCACCTGGGCGGGCATCCGTCGCATCGGCGGCGCCGAGGACTGGCAGAAGACGGTGAGCTTCAAGCGGCGGCGGTACGTCTAAATATAGAAAGTAGCGCCCCCGATCACCCCAGCATGCCCAGGATGATGCGGTCCACCGCGTCTTCGGGCGCGAGCCCGCGCGCCATTAGGGCTTCGAGCTGCTTCTGGTCCACGCTGCCGATGGCCGCCTCGTGGGTCACCTTGGCCTGCGGGTGGCTGACGCGTACCTCGGGGATGGCGCTGGCCTTGGCGTTGCCGCGCACGATCTCCAGGCAGTCCACGTGGCCGCGCGCGCCGGCGGCGTTGCCGTAGGTAGCGCCCACAATCTCGGCCGTGGCCTCGTCATCGAGCGCGACGCGCGATTTGACGAGACCACGCGCGTTGTCGCCATCGAGGCTCACGGCCTCGCGGATGCGGATAACGTCGGTCGCGTGCCCGTAGACCTTGCTGGTCAGTTCCGCCACCCCGTCCTCGGCCACTTTCACATCGTAGTCGATGTCGAGGGTGCCGACGCGTCCCTGCACCAGCGTGAAATCGGCGACGTAACGCGCCCGTGGCCCGACCGCAACCTGCGCGCGTGGGATCACCTCGATGCCGCCGGAGACGCCGTGATAGTGCACCTCGTTGTAGATGAGCTGCGCGCCGGCCTGGATGTCCACGGTCGCGGTCATCGCGTGGCGCGCGTTTTCCACGTTGGTGAACAGGCAGTGCGACCAGAAGGTGGCGCGGCTGTCGGGTTGCATCGTGAGTTGCAGCAGCACGTTCTGCACGCCCACGCGCTCGAACAGGCCGAAGCACAGGTGCACGGGTGTCTCGATGTGCCGGCCTTCCAGCACCGTGGCGCGCAGCTCGATGCCCTCGCCGGTGCGGCGCGGGATGAGGATCACGCCTTCCACTGATTGTAGCCCGACCACCTCGTGGCCGTAGGCCACCACGAAGGCCGTCTGCGGGGTAAGGATCTGGGCCGGGTCCTCGCCGATTTGCCGGAATGCCTTATATAAGGAATCGAGCTCAGCCATGGCCGCAGGTCACGCCATTGCAGCGCGTGCAGCGCCGCGCCTTGAAATTTTCGATCACCGTCGCTGGCGCGCCGGCGCAAACGATGCGCCCGCCGCATAACTGCGAGGCGGTGTCGGCGCGCGCGGCAAGCGACTCCTGGTGGGTGATGAGCAGCACCGCGCTGCCCGTGAGCCGGAACGCGTCGATCACGCCTACGATCTCGTCCACGGTAAGAAAGTCGATGCCGGCGGTCGGCTCATCGAGAATCGCCAGTCGTGGCTTGAGCGTGAGCACCCCGGCGAGCTCGATGCGCTTGCGCTCGCCGCCCGAGAGCGTTTTGTCGAGCGGCCGGTCGAGGTAGTCCGTGGGCGTGAGCGCCACGGCCGCGAGCGCCGCCGCCGGGTCGGAATCATGGGTACCGGCGCGCAGGAACTGCGCAACGCTCAGGCCTTCGAAGCGCGCCGGCTCCTGCCAGGCGAGCGCCAGTCCGCGGCGCGCGCGCTCGTGTAATGGCAGATCGTTCAGCCGCTCGCCGGCGAAGCGCATCTCACCTTCTTGCGGCGCGTAGCTGGCGCAACCCATGATCGTGTAAGCAAGGGTGGATTTGCCCGCGCCGTTGGCTCCGAGCAGCGCATGAAGCTCACTCTCGCGCACCGCCAGGTCCACGCCACGCAGCAGCGCGCGCTCGCCGGCGCGCAGGGTGAGGCTGTTGATGGTGAGCAGCGGTGTCATTGTGTCTGTGCTAAGGCAGCAGGCGTGCGGGCCGGCGGCGATCAGCCGTCACTCCTCGACGCGCACCCAGCCGAGTTCCTCGACGGGCAGGCTGATCTCGTGGTAGGCAAAGAAATTCTTTCCTTGCAGGCCCGCCACCCGCTTGATCACGATGTTGACGGGTTTTCCCGCGGCGCGGGCCAATTCCAGCTGGCGGTACACCTGATCGAGATCGCGTACCGGTTCGCCGTCGATGGTCTCGACCGCGTCGCATTTCTCGAAGCCCGCCGATTCCCCGAGCGACCCTTGCTCGACCTGGCAAGCGGCGACCGGGCTGAAGATGAGTTCGCTCGCGTCGAAGCGGCGCGCCTGGCCGAAGACCACCCCGGAGGCGTAGACCGTTTTCCGCCCGAGAATCTTCTCCACCGCCGGCAGGCGGCCGGAAACCACGAGTTCCTTGCCGCTGCGCTCGATGCGCAGGCTGACGTGTTCGAGCCGGCCGCGCAGCGCGTGGACGAGATCGCTTTCGCGCGTGACCGGCCCGGCTTCGCCGACCACCGCCTTGATGACATCATCGGGCTGCAGCGCGATGTACTCCGGCGGCATGAAGTTGCGCGCGACCTTGAGGACGCCCGTCTGCTCCGAATCGGCATAGAACACCAGCGTTCGGTCCGGCGGCGAGGGATCGCGCGCGGCGCGCAGGAGGTTGAGTATTTTGCAGACGTAATGCGCGGCGACCGCGAAGTTCAGGTTTTGCACGCCCTTGGCCTCGATCGCGGAGGTGTTGACGCCCACCACCTTGCCGGTCGCGAGACTGATCAGCGGGCCGCCGGAGTTGCCGTCGTTGATCGGCGCGTCCGTCAGCAGCGCGCCGGCCTCGAACCGGTCCGAGACGCCCGCGACGATGCCGCGCGTGCCGGTGAAATCGAGACTCCAGGGATGGCCGAAGGCGCCCACCGGATGGCCGACCGCCGGAAAGCCGTCGCAGGCGAGCATGGCCGCGGTCATTCCGTTCATCTTGCCGCGATCCGCCGCGGTAATGACCGCGATGTCCAGGTAAGGATCGACATAGACCCGCTTGGCTGGAATCCAGGCGTTGCCGCGGGCTCGCATTCGAATGGTCGCGGGCGAACGCGTCGTGACGTGGGCGTTGGTGACGACCCAGCCGCGTTGCGCATCGACCACGAAACCGGCGCCGGAGAACACGCCCGGCTCATCGCCCGGATCGGTGGGCTGGCGCACGGTGGTTTCGATTTTAACCGTGTACTTCGCCGCCGCCGCGAACGCCGCCTCGCCCGCGTCGCCGGCACGGGCCGGCGCGTTGACCAGCATCGCGGCGATGATCGGCATACAACGGATGATGTGCTTTGGATTCTTCATGTTTATCGTATCGAAAAGTTAAACGTGACGTGCTCCGATTTCCAATGGCGACGGTCGCCGACGGTGCAAGCCGATTCTTCCAGGACGCTGCCTACTCAAGGAGACCCTTCGCTTTCATCTGCTCGCAGACATCGAATCGTGGCGTGCGCAGCGTCTGGTTCCGTTCCTTGGCTCGCGCTTCCATTTTTTTCCGGTGCTCGGCCATATAGACCTGGCACTCCTCGACGGTCTTGAAGCTCACCAGCTTCTGGTGATGCGCGGTGCGCTCGGCGCTGGACATCAGCATCCAGCCTGATACGTTTTCTTGGTTGAACTGAAATCGTGGACCACTGGCGTGCGCCGGCATTCCGATGACCGTGACGAACAGAACGGACAACACGATAAGGCATACACATTTGTGCATCGTGATTTTCCTCGCTGATTCAGTCAGCGACGATTCGGCGGGGAGCGGGCTTACCGCCCCGTGTTGTCATCGCGCTGGCAATCAATGTCACGCTAGCCTGACGGCGCCCGGGCGGCTTTGACGCGCATCAAAAGGGTATCCGTCGCATTTCCCGGCCGACGCCGCGATTGGTTTCGGGCTGATCGTGTTTCATGCTTGCCGGCAGGATATTTTTGTAGAACGAATCGGCGCGTCTATCTTGGCTATGGTTGTTGCCAGTTATCGCGATCATCCCGTCAGCCCAGCAGCGAGCAATAGTCCCCACACAGCCAGCCCGCCGGTGAATACCCAGGCGACGTCCAGCGCGAACCAGCGCGTCGCCACGAACGCGGCGGCGGTCAGGGCGAATGTTGGCGGTCCGTGCAGCGCGGCGCCACCCAATTGCAGCAGCATCGCCGCCAGCAGACCGACGAAGGCGGCGAGCACGCTGGCCAGCGCCCCGCGCACCCACTTGAGATGCCGGATGCGGCCGAAGATTTCGGTGAATACCAGCGTCATGGCGATAGAGGGCGAGAAAATGGCGAAGGTGGCAAGCGCCGCGCCGAGCACACCGCCGAGTTTGTAGCCGAGGAAAGCCGAGGTGATGAGTATGGGGCCAGGCGTGATCTGGCTCATCGCCAGCCCGTCCAGAAACTCGCGCTGGCTAACCCAGCCATGCGCCTGCACCACCTCGGCTTGCATCACACCGATGATGGCCATGCCGCTGCCGAAGGCCACGGCGCCGATTTTGAACAGCGACAGCGCGAGTTGGCCGAGGCTCGTGCCGAGCGTGGCGGCCAGCACGGCGACCGCCGCCACACCGACCGCCAGTGCCGTCACGGCCGCCAGGCGCCGGCGCGAGGGTGGAGGTGCGATGGCGGCCGGTGCAGGATTGGCGTTGTTCTTGGGAGCGAGGGCGAAGGCGCCGACCGCCAGGGCCACGAGAGGAATCGCGATCGCGTTCACCTTGAATAGCACCGCGATGAAAGCCGCCAGGGCGATGGTGGCGTGAATGCGCCCCGGAATCGCCTGCTTGCCGAGGCTCAAGGTGACGTTCGCGAGAATGCCGATGACCAACGCCTCCAGGCCAAGAAACAGGCCCTGTATCCACGACAGGTGACCGCCGGCGAAGTAGAGCGCGGACAAGGCCACCACCATGATGAACGTCGGCAGGATGAAACCGGTGGTGGCCGCGAGTGCCCCCGGCACGCCGCGCAGCCGGTAGCCCACGTACGCGCTGAAGTCCATCAGGATCGGCCCGGGGTAGAGTTGCACCATCGCCAACCCTTCCTCGACCTCGCTCTCCGTCAGCCATCCCTGTTCGATCACCCGTGCCCGCAGTTTATGCAGGATCGCCATGCCATAGGCGGTCAGACCCACCTGAAGGAAGGCGACGAAAATCTTACGCAGTCCTACGTCTGACGTTCGGGGACTTTCGTTCATGTGGGCGTCGTTGCCGGACGCGTCAGCTTGAGAATTTGGAACCAGCCCACGCTCCCAAGCGCCAGACCGAAGGCGGTGGCCAGTTCCGCCAGCGACAGCGGCGCGAAGTGGAACACGCCGGCGAGAACCGGCAGATAAAGCGAAAGCGCCAGAAATCCCAGCGTCGCGACCGTCACGATCCAGAGTGTTGCATTCGGTGAACGCAAAGCTTGCGCCAGCGTACGGGTGCGCGAGCGGTTGGCGAAGATCAGCGCCAGATTGGCGAGCACCAGGGTGGCGAAGGCGAGGGCGCGGGCCTCGGGTTCGGCCAGCCGGTGTTGCGCCCAGACGTAGGCGCCCATCACCACCAGCAGTACGCCGATGCCCTGCAGGAGCGCGAGCCAGAGCGTGCGTCCACCGAAGAGCTGCGCATCCGGGTCGCGCGGCGGGCGCTGCATCACGTCCGCTTCCGGTGGTTCGTTCTCGAACACCAGCGAACAGGCCGGGTCAATGATGAGTTCAAGAAAGGCGATATGCATGGGATAGAGCACCGCCGGCAGACCGAACAACACCGGCAACAGCGCCATGCCGGCGATGGGCACGTGCACCGCCAGGATGTAGGACATGGACTTCTGCAGGTTGTCGAAGATGCGCCGCCCCAGGCGCACCGCGCGCACAATCGAGGCGAAGTTGTCGTCCAGCAGCACCAGTGCCGCGGCCTCGCGCGCCACGTCGGTACCGCGCCCGCCCATGGCGATGCCGACGTGTGCGGCCTTGAGCGCCGGGGCGTCGTTCACGCCGTCGCCGGTCATGGCGGCGATCTCGCCGTTTGCTTTCAGCGCCTGCACGATGCGCAGTTTCTGTTCCGGCGCGATGCGCGCGCACACGCTCACGGTTTTCATGCGCGCTTGTAATTCCGTGTCGCTCAGCGCGGCCAGTTCATCGCCGGAGAGAATTTTTTCCACCGCAAGACCGGCCTGCCGGGCGATCGCGCGCGCGGTGGCCGGGTAGTCGCCGGTGATCATCACGATGCGAATGCCCGCATCAATGCACTGGCGCACGGCCGCGGGGATCTCCGCGCGCAGCGGGTCGGCCAGGCCCAGCAGGCCGACGAAGCCGAAATCGAAATCGTGTTCGATGGCGGGGAACTCCGAGCCGTTGAACCGCGCTCGCGCCACCGCCAGCACGCGTAGGCCGTCGGCCGCCAGAGTCTCCACCGCCGTGGCCACGCGTCGTTGCGCGGCGGTATCGAGATGACATAAATCGACGATCGCCTCCGGCGCGCCCTTGGCGGCAACCACGTAGGTATCGCCGTCCACGGCTTTCCACACATGCGACTTCGCGCGCAATTGCGGCGTGAGGCAATATTGCTGCGCCAGCGTCCAGTCGTTGTGCAGGTGCTCGGTGTTGGCGAGGAAGTGCCGGCCGAGCCGCGCGAACGCCTGCTCCATCGGGTCGAACGGATCGGTCTCGCTGGCGAGGATGGAAAACTCCACCAGCGCATGAAACGTTTCCGGCAGTTCGACCGCTGCCTCGTAGTCCACCGTGAAGCTGGCGTCGTCGGCCCACAGCCGCGCCACGGTCATGCGGTTCTCGGTGAGCGTGCCGGTCTTGTCCACGCACAGCACCGAGGTGGCACCCAGCGTCTCGATGGCGGCCACGCGCCGGGTGAGCACCTTTTCCTTCGACAGCCGCCAGGCGCCGAGCGCGGGGAATACGGTGAGCACCACCGGGTATTCTTCCGGCAGCATGGCCATGGCCAGCGCGATGCCGGCCAGCGCCGCCGCCAGCCAGTCGCCGCGCAGCAGGCCGTAGGCGATCACCAATGACAGGCTCAGGACCAGTGCGAGCAGGGCCAGGGTGCGGATCAGCCGCGCGGTCTGCTTTTGCAGTGGCGAGCGCTCTGTCTCCAGTACGCCCAGCGCGGTACCGATGCGGCCGATCTCGCTGCGCGCGCCGGTGGCCGTGACGCGTGCCGTCCCTTGGCCCGCCACCACCAGCGTGCCGGAATAGACGAAGGGCGTGTCATCGCCGCCGGGTCTGGCCGGCGCGGTGTCACCCGCGGCGCTGATCTTTCTCACCGGCACCGCCTCGCCGGTGAGCAGCGATTCATCCACTTGTAGATTGCTGCCGACGATCAGCACGCCGTCGGCCGGCACGCGGTCGCCTTCCGCCAGCATGACCAGGTCGCCGCGCACCACCTCGCGCCCGGCGATGCGCTGCAGCTGGCCGTCGCGGATCACCAGCGCGCGCGGGCTGGTGAGATCGCGCAGCGCCTCGATGGCCCGTTCGGTCTTGCCCTCCTGGTAGAGCGTGAGGCCGAGCGTCACCAGCACGAAGCCGAACAGGATCAGGCCTTCCTGCAATTCGCCGAAGACGAGATACAACGTGCCGGCGGCGAGCAGCAGCAGGAACATCGGTTCGCGCGCGGTTTCCCAGATGATTTTGAGCAGCGTGCGGCGCTGCCCGCCGGGCAGGGCATTGGGGCCTTCCTCGGCCAGCCGCCTGGCGGCCTCGCTGGTATTCAATCCATCCATTTCAGTCATGCGCCCACCAATCGTTTGTAGAACCAGCGTTTGCCCGCTTCCACCAGCAACAGGTAACTGGCAACAAGAACCGCCAGCAGGCCGAAGAACAGTGGCGGCAGTGGCGTAAATCCGAGCCAGGCAGCCACCGGGGTGAACGGCAGCAGCATCGCTGTTGCCACCACGCTCAGCGAGGTCAGTGTCAGCCAGCGGTTGGGGTGGCTGCGCAATGGGTTGCGACGGGTGCGAATGACGAAGATCACCAGCACTTGGGTGGCGATGGACTCGACGAACCAGCCGGTGTGGAACAGCATTTCATTGGCGCTGAGCACCGCCATCAGCAGGTAAAAAGTGAGGAAGTCGAACAGCGAGCTGATGGGGCCGATGGTGAGCATGA
>Ga0315268_10007889_pt1 | contig 11159 bp, 12 predicted proteins | sample C1_top_MG_FD_204535 | JGI IMG/M metagenome (GOLD analysis project Ga0315268, IMG submission 204535) | Sediment microbial communities from Yellowstone Lake, YNP, Wyoming, USA - C1_top | ecosystem: Environmental > Aquatic > Freshwater > Lake > Sediment | place: USA: Wyoming | collected 2017-08-01 | reverse complement strand
CGTGGCCGTCGACGGCGACCAGCAGCCCGATGCGCCGTGGACATTTCGCCGGATCGAGCTGCGCTTCACGGTCCGCGGCCGAAGCCTGGACCGCGAACGCGTCGAACGGGCGGTGGAGCTCTCGGTGGAGCGCTACTGCTCCGTGCTCTCGACGATCCGCGAAGCCGCGTCGGTCGCCTACACGACGCTTGTGGAAGAGGGGCCCGTCGCCCGCGAGGCCTGACGCCGCGCGCCCTGCGCCACTGGCGGGACCGCCACGCCCTGAAGGTGCGGCCGACGGGCGCGCTCAGCCCTCGCCCCGGGCGCGGCGCGCGCGCCGCTGGACCACCAGCAGGGCCAGCCAGCCGAACACGATCGTGGCGCCGTAGGCCACGCACCAGGCACAGATGGCGCCGATCACGAACAGCTCGAGGTAGCGCAGGTACAGCACGATCACGACCCCGATCAGCCCCTGCGCGTATCCGACCAGCAGAAATCGCCCGTCGCCCGTGCGCCACCAGGCCACGATCAGGCCCAGCAGGACGCCGGAGAACAGGATCCCGAAGAACGCGACCGGGATCCCGAGCCAGTGGCTGTACTCGCTCTGGGCGACCGTCTCGCAGCCACCACCCGGCAGGCAGGCGGGAACCGTCCCGGCAAGCGCGTTCGCGCTCAGGTAGAGCGCGATCGCGAGCCCCACGGCGGCGAAGCCGCCGAGGACCAAGGCGGGCCGCCCGCGTGCCACGGGATGGAACGGCGTCAGGGCGCGCTCGAGGCCGCCGGCGAGGCCACCGGGCCCGGCGACCCGGATGGAGCCGGCGACGCGGCCGCGATCAGCGCGTCGATGGCCGGGCCGAGCGTGGTCATCGGCAGGGCGCCACCCTGCATGAGCTTCCCGTCCAGGGCGATCGTCGGCGTCTGGTTCACGCCTGCAGCGGTGCCCACCGCGGTCTCCGCGTTCACGGCCGCCACCATGTCGGCCGCGCCGTTCGCCATGCAGGCGTCGTACGCGGCCTTGTCCGCCCCCACCGCATCGGCGACCGAGGCGAGGAACGCGGCCGAGAACGTCCCCTTGTTCTCGCCGGTCGGGTTCTGGTTCTCGAACAGGTAGTCGTGGAACGCCCAGAACTTGTCGCCGACGCAGCGCGCGGCGGCGGCCGCCTGGTGCGACTCGCCGTCTGCCGCGCCCTTGTCGATGAACGCGAAGTCGCGGTAGATGAGATGAACCTTGCCGGTCGCCACGTACTGGTCGATCAGGTCCGGCTCGATCGTGGTCGCGAACGCGTCGCAGGCGGGGCACTGGAAGTCCGACCAGACCTCCAGCGTGACCGGCGCGCTGGCCTTGCCGAGCGCCCGCGGGTTCGCCGGGTCCACGAGGGCGGCCGGCGTCGGGCGGAGCGGCTTGATGAGGTTGCCCACCGTCGCCTTCGGGCTGAGGACGCCGGACACGAGGATCACGACGACAAGCCCGAGGACCACCGCGGCGGCAGTGATCAGGGCCATCGGCGACTGCCAGGCCGGTTTGCCGGCGGCGACGGTTCGCGCCGAGGCAAGGCGCTGGTCACGGCGGGCAGCCTCGCGGCGCTCCTGGCGCGTGGCGGGCGGGCGCGGCGGGGTCGGCGTCTTCGGCTGGCGCGCGCCGGACGAGCTGGAATTCGTGGACATACGGTCTCTCGATGGCGGGGTGGGGTGAAGTGGACGTTCGGGGACGCCGGCGCAGCGTACCCCGTCCGGGACCAGCTGTCCGAGGCGCGACGGTCAGGCCGGGGCGTTTGGGGCCGGCTCCGGGCGCAGTGTCGGTCGAGGCGGAAGCGGCCGAAGGTAGAGCGAGAGGACCACGGCCAGGTACGCGGCCCAGGTCACGAGCGCCACGACCTCCGGGCTCGACGAGTAACCGAACAGCGCACGCAGGAACAGGCCGATGCCCGTCTCGTGGGACAGGGTCCCGCTGATGTCGAAGGCGGTCTGCGCCCCGAGCCTGATCCAGCCGATCTCCACGAACTCGTGCACGGCGCTGCCCACCAGCCCGGCGGCGATGAAGACGAGAAGGATGCCGGTCCAGCGGAAGAACCGCCCGAGGTTGAGCCGTCGGCTCCCGCGGTAGAACCCGTACCCCAGCCCGACGGAGGCCAGCAGCCCGACGACGGCACCGGCGAGGACGCTCGCCGCACCGGCGGCGCCCACGGTGTGCGTCGCCGCCGTGGCCTGCCCGACCAGGAAGAGCGCGGTCTCCAGCCCTTCCCGGATCACCGCCGTGAACGCCAGGATCGCCAGGCCCCAGGCACTTCCGGCCGTGAGGACTCGCTCCAGCGCGCGCTGGAGCTGGCTCGCCACCGAGCTCGCCTGGCGTCGCATCCAGAACAGCATCCACGTCACGACGGTGGCCGCGAGCAGCATCGTGGTGCCCTCGAAGACCTGCTCCCAGGGCGTCTTCAGCTCGCCGAGCGTGGCGAAGATCACGAGTCCCAGCGCCACGCTGGCGGCCACCGCGGCCGCCACGCCCAGCCCGATCCTGCCGAGGTGTTGACCGTTGCCGGTCCGGGCCAGGTAGGCGCAGATGATGCTGACGATCAGGGCCGCTTCCACGCCCTCGCGGAGGCCGGTCAGCAAGCCGCTCGTGAAGGCGCCGATATCGAACACGCGGGCTCCTCGATGGGGACGCGGGGGCCGCGTTCGTGGCGTCGCGGCGAGCGCAGGCGGACGAACGCAGGCGGAATCTAGCGTGCTCCGGACAAACCGGCAAGTGCCCTTGCGTTGACAGGTCAAGCCTGCTTGCAATATTCGCGGCGTCACCCTCGTCGCCACTCCCCGGGAGGGTGCCACCCTCCGGCAGGGCCGCCGATCCGGGCCGCCACTCCCCGGGAGGGCAGCCTCATCTCCCGGGAAGGTCGCCACGGGCGAACAGATGGCGTGAATCGAGCGGTTCTGGGTCGGGCAGGTGCCGCTCACGGCGGATCTGTTCGCCCACAGCGAACGTCTGGGCCGCTCGCTCACCGGGCCGGGTTCGGCCTGGCGTCGATTCGGGCGTCCTGGTCGCCTGGGACGACACCGACAGGGTGGCGGCCGCGCGCCAGCGAACCCCCGGCGGCGAACCCCCGGCGGCGACCAGCTCCAGGCGATCAGCCGCGGGCGGTCAGCCTCCGGCGCCCTGGGCCGCTCGGATCGCGGCCCGGATCTCGTCGCTCCCGACGATCAGCTCGAAGCTGGCGGCGATCCGGCCCTGCGCATCGACCACGAAGACGAACGGCTCCACCGGGATCCCGTACGCCTTCGCGAAGGCGTTGAACTCCAGCTGGCCGGAGCTGTAGTCGGGCATCAGCCGCCCGCCGTAGTTGGTCATGACGTGCGGCTCGACGTGCACGAAGGCAACGTCCGGGAACTCGCTTGCGATCGCCTTCATGTTCTTGAGGAGCGGCCCGCAGGCGGTCGTGGGGCAATAGGCAGGCGAGTAGAAGGTCAGCACGAAGACCCGGTGCGCCGCGAGCAGCTGGTCCACCGAGAACTGGTAGAAGCGCGGATCGGGAAAGACATCCGTCGTGATGCCGTAGAGGTTCTCGCCGGCATTGGGGTCGGCGGCAGTTGGCGTGTGGATCGACGGCGCAGGATCGCCGATCGCGGGCGTGGAGCCCCGGCCGACCACGCTGAACGGGAAGTCGGCGGCGCCGATCGGGCCGGTCGCCTTCCGGAGCGCGATGGTTCCCGTGTAGGCGCCGGGCGCGGGGAACGTGACGTCCACGACGAATGCGCCCTTGTTGCCGACGGAGACCCAGATGAAGAACCCATCCGCCTCGATCGGCGGGACCGTGGGGTCGGCCGACCGGAACGTGAAGTGGGCCGCGACGCCGGGGAACGCGAGCTCGCGGTTGTTCGGGTCCGAGACGGTCATCACCAGCCGGTTCGCGCCCACGCGGATGACCGTCGTGTTGAGCGTCGGGAGCACCCTGGTCGTGCCGAGCGCCGGGGAGCTGCTCGGCGCACCGGCCGGCGGCGTCGGGGCAGGCGTCGCGACCGGCGTCGGGCTGGCCGCGGGGCCGCCGCTCGCCGCGTCGCCGGGCAGGGGCCGGGATGCGAGCGAGACGATCCGGTCCAGGAAGACCTCCGGCCCCGCCCCGAACCAGATCCGGTCCCGCAGGCGGCCGGCGGCGTCCACGAGGAATGCGTCGGCCGTGTGGGCCATCGCGTACCCGTTCGCGGAGCCGTTGTCCATCTTCGCGTACTGGACGCCCCACGCGTCTGCCGCGCGACGGATCTCGGCCGGACTCCCGGTCAGCCCGATGAACCCGGCGTCATAGAACGAGAGGTATTGCTTCAGCGCCGCGGCGTCATCGCGGGCCGGGTCGATCGTCACGAAGACCACGCGGACCGGGACCGGGCTCCGCTTCACCGCGTCGCGGACGTCGGCCAGCGTCGTCGGGCAGACGTCCGGGCAGTGGGTGTACCCGAAGAACACGATCACCGGCGTCCCGCGCACGCTCGCCAGGTCGAACGGCCTGCCGTCCTGGTCGGTCAGCGCGAGCGGCGGCGCGGGGACGACCGGCACGATCGCGGTGGACCGCTTGAGCGGGTCGGGCGTCGGGGCCGGCCAGGCGATCCCGCCGCCACCTCCTGGTGCCGTGGGCACCCGGAGGACGGCGCCGCCGAGCAGACCGATGCCGATCCCACCGGCAGCGGCGAGCGCGAACACCACGACGGCGATGAGCGCCAGGCGGTTCGGGGACGCGGGTCGCGACGGGAGCGTCATGGTTCGCCCGGTCGGCGGCTCAGCTGGCGCGGACCTGGGCCGTGACGGTGATCTCGCCCGCCTTCTCGAACGTGAGGGTGAGGTCGATCGTGTCGCCGGCCTTGAGATCCTTCACGAGGCCGATCAGCATGACGTGGTAGCCGCCGGGCTTGAGCTGGAGGCTGCCGCCCGCCGGGATCTCCACCCGCGCAACCGGCTGCATGCCCATCATCCCACCGCCCGATGCGTCCGGCGAGCCGATCGCCACGGTCTCGTGGACCTCGACGGTCGCGGCCGCAGGGCTCGAGGCGCCGATGAGGGCGTCCGCCGTGCTGCCCGTGTTCGTGATCGTGGCGTAGGCGGCCCCGGCGCTGGCCATCGCCGATGAGGAGCGGGCCCACGCGTCCGTGACGGTGATGCCCGCGGACGGCGACGCCGCCGTGCCGGAGCATCCGGCGAGCAGCACGAGACTCGTCGCGATCACGAGGGCGAGGCGGACGGGGCGCGGAACGTGCATCGAAGTCTCCGGCAGGCGGTGCGTGTCGGCGAAGCGTACCCGGCGAGGCGGCCCCGCGAACGGGCCGAACAGCTCGAAACCGCGTTCGAATCGAGACTGCGTATCACTTGGAGCGAGATCGAGTATCATTCCGGGCGATGCCCGACCGCATTGCGCTCGAGACCGCGTTCGAAGCCGCCGGCCACCGGCTGACGAGGCCGCGGCGCGCGCTCGCCGGGCTGATCGAAGCCCGTGACGGGGCGTTCTCCGCTGCCGACCTGGAGGCCGACGCGCAGGACCGGCGGCTCGGGATCGGCCGCGCGACGATCTTCCGCACCATCGAGCTCCTCGCGGAGATCGGGGCGCTCGAGCGGATCGACCTGCCGACTGGCGAGCACGCCTACGTGCCCTGCGGGCCTGCCCATCATCACCACGTCGTGTGCCGCGCCTGCAGCCGCTCCGTGGAGATCGGCGACCTGGGCCTTGCCGCGATTGCCGGCGACGTCGCCCGGAGGACGGGCTTCCAGATCGACGAGCATCGCCTGGAGATGTTCGGGCTCTGCCCCGACTGTCGGCGTACGTCGGTGCCGGCCTGATGCGCCCCGATCCGCCCGGGTTGAGCGTGCCGCGAGAGGACGGAAGGGTCCGCGGCACCCGGCGGCAGCTCGCTCGCTTCGCGGTTGCCGCCGTGGTGCTGGCCCTCGCCGCCGGCTGTGGTACCGGTCCGACCGGCGCGCCGGGCGCGTCCGCCGCCCCGTCGCCTGCCGCGGATGCCCTCGTCGTCGTCGCGACCACGACGGTCTTCGCGGACCTGGTGCGGCAGGCCGGCGGCACCTTGGTCCGGGTCACGAGCCTCGTGCCGGCCGGGGGCGATCCCCACACGTACGCGCCCACGCCGTCCGACGTCCGGTCGATCGCGGGGGCCGACCTCGTCGTGATGAACGGCCTGGGCGTCGACGACTGGCTGAAGCCGCTCCTCGCGGAGGCGAAACGGCCGGCGAGCGCGCTCGTCGAGCTCGGCCCGGATGAACCCGGCGTGACGTACCTCGCGGGCAGCGGCGGCACGGGTTCGGTGAACCCGCATCTCTGGCTGAACGTGGTGTACGCGGAGCTGTACGTGAAGCGGATCGTCGCGGCGCTCCAGGCCGCGGCGCCCGGGAAGCAGGCGGTGCTCAAGGCGTCGGGCGACGCGTACCTCGCGCGGCTGGCCGCCCTCGACGGCGCGATCCGGGCGCAGATCGCCACGCTGCCGGCTGCAAACCGGAAGCTGGTCTCCTATCACGACGCGTTCCCGTACTTCGCGGCCGCCTACGGGCTCACGATCGTGGGCACGGTGGTTCCCGCTCCGGGCCAGGACCCGAGCGCTGGCCAGGTGGTCGCGCTCATCGACACGATCCGGGCAAGCCGCGTCAAGGCGATCTTCAGCGAGGCCCAGTTCAACCCGAAGGTCGAGCAGCAGCTGGCAGCAGAGGCCGGCGTGACCGTGGTCAGCAACCTCTACAACGATGCCCTGGGGGCGCCGCCGGTCGACACCTACGAGGGCATGATGCGCTGGGATGCCGACCGGGTCGTTGAGGCCCTCCGGTGACCCGCCGATGACCGACCCACACGCGGCCGATCCGCACGCGGCCGACCCGCACGCGCATCCGCACCCTGCCGACCGCGCCCATCCGGCGGACCGAGAGCTGCCCGCGTACGGAACCGGCCACGAGCTCCAGCATGCCGCTCACCACGCCGCCGTCGTGCTCTCCGAGGTGACTGCCGGTTACGAGGATCGAGCCGCGCTGACCGACGTCAGCGTGGCCGTGGCAGCCGGGACCCTCCTCGCCGTCTTCGGGCCGAACGGGGGCGGAAAGAGCACGTTCCTCAAGGTCGTCGCGGGCCTCCTGAAGCCCTGGAGCGGCCACGTGCACGTCCTCGGCGGCGAGCCCGGCCGCGAGGCGCGCCGGATCGCGTACGTCCCGCAGGCCGAGCAGGTGGACTGGGAGTTTCCTGTCTCTGTCTGGGACGTGGTCGTGATGGGTCGCTACGCACGGCTCGGGCCGTTCCGGCGGCCGGGCGCGGCCGATCGTCGCGCAGTCGCCGACGCGCTGGAGCTCGTCGGGATGACGCCCCACGCGCAGACGCAGATCGGGCGGCTTTCCGGTGGGCAACGCCGGCGGGCGTTCCTCGCCCGCGCGCTCGCCGCGGACCCGGACCTCTACCTCCTGGACGAACCGGTGACGGGCGTGGACCCCACCACCCAGGAGGACCTGATGGGGATCCTGGAGGCGGAGGCGCGGCGCGGCAAGACCGTCATCGCCACGACCCACGACCTCGCCTACGCGGCGGAGCGCTTCGAGGATGTCCTGGCCATCAATCGAACGGTGATCGCACACGGGAGGTCGGACCTCGTGCTGGACCGCGACGTGCTCTCGCGCACGTACGGCGGCCACCTGCTCTTCCTCGGCGGGGAACCCGTCCTCGTGGACGATCCCCACCACCACGATGAGCCGCCCGGCCGCGAGATTCATTTCCACGAGGAGACCCACCGGTGAGCCCGCGGGTGCCGGCATGATCGACGCGCTCCTGGCGCCACTCCAGTACGAGTTCGGGGTCCGGGCGCTGCTGGCGGCCGCGCTCGTGGGACTCGTCTGCGCCGTGGTCGGGAGCTACATGGTCCTGCGCGGGCTCTCGTTCATGGGCGACGCGATCAGCCACGCGGCGTTCCCCGGCGTCGTGATGGCCTACCTCTTCGGCGGCTCGCTCTACCTTGGCGGCGCGATCGCGGCCGTCGCGACGGCGCTCGGGATCGGCTGGATCAGCCGCCGGGCCCGGCTTCGATCCGACGCGATCATCGGCGTGCTCTTCGCGGGAATGTTCGGCCTGGGCGTCGCGATCTACAGCGCGATCCCGAACTACGTGGGCGACCTCTTCGGCTTCCTGTTCGGGGACGTGCTGGGGATCGGCCTGGGCGACCTGGTCGGCCTCGCGATCCTCGGCGGCGTCGTCCTGGCGGTGATCTGGGCGCTCTGGAAGGAGTTCCTGTTCGCCACCTTCGACCCGCTGGGCGCAGGGGCGGCCGGGCTCAACGTCAACGGCCTCGACTACCTGTTCCTGGGCCTCATCGCGCTGACCGTCGTGGTCAGCATCCAGGCCGTGGGGATCATCCTGGTGGTCGCCATGCTCACCACGCCGGCTGCCACGGCCCAGCTCCTGACCGCCCGCTTCGGCCGACTCATGGCGATCGCGATCGCGATCGGGATCGGGTCGGGGATCGCGGGGATCTACGTCTCGTTCTGGCTCGACGTCGCGTCCGGCGCCGCGATCGTGCTGATCCAGACGGCGATCTTCTTCCTGGCACTGGCGCTCGGACCGCGCCGGGGCCTGCTGCGTCGACGCCGCGTGGCTCCCGGCGCCCGAGGTAGCTGAAACCATCCGGGTCCGGCGTGCCTCAGACCATGCACAGGCAGCTGCGTCGCGCCTGATCGCACCCCCGGGGAGCTCTCGATGTCCGAAACCGTGGCCGCGGGTCATGCCGCCGTCGCCGGGACCAGCGCATGCGCCTGAGCGCGCGCTCGTAGGTCATCCTCGGCGCCTTCCTGGGGATCCTGATCGTGTTCACCACCGGCCAGGTGGTGCCCGCGACATCTGACTACCAGGCCCACATGCGGGTGTGGCTCGCCGGCCGGGCGACCGGGATCACCGCCTACGTGCTGCTGACGGTGCTCGTGAGCCTTGGACTCATCCTCAGCCACCCGACGAACCAGTCCACCTGGAAGCTCTCGAAGCGCCTGTTCCCGTGGCACGAGAACCTCTTCGTGTTCGTCGTCGCCTTCCTCGTCGCCCACATCGTGAGCATCATCCTGGACCCGTACGCCGGCGTCGGGATCGCCGGGTCGTTCGTGCCGGGGCTGTCCTCGTACCGCAGCGCCCCGGTCGCGCTCGGCACGCTGGGGCTGTACGCAGCCCTGATCTCGGGGATCACGGGTCGCTGGTCCAGCCTGCTTCCGAGGGGCGTGTGGCTCAAGCTCCACCGCTTTGCGCTGGTCGCCTGGATCTTCTCCTGGCTCCACGGCCTGCTCGCGGGCACGGACAGCAGCACGCTCGTCCCGCTCTACGTCGGGACCGGCCTGCTCGTCATGCTGGCCGGCGCCTATCGCTACTGGGTCTCGAAGAAGGCCCGACCGACCTTCGCCACGTCCCTGCCGGACGCGCCACGCCAGCTCCACCCCCGCCCGGGACCTGAGGACGGACGGCGCGCGCCGTCCGTCCGCCCGACCCCGGTTCGCGACACGCCCCCGCCAGCAACGCCCGCCGACCTGGCCAACGCGATCGCCGGCGCACCGCTCATGGAGGATTCGAGTCGATGAACAGCACCGCCAAGGTTGTCGCCCGCCGCGCAGCGGTCACGGTGGGTGTCCTCGGAAGCCTCGGGCTGGGAGCCGCGACCATCGATGCGGCGGCCCAGTGGACCGCGGCAGCCGCACCGATGCAGGCGCCCCCGGTCAGCGCGGCGAGCCTGGCCTCGCAGTTGGCGACCGAGCAGGCCCGGGGGACCGACCTGCAGTCCCGCCTCCAGGCGGCGATCACCCAGGCCTCGCAGGTCCAGGCGGCCCTCGACGCGGCGAATGCCCGCATTGCCGCGGACGGCGGCACGGCGAAGGCGCTGCGGGCACAGATCACGGCGGCCGAGATGCGGCTGGCCGCCCTCAACGGGCAGGCTGCTGCCGCCGCCGCGTCCCTCAGGGCGGTCGTGAACGGGAAGACGGCCGCCAGCGCGAAGACGGCCGCCAGCGCGAAGACGGCCGCTGCCCCGAGTGCCGTGGCGCCGGGCACCGCCCAGCCGAAGACCAACGCGACGACAGGAGCCTCCGGCGCCCCGGCGTCCGGCGAGGTCGGGGATGACTGAGCCCGCGCGGGCGATCCCGGGCGGAGGCCTGCGAGCCCTTCCCGTGCGCCCGCTCCCGGAGCGAACGCCGGGAGCTGCCGCCCTCAAGGTCGTGCCGCCACGGACGGCGGCACGACCGGCTGCGGCAACTCGGCGCCCGATCCACGTCGTGGTGGCGGTCGGGATGACCGCCGGGCTCTACGCCGTGTCGCTGGCTGGCGTCACCGCGCTCCAGTCAGCAACGGACTCGCAGCTGGCCGCCGACAGCGCGCCGGCAGCGGGCGCGGTGGCGCAGCTCAGGAGCACGCACGACGCGATGGAGAACAGTCTCGCCAAGCTCTCCGACACTTACACGAAGGCCGCGAGCGGGTACCAGGCGATCACCGCCGAGATCGCCGGGCACGAGCACGCGCTCGCCACGCTCGGCCGGCAGGTGACGGCCGCGGCCCGGTCGGCGGCGGCACTCTCCGTTCCGACCTTCTCGCGCGCTTCGGCCGTCTCTGGCAGCGCCGCCACGGGCGGCGGCCGGCCTGCCGCGGCGCTCTCCGTTCCGAGCGTCTCCGTTCCGAGCATCGCGGCCCTTCCGGCCGTCTCCACCAGCGCCGCCGTGGTCAGCAGCCGGCCGGTGGTCAACGCCTGCACGACGGCGTCGGGAAAGCCCTGCTGAACGCGGCCGGGGCGACCGCGCGTGAGCCCGGCGGCGTGACCGCCACTGCGCCCGACGGGGCCGCCCGGTTCGAACGCCGCGCGATGGGGTCGCCGCTGCGGCTGACGCTCGTCGGCGTGCCGCAGGACCGCACCAGCCTGGGCTGGGCGCGGGTATCGGCAGCGATCGAGGAGATCGAGCAGGCACTCTCGCGCTTCCGCCCCACGAGCGACCTGGTCCGCCTCAACGACCACGCCGGGGACCCGGCCGGCGTCCCCATCCACCGACGGCTCGTCGCGGCCCTCGTCGCGGCCGAACGGGCCCGGCGCGTGACGGGCGGCGCCTTCGACGCACGGGTCCTCCGCGACCTGGAGCGGCTCGGCTACGCCGGCGTCACGGCCGCTATCGACACCACGCCATCCGTGCCCGCTTCGGGCGGCGTGCCGGC
>Ga0315268_10007888_pt1 | contig 11160 bp, 13 predicted proteins | sample C1_top_MG_FD_204535 | JGI IMG/M metagenome (GOLD analysis project Ga0315268, IMG submission 204535) | Sediment microbial communities from Yellowstone Lake, YNP, Wyoming, USA - C1_top | ecosystem: Environmental > Aquatic > Freshwater > Lake > Sediment | place: USA: Wyoming | collected 2017-08-01 | reverse complement strand
CGACCATCCTCTCTCGTTCCCGGAAAGAATCGTCCCGCATATCACTAATAGGCGCGGGCAAAATAGGCCATCGTTTTGGCCTCTTTCCCGCAACAGACACAGGAACCCGGTGTCGGCGCCTGCTCCATCTCAAGAGGGATCACCCGGATCGTGGCCAAGGTCTCTTCCTTGATCTTGTCCTCGCAGGCGTCGCCGCCGCACCACAAACTCTTGACGAATCCCCGCTTGGTCTCCAAAATGATCTTGAATTCTTCATAATTGCTTGCCTGCCGGGTGTTCTCGGCAAGGAATTCCGAAGCGGCCTTGAAGAGCGAAGCCTGGATGTCCTCAAGGATTTTTGGGATCCGGACGCCGAGCAACTCCAGGGGAAGCATCTCTCTTTTCTTGGTGTCCCTGCGGACAAGCACAGCCTGCCCGGCCTTGATGTCCCGCGGGCCGATTTCGACCCGGAGCGGAACTCCCCGCATTTCATACTCCGCGAATTTCCATCCCGGCGTGAATTCCTCGCGCAGGTCGAGTCCGACCCTCAGTCCGGCCTTCTTCAAGTCCTGTTCGACAACCCGGGCCGCGGGCAAGACGCGCTCCTTCCAGTCGGCCACGGAAATGGGAACAATCACGACCTGGAGCGGCGCGACGTGAGGAGGCAGATTCAGCCCGGAGTCATCGCCATGGCTCATGATGACCGCCCCGATGAGCCGCGTCGTCATCCCCCACGAGGTCTGCCAGACATATTGAAGATTCTGGCCGCGGTCTTCGTATCGTATGTTGAAGGCTTTCGAGAAATGCTGGCCGAGATTGTGCGATGTTCCCATCTGGAGCGCTTTCCCGTCCGACATTAGCGCCTCGATGGCATACGTAGCCTGGGCGCCGGCGAATTTTTCGCGAACCGATTTGATGCCCGAAATGACGGGGATGGCCAGCTCCTTCTCAACAAAATCCTTATAGAGCGATAGGATGAGAAGCGTTTCTTTTTGCGCCTCTTCGGCCGTTTCGTGACAAGTATGACCCTCCTGCCACAGGAATTCCGTCGTTCTGAGGAAGGGGCGGGTAACTTTTTCCCAACGGACGATGTTGGCCCATTGATTGATCAGAACCGGCAGGTCTCGCCAGGACTTGATCCACTTGGCATACATATGCCCGATAATGGCCTCGGACGTCGGCCGGACGGCCAGCCGCTCTTCGAGCTCTTCTTTCCCCCCCACCGTGACCCAGGCGACTTCAGGAGAAAAACCTTGGACGTGCTCCGCCTCTTTCTGGAGAAAGCTCTCGGGAATGAAGAGTGGGAAATAGGCGTTGACATGGCCGGAGGCCTTGATCCGCTCGTCCAGGAGCCGCTGGATATTTTCCCAGATGGCGTAGCCGTAGGGCCGGATGACCATCATGCCCTTCATCGGGGCGTAGTCGGCCAGCTCCGATTTCTGAATAATTTCGACATACCAACGCGAAAAATCTTCTGTTTTGGGCGTGATGTGTTTAACCAATCGCTCGTCTTTGCTCACCGGGTTCTCCGCACTTCGAATTCGTCGTCATTCTATCGTCCACCCCTGGTTTTGTCAACACGCGGAGGCAGCCTCCCCCCGAGAGGGGGGATGTCCAGGCGAGAGGTGACGCTTCAAAAAATAAATTTCACCCCTTCATTCATCCAAAGGGGTGATTGACCGGGCGTTTCGGGCATGGCATCTTAGCCTCGATCGGTTTTGAACTCGATCGGTTTGAAAAGGAAGCGGAGCATGTCGAGAAAGGTATATGCGGGCCACGTCGATGTCTTGGGCTCGAAAGACGAGGGATTTACGTTCCCCCTTCCCACCGTAGTGGCGGGCCTGAACGCACGGGGCAAAGAATTCTCGGAGGAAACGATTCTTTCGTACATCAGCCATCAGGGATCGTCTTTCTACCTCAAGAATCCCGTTAATATCGGCTCCCGTCTGAGGCTGGAGATCGACCTCCCCGAGAAACTCTCCGAAGACAAGAACCTCAAGCTCGTTATCAAAGGCAAGGTGGCCCTTGTCGAGCTGATCAACGACCATAATTCCGGCCAAAGAATCACCATCCGCTTCGATAGCAAGTACATCATCAAGCCTGAAGACTGAGGATAATCGCCATGCATCAACCATCCGGCTTAGTTCTCACCAGATCCCCCAGGAAGGAGCGCTTCTTTGAGCTTTCCCTCCCGGCCATGGTCAAGGGAACGGATGCCCAGGAAAGGGAATTTTCGGAGGAAACCCGGATTTCCCATCTCAGCGCTGACGAAGTGACATTCTGGCTGCGCGCCAAAGTCATGATTGGCACCAAGCTCATCCTATCGCTGACCATCCCCAAGACCTTCCTGCTCGAGACCCCGCTCGAGGTCTCACTTTCCGGGAGCGTTTGTTTCGTTAAATCGGACATGAGCGTCGTGAAAAAAAACCAGCTGATCTCGATCAAACTGGATAAGAACTACCAGATCCTCTCACGCCCTGCCTGACCCGCAACGCCGACAGCCCTCCTGGACCACCCCTCCCCGATAATTCCTTGACAATCGAATCTCGATTTTTATAAAATTTAAAAAAAGTGTTAAGCGATTGCCGAAAATTGCCAAAGGGGCATAGGAAAGCATGAACAAGAAAAAATTCCAGGTTTCAGATGATCCAAAAATTAAAGCCCTCATCTTCTGTCCCTCGGACCTGATTCTATCGGGAATCCTGAAGGCCTTGGAGACGGATTCTCAGATCGAAGTCGTCAACATCGAAAAAAACACCCTCGACTCGTTCATGGAATCCATCCGGAAACTCCATCCCCACGTCATCCTCTTCGCCAGCACAGAAACCCTTCCCAACATGCGGGAGATCTGCAAAGCCATCCGGGAAATCTCCAAGGATCAGATCAAATCCCAGATGCTGCTCCTGGGGAACATCCCCTCCCATGAGGAGATAGTCAGCCTGATCAACGTCGGCGCCCGGGGGTATTTCGATTTCAACGACCCTTCCGGACAGCTGGCGGAAGCCATTCGCGTCATCCACAAAGGCGAAATCTGGCTGCCGCGCGACAAGATGAGCAGCATTATGGACAGGATCATCTCCGTGGTCGGCCGGGACCTCAAGGAAAAAACGCTGGACCAGCTGACGCCCACGGAATTCCAGGTCTTGAAGTTGATCGGCCAAGGCCGGAGCAATGATGAAATCGCCGAGACGCTATTCATCAGCAAGAATACCGTTCGCTCCCATATCAAGAGCATCTATGCCAAGCTGGATACCCACAGCCGTCTCCAGCTGGCCTTGTACGCCATCAACTCGGCCCTCTTTTAAAAAGGGAAGGTCGCCATGAGAACAACAGCCACCAAGAAAAGCCCGCGACGAAAGAAATCGGGGACCGCGCCCACCCCTCCTGCGATCAACCGGAGGAGGGAATGGCGTTTCGAGCTCCCCCTGGAAGCGGTCGTCGAAGGCATGATGCCGCAGGGGAAGAAGTTCAAAGAAGTTTCGACGCTAGAGAATATCAGCTCCGGAGGCGCCTATTTTTACCTAGATTCGGGCGTCATCGTCGGCTCGAAACTCAACCTTGTCATCGACCTGCCCAAAGAGCTCACCGAGGGGAAAAAAATCAAGCTCCAGGTCGGAGGCATAACAGTCCGACTGGAGAAGTCCCAAAAGAAGGACAAAAAGCAGGGCGTGGCCGTCCGCTTAAGCAAAGACTTCAAGTTTGTCCCCGGCCAGCCAAAGAGCTGACGTCTCCAAATCCCCGATGCTCATCGTCGGCCTGACAGGGGGAATCGCTACGGGCAAATCCGTTGTCGCGGAGGTTTTCCGCCGCCGCGGCTGCTACATTCATTCTGCCGACCGGGCCGCCCATGAGCTGATGGAACCGGGCCGGCCGGCCTGGAAGAAGGTCGTGGCCCGCTTCGGCAAGAAAATTCTCAAGCCCGATCAAACCATCGACCGCGCCGTCTTGAGCCGGATCGTGTTTGAGGACGAGAAAGCCAGGCTTTTCTTGAATCGCCTGGTTCATCCCCTCGTCCTCGAAAAAAAAAGGGAAGTCGTCGAACGCTTGGCGAGAGAAGGTCGGGTGAAGATTTTCGTCTCCGAAGCGGCGTTGACTATCGAGGCCGGTTTGGCCGGCTTTTTCGACAAGATCGTCGTCGCCCATTGTCCGCCGGAGATTCAGATCCAGCGGCTTATGGATAGGGATCACATCGGGCGCCGGCAGGCACTTAAAAAAGTCAACGCTCAGATGCCAGCCGAGGTTAAGCGGACCTATGCCGATTACGTCATCGACACATCCGGCCATCTCGAACAGACGATCGCCAGATCCGAAGAGGTTTATCGAAAATTACTCAGAGACTATAAACAGAAACTTGCCCGGTCCTGAATTCGAATTCTGAGACCGGCGTCAAGGCGACCTAGAAGCTTTTCAGGGCGGCCGCCAGGAGGGGAATCATGATTTCGTGGGGACCGACAAAATAGAATCCCTTCCCCTTCCCTCCCAAAGGCCTGCAAACGACATTCTCATAGGGCCTGTAATGGTGGAGAAAATCAAAAACGGCCGTCGAAAAATTCTCCAAGCGATATCCCTTGTTTCGGACAAAGGAAACCGCTTTGAGAAACACCTCGGGCAAAACGACCGCCGAGCCGATATTCATGTATATCCCGCCGCCTTCCAGCTTGCGCACGATCCCGCTGAAGAGAAAGAAATCTGACAGGGAGGCCTTTCCCAGGGCTTCCCCATCGGCCTCAGGATGCATATGAATCGTATCCGTTCCTAGGGCGACGTGAACAGTAACCGGAATGCCCCTGCCATAGGCAGCCGCCAGGAGGCTGTAGCGCTTGTAAGGAAACTTTGAGCGGGCGATCATCCGGCCGACGGATTCGCCTATTCCAAGGCCGCTCCGGGCTCCCTGACGGATGGCTTCATTCAACATGGCCCCCGTTTCCCGGGCCATGCCGAACCGGCCCTTCTTGATCTGGGCTCCAACGTCCTCCGACGTCCGGCCGCAGAGGGCAATCTCGAAGTCATGGATGATCCCGGCTCCGTTGAGGGCGATGGCGTTCAGCCAGCCGTTTCTCATCAGGTCGATCAAGATAGGGCTGAGCCCAACCTTTAGAACATGAGCGCCCATGGCGGCGATGATCGCGTGTCCGCCGCTCTTGGCTTTTTGCATGAGCCCTAAAAACTCTCGGAAATCTTTGGCCGCCAGAAAATTCGGCAGGTTCTGGATGAGTCGGGCGACAGATTCTCGCGACGCGGAAGGCTTGGCGAAATCCTGAACGCGGACCTTGCCGGCCCGCGATCGCAGGGGAAGCGTCTTCAGCCCGCGGGGTGAGAGCGGAGGAATGTCATAGGCCAATGGACCATCCTTTTTTCAAGCTTGTCCGGCTGTGGCTCACGCCGGCGATGATTAAGACGTCGGCCGATTCGAGAAATTTTTCAAATCCTGGCCGCAACGGAATTTGATCCTTTTGCCCTCTGCGATGTGAATTTGCTTTTTCCGTCGGATGTCCCGGCCATAGCCGGTTTTCTTGGCGACGACCTTGAAACTTCCGAAACCCCTGATCTCGACTTTTTCCTCGCGGGCCAAGGCGCTCTTGAGAGCTTCGAGGATGGTCTCGACGATCAATAAAGACTTCGCTCCGTTGAATTCGGATTTTTTCTCGATTTCAAGGGCGATATCATTCTTGATCATGGACCACTCCTCGGCGCTAAATAAAATTAGTTTATTGAGGCAAAAATGTCAAGATAATTTATTGACTTGCCCGCAGGTCCTTTCTATAATGGAATCAACGTGAAAAAAATAGCTTTCCCCCTCCTCGTCGTGCTGCTTTTGCCGCTTCTCGCGACCCCCGCCGTCCTCAAAATAACGGTCAATGCGGCGATTCACCCGGTGACGTCCGAGTACATCCGCAACGCGATTGACCGCGCTGACCGGGAGCAGGCTTCGCTCCTCATGATGTTCCTCAACACGCCCGGAGGGCTGGACACGTCGATGAGAGAAATCATTGAAAAAATCTTGGCGGCCAAAACGCCGGTGGCGGCTTATGTCAGCCCGAGCGGCGCGCGGTCCGCTTCGGCGGGTTTTTTTATCGGCGTGGCCTGCGATTTGTTCATCATGGCTCCCGGGACGAACACCGGAGCCGCCCATCCCGTCGGCGTCTCGGTGACAGGCCAGCCGATGGATAAGACCATGGAAGACAAGGTGACCCAAGACGCGGCCTCCTATATCAAAACACTCGCTGAAAAGCGGGGTCGGAACGTCAAAATGGCCGAGGACGCGGTTCGGAAAAGCCTGTCCTACACTGAAAAGGAGGCCTATGAAGGAGGCCTTGTCGACCTCGTCGCCAAGAGCGAACAAGACATCATCGACTTTTTCGACCAGAAAACGATCCGCCGCTTCCAAGGCGAAACCCAGGTCCTTCGCTTAAAGAACGTCCCGCTGGTGGACGTTCCGATGTCGTCTAGGCAGAAATTCCTTCTGACGATCTCCAACCCCAACCTGGCCTATATCCTGCTCATGTTGGGTTTGCTCGGCCTGTATTTCGAATTCGCCAATCCGGGCGCCATCCTGCCCGGCGTGCTGGGCGGCATCTCGCTGCTTTTGGCCATTTTTTCGTTCCAGATTTTGCCCATCAATTACGTCGGCCTGATCCTCATCCTCATGGCCATCGGGATGTTCATCTTGGAGATCAAGGTCCACAGCTATGGAGCGCTCTCGATAGGAGGAATCGCGGCCATGATCATTGGGTCCATGATGCTTATCAAAGCGCCGATTCCGGAGCTCCGGCCCAGCTTAAAAATCATCTTGCCCGTCGCCCTGGGGATCTCTCTCATCCTCATCTTCCTGGTGACCATCGTCATCCGGGCTCACATGAGAAAAGCAACGACCGGAAAAGAAGGGTTGATCGGCGAAGTCGGCACAGCCTTAACCGACCTCTCTCCGGAAGGGCAGGTCCTTGTCCACGGCGAATATTGGCGAGCTGAAGCCGACGGTCCCGTGCCCAAGGGCTCGGCTGTCAAAGTGATCCAGGTTCTCTCCCATCTCAAGCTTCGCGTCTCAAAAGCGAGCGATGGGAACAAATCATAGACGGGTTGAAACTTAAAGATCAAACCGTCAAAACAAGGAGGTTTCGATGATTACGTACCCTATGATTGTCCTTGGCATCATCATTCTCTACGTGCTGAATTCCATAAAGATCTTGAGGGAATACGAACGGGGGGTGATATTCCGCCTGGGCCGCGTCCTTGCCAAAGCCAAAGGGCCCGGCATTATTCTTGTCTTTTCCCCCATCGACCGGATGGTCAGGATCAGCCTGCGGATTGTCGCCATGGAAATCCCGCCGCAGGATATCATCACCCGGGATAATGTCTCGGTGAAAGTTAGCGCCGTGCTTTATTTCCGGGTCATTGAGCCGTTGAAATCCGTTTTGGAAGTGCAGGATTACCTTTACGCGACATCGCAGCTGGCTCAGACAACGCTCCGCAGCGCGCTCGGCCAGGTCGATCTCGATGAGCTTCTTTCGCAACGCGAAAAACTCAATACGCGGCTCCAGGAAATTCTCGACCAGCATACATCCCCATGGGGCATCAAAGTCCAGCTCGTGGAGATGAAGCACGTCGACCTGCCGGAGAACATGATCCGGGCCATCGCCAAACAGGCGGAAGCGGAGCGCGAGCGCCGGGCCAAGGTTATTCACGCCGACGGCGAATTTCAGGCCGCCGACAAGCTCGTCCAGGCCGCCAACATTATTTCGACGAACCCCCAAGCCCTCCAGCTGAGGTTCCTCGGCACGTTGACCGACATCGCCGCAGAGAAGAATTCCACGATCGTATTTCCGTTGCCCATGGAGCTCCTGAAGGCTTTTACTTTTAATAAAGAAGAGAAAAAATAGCGCCCATGGAAAAGAATAAGGAATTCCGCGAGCTGCAGTTTTCGAGCACCCAGCTCGTCTTTGTCTTCCTGGCTATCCTGGTCCTCGGGGTTTTCATTTTCCTGCTGGGCGTCTCGGTGGGCAAGAAACAAGGCCAGCTTTCAGCCGAGATGGGAGCGTCAGGCGGTCTGAAAACCGAGCCGATCGTCCAAAAAGCCGCCGTCCCTTCGGTCGTAAGCGGCGACGATATTCAAAAGGAACTCCGTTCCCACCAGGAGGCGAAGCCGGAAGCATCGAAAGCCGAAATCAAGCCGGCTCCGACGGACGTGAAAACCGCGCCGAAAACGGGAACCCCCTCGACTAAAGAAAAAGCTGCCGAACTCAAACCTCCGGCGGGGAAAGCGGTCGAAGCCAAGAAGCCGGGCGTGTACTCGGTTCAGGTCGGAGCCTTCGGCGACAAGGAAGCCGCGACGGCTTTCGCCAAAAAATTGGAAAAAGAAGGCTTCCCGGCTCTGGTCGCCGATCCGCTGCCGGCAGACAAAAAACCCATCTTCCGAGTCCGGATCGGGCCGTTCGACTCCAGGGAAGAGGCAGACGCGAGCCGGACTAAGCTCGCCGACATTCTCAAGAAGAAAAAGACAGATTTCTTTATCATCCGCTAGAAAGTTTCCGGTCGCGCGCAGCACAGGAGTCCTGACCCGAGGCGGCGAAGGCGGGGATGAAAACGAGACTTCTCGACATCGTCTTGGCAGTTTTATCCGGGGCTTCGGCCGCCTTGGCGTTTCCCAAAATGAACCTTCCTTTCTTAGCCTGGATTTCTCTCATCCCGCTTTTTTTCATCGTCTCCGGGAAGACGGTCAAATCCGCCTTCGTCATCGGGCTTCTGGCGGGCATTTTTTTTTACGGCCTCTTGCTCTATTGGATTCCCGCTGTGCCGGCCCACTATGGCCATCTCTCGCCGATTTTCAGCCTCTTCATCTACGTTTTGTTAATCGCGCTCCTGGGCTTCTTTTGGGGGATTTTCTGGGCGGTCTTCGTTAAGATCGGCCGGTCGTATCCGGGCCTCAACTTTTTTGCCGCACCGTTTCTGTGGGTCGCGCTCGAATATATCCTGACCACTATCCTCACAGGATTCCCATGGGGGGTGCTCGGTCTCAGTCAATTCAAGAATCTATCCTTCATTCAGCTGGCGTCTTGGACGGGGATTTACGGCGTCTCCTTTGTTCTAGTTCTTTTCCAGAGCCTGTTCGTCTACGCCGTTAAAACAGCCAAGCGATGGCCGTTCGCTTTCGCCGTCATCGTCATGGTCGTTGTCCATCTGGGAGGTTTCCTAAGCTTGAAAAAGCCGGCCGAGACGCCGGAGACCTTCCAGGCCTCGGTCATCCAGGGGAACGTCTCCTCGGACGTCAACTGGAGCGAAATCTCGACACAGGAAATTTTAAAATTGTTCGAAGCCCACATGGAACTCAGCCGACAGGCCTATGACAAGGGCGCCGGGCTTGTTATCTGGCCCGAATTTTCGGTTCCTCTCTGCTTCGGATGCGAAGACGCCCTGTACCAAAACTTCAAGCGTATTCTTTTCCAATTTGCCCGGGACACTCAAGGCAGCCTTCTCCTGGGAACGAGCGAGGCAACGGGGCCACCCGGGCAAAGACTGTACCATAACACGGCCCTTTGCTTGGCGCCCGATTTTGCTATGAGCATGTACTTCAAGATGCATCTGGTCCCCTTCGGAGAATATATCCCCTATAAAAAGTTTTTCGGGTTTATCAAAAAGATGACCCATGCCATCGGCGAGGTCACGCCGGGAACCGAACAAGTCCTTCACACTTTCAGGGGACATCGATTCGGCTCCCCGATATGCTACGAGATCATTTTCCCTGACCTGGTCCGGCGGTTCGTCAAGAAGGGCGCCAATTTTTTGGTCACCATCACCAACGACAGCTGGTACGGCAATACCTCGGCGCCCTATCAACACTTCGCCAACGCCGTTTTTCGGGCGGTCGAAAACCGGCGTTATGTCCTCCGCGCCGCTACGACCGGGATCAGCGGGATCATCGACCCCTACGGCCGGATTGTCCATCAATCCGCGATCGGCACCCGAACGTTCCTGTCCGGGGCGGTGACACCATCCGAGACATTGACCTTTTTCGCCAGGTTCGGCGACGTGTTTTCTATTCTCTGCTTGACTTTAAGCGCGGCGGCCTTTATCTTAGCCCTTTTCCGGCGGCGACCATGACCTCAAACAAACCGATCTCGACGGAGCGCGTTTCCGACCTTCAGGCGAAAGCCCGGGAGGCCTTCGTCAAGTTCGAAGAACTTCGAGGTTTTCTTTGACCTCGCTCAAAAAAAGACACAGGTCGAATCCCTGAATCAGGAACTGGCCACTCCTGAAGTTTGGCAGGACCAGAAGAAATCCCAAGCGCTTCAGCAGAACAAAAAGCGGCTCGAGCGGGAGATTCAGTTTTCGACCGGCCTACACGAAAAAAAGGAAGAGATCGACGTTTTCCTCGAGCTGGCCAAGGAAGGTGAAAACGTCGACCGAGAATTCGAACAGGCTCTGGCGACCTTCCAAAAACGCCTGGCAGATGCCGAACTCCGGATGCTCTTTTTCGAACCCGATGATATCCGCAACGCCATCCTGACCATTCACCCCGGCGCCGGCGGGACGGAGTCCCAGGACTGGGCCCAAATTCTCCTCAGGATGTACCTGCGTTACGCCGAACGCAAAGGTTTCAAGACTGAAGTCCTAGACCTTCTCCCGGGAGAGGAAGCGGGCTTGAAGAGCGTCACCTTGCGCATGGAGGGGGACTATGCCTTCGGCAACCTCAGCCAGGAATCCGGAGTCCATCGGCTGGTCCGGATTTCGCCGTTCGACGCCAATAAACGCCGCCACACGTCCTTCGCCGCCGTCTTCGTCTTTCCCGAAGTCGACGAAGACATCGAAGTCGGCATCAATCCCGAAGATCTGCGCATCGACACCTACCGGTCAGGAGGCCGGGGCGGTCAGCATGTCAATGTCACAGATTCTGCCGTCCGCATCACTCATCTTCCGACGGGCATTGTCGTCCAGTGCCAGAACGAAAGATCCCAACACAAGAACAAGGCTTCGGCCATGAAGGTTCTCAAAGCGCGCCTCTACGAACTCGAGAAAAAGAAACAGATGGAAAAAATAGAGAAAATGGAGGACGCCAAGACGGACATCGCCTGGGGCAACCAGATCAGGTCCTACGTCCTTCATCCCTACAAGCTGATCAAGGACCTGCGGACGAAAGTGGAGACCGGAGATACGGATCGAGTGCTGGACGGCGACCTCGACGAATTT
>Ga0315268_10007887_pt1 | contig 11161 bp, 17 predicted proteins | sample C1_top_MG_FD_204535 | JGI IMG/M metagenome (GOLD analysis project Ga0315268, IMG submission 204535) | Sediment microbial communities from Yellowstone Lake, YNP, Wyoming, USA - C1_top | ecosystem: Environmental > Aquatic > Freshwater > Lake > Sediment | place: USA: Wyoming | collected 2017-08-01 | reverse complement strand
ATTCGAGAATATCTTTGATACAGGCTCTCATTACTTCTGTAAACGTTTCATTGTTTTTGTTTGGGTTCTTTAAGAAAGCCTTTACTTCTTCTAAGTTTTGCTCAACTTTTGCGTATTCTGAATTTTCCTTTGGAACTATGTCCCAATCAAGTGAACTTATCTCATCGAGGATAGTTGTCACACAAGAGTTCACCCAAAAAGTTTGAGCGAACTGTCTAAGCTCATTAGTGTCGACACGCCTTGGTTGCAATTTTGTTAATCTTGCATTTTGTCTATATTGCAAGTTCGGACTGTATATCCAACCTTTCGGTTGCCCTTGTCAGTCTCTCGGGCGTTGCCGCCACGGTCTTATCCTGTCGGACTTTAACCGTTATTCGGGTTTACGCACAACAAAATTTCTTCTATTGTGGGCTAACTTTAACCTCTGATAGGCTGCCAAAACCATTCCGTAAGCACTGCCTTCCTGCCCTCACTACTGACCCAAGGCATCAATTTTGTTAATCTTATGTTTCCTTTATTTCATAAGTTCAGACTGTATATCATTCCAATTTGGAACCTCTTGTCAGTCGTTCGAGCGTAGTTCTTATGTTTTACGCTTCGGTCTTGTCTCCGTAGAGATTTTAACCGATATTCGAGTTATCGCATAGAAAAATTACTTTCTCTATGGGCATTTTTATTTACCTGTCTGAGTCCAATAGTTGCCGGAGACAATCCCTGTGAATGGACTGACTGCTTTTCGTTCGTCAACTAATTTGCTAACTTTTCTTATTTCACTTCTGAGCCGAGCGATTTCTCCCTTTAGCTTATTTTGCTCAGCCATAGTTTATCTTATACTTTTTGATATATAAATGTTGTCATTATCCAAGAAAATCCAAAGATTTTGTCCTTACTTTTTTCTTGTTAGATATTCTATTGAGCCGTGACAAGGTATGCACAAAGTTATCAAATTCTCGTCGGAGTTATCTTTAGAATACTTAAAGGGATTTATGTGATGGACATTAAGGTTTCTTGAGTTTCCTTTAAATCCACATTCCTGACAAGTAAAATTGTCCCTCTTTTTTATCATCAGTTGCTTTTTTGTCCAAGTATCTCTCGTAAATCCGTAAAATCTTTCTTTTCTTCTGCCACCCAAAGACTTGCTTATTTTTAACTTGCTTTCTTCTGTATGTCTATATTGTCTCTTTATCTCTCTAAGTCTTTCTATCGCTTCTGGGTGATTTTTATAGTATTCAATAAGACCCTTTCTTGCATTTTCTATATGCTCTTGGCTCGGCTTGTATCTAAGTTTAGATTGTCTTATTTTCTCCTTATGTTCTTCTGAGAACTTTATACCTTTCTTCGGACCACGCTTTCCCATAATAACTATTGGACTTTAACCTATATAAAACTTTCTACTTCAACTTTTCCCAATCTTTTTTGTCTGATAATTCAGCTACTGCGAAATCGAACATAGGCTTGCTTGAGTTCATACAATTATAAGGGCATCCTAAATAATTGCATTGTGAGTCAATTCTTAATCCGCACTTGTAGTTCTTACTTATCCTGAAGCCTAATCTGCCGTGATACCTTCTGCATATTGTCTTGCCATCTTTGAGGATTTTGAGCATTGCACACTTCTTTAGTTTGTTATTTTCTATAACGAAACAGCATTTTCCACAGTTCTTACAAACGATAGGAGTATCCTTCTGGCTCTCTTCTTTGCCTTGTTCCACTTCCTGCTTTTCCATATTAACATTGTCATTAGCCATTTTTTTTCTTATTAACGTTTTGTCTTGTTTTCTTTAATATACACTTAGCTGATTAAAGTGTATTTTATACTATACACTTCTAGTGCTGTAACTATGAAATAGTAAAGTTTATAAGTGAGCAATACGTGTTATTACTACAGAGTAAGTCCGAGACAGCCAAGTCTAAGCATTTGATAGCCTATATCGGTATGTCTCGGCTTATCTATAATTTCTAGCCCTATATCGTTATTACTACCTATATAGTTATAACTTATCTTATAACTAAGCTTCTATAACTATTGTTTGCTTGCTTCTACTTTCTTAGGGCTTCTCTCTTCTACTTTCTTGTTGATTGCATCCCAAGCTTTTGCTGTTGATACTGCTGGCTCTAATCCTTTGGCTTTCTTTTCGTGCAATTCGATTTGCTTTGATAGATTGCTTTTGAGTTTATCTTTCTCAGCATCTAATCCATCTAATTGACCTTTTGCCTGTATTACGAACTGGTTCAATTGTTCGTAATTCTGCAAGAACTCGCTAGGAGTTAATTTATCAACTCTAGTGTAGGTGACTACAATTTGCTTATCTTGGTCTACTTCTTCAACCTGTATGTTTTCGCTTAAAATTTCCATTACAATTTACCTCCTTTCATTCCCTTCAAATCGGGTTTTAAATTTATGATGCCAATCTTGAAAGCGGGCTTTCCTTCAAAGCACATATAGCAAAGCGAGTCCGCAAAATCCGGGCTCTTTTGCTCGGCTGTGTCAGTCTCAGACGTTCCGGGGTCCATTATCCTTATTTTCTGGCTGCTTGTCAATTCCCACTTCATTTTTGTCAATTGGTCAATCAGTTTAGCGTGCTTCGGTATAAATATTTTGCCTTTCTCGAACAAGTCTCTCAAATAGAAATAAGCCTCGGCTTTAAGATTTAAAAATCGCTCCTTGCCTTTGTCTGTTGTGCTACTCTGCCCGCCCATATATTGAACTATCTGGGATTTGACTTTCCCTTCTTTCTTCAGTTCGTTCAGCCTATCTGTCACTCCAGCTCCTATCCCAGTCGTATCCACTATGATTTTCTCGAATAGACATTCCATATAAGCTCCTAAAATCCTGCCAGTAGTTTGCATTGTGTCCTCTTGGCTGTGCTCGTATATGCGAGTCACTATAAACTCATCGTTCCGCTTAATTCCAGCCGTCAGGACAGTCAAATCCTTTCCCGAACGAGCTATGTCACAACCAAGACGCTTTTCTCCGATTATAGTGCCTTCCGGTGTTCTTTGTGCGTGCTGTATCCAGTTCCATTTAATCAGTTGGTCTTCGCTTTCTTCTGGGAATTGCGCCTCATAGAGTATCATAAACTCCCTTTCTGTAAGTTGCCCTCTTTGCTCGTCCAGAAACTCTTGGCTAATTCTGCCTTCCTTCAGTGCCTCCTGCCAGCCTATGTGTATTTTCATCCAGTTTGGGTCAGTCCAATGTTGCCACATATGATTATCTCTGTGCCAAGGGTTTCCTATTTCCACATAAACACTATCTGGATTGTCTCCAAGCATTCTGGTTATTCTTGCTCTATATACCTCAAAGTCAATATCGCAAGTCTCATCAACTATCAAAAGGTCAGCTCCAAATCCCATCAATGCTTCGCCTTTTCCTTCTGCACTGAGAGTCCTCATCTCCACACCATTCTTCCAAGTCATTCTTCTTCGACTTACTTCCTTTTTTATTTTATCATATCCCTTTTTCTCTATGTCAATTAGGCTATAAAAAATTTGATTTCTGCTCACGAAGTAGGCTATATGGTTTCTTATGATTGTTGTTTTATCGGCTGTTGGAGCTACGATAGCCACTTTCTTGTTCTTGTTGAACAATGTCCAGAGGAGTATCCCCATAGAGACACTTAGCGATTTTCCATATCTTGTCGGACAGACTATCGTTACCCTTTTATGTTCTCCGTATGCTATGACCCTGACTATCTTCTCTTGATTGAGAGTCACGTTTATGCTGAAGAGTGCCCTGCATAGTTGCTTTACTGCCCTCATCTTATATAACTCTTTGACTGCCTCTTGCTCAGTTATTGGATTGACGTTTTGCATTTTGCTCCTCTTTTTTTGCGGATTGGAGTAAATCAATGAAACTCTCTGGCGAAATGTTATTGTTTATCTGGGTCGTGAAGTTCTCTGGAGTCAGCAGTCTCGCTTCGTGCTCCAATGCTTTAAGTGCGTCTCCTGCCGTCAGTTTCAGTTCGCCTTCCCTCAGTTGGTTGATTACTGCCGCCTGAATTGCCTTGGTTATCTTTATATGCCTGTCCCTCATCTCTCGGACATTATCTGCCACTTTTAGTCCAGTTTCATCCCTCAGTTTCTGCCTTTTGACAATCCATCCGCCTTTGACCGCCCATTCCATAGGAGTCTTCCTGTCTAATCCTAATCTTCTGGCTATTTGAGCGTAGCTTACTCCTTCCAAGAATAGCCTTAATGCCTCTGTTTTAATGTATTCTGGCTTAGGTTGATGAGGTATTCGTATCTCCCTTGATTCTGATTTAGTCAGGTCTTGCTCTATTAAATTAAATATGTTCTCCATTATAGTTTAATTGCTTGTTTATTTGTGAATTTCTCCCAGCGTTCAAGAATAACTGAGCAATAATAAGGGTCAATTTCCATCATAAAGCATTTTCTGTTTGTCTGTTCACAGGCAATTAATGTGCTTCCTGAACCTCCATATAAATCTAAAATAATAAAATTTTCTTTTGTAAAAAGTTTTAATTGTTTTTTTATAATTTCTATTGGTTTGGGTGTAGGATGCCCTTCAATATGCTGAAGTTTTTCTAAGAAATATCTATGATAATCTTCATAATTTAAATCATTATTAAAATAAGCTCCCGTTTTAAAAATTCTTATACAATATTCTGTATCCATTAGCATATGATTGAAATGATTTGGAATGCTATTGATTTTATGCCAAAACATCAAATCCCAATTAAATTTATTTTCTATTGCAAAATTTAGATATTTCTGTAATAAATTTTTAGAAAGCCAAACAATCAAACCATTCTTAGTAAAATTTTGATATGTAATTAAAAAAGATTCTGGATTAAAATCAGTTCCAAATGATTTTTCTATTTCATCTAAATGCTTTTTATTCTGCTTTTTATAAAATCCCCCCCCTATAGAACAATCTAAATCATATGGTGGATCAGTTAATATTATATCTGCTTTTTGTTCATCCATTAGTTTATCTACATTCTCTTTAATTGTGCAATCTCCACACATTAGTCTATGGTTTTCTAATTGCCAGATTTCTCCTGTTTGTATTTTATATTTTGGCTCTTTTGGAATTTCAAAATCTTCCTCTGATTCATTTGGCATAATTTTGTCTAATTCTACTTCAGAAAAGCCTGTTAAATCTAAATCAATATTCATTTTTTGCAGTTCTTCCAATTCGCTTTTCAGTAAATCAAAATCCCAACTCGCATATTCAGAAGATTTATTATCCATTATCCTGAGCCCTTTCTGGTCTGCCTCAGTCAAATCGTCCGCCCAGACTACTGGGACTTCCGTCAGTCCCATCTTGATTGCCGCTTTAAGCCTCGTATGTCCAGCGATGATTACGTTTCCTTTTCCGAGAATTATGGGGACTCTCCATCCGTATCGCTTGATTGACTTTATGACAATGTCCACGGCTTTTTCATTGTGGCGGGGGTTGTTCTCATACATCTGTATGTCGCTCACAGGAAAATATTCAATCTCTAATTTGTCCATATCTATATTATGTTTATGCCTTTTATAAACTTTGCTGAATTTTTTTTAAAATCTGAATCGTATTTCCTATGGCAACTTCTGCATAAATATTTGTAATCATTTAGGTCTCTTTTATATTCATTGGATATATTAGCCAAATCGTATGGTCTATTTTTTCCACAGAACTCGCAGAACTCTGGTTTCTTTTTTCTTCTTCTTACCCAACCGTGGATTGACCTATGCCCTACTTTGTCGCCTTTCCAATTCCCGTTTCCTTCTCCATTATTCTTTTTGCTTATGGCAATTTTAACATAGTCAGGTATTGGTTTTCCTTTGCTTGGATGTATCCATCCTCTTTCTCTTCTCCTTATCCAAGCCATTCTTAGTTTTTCTCTGACTTCTGGTCTTTTTGATGGATTGCTTTCTCCTGTTCTTTTGCCTTTCCAGAACTCGCTCAGAAACTTCTTCTGCTCTTCTGACCTTTTAATTCTGCTATTGGCTACTCCTATCTTTCTCTTGGTTTCTTCTGAATGTTTAAATCCCTTTGCCCTAACCATATATCTTTAACTTTCTTGGTATTTATATACCTTTCTGTTTATCATCGATGTGTTTTTCAGCATAATTCTTAAGCCAATTATTCAGATAGGAGAACTGCTCATTTTTGCTTGAGCACAACCAAGCAGAGAACCAAAGTGCATTCTGATGAGCCGAGAACTTTCCTACTCTATGGCATCTAAAGCAAAGTGTTACCCCATTCATCAGATTGTGTCTTAATTCGAGAATTTCACGGGGGATTATATGGTGAGCGTTTATCTCTTGGTTCTTTATATTCTATTTCTCCTCGTTTTTTGCCTCTACTTGCTATAATGACTGGGATTTTCAAATTTTGTTTTATCCATTCTACTTTAACTTTTTCTTCTGCTGAAAGATAGTCATTAACTTTGCATTCTACAAATTGAACTTCCCAAGTTATTAAAATTTCGTGAGCGGGCATCATCCTTACACAAACAAAATCGGGAAAGCCTGATTGACTTACCATTATGCTCTTTGTAAAAAGGTTCCAGTGACCTGTTGTTTGCTTGAATTTTCCTATTGATTGAGTTGATATAAATGTTTTTTTTAACCCCGAATGATAATGCTTTTTTATACTTCCTATTGCTCTGCTTCTTTCTTCTCCTTGTCCATAAGTGTTAATTATTGGTTCGGAAGTCCATTTTACATCATTAGAATTTCTAAAAATTGTCCAACCTTTTTTCTCTAAGTCTTCTCTTACTTTCAATTCAAATCGTTTTCCTGCTTCTCGATTAGCTTTGCCTTGCTTTTTGTGGTCTATCATTTCCAACCTCTCCTTTTGCATTCTTTGTTCCAAGTCCTTGTCAAGTCCCTGATATAGGCGTCAAACCAGCATTTGTCTTTCAAGCAAAGGCTCTCCCTGCCCCAAATTACGTAATGGTCTCCAAGTTTCTCTCCACAGATTATGCACTTTCTCATATTATGCACACTCCGAAAGCGTTTTCTGGGCTGTAGAAATCGTGATGCATTTCCTCTTTAGAGTGTTCTGCCGCTTCTTCAAGAGTTAAAAATTCCTCATTGCATTTCTTACAGATTAGTCTTGTTTTCATCCTAAAATCTCCTGTGCTGTTTTGTCAATAATCTCTTGTATTCTAACCTTTTCTCTATAAGCCCAATTTTCAAAACTGCCATATTCTCCATCATAACTAATTTCGCAATCATAGTAATTAAGGTTAAATCCCTCTATTGCTTTTTTCAGTTTCTCCTTAAACTCGGAGATGGCTTGGGTTTTGCCTTCTTTTATGCCTTTGAGTTCGGCTTTTAATAATGGTAACTTCATATTTTCTTCTGTTGCTCTTATAATCGCTTCTCCTGTGTTTTCTCCTTTTTTCTTTAGATTTCTATATCTTTTTATTAAATATATTTCTTTTTCAAGTTCGGCTTGTTTGTTTGGGGTGTTCATTTTAAAGTTGAATTGAAAATCACCTGTTTAGTTATTGTCACTTTTCTTCCGTCTGGCAGAGAGCAATTAGCACCAGTAGGTATTAAATCACACTTAATATATATCCCATTAACGTAAGCATAACTCTCATCTCTTTCGTGATAAGTATATCTGAAATAGCTCCAAGTAGACACGCATAAGAGTATGACACAGATTACGAGAATTATCCACCACCCAGTTTTTTCCATTATTTCAATTCCTCGTCTTTTATGTTGAAAAAATGTGCAATCCAGTAAATTATAGAGTTTAAGCCAAGAATAGTGTCTTCTGTAGCTTTTAATTTAAATATTTCTGGAATTTCTCCTGCAATTACCCAGTCTTTGTTTTTAAGATACTTTATCCATTTGATAGCCTCTTGTCTTAAATCCCCTGTGAAATGGGCTATGCAGTGCATAGTCTCGCACGCTTCTGTGTCCTTTAGATTAAAGTCTTTCATTAACTGCCCGAAGTTTCCGCTCACAAATCCGTATTCCTTGTCAAAATCATTCAATGTTTTCAGTTCTGTCATATCGTGTTCCCTATAATCACAAATTTTATTTTAGGAAATTCCCTTTTAATAGAGTTTGCTATGTCGTTTGTTGCTTCAATGTTCGGTGTATCTACACAGAATATCCACTTTCTCCAGCCTATTTTTATGGCTTCCATTCTGGTCTGATTTTGTCTATAAATTTAATTAGCATCTCGAGTTCGTCTTTGTTAATGTTTAGGACTATCTCTCTGCTTTTCGCTTCAAGTTCGTTGACTTCCAAGCAACTATCTGGGTCTTCGCAGATTAAACTTAGAGTCCCTGAGCTATTCCAGCCTATTCTCTTTAGCTTAAACTTTTCTGTTTGTGCTAATTCAATCACTTTTCTTTGTATCTTTTCCATATTTATATTATATATATCTCCTTTTTATACTTTTCTATATCAATAAAATAAAAAAATAAAATCTAAATGTTTTATATTCCAGCTAAGCCTATCCAAAAGCATAAGGCTAATAATCCTTCAATTATGCCTATTACGTTTAGGGTTATATCTCTGTTCTCGTGCCCTTCTGTCTTAGGCAAGCATAGTCCGATTATTGCCAAGACTATACTTATCCAGCTAAGTAGCCAACCTGTGCTGACTGAGATTACTCCCAATACGAAGCTTGCTCTATTCTTTGTTTTCTCCATTTTTTCCTCCTGATTATTTAATTTCATAGCTTTTGTTTATTAGTTCCCCTTTTCCTTTTATATAGGGCAATATCCAACTCGCAATTAGTCCGTCTGTTCTTATGAAATATCCTTGCTTTTCTAAAGAGTTCTTCTCTAAGGAGTATAATCTTTTGTAAAAAACTTTATTTCTGTAATTGATATAGTGTCCCCTTACCCAGAATTTATGCGAATAATCAACATAGCCTTTTTCCTTGTTCAATTTGATATAATTAAACAAACTGCCTCCGACATCTATGACGATTTTATCAGGAATAGGAAATTTTCCTCTCCTAATTCTGGCTTCCGAATTGTCTTGCTTGAAAATGCTTATTTTACAGCAAGGATGGTTTAGATATTCCAAAAAATTGCATATAAACAATCTCATCTTTTTCCGAATCTCTATGTCTTCTTCCAGACTTAAATGTCTTTTGGTGTATATATCAAATCTATCCCCCACTTTTTCTGTTATTCTTCCGTCCATCCATACTTCAGTTTCATCACGATTATCTACTCCAGTAATCAAATAATGTATGTCATCAGTCTTTCCATCGCAAGTGACCCATTGAAGTCCTATGTTAAAAATATCGACTCCTTTGATTATATCCTCCCATAAAAAGCTTATTTGCACGTGATTAAACGGCATTTTCTTGTATTCTATTTTTGTGTCTGTTTCTGTTAACAATTTTAGCAAATCCAGTTGATTATCATCTGAAAATTTAAAAATGCGATTATGTAACAGGAATAAAAATTCTCTATGGCGAATAGTCATTTGCACACTCTCTACAATCGCATAAGGATTATTTCTGAGTTCTGGAGGTATTTGCTCCATATTATGCTTGAATTGCCTTTCGGTTAAATCATCAAGATTATTCTGTTCCAAAAATCCAGAGCATAGAATATAGTTAATCCATCTGTCGTAAGGGTCTTGTGTTTTATCGTGAACTGAATAAGGATTAAATTGTTTGTTTTTTATTCTGTCAAAATATATCCCTTTTACTTCGGTAAATCTTTTCTCAAAATTCTTAATGTCTTCTGGTGTCACTTTCTGCATAATTTCATTTTGGTGCTTTAGATAACTACTCCATCTTGAATAAAAATCTTCATTTATCATCCTGTTATTCCCATAGCTTTATTTTGTGCTGAACTGAAATATCCGTTGTTTTTGCCCCATCTTCCGTCTGGATAATGCTGCTTTGTATGACATTTCCTGCATAACCATCTAAAATCTGATATAGACCTCAAATATTTTCCACTGATGTTTGCTAAATCTCTTGGTCTCTTTTGGTTACATTCCTCGCATAATTCTGATTTTGGTTTCCTTCTTCTAATCCAATCGTGCAATGCTCCATAACCTACTTTTTCCCCTTTCCACATAGAGTTCGCCTCGTTCTTTTTCCTTTCTTTTGCCTTTTCTGACCAAGAGTATTCTCTAAATCTATTTGAACAAGACTTGCACCTCTTTACTTCTTTCATATATCTTGATGTAACTAATTCCTTGCCGCAATCAGCACAATATTTTCTTGTTATCATTTGAATTCTCCCCCGTGATATTTCTTGTGACATTTGGAACATACAACTTTTATGTTTCTCAATTCATATTTTCCGCCCTGACATCCCCTTCTGATTCTATGTGGCTGGAGTTTGATTATTTTCTTAGCTTCTTGACTAATCTCAAGTTCTGTCTTTCCGCATTGCTCGCAGGTGAAATCTACGAACTTTCTCAAAAGCTCCTTTTTATTTTCACTTAGTTTTTGTAGTTCCATATTTCTTTACTATCTCGTTTATGTGTTTGCACAATTTGCCTCCAAGCCACCAGTTCTTGTTGTGAACTGTTCCCCACATACAGTTGCAGGTTATGTCTATGAGCCTGTTCTCGTAGTATTTTGCTCTTATCGTATAAATGCCTATCTTGAACTTTCTGTCTGTCATCTCATCTCCTCCCTGAAGACTCTCTGCCTATTCTGCCTTTTTGCTACGACCTCTGGCTTTGTTGGCAGGTATCTCTTCTCGACGTTTTGTATCTGTGCTCTAATTCTGGTTATACTTTCAAAGGAAGGTATTTTCTCGAAGTCCTCGAAAGGTATGTAAATGGGAGTGAAATGCCTCATCACATTCCACGTCAACCATTTATCATCATTCCGATTTCTTTCGTCAGTCAAGAGCAGATATTCCACTATTGCTTTTACAGTTTTTATCTCTTCCTTAGTTTCCATTATATTTTTCCTTGTCTTTTAATTTGATTATGTAATTTTCTGTGACAACTTGGGCATAAGACTATCAAATTGCTAATTAAGTTATTTCTTTCGTTCAAATCTATATGATGTATGTATAAATTTCTGTTGCTTCCGCAATATTCGCAGGATATTTTGTTTACTTGCGTGCGTGCCCACATTCTGCTCACTCCACCTTTCCATTTAGAAAAACCTTTTACATTCCTCATTTCTGGTCTTTTCTTGTGGAGCCAAGGCTATGCTATTCTTGGGTCTTCTTTTCTTATCTTTCCCTTGTTCCAA